>Ga0310913_10000037_pt1 | contig 47861 bp, 50 predicted proteins | sample GREbulkMGOX082_FD_203447 | JGI IMG/M metagenome (GOLD analysis project Ga0310913, IMG submission 203447) | Lab enrichment of tropical soil microbial communities from Luquillo Experimental Forest, Puerto Rico - GRE.bulkMG.OX082 | ecosystem: Environmental > Terrestrial > Soil > Tropical forest >...
CAACCTGGCCCGCTCGCGGTACTGGGTGGCCAGGGACGCCGAGGCGCTGCGCAAGCTCGGCCTGGTGCAGATCACCCGGACGTCCAAGCAGGTGACCTACGAACTGACCGGCCAGGGCAGGCTGCTGATCGAGGGCGTGGAAGCCAGGCTGACCCGCACCGGCCGGTTCATGACCGGGGAGGACTTCGCCAACCTGAACCGCGAGGCGGAGCAGGGCTACTGCACCGCGTGGATCGCGGGCAGTCACCCGGTGCACTGCTTCCAGCCGCTGGCCGGTGACGGGTCCTGCCCCAACGCCGCGTTCCACATGATCGACCAATCAGGCGCTTAACATCGCACCCCGCGCCGGGAGCATAAAGACGACAGCACAACCGAGACAGGAGACAGAACGATGACAGAGCAGCTTGAGAGCTACGGCCTGGTGAGCGGCCGGGCCTACACGTCCACCCGGGTGCGCGGCTTCGCGCCGTGGAACCCGATCCAGACCACCCTCGATGTGGTCGGCCAGGTGCAGGCGATCCTGGCCGAGTACGCCGCCTACCTGCCGATGACCAACCGGCAGATCTTCTACCGGCTGGTCGGCACCCGCGGCTACCCCAAGACCGAGCAGGCGTACGCCCGGCTGTGCGAGTACCTGAACCGGGCGCGGCGGGCTGGCATGATCGACTTCTCCGCGATCCGCGACGATGGCACGCAGTCCGAGGGCGGCACCGGCTACTCCGGTGTGGAGCACTGGATGCGGTCGATCCGCTACTACGCCGAGGGCTACAGCCACAACCTCACCGAGGGCCAGCGCTACCACCGCGAGCTTTGGGTGGAGGCGGGCGGCATGGTGCCGCAGGCCGCCGCGGTCGCAGGCGACTACGACGTGATCACCTACTCGGCCGGGGGCTTCAACGGCCTGACCGACAAGCACGAGACGGCCGAGCGGCTGGCCCGCCAGCGCAAGCCCTGCATCGTGTTCCACGTGGGCGACCTGGACCCCTCGGGGCTGGCCATCGTAGACGCCCTGGCCGAGGACGTCACGCTGATGGCCCGCGGGATCGCCCGCAGGCGCGGCCGGGACGCCCTGGTGCAGTTCATCCGGGTGGCGGTCACCGAGGACCAGGTGGCCGAGCACGGCCTGCCCACCGCGCCGCAGAAGGGCTCGGACAACCGCGGCGAGTGGATGGATGAGACGGTCCAGTGCGAGGCGCTGCCGCCCGACGTGCTGGCCGCCACGATCCGCGCCGCGATCGAGGAATACACCGACCTGGACCAGGTGGCCGCGATGCGCGAGCAGGGCGACCGCGAGCGTGCCCGCATCCTGGACCGGTTCGACCGCATCGCGGACGATGACGCCGAGGACGGTGACACCGAGTAGACCTGGACGCGGGTCCGATACCCGGCCCGCGCAAGGTGCCGTTTGGGCACCTGGCCCCGCTGCCTTCCTTTGTTGGTTCCTCGGGCAGCGGGGCTTCCGGCATCTGTTGACAGAACACCGCGCAGCGGGTAAACTGTCCGTAGGACAGCAACGCAGACAGGGAGACAGGGACATGAGCAAGAGCTACCGGGTCCACATCCACGATCACGGCGACCAGGGCCGGTGGCTGGCGCAGCAGGACTTCGCCAAGCGCCCCACCCGCGAGCAGATCGACGCCGCGTTCCCGGTGCTGGCCGAGCCCGGCCGTTACGAGGTCCGGGTCAACGTCGTGTCCGGCGAGGACGAACTGGCGGGCTGGGCCTGGCTCCAGGGCTCCTACGCCAAGGACCCCGCCAACCCGACCGACGCCGAGCTTGCCGCCGCGATCAAGCGCGGCCTGGCGGACGGCTCCATGATCACCGCAGAGGACTTCCTGGCCCGCGTGGCTGACGAACCGGCCGAGTGTGAGCACGACTACTCGATCATGCTGGCGATCCCCCGCAAGCTGGCGGGCGCGATCCACGGCTACGACGACTACCGCGAGTGCCGCCACTGTGGCAAGCGCGCCCCGGCCGAGGCCGTCACCCAGCCGGTCCCCAAGCCGGTGGACCAGGAACTGTTCGACCGGACCGCCCCGGCGTGGAACTGCGTGACCAGCGACGGACCGCACTACACCCCTGGCACCGGCCGGTGCGAGTGGTGCGGCAAGAGCCAGGACCAGATCAACGCCGAGCACCAGGCCCGCAAGGAGGCTGCCATGAGCAAGGCCAGCACGCTGGACACCGCGGCGGAGCAGATCGCTGACGAGATCACCCGCGCCGCCCGCGGCTCGGGCACCGACCCGGTGGCCTGGGTGACCGGCAACGCCTTCATGCCGCCGCTGCGCAGCTTCGCCGCTGCCGAGCGGGTGTGGCAGGACAGCGCGGACGGGGAGGACTTCGACCACATGGCTGGCCGGGTGGATGCCCTGCTGGCCGAGCGCGAGGTGGCGCTGGAGTGCCCCGAGTACGACAACGCGCTGTACGCGGTGGACCTGCGCCGGTTTGAGTACGTGGACGACCCCGGCGACCACGAGACGCTGCAACAGGACTGGCAGCCCCGCCAGCCCGAGCACCTGACGCAGGGCCACGAGCCCGGCACCCTGCATGACTGCCCGGCGTGCGAGGACCGCTGCCACTGCAACCGCGGCGAAATGGAGTGCGTGTTCGACGGCGAGCACAACGGCCTGGGCACCCCCGCCCCGGCCGAGCCCGCAGCGCGGCCCGCCCCGGCGTCCGGCCGGTGCTCAACCGGTGCCCACGCCCTCAAGCGGAGCTAGCGCACCGGCCGGCGATCTGTTGACAGAACGGGTCCCGGCCGGTAAGCTGTAAGTACAGCAGACAGCAGACAGGAGACAGACGATGGACATGGACCCGAGCCTCGCCTTCACCGCGGTGCTGGAGATCCACCCGGGCGGCCGGACCATGACGTCCGAGGAATCACAGCCCTGGAAGGACGGCCTGCTGGCCGCCTGGAAGGCCGAGAAGCCCCGCGACAAGTGGGAGCACGCCCGGCGCTGGATCGCTGGCAAGCTGGCCGCCGATGCGTTGGCCGAGCACGATGAGCACGGCGCTCGCTACAGCAACGGCTACACGCTCCCTTACCACAGCCGGATGGACTTCCGCATGGCGCTGGCCATCGCCCGGAGCAAGCACCCCAAGCGCGTGCTGGCCCACACCGGAGTCTTGCGCTACGGCGAGTTCACCGAGTCCCCGTGGTGCGCGGTCTGCGGCTCCGCCGAACTTTCCCCCAGCCACGTCGGCCGCGAGCGGTCGCACGACTGGGAGCCCTCGGTCCGCGTGACGATGATGGGCAACTGCATCGCCACGTTCCACGCCACGGGCGTGACGCTGTGGTCCTGCGGCCGGGCCACCGTGAGCACCAGCGAGGCGCTGTCCAACCTGGTGACGGGCGGCTACTTCTACCACCGCGACGGCAAGCTGTTCTTCTCCAGCTACAGCCCCGAGCGCACCGTGACCGATCACCGCGAGGGTGCTCCCTACAGCTACCGCTAGGAGGCGGACCCATGGACCTCTACTTCGCCACCCTGGACGGCATCAAGGTGCTCGGCCCCTACAGCAAGGCCGAGATCCAGCCGCAGCTTCGGGCGCGCAAGCAGCTTGGCTGGCCCGAGCGCAACGTCTGGTACATCGAGGCCAACTCGATGAGCCAGGCCAAGGACAAGGCTCGCCATGCCGCCGCCCAGGCGCGCTTCTACGTCAAGCGCACCCGCTGGCAGCCGTGCGAGAACGGCAGCCGGGTGGCCACCTGCTTCCACGTGCCGCGGTGCGGCCCGATGCGGCCCGGCCAGCGGCCCGGCGAGCAGCCGTTCGGCAGCCTGCGCACCGGCTGGACTGGCTCCATCCGTGGCATCACCCAGGCCCTGCGCGAGGCGCACGCCTGGGAGCAGGCCGACTGGAACACCGAGATCGTCCTGTCCTCCGCAACCGTCCGGGCGCAGGTCCGCGCCTGGGAGAAGGCGAGCAAGTCATGATCCCCAAGCCCAACGCCACCGACCACGACTACCCCGTGGGCACCTGGGTGGAGTACGGCACGTCCGGCCCGCACGGCGGGGACCGCCTCGGCGTCATCGTCATGGAGCAGCGCCAGTACGGCCAGGACGGCTACCTGATCCAGCCGCTGAGCGGCGGGGCCGATGAGGGCACGCTGCCCTCGGTCTACCCCGGCCGGATGATCCACGGTGAGTGGCAGCCGCACCGCTGGGAGCGGCGCGGCGGGCATCACGGCTGGGGGCGCACCTACGCCGAGATCGGCCCCGGTGGCGTGCACCTGGTGCCCGTCGATGACGGGAGCGAGCAGCTTCGCCTGGTGCCCGTTGCTGAGGCAGTGGCCGGGCTGTTCGCCTACGCCCGGTCGCTCGGCCCCGGCACGCCCGCCTGCGGCGTGTGGGAGCAGCGGGCGCTGGCCATGGCGCGCAGGTTCGGCGTCACCCTAAAAGGCTCCAGCGGCGGGGACCGGTAATCTCCCGCCGCTGGCCGGACCCGGGCGACCGCCCGGGGCCATCCTCCAACAGGAAGGTAACACCTATGAGGAAGATCATCCTCGCCGGAGCCGCTGCGGCGGCCACCACCCTCGCCGTCCTCGGCGGGGCGGGCATGGCCTCGGCCAGCACCGGCCCCAGCAACGGCCAGGCTGGGCAACTGACCGGCAACCGGGCAGCCAGCTACGCTGACCCGTTCTTCGGCCTGGTGCAGTGCAACGAGACGCAGCACCCCGCGTTCGACACGGTGTCCTGCAAGTCCACCAGCGGCCTGCCGCTAGCCAACGTCGCGCCGGGCCAGGTCGGCTCGGTCGGCTGGAACAGTGACTTCGGCGGCAAGACGCTGCCGGGCCACCAGGTGACCGGAACGCTGAGCTTCACCGTCAGCGATGACGGCCTGTCCTACACCGGCCAGGCGGTCTACGGGTCCTGACCATGCCAGCTGGCAGCCAGGTACCAGCCTGGCTGCCAGCCTGGTACAGCACATGCGTCCTGATTTGGCATTACCAAACTTCCTTGGTAATCTCGATGGTGAGAGCAAGAGACCACCACAGGAGGACCCGATGACCGACACCGCCACCCGGCAGGACCGCTGGGACCGGCTGGCCGCTGACCTGGCTGCCGCCGGCATCCAGGGCCGGATCGACCGCAAGCCCTGGCAGGGCACCGAGTACGGCCGGGTCGTGCACGGCGTCAGCTCCAGCATCTGGATCGCGGTGCCGGACAAGGGCGGGGTGTCCATCAGCGACAAGTACGGGCGCGGCGGCAAGTGGTACGGGTTCTCCGTGACCGCTGAGGACCGCGAGGGCATCGTGGTCGGCCGGTTCGGCTGGGCCCAGCCCAAGCGCTCCGTGGCCGTGACCGAGGCCCAGGCCGCGCTGGGGAGGCTGTCATGAGCGACGCCTATGACTACGAGCGCGACGACAAAGCGATGCTGGAGCGGCTCACCGGCCGCAGCGATGCCGCCCGCTCGATGATCATGACCGTGCGGGATGCGCTGGAGGAGTCTGGCGCTGGCAACTACTGGAAGCTGGGCGTGCCCGAGCACGGCAGCGACGCCACCGCCCGGTTCGCCCTGGACGGCCAGAACGGCGAGAAGCTCACCATCATCGTCGCCGACGACACCAAGCAGGGAGCACCGCGATGAGCATCACCAAGCACCAGGCCTCGCCCATGCACTGGACCGACACGGTGTACTGGACCTGGGAGCAGCTCGGCCGTGTCCACAAGGACTACTGCCTCAAGAAGCACAAGACCCAGGGCGGGGCCTACCTCTGCGGCGCCAACCGGCTGCGGAACAAGGCCGCTGTCTACAGGGGCACCAGGGCCGATCAGGTCGTGCCCTACGCCAGCCTCGGCATGGATGTGTACCAGCGCTGATTTGGCATTACCAAGATAGCTTGGTAGGCTTGCTTCCAGCAAGCACAACTGACCACCACAGGAGGACCCGAGATGACATACCTCAGCGGCGGAGTCGAGTACCTGACCGGCGATGAGTTCAAGGTCTATGCCGCCGTCAAGGCGCTCCGGACCGGCCCGCGCAAGAGCACCGGCAACAATAGCCAGATCGCCTACGTGACCAAGCTCAGCCGGGCCACGGTCGGCCACCTGGCCACCGGCCTGCGGGCGCGGGGATACCTCACCAATGTCAGCAAGGGCGCCTCCTACCACTGGCGGACCACCGGCAAGCCGGTGCGGGTCGCCCCGGATACCGCCGAGGTCCCGGAGAAGGTCACCGCCTACTTCGAGCGGCGGCGCGAGGAGGGCCAGCGCAAGCAGTCCCCCGTGATCACCCAGACGTGGATCCCGGGCCAGGCCTTCCAGGACGTGGCCTACATCCCGGTCACCTACACTGCTCTCCGCAGGCTCAGGGAGCAAGGCGTCGAGCAGGTGGGCATCAGCTGCTACGGGCGCGGCCCGGCCGACTTCACCATCCGTGAGCTGCTGGCCGACGCCGAGCTGCCGTTGCTCGGCGGCTCGCTGATCGGCTCGCGCAGGAGCGCAGCCCGGTGAGCCGCCGCGCCCCGGTCACCGGCTGGCACTTCGACCCCCGGGACACCCGCCAGCAACGGCACTGGCTGAGGACTCAGCGCACCGCCCAGATCGTGCGGCGGGACTTCCCCCGGGGCACCCGCATCCGGGGCCGCGTCGGCGGCCAGGAGGGCACCGTGGAGCGCCATGTGCCCGGGACCGGCGCCCAGGGCGGCTACCTGGTGATCAGCTGGGACTCGGGCACGACCGGCCGCACCGGCCCGATCGCCATCGAGCAGGTGGGCTCGTGAGCGCGGCGCCTAAGTCGATCAGCGCCCGGGGCATCTCCCAGCGGCTGTCCCATGCGGGGCACACCCGCAACCGGCGCAGCGACCAGATGTTCGCGGGAGTGACCGGGGGCTTCGAGGTGCGCCAGGCATATCCCGGCATGGTGCAGGTCACCGCCGTGGTCACGACCAGGATCCACCCGCAGGCGGCCCGGCAGCGCATGCTGGGCTCATACACCGAGACCCTGACGAAGGCGGGGTTCGCCGTGTTCCAGGGCGAGCAGGGGGCGCTGGCTGTCTCCCTGCCGCAGCAGCGGGTGCCGCTGCGGGCCTACCAGGACGAGGCGATCGGCATCCTGCGCGCGGCGGTGAGCGAGGGACGACTGCCGGTAAACGTCGGCTGGGTGGGCCAGCTCGCCGACGTGGTGTCCTGGGCCTACAAGGCAGGGGAGAGGGACGCCGAGAGCCTGTTCCACGCCGGCATCAATGAAGTCGTCAAATCCTATGAGGCATTCCTGGACGCCGAGGACGGCAGTCTGGAGATGCTCCAGGACGCGCTCGGCGAACTGATCGAACTGACAAAATAGGGAGCAATCATCATGGCATCAAGATATGACCCGCTGACGAGATTCCTCACGGCAGGCCGCAATATCACGATCACGCTGAGCTTCGAGCAGATCGAACTCATCCTCGGCTGCAAGCTGCCGCCCTCGGCACACATCTACACGCTGTGGTGGCGCAACAACGACAGTTCGCACCAGCATTGCTGGTCATGGAACGGCGCCGACTATGACGCCGAGCCCGACCTGGTCAACAAGCTCGTGGCCTTCCACCCCGTGGCCGTGCCCGCAACTGTGTAGGAGCATCTCATGAGTCTTTACCTGCGTCCCAGCCGGTTCCTGAAACTGCGCATATCCAGGCGCGGTGTCCGGGCCGGTGTCGGGCCGCGCTGGCTGCGGCTGTGGGGCGGCGCAGGAGGCAACGGCATTTCTACCGGCGCCGGTCCCCTGACCTACTACAGGTCATTGCGCAGGCGGCGTCGGTGAGCGGCTCGCAGCGCACCGCCGATGAGGCCAACTCGGTCCAGTTCATCGGCTGCCGGATATGCCATGTCGCGGTGGGGGAACGGTGCAGGAGCCTGGCGACCCGCCAGCTCACTAAGCACCCGCATTCTGAGCGCGTAGAGGACTGGCGGGAGCTGCGCACCGATCAGGGCGCCAGCTGGATAAGACCGATCGCAGGACCAGCAAACTAGGGAGCAGCAATGGCCATCAGGCATCAGGTGGATGCCACCAACCGGCAGAGCAACAAGCATGCCAGCATCCACGTCGAACCACAGAACAATCAGTCACCCGCCCAGCGCATGGTCAATCTGCGGATTGACGGTAATGTCGCATTGCACGACGGCGTGCTGTTGCTGACCATGCCGCTGGCAGACGCCGTCGTGCTGGGCCGGATCCTGCACGGCCTGCCCAAGAAATAGGGGGAACCATGCCAGCTTCACGGCCACGGCGTGTCCAGGTGGCACGCGGGCAGGGCACTCACGGCAAACCGCTGCGCGACCGGCATCAGCAGCTCGACAATTATCCTGCCAACTTCGCCTTGTGCCGGATCATGAAACGGCATTCGATGCCCGCCGATCCCAGCGAATGGCCCCGGCCACAGCCTGTGTCAGGCGGCTGGGTCATTGAATGGAAATGCCCGGTGTGCGCGCTGGAGGTCACCGTCTACTACACCCGGTGGGGATTCCGGGAGGACCGGACGCCCTACCGGAAATACGAAGACGGCTACCTGCTGGAGCAGGGCGGGCGGATGACCGACGCCGAAAACGCCGCGCTGTTCATGCGGCTGGCCGGGGGACAGGGCTATGGACGAGCACAGGAGGAAAGCGATGAGCAAGCCTAGTACCGCCTTGGTGATACCGGACATGGCCACCGAGGCGCCCAGCAAGAGCAGGAACAACGCGCGCCAGCCGGCGATGTTCCTGATCGCCGCCTGCCTGCAGGCCAATCCGGGCAGGAAGATGCTGGACCAGCAGGTCGCGGACATCTGCAAGCTGACTCTCGATTCGACGCAGAAGGTGCTGCGGAAGTTCGTGACCCATTCGAGGGAAACCGGCGTCACCCGGGTCGAGCCGCGCTGGTACCTGTACACGCCGCTGAACGGCAACGGGAAGGCGGTCGCCGTCCCGGATAAGCCCGCGCCGCCCGCTAAGCCAGCCAAGCCCAAGACAGCCAAGAAAGTCACCGCCGAGGTCGTGGTGACCCGGGAACTACAGCGCACCGGTTACAAGACCGCCAGCGGCCTGGACATCGTCGCCGGGACCGACAAGGTGGCATTCGTCCTGAAGCCGGTCGAATGATCCTGTCTGCTGAAATCGGCAGCCCGTCCCAGGTACGGGACCGGATCGGAGCACAGCTGCCGCGTGACAGGCTCGGGCAGACTGCCTCGGTCATCGTCGATGCCTGTGATGAGCGGGGGCGCCAGTGCGCGGCCTTCCGGGCGCATCATTACCGCATCCACGCTTTCTATGTGTCCTCGGGGGAGCCGCTCGATGCGCTCGCTGAGGCGCTCAGCGGCATTCCCGGCATGTATGAGGTGCACCAGGTGCGCGATGGCCGGTTCGGCAACCTGCGTGATTTGCGGGTCCAGGTGATCGCGCTGATCGGCTCAGAGCGCGGCTAGCTCAGCTGCTTCCCCGGCTTCGGCACCGACGTCGGGGAGCTTGTCGATCAGGCCCCGGGTGGCGCGGTACTTCTCCCAGCCGGTCATGCCGCCGCCGCCACCGCCCTCACTGTCGCCACCGATCGGCTGGTCCCCGATCACCGAGCCCTCCAGGTCGGCCTGACGCAGGTAGCCGCCCACCACGCGGCGGGCCACCCTGCGGCACTCGGCCTGGGGCAGCTGCGGGTTGGTAAGCGCGATCGAGGTGGCCACGGCGGTCACTTGCTGGTTGACCTGGTCGCCGGGTGATGCCTGGCCCCGGGGGTTGGATCCGGGCGGCGCCACCATCGGCGCGAACCCGCCCTGCATCGTGCCATCGGGGGTCCCGGAGGAGCCGCCGGCCATGCCTGGGCCCACCCCAGCGGGCAGCTGGGAGGACATCGACGGCTGCCCGGCCGCCCGGTTGCCCGGGTCCTGGGCGGTGTGCCGCAGCGAGCCCTGCTTCATGGCCTTGGTGCCGCCGCAGGGATCCCCCGGAGTGCAGGTGCAGCCGCCCCGCGTCTTGCAGCCCCGGCACTTGCCTTTGGAGGTCATCGAGCAGCTGCAGCTGGGGCAGCTCTTGGCAGCCCCTGTGCGTCTCCCCACGGCCTCCTGGACGGGCTGCGGCTTCTCGTAGACCATCTGGGTCACGGCCGGGCTCGGGCCGCCTGGCGGGCCCTGGGGGATTTCTGCGTAGCCGCCCGAGAAGTCCGGGCCCTCGTCGTGCTCGTAGCCCTTGGCGGGCCCGGCGCCCTGCGGCCGGGAGGCGTCGGTGACCGCCTGCAGCGGATCCGCTCCCTCGGGCAGCGCGGCCTTGGTCATCGCCTCCACATACAGCACCATGTGACTGTCGGCCAGGTCGCAGACATCGGCCAGGCCGACACCGGACCGGGCCGCGATGGCGGTCAGCTGGCCGGCAGCCAGGGCACGGCGGTGGGTATAGTCACGCCAGGACCGGGACTGGGCGAAAAACGGGAACAGCTCGCCCAGCCCGGCCTCTGCCTGGGCCAGCGCGGCCACTCGCGCCAGGCCCTCGTGGTCGTAGCTCGCCTCGGTGAACAGGTCGGTCATACCGGCGCCATCTCCCGCCGCTGTCTGAGGTTGGCTTGGACGGTCGCGCGGAACGCGGCTGCCTTCGGGTTCTTGTGGTGCGGGTTGCCCTGATCGGCGTCCTCATTGGAGTAGCCGGGCCCGGCTGCCATGTTGGGTGCGGTAGGCGCCAGGTCGATGCCACCGCGCGGCTGCTGATTCTGGTTGCCGTAGCCCGTGCCAGGGCCGCTAAACCCCTGGGCGAGCGGGCCAGCGGGCTGCTCGCCCTCCTGGGCCTGCCCGGCCACGTCATCGGTCACCACGGGGCCGGCGCCCATCGGCGGGGCGCCCTGGTACGGGGGAGCCCCGCCAGGACGCGCAGGCTCGCCCCTGCCGCCCGAGGGCGGCGGGGTCCCTGGCCCGTTGAGGGGCGTGCTGCCCATCGGGTCCGGGGACGTCCCAGGGCCATCGGTGATCAGGTCGGTGGAGGTGCCCGCCGTCTTGCCCTGCTGCTTGAGCATCTTGCGGTAGTCGCGGGCATGCTCCCCGCACAGCCGCTTACCGTTGACCGTCGCCGACGCGCTCATGCCGCAGTTCGGGTAGTCGCAGCTGTCATCGTCATCGTCTCGTGCTGCATAGACGTACAGGCCCCGCACGAGCGCGTCCGGGTGACTGGTGGCCCACTGGGCGGTGAAGCTCTGGTGTGCCGCCAGGCGCGCAACCAGGGCCGGATGACGGCCAGCCATGGACTTGTGAGCTGTCACCCAGCGTTCCTGGATGCCCGGCGAGTCGGAGATGCCCGCGTACAAGCCGGCCTCGAACGCGGGTGTTCCACGTGAAACCAAGCGGTCGCCGGGGCGCCAGCGGCGGGCGAACCGGTAGCCCTTGCGGAAGTCCGGCTGGGCGGTCTCGCGCCTGGTCACGAACGCAGCTGACACCCGGATCCGGGAGCCCTGGGCCACCTGCCACCGGGTCTGGGCATCGACAGCATTGGCTGCCTGGCCGCTGTCGCCGCCCATCGAGCGGGGAACGTCCTGGGGGCCCTGGCCCCGCATCTGCTCGCTGGCCTGGGCGTAGCTCTCGGCGTAGGCCTTGACGTAGGGCGAGACTTGGGAGCTGTTGTCCATGAAGGTGGGCCGCTGGCCGTTGCGGGCGTCCTCGGCGCCGTCGCGGGCCCCGGCCTGGGCGTCTGCGTCCATGTTCGAGGCCCATGGCTGCGGGGTGGTCTCGGGCCGGTTGAACGGCGGGTTGATGTCGTCGGTGGAGTGGCGGGGCTGGGTCCAGCTGTCTCCCTGCCTGCGCATCGAGTGGATCAGGTGGCGCCCGGCGTAGGTGCAGCTGCAGTCGCCGTCGCGGCACTGGCCCTCGTGCCTGGGGTGATCGCAGTTCGGGCAGTCCTCGCCCGCACGCTTGCGCAACACGGCTATGGATTGCGCAACTGCCTGGCGCTCCAGCCTGGTCCAGGTGCTCCGTGGCCGCAGGAACGCTGTGACCGCCTGCTCGCCCCGGCCGCCCCACAGGTCGCCGTCCTGGTCGCCGACCTGCTCTCCGGTGGGCAGTGTCTCGGCCGGCCGGGTGTCGGAGTCGGCGGCGCCCTGGCGGCGGCTGGCCTCGGCCTGGGTGCCGCCTTCGCTCTGGTTGAACTTGCGGGCCCGGCCAATCGCGTGGGCTTCGAGGTATTCCCCGTGCAGGTTGGGCCGTCCGGTCTTGGCGCCGAAGTCCTCTCTGGACATCGGCTCTTTATCCAAAGTGCCATCCATGACCCCGCGCGTCTCCGCCCAGCCCCGGGTGTAATTCGCATGAGCCTTGGGGCTGAACGGGTAATGGTCCTTGTGGTGCGGGTCTTTTCCCTCCATGGCGTCCAGGCGGCCGAACATCTTCACCGCTGCCGTGGACGGCGTCATACTGCCGCGTGCGCCTTGCTTCTGGCCGACTGGCTGGGGGCCATTGGGCCCGGTGACCCATTGTCCTTCGAATGCCGGGTTCAGCGGGAACATGGTCGCCTCGTCGAACTGATCGGCTTGCGGGGTGGGCACGTTGTTCGGGTCGGTGACCTGATGCTGGACCGGCAGGGAGGAAGCGCCCGTGTATTCGCCCGTGCCGAAGTAGGCCCGGTGAATGTCGGGGCCATACTCATGCCGGACCCAGTTGTAGAACCGGTCCCGGTCGGCATCGGTGGGCTCCCGGTGGGACCAGCCGTCCGGGTCATTACGCCACAGATGCTGCATGACGTCGCGGGGAATGGACCGGCCTGGCCCTTCGACATAATCATAGGAGTCGCGCTCATAGGGCCGCTCGGCCTGGGCGCGCAAGGCAGCGGTGATTTCCCTCTCGGCATCCTCGAACCATGGCGGGCGCATCGCAGCCACCACCTTGTAGAGCGACGACTTCTTCTTCTTCTTGCCGTCTTCCACCCGGTGCTTGATGTAACCGCAGTAAGCGTCCGGGTCGCCTTTGTCGCTGTTCTTGCTGACACAGTCCGCGAAGTCCGTGTATCCCGCGAATGGGGCGCCCTTTCGAATAGCCGCCTTAGCGGTCAGGGAAAATTTGGCGACCCCTGGAGAGCGCCTTCGCGCTTCTTCTGCTTGAAATGCTGTGACTGGGCCGGGTGCGTGCACGAGCAGCTGCCGCCTTCGCAGTCGGCGCAGTCGCCGTCGCGGCAGTTGCCGCATTTGCGGGCGGTCATCTCCAGGCCAGCTGCCTTCTTCTTCTTCTTGTCCTTCTTCTCCCCGCCGAGCGGCGCCTCGCCGTATTCCTCGGCCATCTCGTTGATGTACTTGCGGACCTTGCCCTTGGGCTCGTTGGTCCGGCCGACGTCGTGCTTGGCGTTCTCGACGTCGGCGCCGCTGCTGACCGGGAACTTGTCGGTGCCGGGCAGGTGGTGCTCGGCGCCCTTGCGCTCTTTCTCGGTGACCCCGCCGCCACCGGCCAGGCCCTTGGCTGACTCGGCGGTGATGCCCTCGGACAGCAGCGGGCGCACCGTGGCCAGGTAGCCGTGCAGCCAGGCCACCTCGTCCTCGGTGCGGGCGGCGGCAGTGAAGCCCCGCAGGATGCGGTTGTGGTGCTCGATCACTGGCTGCAGGCTGCCGCCGCCCGACTGCCAGACACCGTAGCCCTCCCAGGCCCCGGCGCGCTCGAAGCCCTCCCGGCGCAGCGCCTCATCCAGGGTCATCGAGTGGTCGATCGCCACAGACGCCATGTGCGCACGGCTGGCGCCACAGCCCTCATCCGGGTAGTGGAAGGCCGCGCACTTGGTATGCCAGGGAGCGGTGTGATCGTCGGCGCTCAGCACGGCCATGGCCCAGCGGAAGCCCATCGGGTCCGGGCGGGTGTAGGACGCGGCGATCTGGGGCCGCTTGTCGGCGTTCTGCGGCTCCCCGGGACCGGTCACGGGCGTGGGGGCGGACGGGCCGCCGCCCTGGCCCGGCGCGGCGGTGGGAATCTGCCCTGGCGGGCCCAGCGGAATCTCCGCGTAGGAGTTGGAGGTGTCCATGGACGTGGAGTGCTCATCGGGCTTTTCCGGGCCCGAGCCGAATCCGGAGCCGCCGGCGTTCTGCTGCGCGATCTGATTGGGGCCGGGCGCTATCTCGCTGCTGATCGCGCTGGCGTGGTTGTCGGATTCGACGCCGCCGTTGAAGTCGTTCACCTCGGGGGCAAAGTTGTCGAAGACCTCCGTGGGATAGGGCGTGGGCGCGGGCTGGTTGTTCGGGTCGATCAGCTGATCGATCTGTGGCAGCCCGGAAGCTCCCGTGCGCTGGGCCAGGTAGGCCACCGCCTGAAGGAACTCATGCTGGGCCTCGCCCGCATACTCACCGAAGGCGCTGGCGGCGGTCCTGGCCCGGCCGCGTGCCTGCTCGGTGAACTCCTCGGCATCAGCAGCCACAGCCGGGTCCAGGCCGTGGATCCAGGTAGCGGCCTCGGTGATCATCGCGGTGCGGTAATCAGCGGGCTGCTCCCCGGCCACATCCAGCAGCCAGTCGGTCGCGGCGGTGTGGTGCTCGTGCAACGGCACCGGGGTCATGGCGGCGGTGACGAAATGGCCGCTGAGGTCCAGCTCCCGATCGGCCGCCGCTTGCGCCTGAGCCTGGCGGTCGAATGCGGCAAGCGCCGCGACCGCTGCCGGAAGTCCAGAGCCATCCGCCCTGGAGATTGCATCAAGCAGCTCGCTGCGCTGGGTCATGACCGCTCCTTTTCGCCGCTGGCCGCCCCTTCCGGGCTGGCTGCGGCCATGACCATCCGCAGATGATTGTGACTCAATGGCGGCACCCGGCCGCTATCGATGTAATCCAGCCAGAGCCCAAGGACTTCCGGCAGGGAAAGGCCGCGCTCTACGCGGCGGGCCGACCATCCGTGCATTCGCCCGTACCACGGTCCCCGGCCCCTGGCATCGGGACGGCGCACCGGGTCAATACCGTGAGCACAGGCGGCTCGCACAAGAATGCGGAGAGTCCGGGAGGAAAGGGCCAGGCGCCCGCCTGTCGCCAGTTTCTGCCGAGCCGTTTCAATGGCACCGGCCAGATCGCCGGAAACGCCTTGATGCGCCTCGGCCTGATCATGCGCACAGGAGAGATGCTTGCCGTAAAGCATCTCCTGGCCAAATAGAATCGGCTGCCCGCAGGCATCACAAAGGACGCCCTCCTCCCAGCACGTCTGGATCATGACCATCCTTCCCCTCCTTCTGGGGAAGGTCGGGTAGGTCAATGCCATGAAGCTCCAAAATAGCCAGGGACAGTTGCAGGCGCTGTTCTTTGCGAACTTTCTGGAGCAGCTCCATGCACATGTGATAGGCGGGCTCATCAGCGGGAGCGCGTTTCAGCTGCTCATGCAAATCATCGATTTCCTGCATATCGAGCAGGAGGATGTGCATGTCCTCGGGCCAGTCCCGGGTGGGCGTCCAGTCCAGCTCGATGGTGGTGTCCGGCTCGGCGGCCTCGGTGAGCAGCTCCTCCAGCTTGCCGTCATCCAGTGGCATGCGCAGCTCCTGACAGCATGCTGAGGGCCTTCTGTACCTGCTGCTCGGCTTCGGGATTGCGCAGCGTATAGGAGGGATGGAACAGCGGGTAGACCGCGACATTCCAGCCATAGGGATGCGGCCAGGAAATCAGCTGGCCATGGCAGTCAGTGAGCCGGGGGAAGACGATGCGCCCAAGAGCCCGCAGCGCCGGACCGCCCAGAGTGACAATCACCTTGGGCCGGACAATGTCCAGTTCTTCCATCAGGCAGCGGCGGGAGGCGGCGATTTCATACTGCTCGGGAGCCCGGTTGCCCGGCATCTGGTAGTGCAGCACGTTGGTGACTCGCAGGATCCGGCGCTCCAGGGCAGCATCGGCGAGCAACCTGTTCAGCTGGCGCCCGGCTGGGCCGACGAATGGGCGGCCCTGTTTGCTTTCCTGCTCGCCCGGCGCCTCGCCAATCAGCATCATGGGAGAATTCAGCGGGCCCTCCCCGGGCACGAACGGATACTGCGCCGCAAGGGATGCCAGGACCTCCAGCTGCTGATAAGCGGCATAGGCCTCGGCCAGCCGCTCCTGCCGGGTCATCAGCTGCCCTGCTCCAGCCGCCGCGCGGTCCGGGCCAGCTCGCTCTCCTTGGTCTGCTTGCGCCAGTCCGGGTATTCCTCGCCGAACTGCTGAGTGACATTACCCTCCACCATCTTGATGATGTATCCGGTGGGCCGTACCTGGAACGGCGCATGGGTCAGCTCCAGCCAGTCGAAATGCGAGACCGATGGCGCCTGCGGGTCGAACCAGGCGGGCATGACGAAATTGCTGACCGTTCCGGTGACCCCGCCGACCGTCAGCTGATAGGCATCCGATTCCACTGGGTCGCACAACTCCTGGGCGATGGCCATGTTGTTACCGGTGTCACACCACCGGTTGCAGGTGCTGTCGCCGAGGGTCTCCAGCGTTTCGTGGGAAAGCACCGAGGCCACCGACAAAGCGTCAGTGAGCACGTTGCCGCCATTGGTCAGCACCGGCTGGGCGAACACCCGGCCGTAGACGATGCCGTTGGGTCCTTCGGTGTGCCAGCCGAGGTCGCCCGCCTGGTCGGCGTTGTCGAAGATGCCCAGGACCGCTGAGCCGGGCGGGGCCTGGTTCTCGTTGGCCAGGTAGTGCACCACGGGCGGCATGATCCCGTAGGCCGGAGCGGCGTGGAACCGGGCCTGCCACTCACATAGGAGAGTCATGTTGTAGGCCTGCTGGTTAGTGACCAGACTGGAATGGTTCACTACCGCGATGAAGGTCCTCATGGGGTCACGTCCTTAAAAGGATCGTCGAAGGCTGACATCTTCTCCCAGCCTGGATTGGCTGCTTCCCAGGCATCTCGCCGTGCCACGCTTGCCTGCACCGAGAAACTGGCGGGCGGCCCGGCATGGCCTTCGGGCAGCTCGCACCAGTAATCCTGCGCTCCGCCTTGCACCGGTTCCCGGCACATCCGTTGCGGGTATTCTGCTTTCTTCACGCCTTCTCCCACCGGCCGAGAGGGATTTCCTGCCACCGGCCGGCCTGGACGTACCACACCGAATCAACCGGCCACTCACGGGGCTCGATCTTCGGCAGGAACCGCATCCGGTGGTCGGCGTAGGCCAGGGTGATGTGCGGGGTGAAGTTGTGTTCTTGCGGGAATGAAATGCCGTGGCCTTGCAGGAACTCCTCCAGCGAGGCTCGCATGTGATGGCCCCCGGGAATGTCCACCAGGGCATGCAGCACATGCTCATCCCCATTGGCGAATGTGCCCGCGCCCTGCACCTTGGCGGTAAACGGCTCCTGGGTTTTGCCCCACTGGCTCACTAGCTCGGGCAGCTTGTCTCGGTGGCTTTGGATGTGGTCGCCGGTCTTGCCCAGGTAGAGCACCGTCAGGTGCATGTTGTCCCGGGACTCGGTCTTTTCGCTGATCGGTTTCATTGCGTCAATGAGACCGTCGAGCACATCCCCGGGCGGCACGATAGCGATCATCATCCCGCGCTGGACTTCAGCCGCCGCCTCACGGTGGACGCCGAACTCGGAGTAGTCGGCCGCGCCGTGCCCGCTGTGCTTGATGGTGATGGTCTTCCCGTGCATCGGGACCCATTCCCAGTTCGGATCGTTGCGCTCGGGATGAGAAGGCACCGGGCCCATGCCGGTGTATTCCTGGCCCGGCGCGAACTTCGATTCCGGATCGTTCTTGTGATGCCACACATAGGCACCGTGCAGCTTCACCTGGGCGCCGGGCTTGAACCGGATTTCGGCCTCGGTGTCGAGCGAGCGGCCCCGGCCGAACCACATCGGATGGCTGCGCGGGAAATGCTGGCCGGGGTGATCGACCTGGCCCTGCCAGACCACCACCGTGGTATCGGGCATGGTGTGGCCCTTGATCACCATGTCCGGGTCGGCGGTCCAGTGCATGCCGGTGCTGGTGGCCTTGGTCAGGTCCTCGCCGACCGGGCGGCGCTCGCCACGCCAGACGTGGGTGCCCGGCTCGGCGGTCTTGGCCACATCGAGGAACCGCCGGCTCCAGGTCTTGTAGGACTCCTCGTGCGGGTGCTCGTAGTCCTCGAAGATCGACCGCTGCTTGGGCGGCAGGTCCTCGGTGCGGAACACGGCGGTACGCCGGGTGAACCGGACGGAGCCTTCCTGCTGCATCTGGCGCCGGATGTGCTCGGGCATGCCCGGCTCAGCGGGCTCGTAGTCCACCGACAGGTAGTCAGGCGTGTCTAGGGGGGCGCGCGTGGACGGCCGCAGGCCCTGGCTCTCGATGCTGCGGGCCGCTTCGTCAGAGGTACCGTGGTAGTAGGTCACGTGCTCGCGGGCGGCCAGCCTGGGCCCGTGCGAAGGGCCATCTTTGGCCGCTTCCTTTGGCCGTCGATAGCCAAGCTCATGCTCATGGAATACAACGCGAGGATTCACCTCATCAATCACCCGCAGTGGTGACCTGGACTGGTAGCTCATACCAGGAAATCCCAGCTCCTTATCATGTGGGTCCCGGGAATAAGCACCAGTCGGCTCGACAACATAGACATGCGGATAACCCTCGCGCTTGGAGGCCAGCGGGAATTGGGACGCCCAGCCCTGGCTATGAGTAAAGTACACATGAGACTTCGACGGCCGGGTTTTCGCCTGCAATCCTTCACCGTAGACCTCAGGCTCAATGCCCAGCTTTTCGGGCGGATGTATCAAATCGCCTTTCTGCAATTCTGACCGGGTACCGTGGAAAAAATACTTCACCGGCTCCTGGCCCGGCTCATCAGGCCATGCCCTCTTATTCCACACCAACGGGCGCTCATCAGCCCTAAAGTATTCACCCCGGACTGCCGTCTTCGGGCCCTGGCCGTGCGAGCGGACCTGGTCCCAGGACTCGGCGAAGCCCGGGTGCAGCTTGCCGCTGCGGCCCATGGCCTTAATCTCGCCGTCAGTGAACCAGCCGTGGTCGGCCGTCTCCCAGGAGGTCCCGCCGTGGCCGGGCGGCTCGAACCGCTCCGGGGAGTCCATGACCACGGTGTGGTACCGCCAGCCGCCGTGATCGTCGGTGTAGGTGTGGGCGTGGGTCATCTCCGGGTGCAGGCGGCCCATCTCCTCAGTGGACTCGCGCATCGCGCCCTGCTCGGGTGTCTCGCCGGCGTGCAGGGCCCCGCCCGGGGTGCTCCAGGTGCCGCCGTGCTGAACGGTCTCGGAACGATGCTGCAGCAGGTAGCGGCGCGTCCCGCCCGGGTCGGTATGCCGGACCAGCAGCCCGGCCGCGCCATAGGCGCCCCAGTGCCTATGACCCTGATCACAGGTGACGTAACGATCGCCCGAGGAAGCGTGGCGCTTGTACCCGCGTCCCGTGCCCGGCTGATTCCACCAGGGATTCGGGTCACCGGGCGCGGAGCCGCGCTCGTAGAGCCTGACCACGCGCAATGGGTGCTTCGACCGCCAGCCCGGACCATCGGGATCGGGCTCGACGGGCCCGGTCGGCTCCACCTGGTAAATGCCATATGTCTTCGCCCTGTTGCGGAGAGCCGCCTGGCCGCCGAAAGTCCGCGCGACCGAATCAGATGCCGCCAGGTAAACGTGCTCCGGGCTCGATATCTCATGGGCCTTGTGATATCCGGGCTCGATCATGTCACCGGCCTTAAACCGGTACGCGGTGCCGTGGTAGTAGACGCCCCCAGAGGAAGCATGCCGGGTAATTCCGTGAACTGCCGATGGATCCAGGACCAGGACCTCCGGGCCTTTGTCCATGTAATGGGCGCCAGCAGCACGGTTCTTGGCCGGATTCATGTAGCCGGTCTCGGTCGCCGAAACACCTCTGACCTTATCCACCTTCAGCACTGCCGGGGTACCGCCGCCATCGGCCCGCACGCGGCCTTCTGCGTAGCTGAGTGCTAGCTCAGGATGAGGGGTGAGGTGAATCACGTCCTCATGCCGGTCTTTCCCGCCCTCAAATCCATGCTCCAGAATCCGGCCAGCACGTTCTGCCGTCGTGCCGTGATACAAAGGGCCAATCTCGGTGACCGGCATCTGCCTGGCCGCAGTACGTCGCATCCGATCCAGCACCGTGCCCTCATGCTCGGCGTGGCCGAAGTAGCGGATTTCTGCCGGGACGTGGGACAGGCCCAGCTCGACGGCCGCGTCACGGCGGTGGTTGCCCTCATTGATCATCGGGTTCTTGCCGTGAAACACATTGATGAAGATCGGGTCGGTGATACCGTTGCGGCGGATGTCTTCCTTGAATTCCGGCCACTCGTCCGCATCGTCCATGTTGCGATGCTCGCCAGGCACTTCGCCGCGCATGCCCGGCATATGGGCGATAGCCGCCGTGGGAATTCTCCCGTACTCATTGCGGGTGATATGGGAGTTATCGCCGACCGTCCCCTTGTAGTCGTGGACATCCAGAACCGCGAAATGCGCAGTGAGGCTGGCCTCGTGGTGGAGTTTAGGCGGCTCATAACCTTCATCGCCGGGATCCCGGGCCAGCCGGTGCTTGGACGCCCCGGGGATGAACAGGTGCCGGTGATCGATCCAGTCGCCTACCTTGCGCACGCCATTCAGCAGCGGCTCGCCATCATGGCCGATGCCGGCAAATCTTCCCCGGACCAGGTGGGGAGTGTCGGACCGGTCTTCGCCCCGGTACCGATCATGCTCCGCGCGCTGCACCCGGTCACGCATTTCCTCGCGCGTGTCATTGGTGTACTCGTCGTTCCACTGGTCCAGATCGCAATCGGGCTCGCAGTGCTCATTGTGCTCATGCCAGCGGAGGAGGTCCTCATCCGGATCGATCGGGTCGCCGTGATGGTTCAGCTCATAAACGCTGACGCCCGCCTCGGGAAAGCCGGTGACGTAGTTCCGCGACTGCTCGGAATGGTGCCAGTCCCCGAACCGCAGGTACACCCGGTCTTCTGAGCTTTTGTAAGGCTGGGTGATGGCCATGTGCTGGGTGAGGCTGGCCTCGCGTTCCCCGCCGCTCGGGTAGATGCCGCCGTGCATCCGGTGGTAGGCCATCACCCGGTCTTTCATCTCATCGGGCTCGTCCTGGTCCCGGACCGCGTCCCAGGTCCGCTCGTGGGCCTTGGGCTCCTCCCGCCACGGCGCGATGTGCTCGACGTGCGTGGTCTGGATGTCCTCAGGCTGGGCGATGGCCGAGATGCTGTAGGGGTGCCCGGTCGGCCAGTCCCGGCGCTTATCGAGGTATTTCATCGCCTCCTCGCCGCCCTTGGTGGCGCCAGTGATATACGGGCCCTCCAGGTCGTTGCCATAGGTGATGCCGTGGTGGCCCTGGTCCTCCAGGTGCTGGCGGAAGCCTTTCAGAATCTCGGGCAGGTGCGGGTGCCAGGTCAGCAGGCTCTGCGCGCTATCGGCGAACCGGTGGAACGGGTGATTGTCGGCGTAATCACCACCGGGCCGGTAGGCGGGCGGATGAGTGAAGTCGCGGCGCGTGCCCTCCTGATCGGAGTAGTTCCAGCCCATCGTGGAGTTGAGCTTGTCATTGTGCCAGTGCGGGTAATGCTGCTGGCCCCAGGCCGCTATGGCGATGTTGAGATGATCCTCAGTGGGAAAGTGCGCCGGGTTGCGGAAGTTCAGCCGGGCATGGGCGATGGCGGTCGGCTGGCTGCTGACCGAAGGGGCGAATTTGTGGGCTATCTCGTGCAGCGGGCTGAAGTGCACGCCGAGCAGCTGGTTGGGCTGCGGCCAGCCCATGCCATGCATCCTCTCCTCTGGCGGCATCTTCATCCGCTCACTGACATCACGGTCGCCCCCGCGCTCACCGAACTCCGGGGTACCTCGTGTGCCATGGAACCAAGTGTGCGACCATTCCGGCCTGCCGCTGAACCGCTTGATACCGTGATACGGGTTGAGGAATCCCTCGATGGTCGGATTCTCAACAACGGCGAAGTGCTCCAGCAGGTTCGCCTCGCGCAGCACACGCCAGGGAGCCACGGATTTCACCGACCGCCCAGACACGGTGTCAAAGGTATCCGGCTCATAGTCACCGGTCGGCTCGACTTCGTAGACATGCCGCGACCCATAGGGCAGCCGGTGCTCAGCCAGCTCCCGCGCCCATTCCCGGCTATTGGTCGCGTGAACGTGCTCTGACAGGCCGGGCAGGAAATTGTCAATCGCCCGCTCATGACCAGGCTCCAGCATGTCCCCGGCCGAAAACTGCTCAGGCGAGGCGTGGTACCAGGCCGCCATGTGCTCCAGCAGGGAGACCTTGCGCACGACCCGCAACGGGGCCATGGTACGGCGCCCGCCCAGGCCTGGCAGATTCGGGTCCTCTTCATGCTCACCTTCGGGCTCGACCTGATAGACGTGCGGAGTCTGCGCGTCTTTCGGCCACAGCGCATTGTGGAGATTCGTCGCGCCCAGAGCAAATGTCGCAGCGTGCGCCGGGCTGTCGGTAAAGAAGATGTGCTCATCCCGGGCGTCATACACCCGGCCCAGCTCATCCGCTTTCTCCGGGGTCAGCCGGTCACCAGGCGCCAGCTCATGACCAGTCCCGTGGTACCAGGCCGCCATGTGCTCGGTGAGGCTAGTCACGAGCACTCCCCGCGTCGGCGGTGCTCATCGCATGCCCGAGCGCCTGCGGGCCGGTCTCCTGGCCGTAGACGGCCGCCTTCAGCTTGCCCACCAGGTCACCGCTGGCCTGGTCGAGAGCCTTCTCCAGCACATTGCCAACACCCAGCCAGCCCATGCCAGTCTCGCTGAAGTCGGCCTTGCGGCCCTCGTGGATGTAGGCCCAGATGCGCCTGGCCTCCTGGGCCCGGAACGGCTCTGGAAGCCTCAGGATGGCCCGCACCTGGGCGATGAGCCCGCGTGCCTCCTGGAACAGCGCCGGGCCTTGAGGAAAGCTCTCAGGGCCCCAGGAGGGCAGCTGCGGCGGTCGCACCGTCCAGTCGTCGTGGATCAGGTCGTAGGCCGCGTAGGGATTGAGCGACCGTATGTCGATGGCGCCCGAGTTCACGTAGCCGGTCAGGTCAAACTCGCGGTCCCCGGGAGCGAACGCCGGGTGCCAGTGGCTGGCATTGTAGTGCTCGCGCAGCGCCGCGTTCAGCAGTTTGTCGATGGCCTCGTCGGTGAGCACGGCCCAGGCGGGGATCCGGTTGCGGGCGTGGGTGTAGGCGATGCCGATCAGGGTGTCCAGGTCGCCGTTGCCCTGGCAGTTCTCATCAGTCCACATCGACACCTGTGAGCCGGCCAGGTGCACCGAGGCGACATCCTCCCAGCCGCTGCCGAGGACCGGGGCCAGCACACTGTCCAGCCGGGCCAGCAGGGTGCTGCGCACCTGCGGCTTCAGGTGGTCTCCGTCGAACAAGTCCTTGTCCAGGCAGGTCGTCGGGCCGAAGATTCTCTTGGTGGGAATGAAGACGGCTGCCACGTGCTGGTTGAGCCGCTCGCAGCTGCCGCAGTATGGGTCGCTCTTTTCGACGCCCTGATTGCCGCAATGCTCACAGGACTGGGTCTGGTCGCAATGAGCGTAGACCCGGTGCGACTCGCCGATGTGCACCTGATCGGGGTGGAAGGCTATCGCGCACAGGTGCAGATGCGGCTCCTCGTATTCATTGCCGTAAGTGATCCCGTCGTGGCCACGTTCCTGCAAATGCCTCCGGAAACCATCAGCGATTTCCTGGGATTGCGGGTGCTCACGCAGTGCCCCAGCGTGGTCCGCCTGGCGATCAGGATCATCACTGGCTGCTTCATGGAGCGGGTCGAACCTGTAACCATGCTGGCGGGCCCAGGTGAACCCGTGCCGGTCCAGGTCGTACTCCGACCGGTAATGCGCCGGGTTCTTGACCGACAAGTCGGCGTGGTAGACCCAGCCATCGCCATTAAGCTCAGCAAAATTACTCGCCACATGGTGCATGGAGGAGAAGTGCGAGCCGAGGCGGGAATTCCACCAGCGCTGCTTGGTGTCGTTCTCGTCGGGCTCGCCTTCCTCGTGCGCAGCCCGGTGCCGGGACAGGTCGAACCGGTCAAACTCCTCGGGACGATCGGAGCCGTGAAACCATGCCTCCCCGGCCGCCAGGTGGATGCTGGCGGGCGACCAGGCGTAGGCAGTGATGGTGCTGCGGGCCGCTTCGTGCTGCAGGCTGGCATATCGGACGTGGCCCAGGATGGTCCTGTCCGGATAGCGCCGGGCCATCTCCTCCTTGATATGCCCCATCGCCGGGTGCATCATTTTCCCGAAGTGAATGATTTTAGCATCAGGATGCCGGGCAATGAGATTCTCGGCCAAAGCCGTGCCCAAGCCTTCGCCCCTTCGGTCACTGCGCGTTTTCATGTAGTTGACATACACCGAGTCTGGCGTCGGCCGGGTATAGTCTACAAAAGCGACTGTCCCTGGCTCAGCGCCAGGAGTGACGATCGTGCGCGGGTTCTTCAGGCGGCGCCCGGTATCTGGGTTACGGAATACCTTCCGGCTGGTCTCAGCGAAGTAAGCATCGCCTTTCGGGTGCTCACCAGCCGCAGAGTTCACGATCGCCAGGCGGTCCGGGTGCAATGCAGAAGACTCCCGGTAGTCCAATGGCGAGGGGCCTTGGTGCACGAACTCATCATCAGGAGTTATACCAGCTACTACCAAGATCGCCTCGTGCAGTTCCCCGCTGGGCTGATGGGCGTAATGGTGGACGTCGAGGGCGTCCCCGGTGCCGGTGCGCCATTCGTTCATCCCCGACACCGGGTAGCCCTGCGCACCCGGCCTGGGCCTCACATGCAAAAGAGCAAAGTTCTTGGGGTCCTTCTTGGCGAACGCCTTGGTGTCAGAAAGGAAGAACATCGGGTCCTCGGGGCCACCCGCGTGCCAGCGGCCATTGGAATAGCGCTTGTACACCTCGGCCGCGAACTCGCGCTGCTTGTCCGGATCCATCTTGCGGCGCCAGGTGTAATGCATCCGGCCCTTCGGCACGTCGATGCCCTCGTCGGCAGGCTCCCAGCCCGGTCCGTGCCGCTCGCGGATTTCCTCCGGGCTGCCAAGCATCCCGCCCTGCTTGACCTCATAGCCCCGCAGGCCCTCGCGCAGGCCCATCGGCAGCTCGTCGCCCTCTTTCCAGTCACTGTGCCAGTTGCGGGCGATGGACTCGTGGTAGGGCCGTTGCGCCCGGTAGCCGCGCCTGGCCTGGTTCCACATCTGCTGCGGGGTGATCTTGCCATTGACCGCCCGGTGCATCTCATGCAGCGCGCCAAGGATGTGGCCAGCCAGGCCGTGATTGGTGGTCAGCGAGATGGTGTCGGACTCCCCGCCACCCAGGCCATGGCCGTGCATCTGATTCAGCTCATCACGGGTCTTCAGCCCGTGCTGGCGCACACTTTCGAGGTCGGTGGTGACGTGGTACATCCGCTGCGGCAGCGGCTGCCAGCCACCCTTGCCTGTCCATTCATCCCGGTGCGCATGCCCACTCGGATAATAGCCCAGCTGTTTCGTCTCATCATGGGTGATATGGCCCAGGGACAGGCCACGCTGGATGTGCTGCTTCCATTGCCTGCGCTTGTCGAACTCGCGGTCGTTGTGCGCGAACCGCTCCTCCTGGGGCCAGTCCTCTGGGGCGAAGTGGTACTCGGGCTCAGGACCGTACTCGGGATGATCGGCCAGCAAGGCCGTGTGATGGCCGGGCTCGTCCTGCTCGGCGTCGATGTCCGGGCCCCAGTAGCCCTGCTCGGTGTACTGGGCCGTGCCGGCGTCCCGGACGTGCCTGGCGGGCACCTGGGCCTTGTGCACCACCCAGGGGTGGCCCGCCCTCTCGTCAGCCTCGCCCTCGTTATAGGCATGGTTATGGGCATAAGTCCGCGACAGCGAGACCCATTCGCCCGTGTGAAACCGCCGCTCAGTGCCTTCAGGGACGCCCCGGTATATCGTCACCAAGTCATCGGGCTTGCCGCGCACCCGGCGCAGCTGGGCCAGCCCCTCGGCATCGGGGCGTGACGGCCAGCTGGATGCCCAGTACTGCGGGTGCGTGTAGATGTCCTCGGAGTATCCCTCATGCAGATCGTGAGCCGGGGCACCATCCCGCAGCGGCCGGTGGCCCATGCCGTAGTCCCCGACACCGGCCAGCTTGCCCTCGTGCGGCAGGGGCTCGGGATCCTCCCAGTCGTAGCGGTGCAGCTGAGAGCCCGGATCCCAGGACACCGGCAGATGGCTGACGCCCAGCTGGTGCGCGCGGACGATGCGGTGGCCGCCCTCATTGACCACCGTGTGGCCGCTGCCGGACTTCTCCAGCAGCACCGGGTCGATCGTGCCGGTGCGGATGGGCTCATCGAGCCGGGACCAGGCGGGCTCGTTCCGCGCCATCTCAGCGGCCTTGCGATCGTAGATGTCACGGACCGTGGTGCCGGTTCCGTGCCCGAGGCGCGAGTCGCCCCAGCGGCGCCGCCACAGCCGCAGGGCCTCATCGGAGTGCAGGCCGAGCAAGTCCTCCACGCTCATCAGCTCGTGCCGGGCGGCCTGACGCCAGTGGCGGCGGCGGGGCTGGCGCTGGTCGTCGCAGTAGGGCTCCTTCGAGCCCCGGCGCACCGTGCCCGAGGCATCACACCGGTAGCACTCGTGGCCCTCGGGGACGTGCTCACCCGAGCCCTTGCAGCAGCCGCAAGATTCCTGCCCCCGGGGCGGCCGGGCAGCGGCGAAATGCTCTGTGAGGGTCACGGGGCCTCCCGAGACTTCCCGGCAGGTTAGCTAAGCTGCGCACAAGTCTTGCCATATCCCCCGGGGAAACGGCTTGGAGCCCAGCCGGTTGCACAGTTCCTGGTACTCGCTGTAGTAAATCCCGGGGTCATTGCGGATGTCGGCTTCGAGGATGGCGCGGTATTCATCGTCACCCCCGGTCTCCTGCATAAGGCTCTGCGCCAGCAACGCTGGTCCTACTATGGTCATCTGCCTCGTCCGGCGCACTTTCTGGAGCCTCCTCGACGAACCCGGGGCAGGGAATGTGACTGCCCTTTTCGCCACCCGCTGAACATCCCATCGCCATGCACGCTGAGGTGCCATTGCCATGGAGCGACCAAGAGTGATGGCACCGGGGTCGGGCACAGCGCGGACCGGCCACGGGTCTGCTCCTTCCTGCGCTCGTGCCCCCGAGGCTGACTACCAGGCTAGCTTAGCAGGGCAGCGCTGTGCGGCCGGTGCTCAGTTCCGGCCGCGCCGCCACGATGCCGGGCCAGCCAGGCGGCGGCTCTGCGGCCCTGGGAAGCGCGCCTGCGGCATGCCAGCCCGCAGCCCACGGGACAGGGCACCCCGGCCCAGCTGCTGGGCATAGGGGTTCGCCTGGCCGGGATCAAACCGCCGCAGTGCAACCGTTAGGCTGAGCCCATGGCCAGAGTCACCAAGCGGTGCTCGAAGTGCGGGAAGCGCAAGCGGCGGGACAAGTTCAGCCGCTGTGCTAGGAATGCTGACGGGTGCCAGAGCTGGTGCAAGGCCTGCAGAGCAGATATTCAGCGAGCCTATCGCGGCGACTCTGAGGTCAAGGAGCGAAAGAACGCATGGCAACGGGCCTATACAAAGAATCCCGAGTTCCGCGAAAAGCAGAAGAAACAGCAGCGAACCTATCGCCGTAAGAATCTTTGGCGCATACGCGATCGGAAAAGACTCTACGACCGGGCCCGCTGCAGCGATCCTGAAATCCGCGAGCGGAAGAACGCACAGATGCAGGCCTATCTCAAGAAGAATCCCGGGGCCCGCGAGAAGAACCGGAAGTCTGCGCAAGCATATGCCGAGGAGCATGGACGACGGCCGGCCGCCGAGTGCCTGATGTGCGGCCTGTTCTTCTCCAACAGCCTGACCTACGAGTGGTGCCACCCAGCGACCTCGGCTAGGAATGAATGCCTCGATCCATCGGAGCGCGGCCTGATGGCCCGGCCACGGCGGAATGACAGCGTGGTCTGGGGCTGGCCGAGAGGCGGCCAGAACGCCGCCCAGCGCGAAATAAGGCGTAAGAGGCGGGCGGGCTGATGTCAGGGGCAATCATAAGAGTCCGCTTCGAGGACTTGCCAGAAGTCCTTCGCCAGCGCATCGTCATCGACCCGCAGTCAGGCTGCTGGGAGACCCAGAAAACCTTTGAATCCGGGTATGGCCGTCTGTGGTGGCAACGCAAGACGCACCGGGCTCACCGGCTGGTCTGGAAACTGCTCGTCGGCCCGATCCCGCCTAAGCTCACCCTTGACCATGTCAAGGCCCGTGGCTGTGAGTCCAAAGCCTGCTGTTTCCCTGAGCACATGGAACCGGTCACCAGCCGGGTCAACATCATGCGCGCCCCCAATACCCTGGCAGCCATCAACGCGGCCAAGACCCATTGCCCGGAGAAGCACGCCTACACACCAGGGAACACCAAGATATACAACGGGCAAAGAAGGTGCCGTGCCTGTGAGACCGAGAGAAGCAAGAGGAATTACGCGACCGGCTATCAGGTTCGCGAGCACACGGTTGACCAGTGCCGGGAAGGCCACAAGTACACACCCGAAAACACGATCATGAACACCAATGGCGGGCGAATCTGCAAGACATGCAGAAATGCTAAGCGAAAGATCAGGCGAGCGGCTGCGAGAGCTAATTCCGGCCCCGGCGCAGCCTAGCTGGCGGGAACAGGCGCGGCGAGTTCAGCCTGTTGCCGCCCCTCATCATGTCCGGGCGTATGCCCCGGGTCAGGCCCTGGCCCAGCTGCTTGGCATAGGGGTGGAGGTTCTCCATGGGAGAAAATCGTTTGAGTGGGTCGGCGTCGGCGGGGCCCATGGCCATGGCCGGCCGCTGGTTGCGCAGGTCCTTGCCGAGGAACGCGGCCATCTGCTCACCAAGCTGGCGGTGCACGTTGATCGCGATCGTGTCCGCGATGTCCTTGGTGGTCACCGGCCCGGAGTCGGGGCAAACCACCTTCATCTGGCCCTCGGGCTTCTGCACGAACTTCAGCTCCTGGGCGGCCTCGGCGTGATAGGGGGAATGCACCAGCTCCATGTTCAGCGCGGCCTTGAACGTCTCCCAGGTGGTCCAGTTCAGCGGCGCGGTGGCAGTGCGCTCATAGACGCTGATGTGCTTCTGCAGCCGCCCGGCCCGGACCTTCTTCTGCAGGTACTGCACACTCGCCACGGAGTTGAATTGGTCAAAGGTGCACTCGATGGTCTGGAACGGCTTGACCACGTTCTCGAATATCCAGTCGATGACCTCGTCGTAATCGATCGTGTGATCGGGGAAACTGGCCGGATCCCAGAAGTGGATCAGGTCGAACACGACGTGGTTCAGGCCATCGTCGCCGGGCTCCTGGTGGCACACCGACAGGCCGAACCGGTTGTTGACGGTGGAGGGGTCGCCGTGCGCGTAGTAGGCGATGGACAGCGGGCCGGATACCTGGAACTCCAGCTCGGGACGTCCCAGCTCGGGCAGGCGGCCGGTCCAGGGCTTGAACATCAGGTCCACTTTGCCGGTGTTCAGGTAGGCGTCCAGGGCGGTGGCCCAATACGATCGGCGTTCAACAGCAAACGTATCCGGGTTGGCCCGCTCCTCTTTCGCCAGCTCCTCGTCATAGGCCTGGATGGCGCCGCGCAGTGATTGCAGCTGCGGCAGCTCGCCTTCGGCATATTCGCCGAGGTCGCCGTTGAACTGGCGGGGGAATAGCGGCAGCAGGTGCGCCTTCTCCCAGTCCTCGTAGATTTGCCAGCTGGCCAGCTGGAGCATGAGCTTGTTCGGGTACACCGGGGCGCCGGGCTCGGTCGGCTCACGCTCCAGGGCCAGTTCCCACAGCTCGTAGAACTTGCCGATCATTTCCCAGGTGGAGGAGGGAAGGCAGATAAAGGCATCGCGGCCAAACTGATCAAGGCTCGGAGTGGCCGAATTGTAGACGTCCCCGAATGCCCTCGTCACTCCGGTGCTCCGCACGTGCGCGGCCTCGTCGAATCCGAGAATGCATCCGGCCGGGCCACGGGGGGCCAGCGGCGTCGATTCCCGGGGGACGATCCGGAAGGTGGCGATGTCCTTGGTGGAAGTGATGCCGCGCTTCAGGAGCTTCTGCATCCGGATGAAATCGTAGGGCGCATAAACGGTGAGCAACTCGGTCAGCGCCTGGGAGATGTATCGCGTGTAGCAAGGCGCCCCGGTGATGACGTTGTACAGGTCACCCCACAGGTTCTCTTTGGCCTGCTCCCGCTTGCCCGCGAATATCATGCACGCCAGCTGCTTGTCCCGCTCAATCCCGTAGTACTCCTGGGGATTGGCCTTGGCCAGGTAGTTCCACAGCACATAGGCCATGGCCAGGGCGCAGACGTATCCCTTCGAGCCACGGCGCCCGATCGCCAGCAGGACCTCTTTGAACCAGTGGTATCCGTGCTCTTTCAGCCAGGCGATCCGCTCGTAGATGTCGGGCTGGATGCCATTGGTCTGCGCACTGAACTTGTTGTCCGGGCCCGCGTCCGGGTTGGTAGTGTGGAAGTTCTCGATCCACTCGGCGATCACCTCCCTGTCATAGGCGGTGAACAAGTCGTCCCGAAGAAAGATGATCTTCAGCAGCGTGGCCTGGCGCGGGTACAGGTTGGGCCGGTCCAGCCAGTTCTCGCCCACCACAAAGGTGATGATGTCCGGAATCTCGGGGCCCTCGAAGCAATCGATGATGTCCAGGGGCCCCGGGCTGACGGCCAGCGCGGGGGCGGGAGGCAGGTCGTGACGCATCAGTGACCGTGACCGTGTTCCCGGAAATGCTTGAACGCCCCGCCTTGATCGGTCTTGATGACGCCCTCCTGGCCAGGAATGCCCAGGAGATTATTGGTAGCCTCGTGTACTTGACGATCGTGGTCGAAATCATGGCGGTCAATCCGGCCGGTGATCGTCACATCAGGAAGGGCGCCGTCCTGGCGCACGCCATCGAGCGCATACTCACGCCAGGTGACCTGGGCGACGAAGCCTATCTCGGCATACCGTTCCTTGATTTCCCGCTCGAAGTCGCTGTAATTGCGCAAGGATCCGCACCGGGCCATGAGGACGCGCTGAACCTCGATAAGCTGGTCCACCTCGTGGTCATAAACATCTATCAGTGTCACGCACTCACTGGTCCCTGGGCGACCGCAGCCGGGGCCGCCTGATAGCCGCTGACGGCTGCTACGGCTTCCGAGGCGTAGACGTCCTTGACAAAATCCTGCCATTTAGGGCCCAGATGCTTCTTGGCGATTTCCACCAGCTCGGTGAACGCAGCCTGCCACCGGTCAGCGTCGGCGGTGGCGCTGGCATTGGCGTCCAGCTGGGCCTTCAGCCGCATCACCGCGATCAGTTCGTGCCCGGTGACCACCAGCTCACCAGCCGCGATGCGCTCATACCCCATCCGGATCATGGCGTCAATGGCATCCTCAGCGGTGGCCAGGGAGGTCCCGCCCTCCAGATCGGCGCCACGCTCCCGGGCGGCCTCCTCCAGCTGACGGCGCATCTGCTGGTGCGGCAGGGCCAGATGGTCGATGTGCCGGTGGACCTCGGTGGGCTTGGGGCGCCGGCAGCGGCGAGCGCTCAGGAACTCAATGATCACCCCATAGGGCACGCCCTGGGCCAGCTGGTGGTCGATCTGGGACAGCCAGGGAGACAGGCACAGCGCACAGGAGGTGTCATACGGCTTGGAATGTACTTCGCCACCGATGACGATATCGATGGTGGAGTCAGTCTTCCCCTTCGACAACTTCTCCCTCGCTTCCGCCGACCCCGTCGAAAGTCATGGGGACCTTCCGCACGGGATATGCACCCTGGCGGCTGTTCAACCATGGATACCTGGAGTTCCAGGCCCGGCTGAACTGACCACTGCGCACGGCCGGGTCAGCTACTCCTGAAGCTGTATAGACCTCACGGTCCATCCTGTCTTCCAGCTTCCACGGCGTGAGTATGTCAGACTTGTCAGCCCGTGAGGTGATCGCCGCCAGGCTGGCGAAGATAAGAGCGTCAGCCTGGGCTTCCAGCGGCTGGCATATTCCATACAAAAGCCGACCCATTCTCTTCTCCCAGGAAGGTTCCGTCGCCAATATGCTCCAAGAGCAGTTCTATTCTTTCTTCCTCGTCTTCCACGTAGGGGCAGCCGTTGTATATCTCGCACAAGGTACGAAGCCCCTCAGTGGCATCCCGATCCACCTGATCTATATCGTTGACACCAAGAGCACCAGCGATATAGACGTTCTCCAAGTCGTCGTAGCACCACATTTCGACAGCGGTTGCCTGTACCTCGGGCAGCGTGAACCGCTTCTCAAACAGATTCTGCAAGTCGAAAAGGTTATACCGGTCCCCATCCGGGCCCACGATGGTGTCCACGCCATGCGCTGTAAACAGCGACTGGAACTCCTGCAGATGAACAAACAGCGAGCGAAGGGTCCGGGCTTGCATCATGACGTTGTCCCGGCCATCTCTACCTGAAGCACCATCCCCCGGAATTGAAGTGCGCTGTTGGAGAGTTCTTCGAGCGCCTTAGCCAGTTCCCCTCTCAGCTCATCAGGTATCTGCGCCTCAGGCTGTTTGCCGATCGCGATCAGCAGAATATGCAGATCGCCCTCGGACAGGAAACGCCGGATGACCCCGATCGCCTTTCTGGCACCTTCCTCATATGCGGTGGCAGTGGTTACAGTCGCCGCAGCCGCTGCCGCCGCTGCCGCCTCCCGGACGCTGGCTCCCTCACGTACCTGCTGGCCAGTCTCACGCCCGGCTGCTCCTGCCTGCTGGCGCCCGTAGTCCTTTTGCTGGGTGACCAGCTTGGCGGACTGGCGTTCCTGGGCTTCTGCCAGGCTTGTCTGCCGGCCAGCCTGCTCGTAGCGGTCCCGTGCGGCCTGGGCGGCTTTAGCGGCTGCCTGACGGGCCTGGGCGTCCCGCTGCTCGGCCAGCTCCCGCTCGGCCTTCTCCCGGGCCTGGCGGGCTTTCTCGCGCTGCTGGCGCAGCCGCTCAGCCTCTTCGGCGTCGCGCTGGGCTTTCTCCTCGTAGGCTCGGGCGGCCTTGCGCTGATCGTCCCGGACATGCCGGGCCCGGTCGGTCACCAACTGAGCCTGAGCAGTAGTCAGCCCCCGGTAGTCGGCATCGGCGAGGATGCCCTGCTCGATCAGCTCCAGGGCCTGCAGGATGTCATGAGTTTTCTGCCTGGGCCGGCCGTTGGGCATCACCCAGCCGATATAGACGGCGACTTGCTGGGCGGTGTAGGGACGCTGTTGAGATGTCTCGACAGGGCCCTCCCCCAGCACGAACGAGGGAGCGTACCGGATGTGGTTCCGGGAGGTGTCTTCCGATAGCTCGCCCAGGTGGATCCGGCCTGCTGCGTAGGCTTCGACGATCGCCCTGATCGTCTCCATCTCCACGGCCGCGTTGGTGCCCCACTCCACCATGTTCTCGCGGGCCATGATCTGCATCATGTCGTCGTCGGTCAATTCCTGAACGCGCAGGTCCACCTGCTCGCCGGGGTAATCCTCGGTAAGGACTCTCAACCGGTGGTGACCGTAAGGCAGCTCATAGTGGCCATTCGCCTCGCGGCCGATCAGGTTGGGCCACAAGCCGGTAGCAGCGATGGATTCCCGGAGCGCAGCGAGCTTGGCCTCGTCGTAGGGATAACGATCGACATTGCGAAATGGGTTGGGAGCCAGCGACGTGACGGGCACAAGCGTCATCCCGGGAGCCCCTTCCAGGACACGAGGCTGTTACGCCAACCTCACTTTCGGGCGAGACTAGCCCATCCCCGGCAAAGATGCCATCTTCTGGGGAAAATCTTATCGGCCGTCATTAGCAAGCTCGCTTAGCAACGACGGGCTACTCCTCGGCCAGGCGGCGCTCGATCTGGCGCATCGAGCGGATCACCGCATCGGCATGACGCGACAGCACAGACTGGAAGACCGCGAAGTACCGGGACTCCATGGCCCGCAGATGACCGAACTGGGTACGGTCGTCAATGGTCAGCTTCCCGCCTGGCTCACTAAATCCCAAGGCGAAGTTACCTTCCCAGATGGCCTTGGCGAACATGGCCCGGCCCCACATCTTGACCGCTTCTTGTTCCCAGATGAACAAGTGCGTAGATAGCTCCCAGAGGAAATGTTTCCGGTCCTTATCAGTGACCAGGTTCCAGTCCTCGATGGGGAATCCCGCCTCATTGATCCTCCATACCGGACGCCCGGTCTTGTCGGTGACTATCTCCCCGTCCTGTGTTTCCGGCTTCCGGACGATCATCCATATCCGGTCCATCAGGTCGAACGCGGCCAGGAACTTATCCCGGATGGCGTTCCAAGTGGCTTTCTCTATCTCCTCCATCTTGATGCGCTCATCCGGCTCCCAGGTCAGGCGCATGCGGGAAAAGCTAGTGCGCCGGAACTGCCGAGTCCGGTCGGGCGGGATGTCGGGCTCCAACGGCTGCTCGGCGACCGCGTCCACGGGCCGGTCGGCCTCGGCCATCACCCGCTCCACCTGAGCTTGCTGTTGTTCCCGTTCTTCTCGACTGGTCATGCTGCCTGCCTCAGGTCATACAAATGGGTGAGCCCGAGCGCGGCGGCGTCGCGCTGGTGCTCGTTCCAGTGCCGGGTCTCGGAATCGCGAATATAACGTGCCACGGCTGCCTTGATGGCCTGCTTGCGCTCCTCGCTGCGCATGGGGGCACCGCAGAGGACCTTGCAGGCATGCTGGGCATCGATGTGGTGCCCTTTGCGCTCGGTCAGGTCATAGAGCACCTGACTGGCCAGGAGAGAGGATTCCAGCCGGTGCCCGTGCACGGCCGGATTCTCATAAACGACTTCGTAGCCCGGATACCAGGACAGGATCACCTTCAGGTCCTGGCGCAGCTTGTAGGCCTTGTTCCAGGTCCTGGAGAATCCTTTCGCGGCCACGACAGGCCGCACCGTGCCCTTGTTGTACACCACGACCCGGCCGCCGATGATGGCTAGCGCCACCCAGCCGCAATTGGACAGCGACTGGTCGAAGGCCAGCACCGGCCGCTCCCAGGTGAAATCAGACAGCAGCGGCGGCATCCAGGCAATCCCGGGCTGGCGCCGCTTCCTGCTCATCTGAGAGGACAGCTCGGCGCGCAGCTGCTCCAGTTCAGCGTCTTTCACAGGACCACCGTGTCTCCCCGCTGCTGGGCAGCAAGCACGCGCTTGTATTTCTGCTCCACCAGGAGGGCATCCATGGGATCGAACTCGATGTGGTATTCCAGCATCGTCCAGGGATTGCCCACGCCGATGAATGACACGATGAACTTGCGCAGCCCGCTCAGCCGCATGTACTCCTGGGCCTGGCCATAGTAGCCAGGCCATTTCTCCTTGAAATATTTCAGGTCCATGTCCGGGCACCGGGCTAGTGCCAGCGCCTTGGCGGTTTTCAGGTCCCAGCCGTGAGTGCCCAGGCTGCCGAAGTTGAGAATGCCATCCATGTGCCCGCGTGAACGTGTCTCCAGGTCGATAACGCCGTGCTCGTTACATTCATCCGGCTGAAGCCGACCGCAGGCCTTGCACATGCCCAGTGGCACCGGAACCCATATCTTGGTCTGGCTCAGCGCAGCCTTCATAATCTCATGCATGAAGGTCCCGAACATCGTGCTCATGATGCCGATGTAGCCCATTTTCTCGGGTTCGATCAGCTCCGGGTGAGCGATATAGGCATACAGCTCCCGCTCGCTCATCATTGGATGGGAACTGGCATGAAACCAGCCGTCCGGGGGACGCCATCCCGACCGCTCCACATGCAAGTCGAATTGGAACGGGAAATCCTCGTCCTGGAATATCTGCAGGATCAGTGGTTTCACCAGGCAGCCAGCGGCGGCATGGTCGGCGATCCCGCGAAATTCCGGCATCAGCCCACCGTGAACTTCAGCTGGCCGCTCAGGTACCAGTCGGCGTGCGTCATGATTTCATGATCGACCGATAGCCTCGATGCGCCCTCCACGCTGCGCTCCAGGATGACTTCACGCGGTTTGAACAGCTCCTGAGCACCTGTGGGCAGCCACCGGACACCCTGATTGACCAGCTGCCCATCGGGGGTGTGGTTACTGTAGATGATCGTGCGCGTCTCCATCGGGCCCAGCGGAGTGACATAGCCCGGCAGCTCCTCGGCGGGCTTGTCCTGCGGGGCGTAATTTCTTCCCTGCCAGCTGATCACCATCTTGTCCGGAGAAGCGAATATCTCCGGGCCCAGCACCATAACATCACCATCTGGATGCGGGTATTGTGCGGGCTCGGGCTCCATTTCGCGCCGGGCGGCCAGCAGCAGCTCCTCGAAGTCATCGAGGCGGACCGCGATCCAGTCCTGGTCCACGAGGGTCAGGGCCTGGTTGCCGTACCAGCGCAGCGGGATGGCGGGCCGCTCGCCCCCGGCCTGGTCGGTGATCTTATCGATGATCTTGTCGGTGATGGTGATCGACAGGCCGGTGGTGGACTTGCAGTCCCAGGCGAAGGCGAACATGTCCTTGGTGTGGTCGTGGCGGCCATCGCCCGGGTCGTCCCACTGGTTGCCCGAGCCCCGGGCCCGGCGCCCGCCGAGGACCTCAGCCACATGCAGCTCGTGCAGCTCGCCCATTCTGGTCTTGTCCAGTGGCATTACTTCTCCTCGAATATCCTCTGCTTGATGACTTCGAGCTTGTCCCGGTGCTCCCGCAAATAGGCCACCATAGCCGGGCGCCCATTGAACTGGGGCACGCCCGGCACCTGATAGTACGAGCCGTTGCGGATAATAGCGCCGGTCCGCAGCCCGATGCGCACCGTTTCTTCGAGCATGTCCAGCCCGGCCGGACCACGTTCTTCGGTGTCCCGGTTGTTGATCCAGAATTCCGCCGTTCCGCCGACCGGGAATACTTTAGACCGGGTCACCCGGGCTTCCACCTGAACGGCGACTACTTCCGGTTTCGCGTTCTCGCCTTCCTCGAACATCATCTTGAACGGCTGCTGGGATCCTTTCTTCATGACCACCCGGACCGTGGTGGCGTGCTGCATGGCCTTGGGGCCGGCCGACTGGTCTGGGAGGCCCTGGCTGCTGATCACCGCGCGGGGCTGGTTGACCAGGATCACAAGGGTGCCAGTCTGCCAGGCCAGGCCCGCCAGGTGCTTGACCATCCGGGTGATCACCTGGGCGTTGCGGCCGACCAGCTCACTTTCAGCATCCCGCAGCTCTCCTTTACTGCCGGTGAACGCCTTACGGCTTTCCATTCCGCCGACCGAGTCCACGATGACCCCGGAGAACAGCCCGGACATGCAGCATTTACGGGCCATGTCGCTGGCGTCCTCAGAATCCATCGGGTGCTTGTGCTGCCAGAATCCCGCCGTCTCGGCTTCCTCCGAGCAATCCAGGCCATTGACCGTGGCCCAGTCGTAGTCGAAGGTCTTCTCCATGTCGATGTAAGCGATGCCCTTCCCGGGATAAGCACGCCGCAATTCGGCCATGGTCTTGGTGACGACAAAGGTTTTGCCGGTATCGGGCGGTCCCATTATCTCGACGATATGGCTCATGGGCCAGCCGCCCCGGCGCAGCGAGTAGTCCAGGGACAGCACGCCCGTGGATACTGTCACCAGCTCCCGGGGCGCCGGGCCCGCCCGCTTATCGCCGTATTGCTTCTGCATGTCCTCGGCGAACCGGGACAGCGCCGACATCTTTCCCGCTGCCATCAGGTCAGCCTCCTCACCGACTCCAGGCGCAGCGAGTCCCGCCACTCCATGCCATTCCAGTACCGGCCCTTGGCGATTTCAGCGATGATCAGCGTGCCCGCTGGGATCCTGCGCACCGCATATGACAGGTCCGGGTCATTGTCATTACGCGGGGAAAACACCGCGATATCCAGGTTGCTGACCTCCGTGGCCAGGTCCAGCCACCACATGGTACTGCCGCGCCGGGTCAGCGCAGGCCGCATGCCATTGTGCACGCCGGGCACGTCATAAACACCGGGCTTCAGCCGGGGAAAACGCAGGGCCCGGTTCACCGATGCCTGCCGGAAACCGGCATTCAGCTCATCCAGCCGGGCGAACATGGCGTCATCCAGCCAGCAGCCGAAAATGTCCTGCTCCAGCCGCCACAGCTCCGCAGGGGTATAGTCGCGGGGCGCCTCGCCGTTCGCTGCCCCCGCGATGCCGGTAGTCGGCGGCGGGGTGTAATGGCGGCAGGCCCGGGTGCATATCTTGGGCGGCGGCTTCATGATCACTTTAAGATGCTTGCCGGTCTTCGGGCTGATCCGGGACGGCGGCGGGGGCTCGTTGTCCCAGTCGTAATGGCAGGGCAGCCCGTGGTTGGACACCGTCTCGTCCTTGTTGACGCAGCGGGTCAGGTCCCCGGCCTTGTCGGCAGCCAGGTACTCGATCAGGCTGCGCCGCGAGGGCACCAGCGCATCCAGGGCACCCGCCCGAGCCAGGGTGAGCACGATGCCCTTGTTCACCCCCGGGGCGGCCAGCACCTGATCGTAGGATGTATAGGGCTGCCCCCGGATGATCGCATTGACTGCAGCCGGGCCAACGCCCCAGAGCGCGCCCATGCCATACCGGACCGCGAGTCCTTCCGGCTCAAATCCGCTGGCGGCCGAGTTAATCTCCGGGGGCAGCACCGCCACGCCGAGACGGCGGGCGTCGGTGATAAATTCTGGAATGCGCTCCATGTCCACGGTGGACAGCAACGCGGTGAACATCTCCACTGGGTAATGGGTTTTCAGCCAAGCGGTCCAGTAGGCGAGTGTGGCATAAGAATAACCGTGGGCGCGGTTGAAGGCGTACCGGCCGAACTCGGCCATTATCTCCCACAGCGCGGTCACCTCGTCTTTATCCAGGCCGCGCTCGATGCACCTGTCGATGAACTGGCGCCCGGCCTCATCGATCTTCTCGATCAGCTTCTTGCCCAGGACCTTGCGCACCGCGTCAGCCTCGGCGCCGTCATACCCGGCCAGCACGCGCACGGCGGTGAGGATGTCCTCCTGGTAGAGCATGACGCCGTAGCTACGCTGCAGGTGCGGCTCCAGCAACGGGTGCGGGTAGGTGACCTCCTGCTTGCCGGCCCGGCGCTGGATGTAGGCGGCTGCCATCCCCGAGTTGCGCGGGCCGGGACGGACATAGGTGGTCAGGTCGGCCAGCTCACTCAGGGAGCCCGGCTGCATCTCCCGGCAGGCCTGCTGGCCGAGGGTGGTCTCCACCTGGAACATGCCGAGCGTATGGCCGGTGCCGATTTCTTCCCACACCTGCGGGTCGGCGTATTCGTCTTGCCACGTGGGAGGATCGAGCCTGACCCCGGTGCGGTTCCCGATCAGGTTGATGGCCGTCTGAATGGTGTCCAGGTTGCGCAGGGTCAGAAAGTCAAGTTTCAGCTGGCCGAGCAGCTCCACATCCCGGAAATCCCACTGGCTGACCTGTGTCGGATCCTCGGTAGTATTCCACAGCGGCACTTTTCCCTCGAAGGAATCTCCCGTGCTGATGACCACCCCGCCCGGGTGCTTGCCGTGCGTGTGCAGGCGGCCGACGAGCTTCTCCGCGTACTGGAACACCCGCATGTATTTGTTCATCATCGGGTCCAGCTGGGCGCCCGCCTGGTCCATCAGCTCGGGCCAGGAAAGGCCAAGGCCAGCGGTATGACTCTCCGCTTCGTCGATGACATTGGCGATGACGCGGGAGTCAGCGTCGGAATCCACCGGCAGTTCCCGTTCCATCACCGAGAACAGCTTGTTGAGGATGCCCTTGCTGCGATACCGCACATGGGTGCCGACGCGCAGGATGCGGCTTTCCCCGTACTGGCTCACCAGATGGTCCCAGACCTTCGGCCGCACCGAGCTGGGCAGGTCCAGGTCGAAGTCGGGCAAGGCGGTCCGGCCCGGGGTGAGGAACCGCTCGAACATCAGCCCGGCCGCCAGCGGGTCAATCGCGGTGATGCCGGTCAAGTAGCTCATGACCGACCCGGCCGCGCTGCCGCGCCCGGGGCCGAGCAAGATGTCCTCGGACCGGGCCCAGGCGCAGAAGTCATCCACGATCAGGTAGCAGCCGGACAGCCGCTTGCGGGCCACCAGGTTCCACTCGTATTCCAGCTGGTCCAGGTACTGGCGCCGGGTCGCGGCCCGCAGTGGAACGCGGGCGGTTTCCACCGCCTCGATGCACAGGTCGATGAGCCGGCGTGAGTCCTCGGTGTAGGAACCGAGGAACACCGGGGGATCGGTCTCCCCGCTGACCCGGGCGGTGCACCGGTCGGCTATCTCAGCGGTGCTGGCGATGGCGTGGTCCACGACGATGGGATCCAGGTAGGACAGCAGGTCACGAACCTCGTCCTCGGCCTGCATGTGGACGATCTTCCAGTAGTCGTCGTTGGACGGGGAGGTGCGGCAGGCCATCCACAGGTGATGGTCGGCCGCCTGCTCAGCGGAGGGATAGTGCCCATCGCTGGTGGCCACCAGGGAGATGCCGAGCACGGCGCCCGCCTCGGCCAGCAGCTTGTTGTAGGTGACCTGCTCGGGCTGTTCGTTGGCGCACAGCTCCAGGTACAGCCGGTCACCGAAGATCGACTGCAGCCGCTTGAGCGTGCCCAGGGCGCGGCGGTAGTCACCGGTCTTGAAGAAGTCCGCGACGATGCCGCCCAGGCAGGCGGTGGTCATGATCAGGTGGCTGCCGTAGCGCTCTAGCAGGTCCCAGTCCAGCCGGGGCCGGTGGTAATGGCCGCTGAGATAGGCCTCGGTGGAAACTGCCCACAGGTCACGCAGGCCCCGGTCATCTTCGGCGAGCAGGATGACATGCCGGTTGTCCCGGACTTTCTGGTGCCGGTCCTCGGCGAAATATCCCTCCATGCCGAACAACGGCTTAATGCCTGCCTCGTCGGCGGCCCGCTGGAAACTGGGATGCCCCGGGCACGCCCCGTGGTCGGTGATGGCGACGGCCACCGAGCCGAGTTCGGCAGCCCTCGCCATTATTTCCGTGCATGTGCTCAGCCCGTCCAGCGGGCTGTATTCAGTGTGGCAATGGATGTGGTTGTACACCGGGGCCCGGCTCCCCTGCTCGGTTCAGCCGCTACCGCCCAGGTCACCCATGGACTTGTCGATGCGGTCCTTGAAGGCGGCCAGCTCGTCTTCGGGGAGTTCCTCCGCAGGCGCGGCGGTGTCCTCGGTGGGCGCCACCTTGCCGTTGCCACCGGCAGCGGCCGAGGGATCCGGTGCGGTCTTGGTCGGGTCGAAGAACCGGGCGTAGTACTCCGGGCTCGACTGCTCGACGATCGTCTTCTCCAGGGAGAAGCCGGTCAGCTCCAGCGTCTGGTCGTAGAGCTTCCACGACGGGGTGCCCGGCTCGTGGTCGGGAGTGGGGGTCAGGCCGGTGATTTCGTAGTCGTTGCCGTCCCGCTTGGCGTAGAAGTCCCGGTGACAGACGCGCTCCTCGATATAGGCGCTCTGCTTGATGGCGCCGAAGAAGTTGCCGAACCGCTGGGAGAGAATGCGGACCACCGGGATGCGGTGCTTGACCCCTTTGTCGTCGGTCCATTCCTCCATCTTGTCCTGGAAGCCCGTGATCTTCTTGGTCTCCGGGTTGCGGACCGCCTCGCGGACCACGCACAGGGCCCACACCGTGGGCGAGGTCTTGGACACCGGGCGGCCGAATTTGCCCATGACATCGGCCATGTGCTCGTGGATATAGCAGTCGCCGTACCCCGGCTCATAGGGCCCGGTCGGGCGGCCGGGACCATCGCCGTCTTGCATGGTCCGGAACATCACGTCGTTCTGGCAGACCGCCGACATCGCCTGCGGCCATTGCCCCTTGAATCCCTCGGGTGCTTTCTTGGTGGGCACGCCCATGTGGACTTCGCAGTCAATCCACCGATCGATTTCGGTGAGCAGCCGGAAGATGACAGTCTCTTTGTCGGCGATGGTGAGGAACTGCGCGCGTCCTGCGCCCTTGGCTGCTTCGTGCGCGGCTTCAGCTTCCTCGGCCCCACGGCGGAACTCGGGCATCGGGGGTACTCCTGTCTGCTAGGTCTGCTGAGTCTGCGGCCTGCCACTCGGTTACGGCTTTAGCTGCCAGCTGGAGTGATGGTGGCCTTGATCCGAGCAAGACGATACGCCCGCCGTCCGACAGCCCGCCGAGGATCAGCACATCGGTGTCCAGGGCGGTCAGCCCGACCGCGAACCGCACCCGCAGCCCGCGCTCTGCCAGGACCCTGACCAAGAGAGCTTGCCAGTAGGGGAGCCACACGCGCGGCTGATCGCAGTCGCCTTGCTCGTACCACGACCACAGGCTCTCCCACGGCGCCCAGATTGGCAAGGGAACTTGGTCATCTGAGCCAGGTTCCCACAACGGCCTCCGCGCGGCCCCAGGAGGGCTCTCGGCGGACTGCAGGCCCCACTCGCGCAGCACGTCCTCCCCGCTCGCCTCCTGCCCCGCAGCGGCCATCCTGGCGGCCTTGGCGACGGCCGCCCGCTTGATCGCGGTGACGATGTAGGCGTCCTTCAGCCAGATGCGGGTGCCCAGCGGCAGGGCGTCGTACTCGCGCCGCCGCTGCGGGTCCATCAGCTGCCGGACGATGTAGGTCAGCCGCCGCCTGGCCGGGCCGCCGCACAGCAGGTAGGCGGTGGCAATCTGGCGCCGGGTAGCTCTCCAGTGCACGCCCAGGGCCCGGTAGTAGCCGAGCACATCCCAGCAGACTTCGGGCCGCTCGGCGAGCCGGGTGTCGGAGGAGGCGGTCAGCGGGCCCCAGCCCTCCACGATGAGCGCATCGGTGGGGCGGCTTCGCTCCAGTTCCTCGCTGCGAACCTGGTAGGCCCTCCAGGTGGCCGGCTCAGTGGGATCGGGAGCGATGTAGAACGGGTTGCGGCCGACCCGGATGAACCTGCGGTAGTGCGCCGCGTCCTTCTCGCCAAGCAGCTCATCGAGGTCCAGATCGCCGTCGCCGAGCTGGGGCATCAGTCCTCCGGGGGATCGGCCCGGTCAGCCTCGATGTTCTCGGCGTCCAGGCCGAGTTCGTCCTCATCCCGCCAGCCCGGATCCACGGCGGCCGTCTTCGCCGGCAGGCCCTCCTTCTCGACGCCCAGCACCTCACCGGATCCAGAGGCAGTCTTGCGGATGCTCATGGGTGTCTCCTCTCGCCAGGGGCAGGCTTCCCAGGTTAGGCGGTGGGGATGGCTTCCATCCAGCGGTGCCCGCAGTTGTCGCACGTGCGGCAGTGATGCTGCCCAAGCCGGGGCGGGCGGTAGTAGCGGCAGGGCCAGCTGCCCTGGCGATCGAGCACCGGCCGCTCGTGGTAGGCCACCTCTGACGTCGCGGCACCGCACACCGGGCACGGGTTGGCGTAGTTGTAAGCCGGAAGGTCTGGGTGAACGGAGTACTGAGGCATGGCGTCCCTTCGGCGGCGCGGATGAAACCAAGATCAACGGCGCATGGAACCATGATCAACGGCACATGGAAGCGCCGTGATATTTTCGCAGGTCAAACCCCCTAAAATCATGATCAACGGCGCTAACGGCGCTTATTTTGCTTAGTGAGCATAGTTTCAGGGGCGATTGGAACAGGACTCCTCGATAGGTCATAGATATATCGAGATATAAGTACTGAAAATCCCTTTCTTGATCTTCTATCGAAAATTTTCCTAAATTCCCTATTAGGGTTATAGTGTTTCTGTATCTACAGATATATCGATGACATATCGTAGATACATCGATATATCGGCCTCGGCGCGTTTGAGATTCGGTGGTCACTAAGCGAAATAAGCGCCGTCTGCGCCGTGGACAGGTTCTGAGCTGCGAAAACTAACGGCGCATGGTTGCGCCGTTGATCTTGGTTTATGCGCCGTTGATCTTGGAAGGCCACACCAGCTTGAACCATGGCCCCTCGTAGGCCCGGTCGCCATCGCAGAGGTGATGCATGCCCTGGTACCGGGTGATCGTGTACACCTCGGGGGATACTCCATGGTCCTCAGTGACGAACATCGGATCCACACTGCCGTTATCCAGCAGCGCCCAGCCCACCACTGGGTAGCTCGTCGGCTCCCCCTGCGGCTCATGATCACGCTCATCAATTGCCATATGAGTGACCACGATGGTGATTCCCGGCTCTGCCGCAATAATCTGCCTGACCGGTACCTCAGCGTGATGGATAGCCGTGTGAATGCATCTGCTCATGGCTTTGCTCCTAGTCAAATCCTGGGCGGCTTGAGCTGGACTCCCGGAAATCCGCGCATGTCGTGATTCACATTCGAGTAGGGGTACCCTTCGGCTTTCATCATGTTAGTAAACGATCGCTGTGACCCGGAGAATATGGTGTTCTGGGTCCTCTTGTACCAGTGGTTCCAGCTTTCGTAAAGATCTTCCACCCTCCTGCCTACAACCACGCCAGGTGAAGAATCGACAATATCGCATTCATCAAGCAGCCACTGGGCAAGCCGGTTTTCCTCATGCCGGTATTGCTTCTTACTCGCTTGGGCTTTTGGGGGAGGATCAAGCCCTCTCAGTTGCCACTCCAGGCACCCTTGGACGGCCCAGGCGGCCACCCCCGGAGAATTGAACTGAATGATCTTCTTGGCCAGCTCCTTGTCCTGCTCGTCCTCGGGAATGGTGATTTCCCAGGGCACAATGTGCAGGCGGCGCCAGATGGAGTGCGAGGGCGACAGGTGCGGCAGGTGGTTGGTGACGAGATTGATCTTGCCGGTCGGCTTGAAGTCGAAGAACTCCCCGCGCATGAACCGGGCGGTGATCAGCTCACCACCAGTCAGGCTCTTGACCACTTCCTCATCTAGTTTCTTGTTCTGAGGGGTCTCACTGACCTGGAGGAACCTGCGGCCCCGCATGCGGGCAACGTCATTAGGGATGGTGCCCACCGGCTTCAGCAACAGCGTGTTGGCTGGCACCACCTGAGCGTAGCTGCCCGCCACATAAGCCATCACTTCCAGCCAGACGCTCTTGCCGTTGGCGCCCTCACCCCAATGCAAGACGGCCGCCTGTTCCTGCGTCGAGCCGGTCAGGCTATATCCGGAAATACGTTGAAGATAGGATCGCATTTCCGGGTCTGGCATGACCTCGCTGAGGAATTTCAGCCACAGGCTTTGATCGGCGCCCGGATCATAGACAATAGAAGAAGACATGGTGCTGTACACCAGCGGATCGTGCGGGCCTAGCTCTCCTGTTGTCAGGTCCATCAGGCCATTAGCCCAGACAAACTTCATGTCCTCAGAGTCAAATAGGTCAGCATCTATCCGGCCACCTTCCATCATCTGGAACAAGGCGGTGGTATTAATCGTCCTAGACTTATTGCGCTGCTTCCGAGTCCACTCCCAGAACTTCTCACGGGGGGTCAGTTCCTCGGCGTCCTTGTTTACCTCAGTCCCGCCTTTGCCGTCCTGGAGCGGTTCTTCCTCGTATTCTTCCTTGCCCAGATCGTATAGGTTATCGATCATCTTGACCGCAAAAGTATTAGCTGTATCGATCTTGCAGCTAGTCCACCAGCCATTCATATAAAGCATCCACCGCTGCAGGCCTGGAATCCATTTGAGGATAGCTCCGTAAAGATAAACCATCCGCGCGCCCAGGCCGTACTCGTCCTGGCTGAATTTAAAGCCCTGGTCGGTGACGCCCCTCAGGTGCAAATCGGTCCGGGGGTTTTCCAGGCCGCTTTTCCACCCGGACCGGAACGTGGCCGCAATCTCGGGAGCGCCCAGGCCCGCCGCCAGAGCCGCGTCAGTGAGAGCTTTCCTGGCTGTCGCCTCGTCGATCAGCCCGATGCCGCCCAGCGACCCCAGGGCGAACGCAGCGGCGTTTAGCCGCTCGTTGCGAGCGCCGACCGGGGCGGTGCGCACCGTGTCGGTCTCGGACGCCAGGGCAGCCTGGGCGTAGGCCGAGACCAAGGCGGCAGGCGCCAGGTCAGTGGGCGAGCCCTCGATGCCCCGCTGCTGGTTGGTGTAGGCCTTCAGCAGCTCCAGCAGCCAAGCGGGCGCCGGAACTGGGTCGATGTCGTGCGCCGGGTTCTCGATCAGGTAAGGGCCCTTGCCGCTGACCGAGGGCGGCATCACGATGAAGCCCCGGTCGCCCTTGATGTCCAGGCCCTGGCCGAGCGTCCGGCCGACGTTGTTGTGTATCTGGAAGCCCGGGTAGGTCCACAGGTAATGGCGGCCCCCGCCCCCGGTGACCTGGATCCGGGTCAGCGGCAGGTCACCATGGCGGACCCGGTAATTGTCCAGGGTCTTCTCGCCGCCGTTGTAGGTGTCCTCGTCCAGGACGAACACATTGGATATCTGCCCAGTGACAATGCCGACATTAGCCTCGGGCCACCATTCCTCGGCGATCCCGTTGTCAGGCGGCTCGCGCCACCAGGACGCCACCTCCATCGGATCATCAGTGGCAAGATCGGGCCAGCCGTCATGAATGGGGTGCTTGCCAGCGGAAGGACAGCCAGCGCCTTGCTTACAGGTGCAATGGCCTTCGGCATCGACCCACCGGACCGGGATGACTTTCCAGCCGCGCTGGGCATAGGACAGGGCGGCCTGGGCCAGGATATGGCGGCGCTCCTCCTGGGCAGGGTTCAGCCGGTTCGGCGGGAAATTCTGCGGGACCAGTTGTGACAGCTCGTCCAGCTCGCTAGTGTCATCGCCAGAAGCACCGATGCCCTCATCTTCCTCGCCAGGTCCGGTGGGGGCATCTTCTACCCCGGCCATTAGGCCAGGGCCGCCAGAATGCGGCGGGCGAAGAACTCATCGTGGGTAGCGGCGAAGCGGCGCACCGTCACCGGGGCGTTCTGCCAGATGCCGCCGTACAGCTCGAACGCAGCCTTGGCGATCCGCACCGCGCGCTCGGCGCCCCACCGGTCGAAGAACCCCGCCAGAATGCCTTCCGCGTCCCGGCAGGGGAGCTGATCGCCGCAAGCGCGGTGTATCTCCTCAAAGACGAACGCGGCAAAATCACCGGGGCTCCATTGGCTGGCTGGCTTGGTAGCGCGAGCCGCTTGGGCGGGGCTCACTGCGGTGATCGCCACTTGTTCGGTGACCGCTAGCGGGGCAGTCTGTGAAAGACGGGCGGCCGTATCGGGCATGGCACTCCCCAGGCATTCAAAAGGCATTCTGACCTGCGGAAAGTGCTTCTCGCGCCTCCCGGCTAGGTGCGTACCCGGAGCACTCTAGGACTGTGTCAGGTGGGGGTCAAGCGGTCCCGTGGATCCCGTGGAAATCGCTTCCCTCCGCCGGCCCCAGATCCGGCTGAGTAGTCACCATAGCTTCCCGGCTTCGAGGCTCTCCGCGAGCTTCTCCAGCTCGTACTGGCGCAGGAACGGCAGCACCGAGACAGCAGCCTGGCGGGGCTCCCAGGGCAGCCGTGGTTCCTTCTGGGACCACCAGTCGCCACCGAGACGGGCCTTGTCGGGAGCCTGCTCGGGGCTGGCCAGCTCGATCAGGCGCCGGAACGTGCACACCGAGGGAGGCATGGGCTCGCCGAGCAGCTTGACCGCCGTCTTAGGGCCGATGCCAGGCAGACCGGGGATGCCATCGGACTTGTCGCCCGCCAGGGCCTTCAGCAGCGACAGGTCCTGCGGGCCGCAGCCGTAGTGCGCCCACACCCGCTTCAAGTCCCAGGGCTGCTGGTCTTTGTAGGGGGACAGCTGAATGGTGTCCTCGTCGATCAGCTGGCGGAAGTCAGCATCTTCGGCGCAGATCATGACTTTCCGCCCGGCACGCCGGAACGTGCGCCAGAATGCCGCGATCATATCATCGGCTTCCCAGTCGGGGTGAACGGCCGTGCTCATCATCGCCCGGTGGCAGAATTCAAGGATCAGCTCATCCTCAGGATAACCACCGCGCACCGGGAAACGATCGCCCTTGTACCCAGGCCAAATCGCCTTGCGCCAGGCGGTGCCATTTTCGCCGTCGAAGCACACCACGATGTCAGCAGGCTGGACGAGGCGGATCGCGGCGGCCAGAGAGGTGATGAACATCATCAGCGGCCCGGTACGCAAACCGTTCGACGACAGCCCGCTGCTGCGACCAGGCCGCCCAGAGCGCACCAGCAGCCAGGTGCCGTCAACCAGGAGCGCGGGCCGCTTAGTCCTTGAGGATCCCATGCGCCCGCGCCTCCCACTTCACCAGCTGGATGGCGCACGTGAGGGTGTGC
>Ga0310913_10000038_pt1 | contig 47704 bp, 44 predicted proteins | sample GREbulkMGOX082_FD_203447 | JGI IMG/M metagenome (GOLD analysis project Ga0310913, IMG submission 203447) | Lab enrichment of tropical soil microbial communities from Luquillo Experimental Forest, Puerto Rico - GRE.bulkMG.OX082 | ecosystem: Environmental > Terrestrial > Soil > Tropical forest >...
CTCCGCGTGATGCGTAGCGCTGTCAGCGTCGCAGGAGGTTGATCTCGGCGGCTACGCCGCCAGTCGGATTAGGAGCTGGGTGAGATGACTGCACGCATCCGCGAATTCCTCAAACAACGTACCGATATCGGACCCTGCCTCGTCGTCGATCTCGACGTCGTGCGTGAGAACTATCAGAACTTTGCCAAAGCGCTGCCGGACACCAAAGTCTATTACGCGGTGAAGGCCAATCCGGCGCCGGAAATCCTCAAACTATTGGCCGAGCTCGGCTGCTGCTTCGACGTGGCCTCGATCGCCGAGACCCACGCCGCGCTGGCGGCCGGCGCCACCGCCGACCGCATCTCCTACGGCAATACGATCAAGAAAGAGCGCGAGATCGCCGAGGCCTTCCAGCTTGGCGTCACCTTGTTCGCGGTCGATTGTGAGGCCGAGGTGGAGAAGGTCACCCGCGCCGCGCCGGGCAGCCGGGTCATCTGCCGCATCCATTGCGACGGCTCCGGCGCCGAATGGCCGCTGTCGCGCAAGTTCGGCTGTGAGCCCGCCTACGCTGCCGATGTTTTGGAGCTGGCCCACAAAAGAGGGCTCGTGCCATACGGCATCTCCTTCCATGTCGGCTCGCAGCAGCACAATGTCCAAGCCTGGGACCGTGCGCTCGCTTCGACCGCCGCGATCTTCCGCGCCTGCGCGGAGCGCGGCATCGCGCTTTCCATCGTCAATCTCGGCGGCGGTTTTCCGGCCCGTTATGTGCGCCGGACGCCGAAGCTCGAGTCCTACGGCAAGGCGATCTTCAAAGCGCTGCGCAAGCACTTCGGCAACGATCTGCCGAACACCTTCGTCGAGCCGGGCCGCGGCCTTGTCGGCAATGCCGGTATCATCGAGGCGGAAGTGGTGCTGATCGCCAAGCGCAGCCCGGAAGACGAGGTTCGCTGGGTCTATCTCGACATCGGCAAGTTCCACGGCCTCGCCGAGACCATCGGCGAGTCGATCCGTTATCCGATCCGCACGACGCATGATCGCGACGAAACGGCGCCCTGCATCATCGCCGGACCGACCTGCGACTCGGTCGATGTGCTCTACGAGAAGACGCCTTATCCGCTGCCGGTTTCGCTCGCGATCGGCGACAAGGTGTTGATCGAGGCGGCCGGCGCTTATACCGCGACCTATTCCTCGGTCGGCTTCAACGGCTATCCGCCACTGCGGCAATATGTGATCTGACGCGGCGCGGCCGCTCCAGGTTTTTCATTTCGGCTGGACTTTGGGATCGCCGCCCGGGCTGCCGGGCGGCGGGATAACCGGCGTTTTCCCGGCCGGCGGCGTCGGCGCTTTTACCATAGCGAGCAATGATCGCGTTCACTGCGGAATAACGACTGGCGCGTCATGCCAGTTCCTGGCGCGTTTGGCGCTCAGGCAAGGTCGATAATTCCGGCTTCGCCGCTGTCGGTGCCCCACGCGAGAAGGCGTCCGTCGCCGCTCCAGGCAAGCGCTGTGATCGGGGCGTCGCCGGGTTTCTTGGCCAGGATTTCGGCGCCGTCTTCGATGCGCGCCAACAGGACGAGGCCGTTGTTGTAGCCTGTGGCGACGACGTCGGTGCTGGGATGGCAGGACACGACATCGATGCGGTGCCCGGAGGGCGTCAGCAGGCGAGGGGTTTTGCCCATCGGTCCGTCCTTGGTCTGGAACGGCCAGAGCACCAGCTGCGCCGCCCCGGAAGTCGCGAGCCACTGGCCGCCAGCGCTCCAGGACAGCGACATCACGCGCGCGGCATAGCCTGACATCCGCATGTGCTGGCGGTCGCTAAGCCGCCAGCCGTGCAGCATCGGCTCCTGCATGGTGGTGACCAGAAATCGCCCGTCCGGGCTCACGGTCGCGCCGAGATGCGAGCCCTTCCATTCAAGCCTTTCCGGCGCGGCGCCGGTAGCGTTGGGAAACCAAAGCGTGGCGCCGTTGTAATGCGCGATCGCGAGGCGAAAACCTTTGGAAAAAAAAGCGAGTCCGCCGACTGTGGAGGGCGCCTCGAATTCACGCAATTCCTTGTTCGATTGTTTGTTCGATTCCTTAGCCTGCACATAGGCGGTCTTGCCGGCCGACCAAGCGACCGCGCCGTCCGGGCCGAGCGCGACGTGATCGATCCAGCGATGTTTCGCGTCGTTTGCCAAGACACGGCTTGCGCCATTCGCGTCCGTCGCGACGACCTTGCCGTCATCGCCGCCGCTGACAATGCGCGCGCCGTCGGCCGCCGTAGCCAGGATCGCGTCGCCATGCGTGATGATGCGACGCATATCGCCGTCTGGCGGCACCAGCACGATGGCCTCTTCACCAAGAACAAACGCGGCGGTTGGGCCAAGAAAATGTGCAGCGACGATGCCGCCCACGACGGCAATCGGCCGCGTGCGCTCGACGACGGAAACAGTGTCGCTGCCGCTCGCGGCCATTATTTATACTCCGTTATTGCTACCGCGTTCACGCCGCGCGCAGAGCTGAACGCCGCCGGCAGGGGATACGCTACGTGACGATGCAGCTCTCGAAGCCGTCGGTAATCATCTTGCCGGGCAAGTTCCGGCCGATGAAAACGATCCGGCTCTCGCGCTTCTCGTCGGCGCTCCACGGCCTTTGATGATCGCCGTCGAGAATCATGTGCACGCCCTGAAACACAAAGCGCTGATCGTCGTCTTTGAAAGCGAGAATGCCCTTACAGCGCAGAATGTTTGGGCCTTCCTTCTGCACCAGGTCCTGTACCCACGGGAAGAATTTGTCCGGATCGAGTGGCTTGTCGGTGTGTAGCGAAATCGATTGCATCTCCTCATCGTGGTAATGCTTGAGTCCGCCACGCGAATGCGCGTGCGTATGATCATGGCCGTGATGATGGTTGTGGTCATGATCGCGACTGTGATCATGATTGTGGTGATGGTCATGCTTGTCGCTGCCGAGGAAGTCGGGCTCGAGATCGAGGATGCGATCGAGATCGAAGGCATTGCGGCCTAGTACGGCGTCGAGTGGAAGCTGAGCGCGCTCGGTCTTGTGCAGCTTGGCGTAAGGGTTGATGCCGCGAATGCGCGCTTCGACCTCGCTTAATTCCTCGGGCGATACCAGATCGGTCTTGTTGATCAGGATCACGTCGGCAAATGCGATCTGATTCTTCGCTTCTGGCGCATCTTTAAGCCGCTCATTAAGCCACTTGGCGTCAGCGACGGTGACAACGGCATCGAGCTTGGTCTTGCGGCCGATATTCTCGTCGATGAAGAAGGTTTGCGCGACCGGCGCCGGATCGGCAAGACCAGTGGTCTCGACGATGATGGCGTCGAATTTTCCCTTGCGCCGCATCAAGCCGTCGAGAATGCGCACGAGATCGCCGCGCACCGTGCAGCAGATGCAGCCATTGTTCATCTCGAACACTTCTTCGTCGGCGCCGACCACGAGGTCATTGTCGATGCCGATTTCGCCGAATTCGTTGACGATCACGGCATATTTTTTGCCGTGCGGCTCGGACAGGATGCGGTTGAGCAAAGTCGTCTTGCCGGCGCCAAGATAGCCGGTCAGCACCGTCACCGGGATCTTTTCAGAAGACGAAGATTGCTCGGACATTCACATTCTCCTGCCATTTCGGTCCCGGCGCCTCCGCCTGCGGCGCTTACTGCGGCGCAAGGTATGGGACCGAGGGCACGCTGGGGGTTTTGGCTCTGCTGCGGCGATGGAAATGCTGTTGGCTTGCGGTTAATCGCGGGTATTTCGATGCCCAAATCCTAAACCCGAGAGGCTATATAGGCGATCGCGAGCGCACTCAAAACCCCGCCAGGTTTCTGACTGCATTGCTTACGCTTCGAGGTGGCGGCGCGGTAAAACAAGCCAAATCAGGCCGCCGACCGGCCCCAGCGCGACCGATAGCAAATAGATCAGTCCGGCGACCAGAATGATGGCCGGTCCGGAGGGCAGTTCGGCGCGATATGACAGGAGCAGGCCGGCATAACTGGAAATAATGGCGCACATGACTGCCACCGCGATCATTCCGGTTATGTCGCGGGCCCAGAACCGCGACGCGATCGCTGGCAGCATCATGATGCCGACGGCAAGCAGCGTCCCGAGCACCTGGAAGCCGCCGACGAGATTGACGACCACCAGCGCAAGAAAGGCGACGTGTGCGGGCCCACCGGCGCGGCTCACCGAGCGCAAAAAGCCGGGATCGACGCATTCGAGCACCAGGGGACGCCAGATCAGCGCCAGGACGATCAGTGAAACCGACGTGATGGCGAGAATAAGAACGAGCGCGGCATTGCCGATTGCAAGCACCGAGCCAAACAAAAAATGCATCAGATCGATATTACTGCCCTTGAGCGAGACGATGGTGACGCCGAGCGCCAGCGAAATCACGAACAATGCCGCCAGCGAGGCATCCTCCTTCAAGGCCGTCGAACGTGAGATCAGGCCGGCGCCGATGGCGATCAAAAACCCGGCAACGAGGCCAGCGCCGGCGATTGCCGGCAAGCTCAAGCCCGCGAGCAGGAATCCGATCGCCGCGCCAGGCAGGATGGCGTGCGCCATCGCATCGCCGATCAGGCTCATGCGCCGCAGCATCAAAAACACGCCGATCGGGGGAGCGCCAAAGGCGAGCGCGATCGTGCCGATCAGCGCGCGGCGCATGAACTCAAAATCCGCGAACGGAGCGATGAGATTGTCATAGAGCATTGCAAGACTGCTCTATTCCGCCGCCACGGCGCAGGCCTCGGCGCTCTCGTCGAAGGCCTCGCACATGCGCCGCGCTCTGTTCAGATTTTCGGCGGTCAGCACCTCGCGGGTCGGGCCCCAGGCGACGGTTTCGCGGGCAAGCAACAACGTCTCTGGAAAGACCGCTTTGACAAGATCGACGTCATGAAGCGCGGCAAGCACCGTCCGCCGTTCGGCATGCCAGCGTTGCACCACGGCCAAAAGCTCAGTCGAGGTTCTTGCGTCGATCGCGGCGAACGGCTCATCGAGCAAAATCAGGCGGGCATCCTGGGTGAGCAGGCGCGCGAACAGCATGCGTTGCATTTGCCCGCCGGAGAGGGTTCCGATTGGGCGTCGTTCGAAGCCGGTCAGTCCAACCGACGCAATTGCCGTTTTGATGGCATGATGATCCTTGCCGGCGATGCCGCCTAAGACGCCGCGGCTGCGCCACAGTCCCATGGCGACCATGTCGTACACATTGATCGGAAACGAGCGGTCAATGTCTGGCACTTGCGGGAGATAGGCGATGCCGCGACCATCAACGCCGCAACGCTCGACCGAACCAGCGAGTGGCTTGAGCGCGCCGACAATTCCCTTGAACAAAGTCGATTTGCCGGCACCGTTTGGTCCGACGATCGCAACAAGCGCGCCGTTCTTCACAAGTCCGTCGAGATGATGCACGGCCGGATGGCGGTCATAGCCGAGCGTAAGATTTTGGAATCGCAATTCTGGCATTGCTTTGCTCTGCGCTCAGCGGATCGCCCACCAGAACGCCGCCCACATGAGAGCGATCACGATTCCGGCAACTGCAAGCCGACGCGACGCCGACAGCCGCAGAAACGACGGCCCAACGGCCGCGGACGGATGCGGCGCGTCCTCATGATGGTGATGATGACTCATCGGTCGGTTTGGTCAGCCTCATAATGTGGGTCTTACACAGAATGTTACAATATAACATCATCACCGGCGCGCACCAGCGGCGGCTCATTCGATCATTAAGCAGGTGTGTCTGTCCGACTGAGTGCCCCGCCCCGCCGCTGCCAATCATTGCGCTGTTGCTGATAAGGTTCGAGCATGAGTGAGCAACCACCGCGGGTTATCTGTGTCGGCGAGGGGCTCATCGAGCTGACGCGTGGGGCCGATGGCACCTTCGCGCCCGCGTGCGCCGGCGATAGTTTCAACACCGCCGTCTACCTCGCACGCGCCGGGCTGCGCGCCGGCTTCGCCACTGCGGTCGGCGACGATCCTTATTCCGACAGCATCATCGCGCTGGCTTTGGCGGAGGGGCTTGCCACGGATCTCATTCTGCGCGTGCCTGGGCGTCTGCCGGCATTGTCTCTGGTCGAGCGCGGCCGGTCCGGCGAAAGCGTGACCCGCGTTTGGGGCGAGGGCGCGCCGGCGCGAGAATTGTTCGAGCTGCCAGACTGGATGCGGATCGCCCAGAGCCTGATAACGGCGCGGCTGATTTACTTTTCGGGGATCACGCTGTCGCTCTACTCCAATAACGGGCTCGGCCGTTTGTTCGCCGCCCTCGAAGTTGCGCGCCAGCAGGGCGTCAAAGTCGCTTTTGACGGCAATTTTCGTCCGATCGGCTGGAAAGGAAACGTGGCGCGTGCACGCACTGTCTTCATGGAGGCACTCAAGCGTGTCGACATCGCGCTGCCGACCTTCGATGACGAGGCCGTGTTATGGGGTGACCCGTCGCCGGAGAGCACAGTGGCGCGGCTGCAAGCCTTCGGTGTCGGCGAAATCGTGGTCAAGAATGGACCCAACAGCGCGCTAGTCGCCACGTCGGGCGCGATGGAGTTTGTGCCGGTGCCAGAAGTTTTGGTGCCGGTCGATCCGACCGCGGCTGGTGACGGATTTAATGCCGGCTACCTTGCCGCGCGGTTGTCGGGGAGCGGGCGGACGCCGGCTGCCGGCGCCGCGCACCGGCTCGCGGCCAATATCATTAGCCATCCGGGCGCGCTCCTGCCGCGTGGTGCTGTCGCAACGCATTGAGCAAAAACGCGGCATAGCGTCGCCATAACTGCCGGCCTGTTAGCTTTATTTGGAACCGACGAAAAATTCCCATCCGAGCGTCCTTGGCCCGCTCGACCATTCGCGCTATGGAGAAATGAGAGAAAAACCAATAGTCTGGCGGCCAACATGGTCACGGACAACATGCTCACTTGGGGAGGAGCTTTATGAAGAATGCAGCTGCTAAATGGCTGGTCTTGGTATTCGCTGCCGCGCTCGTATTTGCGCCGGGCAGGTCGGCGCTTGCGGACCCGATCATTATCAAATTCAGCCACGTCGTCTCTCCCGACGCGCCGAAGGGCAAAGCGGCTTTGCTGTTCAAGCAACTCGCCGAGAAATACACCAATGGCAAAGTGAGCGTGGAGGTTTATCCGAACTCGTCGCTTTACAAGGACAAGGAGGAACTCGAAGCCTTGCAACTCGGTTCAGTGCAACTTCTGGCGCCGTCAATCTCGAAGTTTGGACCGCTCGGCGTCAAGGAATTCGACGTATTCGATCTGCCATTTTTGATGAGCGACGATACGCATGCCCGGCAGATGATGGCGAGCCCAATGATGTCCGAGCTCAACAAGAAGCTCGAGGACAAGGGAGTCGAGCCGCTGGCCTATTGGGATAATGGCGCCCATGTCTATACAGCCAACGTGCCGTTGACCATGCCGGACGATTTTCGTGGACTAAAAATGCGCATCCAAGGCAGCAAAGTGCTGGACGCGGTAGCGCGGCAGCTCGGCGCGATTCCGCAAATCATCGCGTTTGGCGAGCTTTATCCGGCGTTGCAAACCGGTGTGGTCGACGGCGAAGACAATGTGCCCTCGAACATCTGGACCCAGAAATTCTACGACGTGCAGAAATACCTCACTGTCTCGTATCACGGGCGGCTCACCTATTCGCTCATCACCAACAAAAAATTCTGGGACGGGCTGCCGGCCGATGTTCGCCCGGGGCTTGATCGTGCGGTGAAGGAGGCCACGCAGTTTTTCAACGACACCGCGGCCAAGGACAACGCCGACGCGCTGGATCAGATCAAGGCGTCCGGCAAAGTGCAAATGCATGTACTTACCGACACTGAAAAGCAGGCGTGGATTACGAAGCTAATGCCGGTGCATAAGGAAATGCAGAGCCGGTTCGGCAAGGAATTCATCGAACGGGTCTACAAGGAGTCAGGCTTCGTACCGCCACAGTCCTAAACGCTTGTAAGTGCCATCCGCTCGCCGGGGGGTACCGCGTGCTCGACCGCATTCTCGACCGGCTTGAAGAGTGGATCATCGTCACGTTGATCGCGGCGGCGACCGCTCTGACCTTCGTCGCCGTGGTGCACCGCTACGGCGCCAGCAATTCGGCAAGCCTGGCGCGGTGGGCCAGCGTGCATCAATACCTGCTGCTCAAGCAGGTCGCCAACGCCGTCTATGGCTGGCTTTCCTCGATCAATCTTTCTTGGGCGCAGGAACTTGCCACCTACATGTTCGTCTGGATGGCGAAATTCGGCGCCGCGCTCGGTGTGCGCACCGGCATTCACGTCGGCGTCGATGTTTTCGTCAATCGATTGACGCCTGCCGCGCGCAAGCCGGTTATCGTGTTCGCGATGCTGTGCGGTGCGTTGTTCACCGGCGTCATCGGCACATTGGGCGCGGTTTACGTCTACGAGCTCGATCCTGACCAAGTGTCGCCTGAGCTCGAATGGCCGAGCTGGATGATCTATCTGGCGATCCCGCTCGGCTCCTATCTGATGTGCTTCCGCTTCCTGCAAGTGATGTGGCGTTTCCTGCGCACCGGTGTGGTGCCGCATCCAGCGCACGGCGTCGAATACGAGGAGTCGCATAATGTAACACCCCCCGCGGCAATCGAGGCGGCGCGATGACCGCGCTGTTGCACGTTTCCAAGCCGTCAGCGCCGAATCCGGTCAGCGCCGCCATCACCGCGACTCTCATTGTCGTCATTCCGATCGCGCTGGCGCTGATCTGCTTCGCCGCGAAACACCACGTCATCGAGTTATCGCATACCGTGCGCGCCGAACTCTTGTTTGCGCTCTTGCTCGCGCTGATGGCCTCCGGAATGCCGATTTCGATCGCACTCGGACTCTCGGTGCTGACTTATTTGTTCATCTTGTCCGATGTCGATCCGAAAATGGTCGGCCTGAAATTGTTCACCAGCATCGATCGCTTCGAGATCATGGCGATTCCGTTCTTCATTCTGGCGGGCAATTTTCTCACTGCCGGCGGCGTGGCGCGGCGCATGATCGATTTCGCCAGCTCGCTGATCGGCCATTGGTACGGCGGACTTGGGCTCGCCGGCGTGGTCGCCTGCGCGCTGTTCGCCGCGATTTCCGGCTCGTCAGTCGCAACCGTCGTGGGCATCGGGTCGATCATTTTGCCGGCGTTGATGCAGCAGGGTTACCCATCGCGTTTTTCCGCCGGCGTGATCGCCACATCCGGCGCGCTCGGCATTTTGTTTCCGCCCTCGATCAATCTCGTCATTTACGCGGTGGCGACGAGCGGCATGCAGCCGCGCGGCCCGACCGGCGCGGTCGTCGATTCCGCCTCCATCGGCCAGCTCTTCATCGCCGCTTTGGTGCCCGGCCTCATTCTGTCGTCGATGCTTGGCGCGACGACGTGGTACCGCGCCTGGCGCTACAATTATCCGCGCATGCCGCGCGCCAGCTGGCGGCAATGCTGGCGCACGTTTCGTGAAAGCGTGTGGGGCCTGCTTCTGATCCTTTTGGTTCTCGGCGGCATCTATTCGGGGCTATTCACGCCGACCGAGGCCGCCGCGGTGGCGGCGGTTTACGCCTTCATCATCGCCGTATTTGTCTATAAGGGGCTACCGCTTGCCGAGGTGCCGGCGGTCTTGCTCAAGGCCGCGTCGATGAGCGCGATGATCCTCTACATCATCACCAACGCGGCGGTGTTCTCATGGCTACTCACCTCAGAGCAGATTCCGCAATCGATGGCGGAATGGATGACTGCCCAGGGTTTCGGTATCATCGCATTCCTTCTCGTCACTAATGTCGTGCTGCTCGCCGCCGGAAACTTCATGGATCCGGCGGCGATCACGCTGATCATGGCGCCGATCCTTTTTCCCATGGCGGCGGCGCTTGGCGTGCATCCCGTCCATCTCGGCATCTTGATGGCGGTCAATATGGAGGTTGGGCTCTGTCATCCGCCGGTCGGGCTCAATCTCTATGTCGCCGCCGGCATCACCAAGATGGGCATCACGGAGCTCACGGTCGCCGTGCTGCCGTGGCTCATCACCATGCTGATTTTCCTCGCCATGGTCACTTACATTCCGGCGCTGTCGCTGTGGCTGCCGCGCGCGCTCGGAATGCTATAACGTCTGGCGGTCGGCGCATCGATGCGACGTGAGGGCGATAGGCTCGCGACCGCGCCACCATTGTAAAAATGGTGAAGATGGCCGCACTCAAGAAGTTTTAGCGTGTATGTGATCAGCGCTACGCCGCTATTGCTTTGCCAATTCCATCAACTTTCCAAATTGCAGCAGATCGGCCAAATCGACATTCGTTTGCGCTTTCAGATTACGCCGTAGGTGACCCTCATCCCGGTATATGAATTCTCCATCCACCACTGTCGTGCATGATTTTTTTGAGCATAGATCATCAACAGTCGGCCAAATAACAACGCCCTTTCTGTTGTTAAAGGTACGTAGCACGTTGTCGGTCCTTTCCTGGTAAAGATTGTAATAAGTTCTATCGAAATTATCGATCTTATCACGACAGGTGCTCCGAAATGACGAGCTGCGCAGCAGGTTGGTTTTTAAGGCAAGGACGCATGGGATGGGATCAACAAACCAATTCGGCACTTCGGAGATGATCACCACGGTTCTACCCTCCGTAGCAATCTCAGGAAGAAGCTTATTCAGCGCCGACTTCAACAGTAAAAGTCCGCTGTCTTCGTCAAGCCGATCGCTTGAGTTCTTGTAGAGCCGAAGCGTTTTTCTGTGCCACGCGGCGGCTAAAATGACCATGCTGATGTCTTGCCTGTTCAACGCATTCACAACTGAGCGATGCATCGCGTCGCATTCGTGCATGCGGGACGGGGCGTTATCAGCAAACTCCATTGCATACCCGGTCGCAACCATCGGAGCACAAGAGGACAAGAGTGAAATGGAAACATTTTGCCGGTGCGCGGCGGCATCAAGCATCGGCATGAAATGTGCAGCATTGCTGTCCCCCCAGATGACAGCGTGGCCAATTGCGTTATCCCAAGGCGTGCCTCCCGTACAGCGAGGGCTTTCAGCAAGAGTGTAAAGATTTGGACACGACCAATTCCACATCACGTCCAGCGAATCAATCGACTGGGCTGATGCTGTCACCCTTGCGGCGGCACCATCTGTGAACAAAACGATCCCGCACAGACAAGCAATTGCCAGTTCGCTGACGAAAAACGTGGGGAATACTGCCCTCCAATTCCATTGAGCCTGCCGGAAGGGTTGCTCGATAAAACGCCACGACAGCCACGAGATGAAAATCGTGGTAATGATAAAGAGTAGCCCGTAGCCGTGGGGGATTATTGACGTGCCCGCATAGTGCTTCCACAACACAATCATCGGCAAGTGGAACAAGTAGATCGAATATGAGATTTTTCCAACGAAGACCAACGGTCGCGACGCCAGAATCCGATAGAGAAGTGACGTTGGCTGTATTGCATAAATAAGTAAGAAAGCTCCCAACACCGACGCAACAACCTTGTTTCCGGTAAAATCTACTGGCGAACGGAATTGAAAAACGGCAGCGCCGATTAAGATGATTCCTATCCAAGGCAGTAATTTTCTGAAGTTAGAAAAACGCTTGTTGGCGATTTCGGGAAGAAATGCGATGACGCCGCCCAGCGCCAGTTCCCAGGCGCGCGTATAGGGCATGTAAAAAGCGACTTGTGGATCTGTGTTGTTGATCGCAAGGTAGGTCGCAAACGATATTACGATCAGCACGAAGATTGAAGAAAGCATGGACATTCTTGTCTTTTCGGCGATCTTCCACAGAAGGATGAATAGACTCGGCCAAACTACATAGAACTGTTCCTCGACTCCCAACGACTACGTATGAAGCATCGGCATCGTTTCGGCCGCGGCGTCGAAGTAACCGGTATGATTTAGGAAGAAGAAATTTGACGCTCCGGCGAGCGCAAACAGGCTGCTGCGAGCGAGCACATCATAGTCGCCTGGAGCAAGGATTAGGTAGCCCGTGGCCATGACCATAAGGATTAATGTCAAGAGCGCCGGAGCGATGCGCTTTATTCTCCTGACGTAAAAGGAAGCCAGCGAGAACTGATCGTTCTTGCTTTCGGTGTAGATGAGCGTCGTTATCAAATAACCAGATATGACAAAGAAGACATCGACTCCTACGAGTCCACCCGATGCAGACTTGTCGCCGAGATGAAACAAGAAGACAGATAGGACCGAAATTGCTCGCAGGCCGTCAATTTCACGCGATACTTCATCACCGGCCTTTCTGCGATTTGGCCGTGACGGACAGTGCCGAGATCGCCCGGTAACGTCTTAGCTATCGTCTGCATTATTGCCGGAGTGCATCTATGTGGAGTCGTATGCGGCGGTTTAATCCAGTTCAGCCAATGACACGCGCAAACCACCGTTGTCCCGGCCATAAGAAGGCGCACCTCGGCCTGCGGCCCGGCGCACTCTTTGTCCGACTTAAATGCGCGTCCACGTTGGGATTTGCCCCCTTAGCAGAGTGTTTGGTCATGTTGCCATACCCCGATCTTTTGGCAGGGCGTCGTATATCATCATTCAGACCGGCTTGCGACAGATTGTGGTTGTAAATACGGCCGCTGTTTTTGAACTTGTGCGTCGATCTCGCCGATGATTTTCGCAATTCTCTCGGCCATAGTCTTATTCGCGAGCTTTCGACTAATTCGGCGACGAATGCGGCGAAGCTCGCCAATTGAATTCGCTGCGCGCCCAATGCACTTTGGTAGATGCGCTGCAACGGCGTCGCGCAGCTTTGCCCCTAATGCTCAAAATCCTCAGGGCCTAGCTCGATCGACGCGCCGTGGGGTGTACGGGCGCAAGCGTGCTGCCAAGCGTCGCGGGTTCGCGCCAGCACGCCGCTTTCGACAACGCCATTTTCCGCGAGAATCCGTTCGAGCGTTGCGAGCCAATGGCGATAGTAGGTTTCGCCGGTGTCGGGATCGCCCGCTGCTTGCGCCTTCTTGATTTCCTCGCCGAGTATTTTCGCCCATTCGTTCCAGGTGAACAGGCCTTGCTCCTTGAGCGATACGGCGAGGGCGAAGGCTTCGGCCTCCCACGGCTCGCGGAAGACAGGGCCGTTTTCATCGCGGGGAATGTCTAGCTTGTCATTACGGCCGAACGTATGGAGCTGCGTCACGTCCGCGTTCATGCTGGCTCCAAATATGGCTCAAAAGCCTCGATCGAAACTTTGAGTGAGGGCTCCGCGTTGTCGCCCCACAATTCGCGGCCGTCGAACAGCACGGTGTAGAGCCATTGCGGGTCCTCGCCCTTGCCGATCGCGACGGTGTCGGGAAACACGTGACAGCCGCGTAACGCCTCGATTACCCCGACGCGGCCGCGGGCGTAGCGCGGCAGGCGGGTATGCGTCTTCGGATGAATATTTTTGGTGCGTACGCGATCGCCCGGCTTGAACCGCGCCGGCTTTTGCGGCGGCCGCGCGAACGAGCCACGCGTTACCGTGTTCGGGACTTCGGCCGCGGTCAATTTGCGTTTGAGGGGCTTGCCGGGCCGCAGCACGCGCCCGGCTGCAAGCTCGTCGGCCCCGGCAAGGCCGGACTCGACAAGCTGCTTTTCCATGCCCAATTCCCACTTCCTGTAATAGGAACTCGCCAGATAAACATCGGGCGGCAATTGCTCACGGGCAAAACGCGCTTGATCGATGCACCAGACTCCGGCGTAACTGATCGCGCGATAAAGCGCATAGACGCGTCTTTCCCACTCGTCGTGAAAGACAGGTTCGTTTTTCTCTGCTTCGACTTTGCCGAAGCCGTGCATGCCGCCCATGTCGTGAACGCCGTCCATCACGCCACCTCGGCCGGCTGTTTGGGAAATCCGGTCCCGATCATGCTGTCGCGGGTGACGAGGCTCGCTAGTTTTTCTTCGCTCCAGCCCTCGGTGGTGGCCGGGCGCATCGGCAAGACGATAAATCGCGTCTCCGCGGTCGAGTCCCAGACGCGAATGGCGGTATCCGCCGGCAAGGTGACGCCGAAGTCGGCCAACACGCCGCGCGGATCGTTGACCGCGCGCGAACGGTAAGGCGCCGACTTGTACCAGACCGGCGGCAATCCCAGCACTTCCCAGGGATAGCAGGAGCACAATGTGCAGACGATCATATTGTGCAGTTTCGGCGTGTTCTCCACCGCGATTAGGTGGTCGCCGACACGATTGATCGCGCCCAATGCAAGCACCGCTTTGGTGCCATCCTCAAGCAGCGCTTGCTTGAATGACGGATCGCTCCACGCCTTGGCGACGACGCGGGCGCCGACATGGGGCCCGACCTTGGTTTCGTAGGCCTCGATGATGGCGTCGAGCGCGGCCGGATCGACGTAACCTTTCTCCGTCAGCACTGTCTCGAGCGCGCGGACCCGCAATTGCATTTCCGAGAGCTCGGAGCCGTGCTCGCTATGATCATGAGTATGTTCGTGTTTCTCCGCCATGGCGTCCTATTCCGTTTCCCGAAAGCGATTAAGGCAGATTATAGTATGACCGCCAACCATGGAAAACACGCCCACACGCATTGCCGATGGAATCGATCGCATCACGGCGACGATCGGCCGCATCGCAACATGGTGCGCGCTTTACGTCGTGGTGGCCGAGTTTGCCGTCGTCGTGCTGCGCTACGCGGCCGGCTTTGGCTCGATCCGGCTGCAAGAATCAGTACTTTATGCGCATGCCGGCCTGTTTTTATTGGCGGCAGCTTGGACGCTGCAGGTAGAAGGACATGTGCGGGTCGACATCTTCTATACGCGGAGCACGCCGCGGGTGCGCGCAATCGTGGATTTTCTCGGCGCGATTATTTTTCTTTTGCCTTTCGCGGCCGCCTTGTTTGCTTTGACATTGCCCTATGTAGAGCGGTCCTGGTTGATCTTTGAGAGCTCGCCGCAGCCGAGCGGTTTGCCGTTCGTCTATCTGCTCAAAACGATCATTTTGGTGTTCGCAACTCTCATCGGCCTGCAAGGCGTGGCGCAGGCCATCCGTGCCGCTCTCGTCTTGGGCGCTCCGTCTCGGCAATCGCGTTGACCATGAGCGAAGCGCTTGCGGTTGGGATGGTGCTCGCGGTCTGCGCCTTGCTGCTTGTGGGCTATCCGGTCGCATTCACACTCGCTGGCGTGTCGCTCGGCTTCGCCGTTTTCGGCGCCGCTGCCGGCATCATGGACCTGGCGCTGCTCGGGGCGTTGCCGGCGCGCATTTTCGGCATCATGACAAATGATGTGCTGCTCGCGATACCGCTTTTCATTTTCATGGGTGTGATGCTGGAACGTTCGCACATTGCCGAGGAATTATTGGAAACCATGGGACGCCTGTTCGGCACAGTGCCGGGCGGCCTCGGCATTTCGGTGATTGTGGTCGGCGTGCTCCTAGCGGCGGCCAAAGGCGTGGTTGGCGCGACTACCGTTACCATGGGCCTGATCGTGCTGCCGACCATGCTGCGCCACGGCTACGACAAGGCGCTCGCCGCGGGCACGGTCGCAGCCACCGCGACGCTCGCGCAGATTTTTCCACCCGCGACCGTGCTGGTTCTGCTCGGCGATCAGCTGAGCAACTCCTATCAGGCGGCGCAGTTGGCGAAAGGTAATTTTGCGCCGCGGACGGTGACTGTCGCCGACCTGTTTGCCGGCGCGATCTGTCCGGCGCTAGTCCTGGTCCTGCTCTACCTCATTTACGTCATCGTGGTGGCGCTCTTGCGACCGGAAAAATCTCCAGCGATCGCGGCCGATCCGGCGGCGCCGGTCGGCGGTGCGCTCGCAGCGCGGCTCGTCGCGGTTCTCGTCGCGCCGCTCGCGCTCATTCTCGCGGTTCTCGGCTCCATTCTTGCGGGCATCGCAACGCCAACGGAAGCCGCATCGGTCGGCGCGGTGGGCGCCATTCTCCTGGCCGCGCGCAAAGCCGGCGCGAAGGGTCTGCTCATTCCGGTGATGGTCCGCACGACGCAGATCACAAGCATGATCTTCGTCATCCTGATCGGCGCGACTGTTTTCAGCCTGGTGTTCCGCGGGCTCGGCGGCGACGGCCTGGTGGAGCGCGCGCTGACTAATCTGCCGGGCGGCGCCGGTGGCGCGGTTCTCGCCGTCATGGTCGCCGTTTTCCTGCTCGGCTTCGTCATGGACGCATTCGAGATTATCTTCGTCGTTGTGCCGATCGTGGCGCCCGTGCTGCTGCAAATGCCGGGAGTAGATCCGGTCTGGCTCGGGATCATGCTGGCGGTGAATCTCCAGACGTCTTACATGCATCCGCCGCTCGGTCCGACCTTGTTCTATCTGCGCGGCGTCGCGCCGGCGGAAGTTACGACGCGCGACATCTACATCGGCATCATTCCGTTCGTGCTCATTCAGCTGGCGATGTTGGTGGCGCTTTGGTTCGTGCCGGGGCTTGCGACGTCCCTGCCGCATCGGCTTTATGCGCCGTGATTCTCAAGCTTGGGCGATGTGATGGGTATCACTGTGTTCAACCCATCCTACAAATGGTGAGGCGATGACCGCAGCAGATATCTTTAATCTCAAAGGCAAAGTCGCGCTGGTAACGGGCGCGTCAAGCGGGCTTGGCGCGCGCTTCGCCGAGGTTTTGGCCGCGAACGGGGCGTCGGTCGTGCTGGTGGCGCGGCGGGCGGAGCGGCTCACAGCCTTGCAAATGCAAATCGAGAAGGCCGGGGGCAAGGCGATTGCGGTCGCAGCCGATGTGCGCGACCAAGCGGCGATGGCAGGCGCATTCGACGCTGCGAAAAAGGCTTTCGGCACGGTGACGATCCTCGTCAACAATGCCGGCGTGGCGCATGCCGGCCGCGCCGTTGAGCTTACCGAGGAGGAGTGGCGGCGCGTGCTTTCGATCGATCTCGATGCGGTGTTCTTCTGGGCGCAGGAAGCGGCGCGCCGCATGCTGGCGGCGAAATGCGGGGGCGCCATTGTCAATATTGCCTCGGTGCTCGGCTTCGGCGTCGATAAAGGCGTGATCGCCTATGCCACGGCAAAGGCCGGCGTCATCCAAATCACCAAAGCCATGGCGCTGGAACTCGCGTTCAAGGGCATCCGGGTCAATGCCATTGCGCCGGGATGGATCGTCACCGAACTTAACCGCGATTATCTACAGACCGAACGTGGCGTAGCGATCAAACGCGAGATTCCAATCGGCCGCTTTGGCGAAGAACGCGATCTCGACGGCCCGCTGCTGCTGTTGGCGTCCGATGCCGGGCGGTTTGTCACCGGCGCCACGATCGTGGCGGACGGCGGGCAAATGATTGCGTTGCGTGGATAAGCTGGCGAACCTGCAAGCTCAGCCTTGTTTCGATGCTTCGCGCACGAAATTGATGATGCCGGAGAAATCGCTGGCGCCGTGGCCGGTTTTGGCAAATTGTTCATAAATCTCCGCGGCATGGGCCCCGATCGCGGTTTTGACCGCAACGGCATCTGCGGCTTCCCGGGCAAGCTTGAGATCCTTCAACATCAAAGCCGCGGCGAAGCCCGGCTTGTAGCCGTTATTGGCGGGGCTCGCCGGAACAGGGCCGGGCACCGGGCAGTAACTCGTCAGCGACCAGCATTGGCCTGAACTGGCCGAGGCCACGTCGAACAGCGCCTGATGCGAGAGCCCAAGCTTCTCACCAAGGACGAAGGCTTCGCTGACTGCGATCATCGAGGCGCCGAGGATCATATTGTTGCAGATTTTCGCCGCCTGGCCGTTGCCGGCATCGCCACAATGCACGACGCGTTTGCCCATGCGCTCCAGAATCGGCTTACCGCGGGCGAAAGCCTCCGCCGCGCCGCCCACCATGAAAGTCAACGTCGCCGCCTTGGCGCCGGCCACGCCGCCGGAGACGGGCGCATCGAGCGCGCCGATGCCGCGTTCGGCGGCGAGCGCATGCGCCGCGCGTGCGCTGGTCACGTCGATCGTCGAGCAATCGATGAACAGCGCGCCGCGCTTTGCCGATGGCAGTACCTCGTCCCAGGCCGCGCGCACATGTTCGCCGGCCGGCAGCATCGTTATCACGATATCGGCGGATTCGACCGAGGCCTTGGCGCTGGGCGCGATCTCGAGACCGGATTGTGCGCAGGCCTCGCGCGCGGCCGCGACGACGTCGAAGCCGAGGACACGGTCGCCCGATTTGACGAGATTGGCGGCCATCGGCGCGCCCATATTGCCAAGCCCGATGAACGCGATATTTGGCATGGATGCTCCTGAGAGTTTTTGACCCTAGAATTTGAGTTCCAATTCACCCACCGATTGGAAATGCCGGTCGACGATAGCGCGCGTCACCGCTTCAATTGTTTCGGGCAGCCAGCGCGGATTGCGGTCTTTATCGACGATGGTTGCGCGAATGCCTTCGATGAAGTCGTGCCCGGTAACGCAAGCGAGCGCAATACGGTAATCCTGCGCAAAACTCTCCTCAACTCGGTCGAATGCCGACGCCGAGCGGATATTGCGCAGCGTCACTTTGAGGGACGTCGGCGAGGCTTTACGCATGATTTCAAGCGCCGCTCGCGCCGGCTCGGCGGTGCAGGCGCGCAATCGCTTGACGATTTCTTCGACCTCGTCGGCGCCATAGCAGGCGTCAATCCATCCACGTTCCTGTGACAGCCGGCCGGAAGCGGGCGCGGCAGCCAATTGTTTGAGCGCGGTGCGGACGTCATCGGCGCTGCGGCAATCGCCGAGAACCGCCGGCAGTTCAGCCAAGCGAACTGCGGGCACATAAATATCGGCCAGTTTGCAACAAAGCGCGTCCGCGGCGCCAACGCGCTGGCCAGTCAACGCGAGATAGGTCCCAACACAACCGGGCGCGCGCGCCAGCAAGAAAGACGCGCCAACATCGGGAAAGAACCCAATACCGACTTCCGGCATCGCGATCGCCGAGCGCTCTGTGACGACACGATGGGCCGCGTGCGCCGACAGCCCGACGCCGCCACCCATTACCAGTCCGTCCATCACCGCAACGATCGGTTTTGCGTAACGTGCGATGAGGACATTGAGCCGGTATTCGGTCGCCCAAAAGCGCGCCGGGAGGGAGTCACCCGACTTCGTTACCTTGTCCTTGCCGGACATATCCTTGGCAGCCTCGTAAAGCGCGCGGATGTCGCCGCCGGCGCAAAAGCCGCGCTCGCCGGCCCCATCGAGCAGCACCGCGCCGACGGCCGGGTCGGCGGCCCATCGCCGCAGCAGCGTCGTCATGGCGAGCGCCATGTCGAGCGTAATGGCATTCAAGGCTTGCGGGCGATTGAGCGTGATGCGGCGCAGCGCGCCGTGGCTCCGCACGATCAGATCATCGTAGCGCAGAAGCGTTTCACTCATCGACCGACAAGGCTTCTTGCCACGATGAGGCGCATGATTTCGTTGGTGCCCTCGAGAATCTGATGCACGCGTAAATCACGCACGATTTTCTCAATGCCGTATTCCGACAAATAGCCGTAACCGCCATGCAATTGCAGCGCCTGGTTGGCGACCTCAAAGCATGCATCGGTGACAAAGCGCTTGGCCATGGCCGCAAGCTGCGTAGCATTGGCGTCCTTGCGATCGACCGCGGCCGCGGCGTGCCACAACAACGCGCGCGACGCTTCGAGCTGCGTTGCCATATCGGCAAGGCGAAATTGCAGCGCCTGAAATTGGTCGAGCGTTCTGCCGAAAGCCTTGCGATTGCTCATATAGGCAAGTGTCTTGTCCAAGGCGCATTGGGCGCCGCCAAGCGAACAGGCGGCGATATTGAGCCGCCCGCCATCAAGGCCTGCCATCGCGATCTTGAAACCGCCTCCCTCGGCGCCGAGCCGGTTGTCCGCCGGCACGCGCGCGTTCTCGAATATGACTGCGCGGGTCGGCTGCGCGTTCCAACCCATTTTGCGTTCGTTGGCGCCAAAGGAAAGTCCCGGCGTGTCGGCTGGCACGACAAACGCGGAAATCCCGGAAGGTCTCTCACCGCCGGTTCGCGCCATGACGAGATAAAGGTCACTCGCGCCGGCCCCGGAGATGAATTGTTTCTGGCCGTTGAGGACATAGTTTCCGTCATCGCGCACGGCGCGCGTCGCCAAGGCCGCCGCATCCGATCCCGCACCTGGCTCACTGAGGCAATAACTTGCCAAGAACTCCATGGCGCACAATTTCGGCAGCCAGTGACGGCGCTGCTCATCTGAGCCGAACGCATCGATAAGGCTCGCCGTCATATTGTGAATAGACATAAAGGCCGATGTCGTCGGACAGCCAGTCGCCAGCGCTTCGAAAATCAGCGTTCCAGTTAAACGCGACAGGGCGGAGCCGCCGACATCTTCGGTAACGAAGATTCCGCCCATGCCGAGCGCCGCGGCTTTGCGCATTTCCGCAACCGGAAAATGCTTGGCCTCGTCCCAGGCGACTGCATTGGGCGCTAATGTTTCCGCTGCGAAGGCGCGCGCCATATCGCGAATCGCGATCTGGTCGGCGTCGAGAGCAAATTGCGTCGATACGCCCGAAATCGAATCCAGCATGGCATCGGTCCCTGCGCCGGTCGGCGCGCCATTGTCGCACTGCCATTTTCCGGCAGCAAATAGTTGCGCTCGAGCCCGAGATGAGCCCTCGGCCAGGCCGTCATGGGGCGGGGCTGCCGGCGCGGCCGCAGCACTTTCTTAATGTGCGCTGCACCATAAGGCGGTGCGGGGCAATAGGACGGCTTCAACTGACAAAGGGGGCGATCACCGGCGATTAGGTTGTTTGTGCGGGCCTCGGGCGAGGCATAGTTGCAGTCGCATTCGACATCGGGACCAATACGCTCCATTGCAATTCCACCTCGGCGTTCCCTTCGCTATAAGTTCCCGGTGGTGTCATTTGTTGCGGGCCAGATCTTGCGCGGCGATCGTTGCAGCTTTGATGACGATCGCAAGCTTGCGAAGGGCTGATCGACGAGGGCTGATCGACGAAGGGCTGATCGACGAAGGGCTGACGATATGGATTTTACACTTTCGCCGGAAATCGAGGAACTGAGGCAGCGTACGCGCGCCTTTATTGAAGAAAACGTGCTGCCGCTTGAATCCGATCCGCAAAATTTTTCCGAGCATGAAAACATTCCCCTCGCACGGCTTGCGCCGGTGCAGCAAAAAGCAAAACGGGCGGGGTTATGGGCACCGCAATCGCCCAAGGAGTTTGGTGGCATGGCGCTGCCAATCGTAGCCTGGGCGGCCATTTACGAAGAGGCGGCGCGGTCCCTATTCGGGCCATTGTCGATCAACTGCTCCGCGCCCGATGACGGCAACATGAATCTCTTGGCGCGCATCGGCACGCCGGCGCAGCGGGAATGGTGGCTGCGCCCGATCGTCGAGGGCAAGGTGAAATCTTCCTTCGCAATGACCGAGCCGGCGCCGGGCGGCGGTTCGGATCCCGGCATGATCCGCACGCGCGCGGAGAAGAAAAACGGCAAATGGGTCATCACCGGCCGTAAATGGTTCATCACCGGCGCGGGCGAGGCGGCGCATTTCATCGTCGTCGCAAGAACCTCTGACGATGGGCGCCGCGGGTTGACCGCGTTTCTTTATCACCGCGATCAGCCGGGCTGGCGCATCGTAAGACGCATCCCGATCATGGGGCCTGAGGAACACGGCGGCCATTGCGAGCTTGAATTCGACGGCCTCGAAATCGACGACGAAAATGTGCTGCTCGGCGTCGGTGATGGATTGAAAGTGACCCAAATCAGGCTCGGCCCGGCGCGGTTGACGCACTGCATGCGTTGGCTCGGGTGGTCCAAGCGCTGCTTGGAGATCGCGCAGGATTACGTCAACAGACGAGAAGGGTTCGGCGTCAAGCTCGCCGACCGCGAAAGTGTGCAAATCAAGCTCGGCCAAGTCGCCCAGCGCATTCAAATCGGGCGGCTGTTGACCATGCATGCGGCCTGGAAGCTTGACCGCGGCGATCGCGCGCGCAAGGAAATCTCAATGGCGAAGGTGCACGTCGCCGATACGCTGCACGAGGCATCGGACACCGCGATCCAGCTCAATGGCGCGCGCGGCTATTCGAAGGACACGATCCTGGAATGGATCTATCGCGCCGCTCGCGCTGCGCGCCTGGTCGATGGTGCTTCCGAAGTGCACAACATGGTGCTGGCACGCTTCCTGCGCGAGGAAGGCCGTGATTTCTGGAGCTGGAGCGCTGGAAATAGGATTTAAGCGATCCATTTCGCGCTTGGCGTCGCGCCGGCGTCGTGTGCTTTTGAGTGAATGCCCAGAGGCTAAGGCTCAGATGCGCACGGGCAGTGAGCCTTAAGGTAAACGCGCCATAACCGCATACCCCGCCCTGTTCACATGATGTTAACGATTCATCAACGCGAGCCGATAATCGTGGTCGCATGACACATGATCCTGCCCCTGATCCTGCCCATGACCGGGCACATCCGCGCGGAAGCGCCGATGAGCTCGGTGCGTTGCTCGCGGCGATGGGAGTGATGCGCGGCAACATCAAAATGATGATGGACCGCGAGGTCGAGCAGCGCCGCAGCGCACAGGCGCGGCTCGCCGATGCGCTGGAATACTCGCAGGAAGGCGTCGTCGTGGTGGACGCCAATGACGTGATCGTCCTGGCAAATGCCCAGGCTGCAGACTTCCTTGGCATATCCGGAGGACTGCTGAAGCCTGGCACGCCGCTAATGCAATTGACGCCGGCGCTGCGGGGCGCCGCCGACGCCTCGCACATGCTCATGCGGCGCGACAAGAATTTGCACGCCACCAGCGAGACGCTGATGGCGGACGGTCGCTGGCTGCGGTTGAGCCGCAGCCCGACGAGCGACGGCGGTTTCATCGTGCTGTGCGGCGACGTCAGTCGGCTCAAGCAACAGGAATGGTCGCTTCGTCAATCCAATCTGTTGCTCGATGCCGCGTTAGAAAACATGTCGCAAGGTCTCTGTCTGTTTGATGCGCAGAACCGGCTCGAGGTTTTCAACCGGAGGTTCTTAGAGATTTTCAAGCTGCCGCCCGATCAGATCAAAACCGGCGTCAGCTACAAGGACGTTCTGGCGATCAGCATCGGCGTCAACAATCATTCCGGCAAAACTGTCGAGCAACTCTTGGCCGAACAAGCCCAGTTCTTAAGGGAGCGAACGGCCAAGCCGCACCTCTCCGAACTGAAAAATGGTCGCGTCGTCGCTTGTCTGTATTGCCCGACGGCGGATGGCCGCTGGGTCGCGACCTACGAAGATGTCACTGAGCGCCGCGAGGCCGAGGCCAAGATCATGCACATGGCTCGACACGACGCGCTCACCAATCTGCCTAATCGCGTCCTGTTCCAAGACAAGATGGAAAAAGCGCTTGGCCGTGGCGATCGGATTGCGGTGATGTTTCTGGATCTCGACAGGTTCAAAAGCGTCAACGATTCGCTGGGGCATTCGGTTGGCGATGCGCTGCTCTGCGCCGTCACCGAGCGGCTGCGGCGCGTAGTCTCCCCCGGCGACACCGTGGCGCGGCTGGGCGGCGACGAATTCGCGATCGTACAACGGCACGCGGCACCGGCCACCGCCAGCGAGCTCGCCAGCAAGATTATCGCCGAACTGGTCGACCCGTTCGACGTGCAAGGCCATCAGCTGATCATCGGGACCAGTATCGGCATTGCCATGGCGCCGGCCGATGGCCGCGAACCCGACCAGCTTCTGCGTAACGCCGATATGGCGCTTTACCGCGCCAAGTCCGATGGGCGTGGCACCTATCATTTCTTTCAGCCGGAGATGGACGCGCAGATGCAAGAGCGCCGCAAGCTGGAGCTTGATCTGCGCAAAGCGCTCCAGGGCGATGAATTTGAGCTCAGTTACCAGCCGCTCATCGATCTTACGCTCGGAGAAGCCTGCGGCTTCGAAGCTCTGCTGCGCTGGAAGCATCCGGAGCGTGGCCTGGTCCCGCCCGACGAATTTATCCCGGTGGCCGAGGAAATCGGATTGATCGTGCCGCTCGGCGATTGGGTTCTCAAACAAGCATGCCGCGACGCGGTCAATTGGCCGGTGAAAGTCACTGTCGCCGTCAATCTTTCGCCGGTGCAGTTCCGCAATCCGATGCTAGCGCTGTCGGTCGTTTCCGCGCTCGGGCAGTCCGGACTTGCGGCCTCGCGCCTCGAATTGGAGATTACCGAGAGCGTGTTGTTACAGGCGGACCGGACCGTGCTCGATGCACTGCATCAGTTCCGCGATCTCGGGGTGCGCATTTGTATGGACGATTTCGGCACCGGCTACTCGTCACTGAGCTATCTACGGAGTTTCCCGTTCGACAAAATCAAAGTTGACCGCTCCTTCATTCGCGAACTCAGCAAGGATAAAGACTGCATGGCGATCATCCGAGCCGTGATGCGGCTCGGTTTCAGCCTCGGCATGATCACGACCGCAGAAGGGGTCGAGACCGAAGAGCAGCTTGATATCCTGCGCGCCGAAGGCTGCATGCAGGTCCAAGGATTTCTTTTCAGCCAAGCAGTGCCGGCGGCAGAAATTCCGGCCCTGCTGCGACGATTGCGCCCGAGAATTCGGGCAGCTTAGCCAATTGTGCGCATGCTATGGCGGCGCTCCGCGTCGCCCGGACGCCGGCCGGTTGTTTCATTTCCGGCCCGCCCTATATTTCCGTGCATAGCGAAATCCTGTCTGGAAATGTCGGGCGCGTGAGGGCAGACTGGCGCTTGGAGGGTGCGTAATGGCGCTGCGTGACGTCACACTGGACGATAAATACGATCTCGGCCAGCGCCACATTTTCGTGACTGGTTTCCAAGCTTTAGTGCGGCTCTGCCTGATGCAGAAGGAGCTCGACCGGCGCAACGGCCTCAATACTGCGGGCTTCGTGACCGGCTACCGCGGCTCGCCGCTCGGCAATCTCGATAGCCAATTTCTGCGCGCTAAACGCTTTCTCCAGAAAAGCGATGTGCGCTTTCAAGGCGGCATTAACGAGGACTTGGCTGCCACCGCGATCTGGGGTTCCCAGCAGGCCGAGCTGCGCGGCGAGGGAAAGTACGACGGCGTTTTCGCCATGTGGTACGGCAAGGGTCCTGGCGTCGATCGCACCGGCGACGTTTTCCGTCATGCGAATTTGGCCGGCTCAGCAAAGCATGGCGGCGTGCTGGCCCTGATGGGCGACGATCATACCGCTGAATCGTCAACGACCGCCCACCAGTCGGAATATCACTTCATCGACGTGATGATCCCCGTCCTCAATCCGGCGGGGGTCCAGGAAGTTCTTGATTACGGTCTCTACGGCTGGGCGATGTCGCGATTTACCGGCGCATGGACCGCGCTCAAAACCATGCACGAAACGATCGAATCCACCGCGACGATCGACGCCAGCTTGGAGCGCATCAACATCGTCATTCCTGATGATTTCCGCATGCCCGAAGGCGGTCTCAATATCCGTCTGCACGATCAGATCCTGGCGCAGGAAGCGCGGCTGCACGATTACAAGCGCGACGCGATGCTTGCCTTTGTGCGCGCTAACAAACTCAATCGCACTATCACTTCCGGCGGCCGTAATCCGAAAATCGGCATTATCACGACCGGCAAGAGCTATCTCGACGTTCGCCAAGCTTTCGACGAACTCGGCATCGACGAGGTCAAATGCAACGAGCTTGGCATCCGGCTCTACAAAGTGGCCTGCGTCTGGCCGCTCAGCAGGCGGGAGCTGAAAGAGTTTGCCGAAGGCCTCGATCTGATCATTGTCGTCGAGGAAAAGCGTTCGCTGATCGAGGTGCAGGTCCGCGAAGAACTCTATGGAACAGCGAACCAGCCGGTCTGCATCGGCAAGAGGGATGAGGACGGCAATTGGCTCTTCCCAGTGAAGGGCGCGCTCGATCCCAACGAGGTCGCGATCTGCCTCGGCGAACGGCTTCTCAAATATCACCGCAATGACGACATCGGCGCCCGCGTGGCGCGACTGAAGGAATTCCAGCGCATCGCCGCAGAGACCACTGACGTGGCTCAGCGTATCCCCTATTTCTGCTCAGGCTGCCCTCACAACACCTCCACCGTCGTGCCGCAGGGCGCCCGCGCCTATGCCGGAATTGGCTGCCACTATATGGCGCAGTGGATGGATCGCTCGACGCTCGGCTACACGCAGATGGGCGGCGAGGGCGCCAACTGGATCGGTGAAGCGCCATTCTCTAATCGCGGGCACGTGTTCCAGAATCTAGGCGATGGCACCTATAATCATTCCGGCTGTTTGGCGATCCGCGCAGCGATCGCATCGAACAGCAACATCACTTACAAGATTTTGTTCAACGACGCGGTAGCGATGACCGGCGGCCAGCCGAACGATGGCGGCCTCACCGTGCCGCAAGTGGCTCGTCAGGTCGCGGCGGAAGGTGTTAAGCACGTCGTCGTGGTGACCGACGAGCCCGGCAAATACCCGCGCGACACGCAATGGCCGTCAGGCTTGACCATCTACCATCGCGACGAGCTCAATGCGGTGCAGAAGGAGCTTGCAGGGATTCCGGGCGTCACCGTCCTGATCTACGATCAGACCTGCGCCGCCGAGAAACGCCGCCGCCGCAAGCGCCATACTTATCCCGACCCTGACAAGCGCGTGATCATCAACGAGCTCGTCTGTGAGGGGTGCGGCGATTGCGGGGTTGTCTCGAACTGCGTTTCTGTGCAGCCACTGGAAACCGAGTGGGGGCGCAAGCGCACCATCGATCAGTCGAGCTGTAACAAAGATTTCTCCTGCGTGAAAGGATTCTGTCCCTCGTTCGTCACGATCCACGGCGCCAAGCTCAAAAAGGGAATCGGGGTGGCGGCGGACCACGACATTGGTCAATTGCCGGAGCCACGCCTGCCGGCGATCGATCAGACCTACAACATCATTGTCACCGGGGTGGGCGGCACCGGCATAGTGACCATCGGCGGTGTTTTGGGCATGGCCGCGCATCTTGAGGGCCGGGGCGTCGGCGTCCTCGATATGGCCGGTCTGGCGCAAAAAGGCGGCGCCGTATATAGCCACATCCGTTTCGCCAATAGGCCGGACGACATTCACGCCATCCGCGTTGCCGCCGGCCGCGCTGACGTCGTGCTCGGCGGCGACATCATTGTTGCCGGCACGCGCAAAGTACTAGCGGCCGTGAAGCACGGCGCGACGCAGATGGTCGTCAATACCAGCGAGTTCCTTCCCGGCGAGTTCACCCGTAACGCCGACTTCTCACTGCCGAGCGAACGGCTCAAGCGCACCATCGTTACCGATGCCGGTCGCGAGAATGCGCACTTTATCGACGCCACCCGACTGGCGAACGCGCTGTTCGGCCAGTCGATTGGCGCCAATATGTTCCTCGTCGGCTACGCTTATCAGCTCGGCGCCATTCCGCTGTCGGCGGCAGCCATTGAGCGGGCGATAGAATTGAACGGCGAAGCCGTTGCCATGAACCAAGCGGCATTTCACTGGGGCCGCCGCGCCGCGATCGATCGTGCCGCTGTCGAAGCCTTGGCCGAGCCGGCAAGTGGAAAACGTGACGCCGAGCATTTATCGGAATCGTTCGATGAAATGATTGAACGGCGGGTGGAATTTCTCACCAAGTACCAAAATGCCGACTACGCCCAGCAATACCGGACTGTGGTGGATAAGGTCAAAGCGGTCGAGGCCGCACGTGCGCCCGACAAATGCGGGCTTGCTGACGCCGTCGGCCGCTATCTTTTCAAGCTGATGGCGTACAAGGACGAATACGAAGTCGCGCGACTTTACACCGACGGTTCGTTCGAAAAACAGGTCGAGGCCGAGTTCGGCGGCGACAATCTGCGGTTCGAATTTCACCTCGCACCGCCATTATTGGCGCGGCGCGACAAGACAACCGGCCTGCCGCGCAAGATGAGCTTTGGGCCGTGGATCGTTCCGGCCTTTCGGCTATTGGCGGCGATGAAGGTTCTGCGCGGCACGATGCTCGATCCTTTCGCCTATTCGCGCGAACGCCGCACCGAGCGAAAATTGATTGAAGACTACCGAGCGATGCTCGACGAAGTGCTCGCCAATTTGACGTCGCAGAACCATCACCTCGCAGTCGGCCTTGCCGTCATTCCGGAAAAAATCCGCGGTTTCGGGCACGTCAAGCAGCGGCACCTTCAAACGGCCAAAGCCGACGAAGCCGCCTTGCTCGAGCAATTCCGCGCTGGTGCGCCGGCGCTGTTGAAAGCCGCGGAATAATCGCAAACTCGTCAAAGATTGCTGCTAGCGTATGAAACGGTGAGGGGCGGTTGAATCCTCAAGTTATTGCTCCGGCAAAGTTTTTGCCGCATGCGCCTCGCCGTTGAGCCAATTATGCTGTGCCTATGAATGTTATGCTGTGCCAATGAATAACGGATCGCTTATCAGCACGGACGATGCTCTTGCCCGGCAGGAGCAGGGTCCAAGCGAGCCTGACGAGCGCCTCCCCGGCAGCGAAGCAATCGCAGCGAGCGAGGCGCAGCCGGCTGGCCCTTCGCCCGAGCCAGCCACGGCTGAAACCGCAATCAAGTCTGCGCCGTCCACCACAGGCATCGGCGTGCTGATCGTTAATCTCGGCACACCCGATGCTCCCACTCCCGTCGCCGTACGGCGTTATTTGAAGGAGTTTTTGACCGATCGGCGCGTGATCGAAAAGAATTCACCGTTGTGGAAAGCGTTGCTTTACGGCTTCATTTTGCCGCTGCGCTCGCGGCGCAGAGCGCGCGACTATGAGAAAATCTGGAATCGCGACAAAGACGAATCGCCGATCAAAACGATTACCCGGGCGCAGGCTGAAAAACTGGGCGAAGTCCTCGAACCGCTCGGCAAGCATGTCATCGTCGATTGGGCGATGCGTTACGGCAATCCCTCGATCGCATCGCGGCTCGAAGTGCTCGTCACCTGGGGATGCGAGCGCATCCTGATCATGCCGCTCTATCCGCAATATTCCGCCGCGACCACGGCAACGGTATGCGATGAGGTATTTCGCTTCATGCAGCGGGAGCGGCGTCAACCGGCGTTGCGGTTTTTGCCCGCCTATTATGAAGATCCGTATTACATCGAGGCGGTGGCTTCGTCACTTCAAGCCGAGCTGAAAGCGCTGCCGTTCACCCCTGATGTCATTCTGGCGTCCTATCACGGCATGCCAAGAGAAGCCGTCGCCAAAGGCGATCCTTATGCGGCTCAATGCACGCGGACGATCGAGCTATTGCGCGCGCAGCTTGGGCTCGACGAAAACAAATTGATGATGTCGTTCCAATCACGGTTCGGGCGTGCGCAGTGGCTCGAGCCCTACACGATCAATACAGTGAGAGTGCTCGCCCGCAAGGGCGTGAAAAATCTCGTGGTCATCACGCCGGGATTTGCCGCAGATTGCCTGGAGACCCTAGAGGAGATTGCGGTCGAGAATGCCCGAATGTTTAAACGCCACGGCGGCGAGAACTTCGCGGCGATCCCCTGTCTCAACGACAGCGATGCCGGCATGCTGATGCTGCGGCAACTTGCCACCCGCGAGCTCAAGGGTTGGGCTTGAATGATGCGAGACGGCTCACTGGTCTCTTGGACCTGGTTTTTGCTCGCACTTGTCTTGTTCGCGATCGAATCACTCCGGCCGGGCCGTTTTGCACTGTGGCTCGGCTTCGCTGCGGTGTTAGTCGGCGTGATTGCATCGGTGGCGCGCTGGCCGTTGCCGGCGGAAATGCTGGCGCTGGTTGTGTTTGCCGCGCTGTTTATTCCGGCTTGGCGACGGTACGAGCGCAGAGCTTGACCGCGAGCGCAACTTTAACCTCTCGCTTGTAATATTTGATTGCGGCGGATAGCTCTCACCGCCAATGGATAAAGCGTCAACCCGCGAGGAGGGCTCTGCTTGAACGAATTCGCGCGCTGGGAGGCTCGCTTTAAGACGCCTGATTATGCGTTTGGCAAGGAGCCGAATTACTTTCTGGAGTCTTGCCGGGAAGTCTTGCCGTGCCGCGGGCGGGCGTTGGCCGTCGCCGATGGTGAGGGCCGCAATGGCGTCTGGCTAGCACAACGAGGCCTCGACGTGGTGTCGCTCGATTTCTCGCCCGCCGCGCAGAAGAAAGCGCGCGCTTTGGCCGCCGAGCGGCAGGTCAAAGTCAGCTTCGTTCAGGCCGATGTTCACGCCTGGGATTATCCGCTTTCGACCTTTGACGTTGTGGTCGAAATTTTTGCGCAATTCAGCTCGCCTGCGGAACGCGCAGCAAAATGGTCCGGCATGCGACGAACGCTTAAATCCGGTGGGCTTCTGATCATTCAGGGCTACACGCCCAAGCAATTGCAGTATGGCACCGGCGGTCCAAAACAGCTGGAGAACCTCTACACCCGAGCGATGCTGGAACAGGCGTTCGGCGACTTGCGCGATTTAAAAATTGTCGAGGAAGAGCGTGAAATGCGCGAAGGCGCCTCACACGCTGGCATGTCGGCCGTGATTGGATTGACTGCGACCAAGCCTTAAATGACCAAGCCTTAAAATTCGCCGAGGATCTTTTTAATCTCGGCGCGGAACTCCGGCGCAATATCGTCGCGCGCTAAAGCATAAGAGACATTGGCGGCGAGGAATCCGATTTTCGATCCGCAATCGAAGCTCCGGCCATCGAATTGCAGCCCGTAGAAGGGTTGCGTGCGCGCGAGCTGGATCATCGCATCGGTCAATTGAATTTCGCCGCCGGTGCCGCGTTCCTGCCTGCTGAGAATCTCAAGGAGTTCCGGCTGCAAAATGTAGCGCCCGGTCAGGATGAGGTTGGACGGCGCGCGCTCGGGCGCCGGCTTTTCGACCATCGTGGTGATGGAGAACATTTTCCCCTTGCGCTCGCCGATGCCGACCACGCCATATTGGTCGACGCGCTCATGCGGCACCTCCTCGACAGCGACGATATTCGCATTCGCCGGCAGTTCACGCGCCGCTTCGATCATCTGCGCCAGGCAGCCTTGTTGGTGCTGCACGAGGACGTCCGGCAGCAACAGCGCGAATGGTTCGCGCCCGAGCAATTCACGCGCGCACCACACCGCATGACCAAGCCCGAGCGGCTCCTGCTGGCGGGTGAAACTGGCCGAGCCGGGCACCGGCAAGTCCTGATTGAGATAATCGAGGATCTGGTGCTTTTGCCGTTCCAGCAGCGTCATCTCAAGCTCGAACTGGCGGTCGAAATGATCTTCAATGACCCCCTTGTTGCGGCCGGTCACGAAGATGAAATGCTCGATTCCGGCCGCGCGGGCCTCGTCCACAACATGTTGGATCAGGGGCCGATCGACTACCGGCAGCATCTCCTTCGGCATTGCCTTGGTGGCCGGCAGGAACCGGGTGCCAAGGCCGGCGACGGGAAATACAGCTTTACGGACGGGTTTCATGCGATTGCGATCGGTCCGAGCAATTGAGAATCGAGGGGGATTGGTTCAGTTGTCCAAATTATTGTCCAAACTGTCCTGTAAGGGTCAAACCAAGGGAAACGGGCGGAGTCACGAGGGGTAACTGTGTCACGTCAGGCCGCCAACTCTCGCTGCACCAGGGATCGTTGTGGCAAATCGCCTGCGGGGCAGCAAGGGAAACCCGCCGTTAGGGACTCGCTGCACACTCAAAGCGGACGCTCGCCTCGCTTAAGACACGAGACTTGTGAACACGAGACCCGTAGATACGAGGTCTGTAAATACGAGACTTGAGCTTCCATGAGTGTACAAAAACACATCATTCGCGGGTTTGCAGCAGCCATGCTGGCCTTTGTTCCTTTGGGCCACGCTTTGGCTCAACAAAGCGACAATTGGCTGACGCGCTTGTTTCAACCCCCATCGCCAAGCTCCACTCCGGCATCCCTGCCTGACGCCACAAGCGCCGAAAGTGGTTGGAGTGGACAATCCGGCGCGTCCGGCAACCCGTTGATGACCGCCGAAGCTATACGCGCGGCGGCTGCCGATTTCCCAAACTGCATCGAACGTTTGTGGCCGGAGGCCGCGCGCCGAGGGATTTCGCGTGCGACGTTCGAGCAATTCACCGGCGGGCTTACCCCCGATTTAAGCATCATGGACAAGCTCGACGCGCAGCCGGAGTTCACGAAAGCGCCGTGGGACTATCTCGATGTGCTGGTCAGCGACGAGCGGATCGCGCGCGGCCGTGAAGTGCTGGCGCAGCACGCGCCGACATTCGCTGCAGTTGCGCGCACCTATGGCGTCGATCCTGCCATCATCGCCGCGATCTGGGGGGTCGAGTCCAACTACGGAACGCTCGGTGGCGGTCGCCCGGTTATCCGCTCGACCGCAACGCTCGCTTGCGTCGGACGCCGCCAGGATTATTTCCGTGACGAATTCTTATCAACGCTTGAAATCCTCCAGCGCGGCGACGTGCCGGCCGACCATCTGGTCGGTTCGTGGGCGGGCGCGTTCGGGCCGACCCAGTTCATGCCGAGCTCATTCAAGCGCTATGCCGTCGATTTTGACGGCGACGGCCGCCGCGATGTCGTCGATTCGATACCGGATGTGATTGCGTCCACCGCAAACAATCTCAAGACCGATGGCTGGGTTGCCGGACAGCGTTGGGGCTACGAGGTCGTTCTGCCGCCGGGCTTTGATTTTCTTTTGGCCGATCGTTCGCGGCAGCTAACGTTACGGCAATGGGAAAATCTCGGTGTGCATCGCGCCGACGGCGCTTCGTTCCGCGAGCCCGATGCCCGCGCCTATTTGCTGCTGCCAGCAGGTGCGCGCGGTCCGGCATTCCTCATGCTGCAAAATTTCCATGTGATCATGAAATACAATCCCGCCGAAGCCTACGCGCTCGCGATCGGCCACCTCGCCGACCGGCTGCGCGGCGGTGGTCCCTTTCTGCGGGCTTGGCCGCGCGATGAGCGCGTTCTCAGTCTCGACGAGCGCTATGAAATGCAGCAATTGCTGGCGCGGCGTGGCTTCGATGCCGGCGAGCCCGATGGCATGTTCGGTCCGCGGACCCGGCTTGCCATCCGCAATTTCCAGGCCTCGATCGGGGCAATCCCCGATGGCTTCGCATCGAGCGATCTGCTTGACCGTTTGCGAAAATAGCAGGAAAAATACCCTAACGATCAACGGCTTAGTCGGTCCCGCAGCTGAACACAGACGGAACAAAACGGGCCGCCTGCTACCGATTTGCTACCCTTTCCATCCGGTAAGCGCACTGTTGATGGCAGCCGCCGCCTTGTCATCGGTGCTCCTGAATAGGTGGCCGTAATGGTTGAGGGTGGTGCTCGCCCTAGCGTGACCCAACCGCTTCGCGATCATCATCACGTCGACACCGGCATCGATAAGTTGGGCGGCATGGGTATGTCGCAGGGCGTGGAATGTGACGTCCGGCATGCCGATCGACTTGGCAAACACAAACCATTGACTCGAGAGCTGCTGGGGAGAGGTCAGGCCGCCGTCGATATTCGGGAATAGGAGGTCGTCGCCATCGGGTCGCCCACGGCCAAGCTGCAATCGCAGCTCGAGCTGTGACTGGCGGTGCGCGCGCAGCGCACCCAGCAGAATATCCGGCATGGTGATGTCGCGGCGGCCTGCCTTCGACTTGGGCCCTTTCACTCGTATCCCATTAGCTCGGGTTTCTTCGAGCGCATCCCGCACCTGCAGCACCCTGCGGTCGAAATCGATATGCCGCCAGCGGAGCGCCATCAGCTCGCTCCTTCTGAGTCCGGCGAATAGCGCAAGTGCTGCTTTGGGGTACAGAGCATGCCCGCGGAGTCGGGCAAGGAGTTCCTTGAGTCGGTCCGCGCCGACGATCTGGACCTCATCGCTTTCAATTTTCGGCGGCGACTGCACCGCGGCGACGTTTCGCACCACGAGGCCGTGCTTCATCGCTTCCGCGAGCATCTGTTTCAGCAACGTATGGGCGTGCCTTATGGTCCTGGTGCTGACACCGCGCTGGCCGCCTTTGTGGCCCTGGTCAGTAGGCTGGCATGCCACCGCTCGATATCGAGCGTCGTAAGCTTCTGTAGTCGGACCTGGCCGAGGCGCGGGCTGATCTGATTCTCGACCAGCTCGCGGTACCGCTGCAGGGTCCGGCTTCCAACTCGCCCGGAGGCTTCCCACAGGGCGAGCCGGTCGCGCATGAACTGTGCCACAGTCAGCCCGATCGTTTCGACGTAGCCGCCCGTATCCATCGCGGCGATAATCTTGGAGCATTCGGATTGCGCTTCTCGTTTTCCCTTGGCTTTAAGCGAGTGCCATTTGCGTCTGCGCTTTCCGGTGGCCGGATCGCGGACGTCGAGGACCGCGTACCAGTTGCCCTTACCGCGTTCGCGTACATGGCCCTTCATAACGCTTTCCCCACTGGTCTAGCTCTGACTGTGGCGTCGCCACGCCGGTTGGCCAAGTAAGCGGCAACAGCAAGCCACGCCAGTTGATCGGCGCTGCCTGTCTCATTGCGGTTCGGAAATGAGCTTTCGATCGGCTCGAGTTCGCCGCTTAGTACGCCAATAAATTTTGTGATCGCCTCGGACACAGCATCATATCTCCGTGGTTTGTTCGCCGCCGCCTCCCCTATAGTTTGAAAATACCAATCCCGCCGCCCCGCGCTCCTAAGAATTATTGTAACGGCCCGGATAAGCTCAAGGCCTGCGCCTGGAGCCAACAACTCTTCGAGCAGGAGCGAATTTTTTTCTTGCTCGAACGAGTTTTCAAGTCGATGCGCGATTTCGCTGTTAAGGGATCGTTCCTCGGCCTTCGCGACCCCCTCAAGCCGTCGTCGTAATGCCTCGCGGATACGCAATTGCAGCTTAACGACATCGGTTCTTTTGCGTTTTGCCATTTGTCCCGTGATCCAAAAGGACGATATGGGACAGTCCATAGCACAAAATCTTATAGAGGCACAAGTGCCCCTCGTATAGGTGCACATCTGCCTCTATATAGTTTTGGGGCCGAATTAAGACGCCCCCGATAATCGAGGGACCAATGACGGACGAGATTTTGACGATTTCCGTTCCCGAGGCCGGACGGAGGTATTTCGGACTGAGCCGCAACGGGAGTTATGCCGCCGCCGCGAGAGGCGAAATCCCGACAATCAAAGTGGGGCGCCTGAGCAGGGTGCCGGTGCGCGCAATGGAGCGATTGCTCGATGGGGTCGAGCGCACCGGGGCGGATGCCACTTGAGTCCGCGCCAACCCAAGGTGGTGCCCGATGCGGCTCATAGCGGCATGTGGCGGGTGCGATGGCCAGACGGCCGGCTGTCGGACATGACGAACCTCACGCGGGCTAAGGACGCCGTCGCCTGCTTCATGGAGACCGAGGAGCGTCGCCGGCGCGGGCGGCACAGACCGTCAGAAGGCCGCCTGTGCGTCAAAACTGATTCTTGCGAAAGGCCCAGCAGCGGGCATGGCTCTGCGCGGGCGCAGCCTTATTCAACCAACTCGAATAATTGTGCAAAGGGGGCGCGTGATGAGCGTCAAGGCTAGCATCAACAAACTTAACGACGCCATGGACGCGATGCGCAGGCCGGATTCGCGGATGATACAAACTAACTATCAGGGCCGACCTGATTTTTGGATTACCCCAAACGGCGGCCGTGTTGAGCCGGATATAGCAAAGAAAATTATTGCCCATCCGCAGGTTATTGGCGGCAGGGATGCGTTGTTTCCGGGACTCCATCAAACGTGGCGGATGCGTCCGGGTGATGCCCCTGACCAGCCCGACGAACCCAGCGCGCCACCCGGCGCAGTGGTTCGAGCCTCAGCAAAATCCTGGCCCGATGCTCACAGCGGTACGGGGCGTCGCCGACGATGAGCAAGCACAAGAAACCATACGACATAACAGTCCACCGGCTGCGCGAGATCGAGCAGATCATCAAACATCGTTATGGGGTTCTTCCCGACACCGATGACGTCGATATTTTTCTCAATCAGGTCGCTTGCTGCCAGCTGCAGATGCGCCGGAAGAAGTTGGGACAGCTACCTGAGTTCGACGATCTAGTCGATAGATTAAGCCTCTGGTGCGAAAGATGGGCACCTGAAACGTCAATCTTTCAGCGCCGCGATGCCGCCCATGACGCGCTGCGGCGGCTAAGGATCGACACTGCAGATGACTGCGCAGCGCAGTTGCGGCTCTCTTATGCGGAGCGAACTCGGCTGGGTATCACCACTATCGGCGCATTCGATGTAAACAAGCGAGAGCGGGCCAAGCGGCGTAAGCACCGTAAGCGAATCCGGGATCGAGATCGACAAGCCCGGAAGCGGGCCGAACGCGGCGCCCTGCCACGGCCGGAATACCTGGCTCGCAGCCTCGCCCGCACGCAGCCTTGGAAGCGATGCGGCATTCATCGGCGGACCTGGGAGCGCCGCAGGCGGCGTCGCCAGCATGATCGCGCGGACAGGCACTGGCCGCGCGCTGGCCGCGCCGCGGCCCCGAGGCTTCGCCCTCCCTCTGCCGCTGCAAAAGAAAGAGGTGGGCGAACGAAGGAGCCAGCTCAAACGCCGAGAAATGACGCAAGTCCATCGCCCGGCATTGAGTCAGTATTGGTGGGCGACGCACCTGCGTCAATTGCGATCGACGTTCGCACCAACGAGGAAGGAAGCCAATGACAATGGGCAATTTGAAAAATAGCTGCGCCCCGCGAGTTGGGCGCCCGCTGAAGAGCAGCGCAGCAGCACCGAGAGCAAGGTTGAGAGCCTGAACGACTCGCGCCAGTTGATCCGACCAAACGGTAAGGTTCACTAAGAGAGCAGTATGACAAAAGATGACAAAGGACGAGCTGATAGCCGTGCTGCGTACACTCGAACGCAAGGGAATGATCGAGAGCCGTATCGACGCCGACGGCGAGGTTCGTTGGCGCATCACCGCAAAGGGCATCGCCGTTGACGATGGCGAGGCGGACTTGCCGAAGGGCAGCCGATACGGATTGGACTCGTAGCTATGAGCACCTGCCAACAATGCGATCAGCCGGGAATCTTCGGCTACCGCGACAAGAACACCGGCTAAATGACTTGGTACTGCACCACTCACCGGCTCGGTCAGTACTGGGCCGACGCACGGCGCGACCAGAGCACCAATTTGCGGACAACTGAAAAGCATGCTTGCTGATGGTCTCTTGTGATTCGATCCCAAACCGATGACCGATCCTCACCTCGTTGCGCTCAACCCTGAACAACGCTGTGCTGTGGAGCACGGTGTTGAGCCGCTGCTCATCATTGCCGGGGCGGGCACGGGCAAGACAAACACGCTCGCCCATCGCGTGGCTCATCTGCTTGTCCAGGGCGTCGATCCGCGTCGGATTATGCTGCTTACGTTTTCCCGCAGGGCAGCAGACGAGATGATCCGCCGGGTTCAGCGGATCGCCTCGCAGGTCCTGCCGAAACAGGCGGGTTTGATGGTTGATGCCCTGACCTGGTCCGGGACATTCCACGCGATCGGGGCACGACTTCTGCGCGAATATTCGGACCGGATCGGGCTTGATGGTGGCTTCACCATTCATGATCGGGAGGACTCCGCCGATCTCATGAATCTGATCCGGCATGATGTCGGTCTCGCCAAAACCAAGAAGCGCTTTCCTGGCAAGAAAACCTGCCTCGACATCTATTCTCGGGTTGTTAATACCGAGGCAACGCTGGTTGAAGTGTTAGGGGCTAACTTCCCATGGTGCGCCAGTTGGGAAGATGAACTTAAGAAGCTATTCGCCAGCTACGTCGAGGCCAAGCAACGGCAGAACGTGCTCGACTATGACGACCTGCTTCTCTGCTGGGCACAGATGATGCAAGAAGGAGATATCGCCCAAGATATCTCCTCACGCTTCGATCACGTTCTGGTCGACGAATATCAAGATACGAACCGGCTTCAGGCATCGATCCTTTTGGCCATGAAGCCAGACGGCAACGGATTAACGGTCGTCGGCGATGATGCGCAATCGATTTACTCGTTTCGTGCCGCAACCGTCCGCAACATTCTTGATTTTCCGAAGCAATTCACGCCCCCTGCCAGCATCATCACGCTGGACCGCAACTACCGCTCCACTCAGCCCATCCTGGAGGCCGCGAACGCCGTCATCGATCTCGCGGTGGAACGGCACAGGAAAAACCTGCGCTCCGATCGCCGGTCGGCCCAACGCCCGCAGCTTGTCGCCGTGCGTGATGAGACCGATCAGGCAAGCTACGTCGCTGAACGAGTGCTGGAGTACCGTGAAGCCAGTATTCCGTTGAAACAGCAGGCGGTGCTGTTCCGCGCCTCCCATCACAGCGCCCAGCTGGAGATCGAACTAACACGGCGCAATATTCCGTTTGTAAAATACGGCGGCCTAAAATTCCTCGAGGCAGCGCATATCAAGGACGTCCTTGCATTCCTGCGTTGGGCCGAGAACCTGCGTGATCGAGTATCGGGCTTTCGCCTCGTCCAGCTCCTTCCCGGGATAGGTCCAGCGACAGCCGGACGTCTCCTCGATGGTTTGGCAGAAGCAGGTCATCCTTTTGAAGCGCTGCTCGATTTCCACCCCCCTGCGGCCACCGTCGAAGATTGGCCTGCATTCACCGATGCTTTCGGACTTGTTCGAGGCAATACGGTCGGCTGGCCAGCGGAGCTAGAACTGGTTTGTCGCTGGTATGCTCCACATTTGGAACGGTTATATGAGGACGCCAAGGCCCGAGAAGCCGATCTTCTCCAACTCTCGCAGATCGGATCGACCTACCCAAATCGCCAACGCTTTCTTACCGAGCTGACGCTCGACCCACCAAACGCAACCAGTGATAAAGCGGGAGTGCCACTGCGTGATGAAGATTATCTGATCTTGTCAACCATCCATTCAGCAAAGGGGCAGGAATGGAAATCTGTCTTCGTGCTGAACTGTGTCGACGGCTGCATCCCATCAGATCTGGCGACGGGAAGCACGCCTGAGATCGAGGAAGAGCGTCGCCTTTTGTATGTCGCCATGACGCGCGCCAAGGATCATCTGCACATGATCGTCCCGCAACGCTTCTTCGCCCATCAGCAGCGGATGAACGGGGACCGGCATATGTATGCCCAGCGGACAAGATTCATCCCGGACACTATGCTTGACCACTTCGAGCAATCTTCCTGGCCGCCAGCAACTATCGAAAGTAGTTCTGGCGCGACCGCATCTCCCAAAACCGTAGATGTTCGCGCGCGATTAAAACAGATGTGGCGTTAGCCTCGGCGGCTAATCGCCGGCTGAGAGACGCAAAGGCAGATTGAGCAAACAATGGAAATTGACGAGCTGCCAGAAAATGACGAGCGATTACTGCTGTTATGCTGTAGTGGTGGGCGGAATAAAATAACCGGAAAAAACGGTAAACCATCGGCTTCGCTGCAAAATGCAGCTAAATGCAGCGGGAGCACCGGCACCGGGACGCCACTTGATTAAAAATCCCGAGGATATCAAGCCCGGTCACTCCGCCTGTAAATAACAGGCAAATACAGGCAGGGCCGCCGACGAGCCGCACGTTTGATAAATAACAGGGCAAATATCAAATGCCGCCGGAGCTGGAGCTGCTTCGCTGCTGTCATGCTGTGGGGGGACGCGCGGTGTTCGAATAAAAAAAGCGGAAGAAAAGGCTCCAACAACGCTCGCCGCCGATGAATCTAGCGGCGGATTGGGCGTGAAGATGACGTTCGAGCGGGTCCATCGCGAGATCGAGGGTGCGACGCCCCAAGCAATGGCCTGCGCCAGCTTCCCATACGCTTCCCAATTCCGACCAGCCTGCAAGCGATGCTAGCGATATCAATGACTTAGACGGCTAGACTAGCTGTCCATGCCTCAGTTGTTCGAGGACGTCGTCGGTGCCGCATGCGGTGCCTCGCATTTCCAAAGCGGCCCTAAAGGTGGTCGTCCCCACCCCTATGCTTTTGTCAGGTAGCGGTACCTGCCGCCGATTTCGGCCTTGTCGACGCATTTGCGAATCCGGTTTTTCCAAAAAATTTTTTTCCAAAAAAAATTTTGTACGGTTGATCAGTCTGTGGGGGTGCGCCTGAAGGCGAGCGGAATGGCAATTACCGGCACGGCGCAGAACGAAGGAAATGACAACAGCCAAGACCCAAAGCGGACAAGGACCGTTCAGGATTTTTTGCAGCGCAAATTCATCGTTGAACCCCATTTCGCGGGGGGCAAATCCCTGCTGTAATCGTACTTTGAAAGTCGGCGTAGTCCCTGAGCCTTGGGATGGGCGATGCGACGGCGCTCAAGAGCAAGCAGCAAACTGGCTAAGGCGCGAAGCCGCAAGGCAAAAGCTGCGCGCCGTAGCACTTCCTCCGCTACCGGCCAGGAAACTGAGCTAGCGCGGCTCGCCCGCGAGCGTGACGAGGCGTTAGAGCGGGAAAACGCGACCTCCGAGGTTTTGCACCTTATTTCAAAATCGCCTGGCAATCTGGAATTGGTATTTCAATCTATCCTGGAGAACGCTACGCGCATCTGCCAGGCCAACTTCGGAACCTTATTCCGCTTCGACGGCGAAAACTCTTACCCGGTGGCGCAATTCAATACGCCTGCAGCATTGCTCGAAACGCTAACGCGACTCGGACCATTTAAACCGACAAAGGGCATTGTGGGCAGTGGATTTGAGCGGATGATGCGGACAAAACAGGTCGTCCATACCGTAGATGACGCCGCCGAACCTTACCCAGGCAATGCGGCAAAGTTCGCCGGTGCCCGAACCATCGTGCGGGTGCCAATGCTCAAAGATGATACATTGGTTGGCTCCATTATTATCTACCGTCAGGAAGTTCGCCCCTTCACCGACAAGCAAATTGAGCTAGTTAAGAACTTCGCCAGCCAAGCTGTGATCGCCATCGAGAACACGCGACTGCTGAACGAATTACGGCGATCGCTGGAACAGCAGACGGCTACGGCGGATGTGTTGCGTGTAATCAGCGCGTCACCGGGTGAATTGGCTCCGGTGTTTCAGGGGATACTGGAGAATGCGACCCGGCTGTGCGAAGCTAATTTCGGGAACATGTTCCTTCGCGAGGGCAACGGCTTTCGGACGGTTGCAATCCATAGCCCGCCTTCCGCGTATACCGAATGGTATGAACGTCACCCATTCCTCGAGCCGACGAAAGAGTATCCGCACAGCAACCTCGCGCGACTGATTGAAACAAAAAAAATCCTCCACAACGCCGATCTCAGACTAGATCGGGGCTACCTTGAGGGCTACCCGCAAGTAGTCGCGCTCGTCGATGACGCCGGAGCGCGGACCGATGTGCTTGTGCCGATGCTCAAAGAAGATCAATTAATCGGGGCTATCGTCATCTACCGCACGGAAGTGCGTCCCTTCAACGAAACGCAAATCGAACTGGTTCAGAATTTCGCCGCCCAAGCTGTGATCGCCATCGAGAAGGCGCGGCTGCTGAGCGAGTTACGCCAGCGCACCACTGATCTGACTGTATCGCTTGAGCAGCAGACAGCAATGTCTGACGTACTCAAAATTATCAGCTCCTCGCCCAGCGATTTGCAACCAGTCTTTCAAGCCATTCTGGCAAACGCAACTCGTCTGTGCGACGCCAAGTTCGCCGCTCTAAGCCTCTACGACGGCGAAGTACTTCGCAGGGCAGCGTCTTTCAATGAGCATCTGCGAGAACAATCGTGGCGACCTCATCCTCGCAGCGGCGCTGCTAAGATGGTGCGGACAAAGCAGCCGGTACAGATTAGCGACCTCCGCACGTCGCCCGCGTACCTCGAAGGCGATCCGACCGTTATGGACATCGCCGACAGGCGTGGCGCTCGCACCCTTCTCTTGGTGCCAATGCTCAAGGATGCTGCATTGGTCGGCCTGATCGGCATTTACCGCAGAGAGGTGCAGCCGTTTACCGAAAAGCAGATCGCGTTGGTGCAGAATTTCGCTGCTCAGGCCGTCATCGCCATCGAGAACACGCGGCTGTTCAACGAGTTGCGCGAAAGGACGGAAGAAGTCGTCAAACTAAACCAGCAACTCGAAAAGCGCGTCGCGGATCAGGTGAATGAAATCGAGCGCATGGGGCGGCTCCGGCGCTTTCTGCCTCAACAGGTAGCCGATCTGATTGTCGCGTCCGGGACTGAGAAGCAACTCGAAAGTCACCGCAGGGAGATTACCGCGCTCTTCTGCGATCTGCGCGGCTTCACTGGCTTCTCAGAAAGCTCGGACCCAGAAGACGTGATGGCGCTCTTGCGCGACTATCATGCGGCAATCGGCGAAATCATCATCAAATACAGCGGCACGCTTGAGCGGTTTGCTGGCGATGGTGTGATGGTGATCTTCAACGATCCGGTCCCGGTAGAAAATCCGGCCCTCCAGGCGGTTCTGATGGCGCTGGATATGCGCACTGCAATCGGAACAATGGTTGAGAAATGGCGCGATCTTGGTCACGACATTGGCTTCGGGATCGGGATAGCACACGGATTTGCGACGCTTGGAACTATCGGATTTGAGGGCCGCTTCGATTATGCCGCAATCGGAACAGTATCCAATGTCGCCTCTCGACTTTGCGACGAAGCCAAGCCCGGTCAAATCCTCATCGCCCCGCGGGTTCGGCTGGCAGTTGATAAAGCCGTGACCGTCGAACCTGTCGGGGAGTTTACGCTCAAGGGCATTCGCCGTCCGATGACGGCTTACAATGTGCTTGCCTCTTCCACCTCCAAACCGAACCGATGTTGACGCTGGTTGCAATCAAATGGCGTAACCTTGGATGGCCCGCAGGAGCCCACAGATGGCCGCTGGTGAGCGCATGACTACTCTCCTCGACGCAAACAGTGCGGAGCGATCAACTATGCTCGCCACCCTCAGTAATAGCTTGGGCGTCGCGAGGCTGACCAACTGCCGAGCATTCTCCTCTCGATGACCGCCAACTTCCTGCGCCGGAATTGTTCGATAATCTGCCGGAGCCCGATGCGGAAAGGCGACCGCTGACAACGCTCACGCGGATTACGCCATTAGCGCTGACCGCGCCATTCGATTGGTAGCTTTGGTCCTTGGAATAAACGCGGCCACCGACGATCCGTGCTGCTACGCGCACAGAACCGCAGTCCCCGCGCAGAGTGTAGATCGCCACACTCCAAGTCCCATAATAGGCCGATCCGCCGCCTCGATGCGCGGCATTCGTCGGCGTGCCGGCTAGTAGCAGCGCGGCGACAAGTGTCGGGGCGAGCAAGAGAGGCGATAAAGCTTTCACTGGTTCGCTCCTTTTTCTCCGCGCCGTGCGGACGTTTACGTCACTCGCAACTCGTGATTTTGAAATCAGTTAAGGCGAGCCCGTCCTTGGTCCTGTAATGGTATTCGTAGCTAAAGCCTTCTTTCTTCATCGTGAGCGAATTTTCGGCGTTAGCACAAACTCCGTCCTGAACCTGTCGCGCCTTCTCTTGAGGGTCAAATTGGTCTGCCTTGTCGATTACATACCAGTAGACCTTATGAGTTCTATCGTACTTCACATCGACCAAGGTGGTGTTCTGATCAACCCGCAAAGGAAGGTTGCTCTTCATGTCGGCTTCGGTCCTCCGTAGTCCCTCTTCTGTCCACTTGCTGTAAACCCCATAGGCTATCGCACCGGCGACGATGAACGCCGGGAGGAGGATAAACTCGCGTTTTTGTAAGCGGAACATTACTTCCTGCTCTTCACGCCGTCGCAGAGGAAGAGGAAGGGCGAAAACTTTTGCAACTCGGGCGGCAAGCAGTAAGGTAGTAATCATTACGCCCATACGCGAGAAGAAGCTGAGAACGCCCGCCACGTCCTCGCACTTGCGGTCCTTAAACTGTCCACAGCGGATCCTTCAAAGGATGGAGGCCGATATGCCTCACGTAGGACCGATCTCAGAAGGCCGCACCTTCTTTTGCCCGTATTGCGGAGCCCTTTATTCGGTGACGCATTCCCTGCTTTCTAAAGGCGAAAGCAATACAGCAAAATGTGTAGTCTGCTTAAAGGTCATGGACAGGTGGGACGCACCCGAAGCTCGGACCTTCAAACTCATTCATCGACCCGAAGATGCCTGACTGTCTTCGCAATCACACTGACGGTGTTTCCCCAAAAGTGGTCGATGCGGGTTACCAACCTGCATCGTGTAGTGCCGCATAGCTATTATTATTATTATGCGGACGACTGTGGTGACCGAACCAGACAATCGCCGAGACAAAGGCGACCGCGATAGCAATTTTTGCAAAAACTCGCATGATGCGTCCCTCCTCCGCTAGTGGGAGATAACGCTTAGCCACGCATCCAGTTTCCTTCCGCGAGCAGGTTTACTGTGCTGGCGCTTGCGCCGGTTTGGGAGGAACGTGGACCGGCTTCGGTGTTGGCGGCGGGGCTAAGGCCAAAATTTGCTGAGTGAATTCCTGCTGAGCTGCCTGCAGCGCCGACATGGTCTGCGCCATCTGGTCTTGCTTGCGGGCGAGTTGATCTTGATTGGTTGCAAGCTGCTCTTCGGTTCGCCTGACAAGTGCGAGGTCAATCGCCATAGGTTTAAGCTGCTGCTGTAATTCTGTAGCAGTTACAGCCGGGCCGGGCGGGGAGGTGGGTAACAACCAGTCGAGCGATGGAGCCCAAACCCTGACCATCTCGCCACCATAGTACTGCCAGGCAAGCGTGGCGCCGACGCCAATGAAAATCGCAACGAAAAAGCGAACAAGACTGCGCGTTAGTCGCCCTGTTGATGGCCTGTCGTTTCTAAACTGAGCGTTCTTGAAGCCTGAGGAGCGATAAGGCTTCGCCGGTTTTGGCCGACCTACTCCATTGGATGGAGCGTACTCGTCGTCAAAATCGAGTTTCAGGACGTCATTGAGAGCTGGACTTTCGGTGGAAAACATTTGTCGCTCGACCTCCGCGCGGATGATATGGCAAAAGGTCATCACGATTGGACACAGAGATGGCGGCAGGCCAGCATCGAAACGAAAATCAAAATTTTGGCACAATTTTTCAGTCGTGCGTATCTAAAATACAACATAGCCGACGGACACAGGTTTGGTCGATCAAACTGCGACCACTTGGATCCGCATCGCGCTTTACGGGTGCGACGGTGTTCCACCGGCTTTATATTCAGTGTAACGCCGCATGGCTTCGGCTTCAGTCAGTTCCTTCTTTTTAACTGAGACTACGAGTATGTCTATGTACTGCATGAACATAGTACCTTCAGGCGAACAAGCATTGTTAGGGACACACTCCGCGAGACGCTTCTGTCTCCCACATTCCGCCATTGCAAGGAATGATGGGTTTTCCCGAGCGAGATCGGCCAGGTTATGGGCTCGAAGCCTGCGGCTGTCCGTGGGTAGCCCGCCACGGTCAAGTTCAGCCTCCAGCTGTCGCGCCCACAGTTCGGCGTCCGTTCTCAGGCGGAAGGTTCGCGATACCTGATGGCCTTGGCGTCGGATTTGCACCTGCCATCTGGATTTGCGCCAACTCTTAGAGTGGGTGTCGGCTTCATCGCACGCCGGCAATTATGGGATCGACGATTACGTTCTCGCCATATCCGAGGCTGTAGCGACGATTACCGCCACCGCTAAAGGCGCAGAGCCATACATGATCGGTCATTCGCTCGGTGGGACGCTTGCAGCGATATATGCAGCTTTTCAACCCAAAAGCATCAAAGGTCTCGTGCTTTTGGGCGCGCCGCTCTGTTTCGAGCCGTCGAAGAGTCAGTTTCGCGACGCCCTTATTTCATTGGTGCCACGCAAGATTCCCGAGGACGAGCCATTTCCGGGTTCGCTCTTGTCACACGCGAGCGCGCTGGCATCTCCAAAAACATTTATTTGGTCACGCCTGATAGATGCGGCCCTAAGTGTCGGAGATCAGCTGGGCGCTCGATGAGATCCCTCTGCCAGGAAAGCTAGTGCATCAGATTATTGACGAGCTTTATCGCGAAAATCGCTTCTGTCGTGGAAAATTGAAAATCCATGAGAAATTTGTAGGACCTCACGGGCTGTCCACCCCGACTTTAATGGTGATTAATACAGCAGATCAGATTGCGCCTCTCGCCTCGCTTATCCCTTTCACAGAAAAAATGACTACAAAGACGCAGACCATACAATATCCCGGCGAAGTGGGCGTTTGTTTGCAACATCTCGGAATTCTGGTTGGCCGCCAAGCGCAAGCTAGCATCTGGCCGGACATTCTATTCTGGTTAAAGTGTCAAAATGGATAAGGCTCTGCTGGATCCGTCGACACTCGATCTGATCAAATTTCGCCACCTCTGGAGAGTCGAGCGGGAGAAGAGGAGCACCTATTGGATTTCCCCGAATCAATATCTGAGCAAATGTGGCTCGCTCATTCCGCCCAGGGAACGCGGGTTTCACCTTGGATTCATTAGCGAGGCGCGCCGTGGATTGTCCATCAATAAGCCGGAAGTGTCTCTGCTGACTGTTTAGTAACCTTTTTGGCGACCTATGGACGCAGTGTAGACCCTAACCCTCCGGCAGCGGCGGGTTTCAGGATCGATTCTACCATGTATTTTGAGAGCGGATCTCTCGTCGCGGCCGTCAACGTTCTTCTCGTTGTGGCGCTCGTCGTCGTGGCGCTCCTCGTCATTCTCCCCATCCGTGACTACGCGGCGCGGGTGATCACGCGACGGCTCCGAGGCACTGCCAGGTCGGATGCGCGGTCGGCCCGCGCCAATACCTCGAAAGCTGACATCTTCCCGTCCAAGACCGAGGATGAGACGCTTAAAGCACGACGGGGGGCCAGCAACCAATCACGCGTCAGCCGGGAGGCGTTAGCCGTCAGGGCCAAGTGCATCCTGCCCTGCGAAGATTCCGACAACCTGATGTGTGAGTTGGACAAGCGCTCGACCCTGATTAATGCCCAGAAGACTGCGATCACTGCGCTCAAAATTCAGGTTGAGACCTTAAAAGCCCGACTGAAGTGGGCCACCAACGAGCGCGATGTCCAAAATTTGGAAAATCGCCTCGCCGAGCAGTCGCGGCGGCTCAACGAAAGCGAATTCGAGCTCAAGCATCTGCGCAGTGAAGTCAAGATCGCACAAAAGGCCGAGGCCGATCTGCACAGGGCCATCATTGAGATCGACGGCCTTTCCAAAAGAGCCACCCAGAACCACGAGGCGGAGAAGGCAAAGCTGCAAGCTGCGCTCGATCGCGCCAACGGCGAACGCGCGCGGCTTGCTTATGAACTCACCAAGACGAGGCAGCAGGCCGAGAAAACCGCGCCGGTCGAACGGGTCGAAGAGGTGATGCCGCGCGAGTGTGTCGTCGACGTCGAAGGCTCCGGAAGTGGAGAAAGGACCTTTCTACATCAGCCGCTCATCGAGTCCGATGACATGAAGGGGTGCCTCGCCGGTCAACGCGCGGCGACAGTTCTCAACCGCGCGGCGCAAGCTGATGTCGTGCGCGCCATCGCCCTGTGCCGAGTTGTGCGGTGAGGCGATGACGTTCGGTAAATCGAGAAACGGTTGATCGATGCGGAACTCTCCGTGGCGTACTGGTTCAACCCACCAGGCATCAATGCAGGCGGTGAAGTTCGGATGCGTGACCAAGTGGTCATACAACGGCCTTTCCTGCACGATCTCGCCGCGGGCCAAGTTGACGAGAATGGCATCATCCTTCATGCGGCGAAGCTCGGCGGCGCCGATTAGGCCGTAAGTGGCACGGGTAAGCGGCGCACTGATCAACAGAACGTCGGCCACCTGCAAGAGCCCATTCAGCCGCTCCGGCGTTCCAATCCAGTCCACCCGTTGATCCGTCCGACCATGCCGATTGATGGCATGCACCTTCATGCCGATACCGTGCATCAGCCGGGCGGTGGCGGCTCCGATGCCGCCAAACCCGAAGATTCCGCAGACACGGCCCGCGAGCATGCGGTTTCGCGTGAACTGATTAAACTGTCCACGTTTGAGGTTTTCGTGCTCCAAGACCAGGCGCTTGGCGGCGGCAAGTGCCATGGCGAGCGCGTGCTCCGCCATCGACTCGGCGTAACCACCGCCGTTGGTCGCCACGGGCACACCTTCTGGGAGCTCGCCCAACGGAATGAAGTCCACGCCACCG
>Ga0310913_10000042_pt1 | contig 45051 bp, 43 predicted proteins | sample GREbulkMGOX082_FD_203447 | JGI IMG/M metagenome (GOLD analysis project Ga0310913, IMG submission 203447) | Lab enrichment of tropical soil microbial communities from Luquillo Experimental Forest, Puerto Rico - GRE.bulkMG.OX082 | ecosystem: Environmental > Terrestrial > Soil > Tropical forest >...
AATTTTCGATGGGCTGGGGTCCCGGTTCGGGTTAATAGATTGGCCCTTTTATTGCTTGATCGGCAACGATAATTTCGCCACAATCGTCTTGTACCCTGCGAATTGAGGGCGTTTGCGGGATAATTCCATGGGGGCATGCCGTCATTGCGAGCGCGGCGAAGCAATCGCGCACCTGCTGCACTTAGCCGATCGAGATTGCTTCGTCGCTCGGCTCCTCGCAACGACAGCTTCTCCAGCGGGCGAGGCTACGATTTGGACCTCGCGGGAAAAGTTAACGCCTGTATTTTTCCTGCAAAAGCAGGCGGGCCTACTCCGTTTGCGGACGCAGCGATCGCGAGATTCTCGCTTTAGTAGCGGGTCGGTGAGAGGAAAAGAGTCAAAGATGAGGGCACGTGTCACACGGCGATCGATCGCGTGGTTGGCGGTCGCGTCGGCGCTGCTGACAATGGCCGGAGCTTGCCCCGCCCAATCCGTCCTCACCTACCACAACGATCCCGCCCGAACCGGCAACTTCATTGTCCCGTCGCTGACCTGGGAGCGGGCCCGCTCATTGCATGTCGATCCGGGTTTCCAGCCGCGCTTTGCCGGTCATCTTTATGCGCAGCCGCTCTATTGGCAGGCGCCGGGATCGTCTGCGGCGATGCTCGTCGTCGCGACCGAAGACGATGGCGTCCATGCCTTTGATGCGCGGTCGGGCCGCGAGATCTGGATGCGGTCCTTGGGTCGACCGGTGCCGCTGTCGACACAGCCTTGCGGCAATATCGACCCGCTGGGGATTACCGGCACCCCGGTCATCGACGCCACGACGCAGACCCTTTACGTGGCCGCGATGGTCGGCGACGCGTCCGGCGCGCACCACCGGATTTTCGCGCTGTCGCTCAGGGATGGTTCAGCGCAGCCGGGCTGGCCCCTCGATGTCGCCGAAGCGCTCGCCGCGAGGGGCCGGCGTTTCGACACACGCGTTCAGGGCCAGCGCAGCGCGCTCGCCATCCTCGCCGGCCGCCTCTATGTGCCCTATGGCGGTCATTTCGGCGATTGCGGGGATTATCGCGGCTGGGTCGTCGGCATTCGCCCGAATGATCCTCGTGATATCGTCGCCTGGTCCACGCGCGGCCGCGGCGGCGGCATCTGGGCGCCGGGCGGCATCAGCAGCGACGGCCGCTCGCTGTTCGTTGGCACCGGCAACACATTTGGTACGGCTGCCTGGGCCGATGGTGAGGCGGTTTTCCGTCTGACGCCGGACCTGGCACACAACGATCGGCCGCAGGACTTTTTCGCGCCCTCGAACTGGCACGTGCTCGATGAGCGAGATGCCGATCTCGGCGGCACCAATCCGACGCTCCTCGACGTGCCCTCGCCCGGCGGCCTGCAGCCGCTCGTCCTTGCCCTCGGGAAGGACGCGCATGCCTATATTCTCGATCGCAATAATCTCGGCGGCGTCGGCGGTAGCCTCGTTTCGGAAATCGTGTCGACGCGCGCGATCCGCACCGCGCCGGCGGCCTTTCCCGCCGCCGACGGCATGCTCGTCGCATTCCAGGGCGAAGGAGCACATTGCCCGACCTCGCGCCGCGACGATAATCTGACCGTCCTCCTGATTCGCGCCGGATCGCCGCCTTCGCTCACCACCGCCTGGTGCGGCGCCTTTAGCGGCGCCGGGGCGCCAATCGTGACGACGACCGACGGCCGCTCGAACCCGATCGTCTGGATTCTCGGCGCGGAGGGCGACGAGCGGCTGCACGGCTATCGGGGTGATACCGGCGAGCCGCTGTTCACCGGCGGCGGATCTGGCGAGGCGATGAGCGGACTGCGACACTTCCAGACCTTGCTGGCGACCGGCGATCGGCTCTATGTCGGCGCCGATGGCCGTCTCTATGCCTTTTCGCTCTGAAATGCTGTTTCGCCTGTGCCTGGTGTTGGCTGTGCTCTGGCTGGGCGGCGCCCGAGCAGACGCCTATCCCGACCGGCCGATCCATCTGATCGTACCGTTTCCGCCGGGCGGGCCGGGCAGTGTCGTTGCCGAGATCGTCGCACCGCCGCTCGGCGAACGCCTCGGGCAAAAGGTCGTCGTCGAGAACCGTAGTGGCGCGGACGGGATCATCGGCAGCGATGACGTCGCCAGGGCCCCGCCCGACGGCTATACCCTGCTGTTGGCCACCAGCTCGCACGTGATCCATCCGGCTACTTACAGCTCGCTCCCGTTTGATACCGACAAGGCGTTCGCTGCGGTTTCGCTGTTGGTCACCACCCAATATGTCCTCGTCGTCAACCCGTCATTGCCCGTCGAATCGGTGGAAGAGCTGATCGGCTACGCCAAACGTTATCCCGGAAAGCTGACCTATGCCGCGGGCGGGCTCGGGGGCCCCAGCCAAATGGCCTTCGAGCTGTTCAAGACCACCGCCGGGATCACGGCGGCGCCGATCGCCTATGAAGGCGGAGCGGACGCCCTGCGTGCGGTGGTCAAAGGCGATGCGGAAATGATGATGGCGCCGCTGATCAGCGCGGTGCCGTTGATACAGGAAGGGAAATTGCGGGCCCTCGCGGTCACCGGCCGCCATCCGGCTCCGGCCGCCCCCGAGCTGCCGACGATCGCTGAGACCTTGCCCGGCTATTCTGCGGTGTCGTGGTATGGGGTCCTGGCGCCGGCAGGCACGCCCGCGGCGGTGATAAACCGGCTCAATACCGAACTCGACCGCATCGTCCACGAACCGGAGATGCAGAAGCGCTTTGCTTCGATCGGCGGGGAAGCGATCGGCGGGCCGCCATCGACGCTCGCTTCGCTGATCCGCGGGGAAATCCCGCGGTGGCGGCGGGTGGCCAAGGACGCCGGAATCCATATCGAGTAATTCCGCACGTCCCGGCTGCCATCGGAACTCGGCTATTTGATCGGCGGCACCGGACGCTTGGCCTCGCCTGGCTCCATGACAAAAGCGTGGCTCAGCGTATACCAGGGTGCCGTGACGTCCGGTGATGGCGGCTCGCCGTCGTCGTGGCGCCGGTAATCGCCCATCAGCTCACGCGTCACGCCGAACACGACATCGCTTTCGATGTAGGGGTCGTCGGGGACGAAGACCTGCGTGATCAACGTCTTATACCCGGGCTTATGGCCCATCACGTGCAGATGCGCCGGCCGGTACGGTTCCCGAAGCTGCGCCCGGAGCAGGTCCCCGACGGGGCCGCCGGTCGGTACAGGGTAGCCCGCGGGCTTCACCGTGCGGAAATTGAAGAACCCATCCTCGCCTGTGCGGAAACGGCCGCGCAGGTTCATATCCGCCTGGTCGGGGTCCTGGTTCTCGTAGCGGCCGACCGGTGAGGAGTGCCAGATATCGACCTCCACCGCCGGAATCGACCGACCCTGCGGGTCGCATATGCGTCCGGTGACGAATAGCGCCGGGCCGGGTGTGGGCGAACGCACGATGCTGACGCCGTTGGGCGTCGGCGGCGAGTTGTCGCGCCAGAATGGACCGAGCAGCGCTGCGGCCGTCTGCGGCGCGCCGTGCGCCCCGTTGTTGAGCAGGCACACGAGAGTCGAGAAACCAATCGCATCGGCAAACAGGATGCCTTCGTTGTGGGCATCATGGGTCGCCTTGCCGATGCGGTTGAGGAAGTCGATCGCGACGTCGTACTCCCCTTCCGTCAAACGAACCTCGCGTACGAAAGCGTGGAGGTGGCGGATGAAGCTCTCCATGATCTCGCGCAGCCGAGGGTTCGGTGCGTGCGACATCGCGCGAAGCACGACATCGGTGACGCTGTCGACGTCCTCGATAACACCATGCCATCGGTGGTGAGACGAGGGGCTGGTCTGGTGAACTCGGTCATCCATAACGGCCTCTGCAACCAATTATCAGGACCCCGGCATCTTGTCGCCATCGGGCGGTGCCGGCACCTCGAAGGGGTTCACCATTCCGGACAGGAAGCCGAAGTAGTTCGCGGCCGCGGTCAGCTCGACCAGCCACTGCTCACCGTGGCGGTTCTTCAGACGCTCGAGGACCGCGGCGTCTACGCGGTTCGTGCGCATCAGTTGCCGCGTGTAGGTGATGATATCGCGCTCGTCCTCGGCGAGCCCGGCGGGATCGCCCTTAGCACGCAACAGGTCGATCGTCTTTTCCGGCACGCCGGCGCGGCGGGCCGCGCCGACCTGAGCCGCCCAGACATAGGCGGCCTCGCGCTCGCGCACCGCGGCGAGGATCGCGTGCGAGCGCAGCCGCGGTTCGACGATGCTGCCCTCGCGGAAAAAGGTGACCAGCGGCAGCACCCGTTCGGCCAGTTTCGGGCTGTGCAACATGATGCTGAACGGTCCGCGAACCCCACCGAAGACGTTGATCACGTCATCGACGACATGGTGGTGTTCGGCCGGGAGATCGGCCTTTCCGCTGACTGGCACAATTCTCGGCATGCTTTCCTCCTTGTACTAAATCCCGGGATAAGGCTTTCCCCACTCGTCGAGATAGACGACTTCGGCGAGCGGCCCGCGGCCGACCGAGCCGAACCGTCCCATCGGATAGCCGATGGGTAAAATGGCATAGGAGTGGAAGCCGGGCGGGATGCCCATCGCCTCCTCCGTCTCCTTCTCATAGGTCAAGTGCCGCGTCGTCAATGTCGCGCCGAGGCCGAGCGCGCGCGCGGCGAGCAGCATGTTCTGCACTGCGGGGTAGATCGAAGCGCCGGACGAACGCGTCGGCGAGGCGCCTTCGAGGCAGGCGACGATCCATACCGGCGCCTCGTGGTAGTGGTCGGTCAGATATTGGTTTGCCGTGCGTGTCCGCCGGTAGCTGTCCGAAGACTGTCCCGGCGGGGTCGGGCTGGTGTCATAACGCGGCCCCACCACCTCATCGAAAGCCTTCTTGTAATAGACCTGCACCTTCTTTTTGATTTCCGGGTCCTTCAACACCAGAAAGCGCCAGCGCTGGGTGTTGCCGCCGCTCGCGGCAGCTTGGCCGGCCAGCAGAATGTTGCGGATCAGCTCGTCGGGCACCGGGTCGGGCTTGAGCCGGCGCATCGCCCGCGTCGAGTGGATGATCTCGAATACCTCCGCACCTTCAGGCATCCCGTTCTCCTCTTCACTTCGGTAGTTCGAACCTCACCGCGACCGCGGCGCTGGCAATCACCGCGACATCCCTCGCCTCTTCATCGGGGACATCGAGGCCGCCTTTGACCACGCTCACGGTGACTTGGCCATGCGGTAGCGCCGCCTTTACCACGGCGGGATCGACCTTATCGGGCTGCTGGACGCCGATCGTGACCTCGACCTGCATCGTCCGCGGGTCGATCCCGAGCGTGCGGATAAAGGTCAGCGAGCTGTGGTGGATCGCGTCTTCGACCGCGCGGACGGCGGCTTTCGTATAGTCGCCGCCGTGCAGATCGTTGCCACTGCCCATTTCGAGAATGACGCGTTTTCCCTTCATCCCGGCCACCTCAGGGAAGATCGAGCCGCACGACCGCAGCGGCATTGGCGATCACCGTCGAATTGGTGCCCGCATCGTTGGCGATTTCTAGCCCGCCTTCGACGACCCGCACCGTCCCGGTTCCGTGCGGCAGCACGGCCAGCACCGCCTCTTTGTCGACCTGCTCGGGACGTGGGACGCCGATCGTGACCTCAACCTGCATCGCATCGACCGGCAGGCCGACCGCGTCGGCGACGCTGAGCCCGTTGCGCCAGAGCGCGTCGCGCAAGGCGCGCACCGCGGCCTTGGTGTAGTCCGCGCCGCGGATGTCGGTGCCCATGCCGATCTGGAGCACCGTGCGCCGCAAGCTCATTTCCACCTCTCTTATGCGTTGTCGTCGGACCGATCGAGGTGCGCCCGCGGATGGGCGGCGTTGTAGACGGCAAGGAGACGCTGGGTCTCGACCGAGGTATAGCGCTGCGTCGTTGAAAGGCTGGTGTGGCCGAGAAGCTCCTGGATCGCGCGCAGATCGCCCCCGGCGCCGAGAAGATGGGTGGCAAAACTGTGCCGCAAGGCATGCGGCGTCGCGGTTTCCGGCAGCCCCAGATGACCACGCAGGGCTGCCACTTGCCGCTGCACGAGCCGCGGGTTCAGCGGGCCGCCGCGAGCGCCCACGAAGAGGGGACCTTCCTTGGCCAGAAGATGCGGGCAATCGGCCAGATAATCGGCGATCGTCTCGCGCACCGCCGGCAACACCGGAATTAGGCGTTGTTTGCCGCCCTTGCCGGTAATTACCAGCATCTCGCCGAGCGGCGCTTCCCCCCGAGCCAGCCCGAGCGCTTCGGAAAGCCGCAGGCCGCAACCATAAAGGAGCGCCAGAATCGCGGTGTCACGCTTGCGCTGCCACGAACTGGCCGCGAGTTCGCCGACAGCATCCAAGGAGCGCGCGGCGTCCTCGATGGTCATCGGCTTCGGTACGCTATGCGGCAGCTTCGGCGAGCGGAGCGCGGCGAGCGCTGTCGTCGCAACGAGGCGGCGACGCTGCAAGAAGCGCAGGAAACCCCGCAGAACCGAAAGCGCCCGCGCGAGCGAGCTGCGGTCGATCCCGTCCCGTGCGCGGTGCGCCAAGTAGGCGCGAAAATCCGCCGGACGCAGCCCGTCGATCGCAGCGAGGCTCGGCGGCTCGCCCAGATGTTCGGTCAGAAAATCGAGAAAGAAGACGAGGTCGCGGCTGTATGCGGCGACCGTGTGGGCGGAAGCGCGACGCTCTCCGGCCAGCCATGCTACCCACAATCCAGTCGCGGCGCGCAGATCGTCGGCCGCGGAAAACCGCGCCAGGGGCAACGGCTCCGGGAGTCGAGGAAAACTACGAATGTTTCGCGTCACCGGCCGCGGCCGAGCCACTGCGCGATGCTGATCTCAATGGTGCGGGCGAGAAACGTCAACAGCTCGGTTCCGAGCCTGGGTTGGAAAGTGCCGGGGGCGCGGGTGCCGATACACATCAGCCCGACCGGTGCCGAGCGGCCGAAGGAAAGCCGCAGCAATGCCTGCGAGCGGACGAGGCCGGCCGCTTCGCCGAACAGCGCCGGATCGCCGTGGATGTCGGTGCACAGCAGCCCATCGCGCTTGGGGCCGAGCAGCTTGTCGACGGTGCCCGATCGCAGCAAGTGGATGCCGTTGAGCGGCAATCGCGAAGGCTGCGAGGCGGCGCTTTCGACCCCGAGTGTAATAATGTCGACATCGATCAGAACGGCGAGATCGGTCGTGACGATTTGCAGCAGGTGTTCGAAGCTGGAGGCGCGCAGCATCGCCAGCACCGCTTTGTGCACACGGCATTGACTTGCAAGATTGCCGCGGCTCGTCGCGATGAGATTGTTTCTTTCGTCGTGCAGCCGTGCGTTGTCACGGCGCAGCCGCTCGAGCATGTAATGCTGAAAATCGAGCACACCATCTCCGACATCCCGGGCAGGGACGCGCAACCACCGCAGGACGTCGGGATGCCGGTCGAGAAAATCGGGATTTTGGCGCAGATACTCAGCAACTTCGCGCGGGCCGAATTCGCTCGGCCGGGAAGCAGAAGGATCGCCGCTAGTCACCGGCCTCGGCTGGTCGTGCGGATGGTCGGCCACGTCTAGTCCCGCAGCGCCGCGCCGGGACGCGGATCCATGCAAAATGCGGCGGAACGGTGCGAAATCATCTCGAAGCCACCATCAATCTACTTTCGAAGCGACTTGACCGGGACCCCATGAGGGTGCGTCTCCGCGCCGCTTCAGGACGAGTTTAGCCGATGCCCGACGATCACACCAGTTCCCCCGATCCGGGGCCGCCTGGGGGCGCCGCGGAGGCCCGGCCGGGAACCCGAATCGCTGTCGAGCGGGTGCGTGTTCTGCTGCCGCTGCCGTTGCCCGCGGTGCTCGATTACCTCGTCCCGGAGGGCTTCGACCCGCCCGCGCCGGGGAGTTTTGTGCGCGTGGCGCTGGGGCAACGCAGCGTCGTCGGCGTCGTGTGGGACGGGGCGGGCGATGAGCTTCCCGTCGAGCGGCTGAAGCCGGTGCTCGAGATTTTGCCGACGCCCAAGTTGCAGCGCGAGTTCTGCCGCTTTGTCGAACGCGTGGCCGCCTACACGCTGGCGCCGCTCGGCGCCGTGCTGCGCATGGCGATGAGCGTCCCCGAAGCATTTGAACCGTTGCGTCCGCGGCGGCTTTGCGCAGTCTCTCCCACCGGCATCGCCGCGCTCACCGAGACCGCGCCGAGACTCCGCTTGACGCCGGCCCGGCGCCGGGTGCTCGAGGCGTTGCGCGAGCGCCCGCCGCTGCCGGCCGCCGACCTCGCCCGGGTTGCCGGCTGCGGCGCCGGGGTGGTGCGCGATTTGATTGCTGCCGGTTTCGTCGAGGATCGCCTCGTCCCGGCCGAACTTCCGGACACGGTTGCGCCGGATTGGCGGCGATCGGGGCCCGCGCTTTCTCCCGACCAGGCGAGCGCGGCGCGGCGGCTCGTCGACAAAGTGGAGGCAGCACGATTCGCCGTGACCGTGCTCGACGGCGTGACCGGCTCGGGCAAGACCGAGACCTATTTCGCCGCCATCGCCGCCGCGCTCGCCGCGGGGCGGCAGGTCCTCGTGCTGCTGCCCGAAATCGCCCTTGGCGCCCAATGGCTCGAGCGCTTTCGCGCCCGCTTCGGCACCCTGCCCGCGCAATGGCATTCCGATATCGGCCAAGCCGAGCGCCGCGACACCTGGCAAGCGGTCGCGGCCGGCCGGACGCGAGTCGTCGTTGGCGCCCGCTCGGCGCTGTTCCTGCCGTTTCCCGAGCTCGGCCTCATTGTCGTCGACGAGGAGCACGACCCCTCCTACAAGCAGGAGGACGGGGTCATCTATCAGGCGCGCGACATGGCGGTGCTGCGCGCCTCGTTGGCCGGCATCCCGATCATCCTGGTATCGGCGACACCCTCGCTCGAAACCGTGGTCAATCTCGCGCGCGGCCGCTACGAGCGTGTCGCGCTGCCGCGGCGTCACGCAGCAGCCGAGCTCCCCGCGGTGCGGCTCATCGATATGCGCCGCGAACGCATAGAGCGAGGCCGTTTTCTGGCGCCGCCGCTGATCGGCGAGCTCGCGGCGACATTTGAGGCCGGCGAGCAGGCGCTTTTGTTCCTCAACCGGCGCGGCTATGCGCCGCTGACCTTGTGCCGCGCCTGCGGTCATCGCTTTCAGTGCCCGAGCTGCACCGCCTGGCTTGTCGAGCATCGCTTTACCGGCCGCCTGCTATGCCATCATTGCGGTCATACCGAGACGGTTCCCGCGTGCTGCCCGGAGTGCCTCGCGGCCGGCGCGCTGGTGCCGTGCGGTCCGGGCGTCGAGCGTCTGCTCGAGGAGGTGGCGGAGCGGTTCCCCGGGGTGCGCGCGGCGCTGATGGTCAGCGACCTGCTCGCCGGTCCGCGCGCCGCCGCGGATCTGGCGCAAGGGATGGTCGAGCGCCGTTACGATGTGCTGATCGGCACCCAGCTCGTCGCCAAGGGCCACCATTTCCCGATGCTGACCCTGGTCGGCGTCGTCGATGCCGATCTGGGGCTGACCGGCGGCGACCTGCGCGCCGCCGAACGGACCTATCAGCTGCTGCACCAGGTCGGCGGCCGCGCCGGGCGCGCCGAGCGCAAGGGCCGCGTGCTGATCCAGACCTGGATGCCCGACCAGCCGGTCATGAAGGGGCTCGCTTCGGGCGACCGCGACCGCTTTCTCGAAGCCGAAGCCGCGGCGCGGCGCCAGGCCGGACTGCCGCCTTTCGGCCGGCTCGCGGCGCTGATCGTCAGCACCGCCGACGCCGAGACCAGCGACTTCACGGCCCGCGCCCTCTCCCGCGCCGCGCCACAACTGCCCGGCGTCACCGTGCTCGGCCCGGCGCCGGCGCCGCTTACCGTGCTGCGCGGTCGCCACCGCCGGCGGTTTCTTGTCAAGGCGTCGCGCGAGGTGCGGCTGCAAATGGTGCTGAGCGATTGGCTTGCCCGCGTCCGCGTCGCCGGCTCGGCCCGCATCCAGGTCGACATCGACCCCTACAGCTTTCTTTAGCCGTTCATCTTCGGCCCGCCGCCCGTCCCTTTTTATCTTTCGCCTGTTTTTGCAGGGAATCTACAGGCGTTTACCTTTTCCACTGAGGCTGCCCGCGGTTTGCCACAAGGCAAACAGAGCCGCCCCAGGCGAAAATTCGGGCTCATTGCTGTACTCTCGGCATGTGAAACGATCAATTATACCAACACACTTTCAAAATGTCAATATGTTGTTGTTTTTTCATCAAAAAAATTGACGTCATCCGTGGTAGTCTTTGCCGCGCGCGCCATCTGCGCGACTGACTTGCCCCGCGCTCCGCATCTCCGGCCCAGTTCGCATCAGGTCGACATTGACCCCTATAGCTTCGGTAGCGCGCAGTCTCCGGCCCTCTCCTGCCCTGTTTTTAGCGGGCCGCCTGTTTTGCAGGAGAAATACAGGCGTTAATTTTCTGGCTGGCCCCATCCGCGATCCGCCACGAACGCGACAAGAACGCTGACTGATGTCTCGGCGGACGACCGGGGAGGGGATCGGTTAGAGGCAGATTTGTCAAAATTCCGATACTTTGAAGAGACGCTGAATAGCAAAAGTTTAACAGCGCCGCCCTAAAATATCAATTCGTTTTTCTCAATATTAGGCAACGCACGTGTTCCCGGAGCTACGACGTGGATCGAAAGAACCGTTGCTTGTGGTGCAAATCAAACGTTTTGCCCGGTCCCTGGCGGGCGACTCTCGACCAAGAGGGGGCATCCACCGGCAATGCGCTAATCGGGTGTTAATGTTCCCTAAGGCGACCTTCGTCAAATGGGCGGCGCCGGTGCGAGTGTGTGGCGCACCGTGGTCAAGTAGCGCTCGCGCACGTAGGCTGTGAGAATGGCAGCTCGACACTCGACTCCGCCAAACCGCAGGCATGCGCCGCCGGCGGGAGCGGCGCTGTGGGAGCCGCAGCTCGACCGTACGTCGAAGGTCCCTGTCTACCGACAACTCTCCGCCGCATTGCGGCAGGCCGTGGCGGACGGAAGCCTTCGTGCCGGCGCCCGGCTCCCGTCGACCCGCAGTCTCGCGGCCCAACTCGGGATCGCACGCAGTACAGTCGTGACTGTTTTCGAACAGATTGCGGCCGAAGGGTATATCGAGCCGCGACAAGGGTCCGGCTTTTTCGTTGCCAGGCCGCTCGTCCCGGCGGTGGGTTCAAGGTGTGACCGCGAGGCCGACGCGACGGCGCGCACCACCTCGCGGCATGCGAAATCACTCCGTTTGGTTGTGCCCGACTGGCGCAAGTCGCCGCGTCCCTTCGAGACGGGCTATGCGGAGGTCGACAATCGCCTGATCGCAAGCTGGAAACGGCTCGCATCGCGCGCCCTGTCAGCGCGCACACGGCTAAACTGGGATTACGGCGACCCGCAGGGTGAACCGGCCCTGCGGCAGGCGATTGCCGAATATCTCGCGGCAGCACGCGGCGTCCGCTGCCGGCCTGAGCAGATCGTCGTGACCTCCGGTACGCAGCAAGGGCTTAGCCTCGCCGCCCGCATCCTGATCGAACCCGGCGATCCGGTCTGGGTCGAGGACCCGTGCTATCGGTCCGCGGTCGAGATCCTGCGGGCAGCAGAAGCCTGCATCGTGCCGGTCCCGGTCGATGCCAGTGGTCTAGACATTGCCGCTGGCCAGCGGATCGAAAAATCGCCTCCGCGGCTGGTGTACACGACCCCATCACGGCAATACCCGCTCGGCATGGCGATGCCGTTCGCGCGCCGCCACGAGCTGCTCGATTGGGCCGAGCGCGTCGGCAGCTGGATTATCGAGGACGATTACGAAAGCGAATTTCAGCAGCCGGGCCGTGCGTTACCGTCGCTGCAGGGCCTCGACCAGGCTGGGCGGGTAATCTATCTCGGCACGTTCAGCAAATTATTGTTTCCGTCGTTGCGGCTCGGCTACGCAGTATTACCGGACGATTTGGTCCAGCCGTTCGCTACGGCGCGATACTTAACTGACCGACATAGCTCCGGGTTGCTGCAAGGCATGATGACCGAGTTCATCCTTGATGGGCATTTCGCACGGCATCTGAAGCGAATGCGGGCGCATTACCGCGAGCGTCAAGAGTTCCTGATTGATCTGTTGGCGCGTCACTTGCGCGGCGTAATGGAGGTTCCTGTAGTTCAGAGCGGCATGTATCTGACCGCCTCGCTGCTGCCGAGCTGGTCCGATCGCGCGGCGGCGACGGCGCTGGCCGAGGCCAACGTTGTGACGGTTCCGCTGTCAGCGCTAACACTCGCTACCCCCCGCCCGCCCGGTCTGATCCTTGGCTATTCCGGTCATAGTAAAGCGATGCTGGCGAGCGCCGTGGAACGCATGGGAGCGGTGTTTGGGCGCCAAACTGGTATGACAAAATTAGCTGAACTGGAGCTTTCGAGAGACCAGTCGATACCCTAACGTAACCGGGCGATTTTACCGAGAAGCGCGCGATGCCCGATGCCAATGGCCGTTCCGGTCTCCCTCCGGACAATTTTGTCGCGACCCCGCGGTCGCGCCTGCGCCGGCACCCGGAGCGGGCACATTACGACCGCCTCACCGTTTATACGATCCTCGACGCGGCGCTACTCTGTCACATCGGCTATGTGATGGATGGCAAGCCGTATGTGACCCCAACCCTGTTCTGGCGCGATGGCGACCGGTTATTCTGGCATGGGTCCTCGGCTAGCCGGATGCTGCGGACGCAACGCACCGGCATCCCGGTCTGCCTGACCGTCAGCCATCTCGACGGGCTCGTGGTGGGGCGCAGCGCCTTCCGCCATTCGCTGAACTATCGTTCCGTGATGGTCTTCGGAACCGCCATGGCCGTCGACGACGATGCGGAAAAGGAAGCCGGCCTCAACGCTTTTATCGAACGGCTCTATCCAGGCCGCACAGAGCTGATGCGGGCGATTCTGCCGCAGGAATTAAAGGCGACAAATCTGATTGGCATGACGATCGAGGAGGCCTCAGCGAAAATCCGCAATGACGGGCCGCTCGACCTCGAGACCGATTACGACGCCGACTGTTGGGCCGGCACGATCCCCATCGTGCAATGCATTGGCTCGCCGGTGCCGGATGCGCGGGTGCTGCCGCGAGGCTCTGCTGAGCGAGAAATCGGTCAGTTCGCCGAGAACGCCAGGTTCGACCGGATCCTTCTATCGCTCGCTTAAAGGAACCAGGGCCATGGGGCTTACTGATGGGCCGCACATTCGGCCGAGATCGCTTCCAGAACTGAGCGAAGAGCGCAATCGACTCGGCCAGCCTATCGGCTGGGCGGTCCCTGGCTGGAGCAAACGACGGGAGCCGCCTCGGACGCCGATGACAGGCCGGTTCTGCCGCCTCGAACTCCTCGATGTGGAGCAGCACGCCGCCGATCTGTGGGCGGCCAACAGCGTCGACCGCGAGGGACGGATGTGGACCTACCTGCCGTGGGGACCATTCGGCGATTTCGACGAATATCTCGCCTACATGCGGACCGTCGCCCCAAAGGAAGATCCGCTGATCTACGCCATCATCGAAACTGACACCGGCAAGGCGGTTGGCGTCGCGAGTTATCTGCGCATCAACGCCGGCGCCGGGACGATCGAGGTCGGCGGCCTCGCCTATTCGCCATCGTTGCAACGGCGGCCCGCTGCGACCGAGGCCATGTATCTGATGATGCGGCGCGCATTCGACGAGCTCGGTTATCGCCGCTATGAGTGGAAATGCAACGCGTTGAACGCACCGTCGCGGGCTGCTGCGACCCGGCTTGGGTTTCAGTTCGAAGGGATCTTTCGCCAGGCCGATGTGGTCAAGGGCCGCAACCGCGACACAGCGTGGTTTGCGATCATCGACCGAGAATGGCCGGCATTGCGCGCCGCGTTCGAGCGCTGGCTCGATCCCAGCAATTTCGACGAGACCGGCCGGCAGCGCGTCAGCTTGTCGTCATTGACCGCGGGATTGGGTAAGAGCGGGCAGTTCCCAAGCCTTTGCTGAGTAATTGGCACCTCAACCGCATGGGGATCGCCGTGCCCCGGCTTGGTCTGAAGATCGCGTTCTGATGGCCCGATCCTGCGGTTGGACGGAACGGCTGTAAATGTCGTCGATCTGGAGGACATGGGCTGATGGACGAAACATCAAACCTACAACACCAAGCGACCCTCGATTCTCGGTTGTTAGAAATATTGGTCTGCCCGCTTACCAAGGGGCCGCTGGAATATGATCGCGAGGCAAGCGAGCTGATCAGCCGCGAGGCGGGGCTTGCCTACCCGATCCGCGATGGAATCCCAATCATGTTGCCCGAGGAGGCGCGCAAGTTGGAATGATTGTAGTCGTCTCGAGAAGCCGGCTACCGTTATTGGTGTAACACTGAGGACTGTGGTTGGATATGAGCACAGACTACGCGCCAGGCCTCCACGTGGTGACTGGGAAAGCCGTCAGTGCATCAGCGTACGACCGCTGGGTGGGCCGGTGGTCTCGTCTTTTCGTTCCCTCTTTGCTTGCAGCCGCTCAGGTCTCACCAGGCTGCACGGCGCTCGATGTCGCCACTGGAACCGGCGAGGCTGCCGCGATGGCGCTTTCGATCGTCGGGTCTTCGGGGATCGTGGTTGGCGCTGATATCGCGCCAGAAATGCTTGAAGCTGCACGAGTCCGACTGGCCTCGCAGACGTTTCGGCCCGCGGCCGCTGATGGTCAGGCCTTGCCTTTTGGGGATGACAGCTTCGACGCGGTCATTTGTCAGCTCGGTCTGCAGTTCTTTCCCGATCCGGCCCTAGGGCTGCTGGAGTTCCGCCGCGTCCTTCGTCCAGGAAGCAGGGCGGCCGTATGCGTCCACTCCACGCCAGACCGGACGCCGATGTGGAGCGTTCTCGCCGAAACGCTCAGCCGGTTCCTTCCCTAGCGACGGAACGTCCTCTACCTGTCGTGGGCACTGGCCGACCAGGGGCGGCTCGAAAAGTTGTTCGCCGATGCGGGCTTCCGGGACATCCGTGTAGATCGGGAAACTCGTGCGGACATCATGGAGAGTTTCGATGAATATTGGGAACCGATTGAAACGGGGACGGGACAACAACCGCAGTCTTATCTCGCGCTGGCCGAGGCAGACCGTCGCAGCGTGCGCGAGATTGTAAAATCGAAGCTTGCACGGTTCGAATCCGGCGGGAAGCTGTCGATGAGTCTTGAGATGCTGGTTGGAAGCGGCCGCGCATAGACAAAGCTAGGTGGCAGTCATGAGCGCGAATTTCGGGGCAGGCTTCCACGTGTTGCCCGGCCGAGCGGTCGACCCTGCTGCCTATGACCGCTTCACTGGCCGGTGGTCGCGACTCTTTATCCCCGCGCTTCTCGGCGCCGCTGAGGTGGCTCCGGGACGCCGAGTGCTCGATGTCGCGACTGGAACGGGCGAGGCTGCGCTGATGGCGCTCCCCATCGTCGGCGCGTCGGGCTTCGTGGTCGGTGCAGACATTTCGCCCGCGATGCTCAAAGCTGCGCGTGCCCGGTTGAACGAACCATTGTTTTGGCCGGTGGCCGCTGACGGCCAGGCGTTGCCGTTCAGGGACGCCAACTTCGATTGCGTGATATGCCAGCTCGGCTTGCAGTTCTTTCCAGATCCGAGTCTCGGGCTGGCGGAGTTCCGACGCGTTCTTCGCAACAGCGGCCGCGTGGCAGTCTGTGTCATCTCTTCCCCAGACAGGGCGCCGATGTGGAGCATTCTCGCTGATGCGATCAGCCGATTCCGTCCGACGCTTCGAAACATACTCTATCTGTCGTTCTCGTTGGGTGACCATACACGGCTTGAAGCTTTGCTTGGCGGCGCGGGGCTCCGCGAGGTTCGTGTTGAGCGGGAGACACGGGAGGCCATCACGGAGAGTTTTGACAAGTATTGGGAGCCGATTGAAGCTGGGATTGGGTCTATACCGCAGTCATACCTGACGCTTTCCGATGAGGAGCGCCGCGCCGTGCGCGAGGAAGTAAGGGATCGACTTTCGCGGTTCGAATCGGACGGGAAATTACTCATGAGCGTCGAGATGTTGATCGGCCGGGGACGCGCGTAAAGTCTTGGTCGATGACAGGTACAGTGTCGGCCGCGAGAGATGCGCGGGCCTGTGCCGATGAATCCACTCAGGCAAAAAGTAAATGTGCGCCGGAGACGGACTGTTTTTGGCGAACCAGTTCAGTAGAATCGCCGGTTGCGGCGCGAAGCCGCCATCTAACGCTTAGTTTAGTCTAATGCCGGACCCGGCGCCGATCGATATCCTCCTCGACATTCTCGAACTCATCGAGCGGATCGAACGGCAGACCGCCGGGCTGACGCGCGAGGCTTCCTACAGGACCCAGACGCCAGGATGCAACGGCATACCGCTTTCTGGCGATCGGCGAGGCGGCCAAGGGTCTCGATAACGATTCTAGCCGCCGGAGCCCCTCACCCCGACCCTCTCCCCGCAAAGCGGGGGGAGGGGGAGGTATCGAGCGCGCTATTCCATGAACCAGCCGTGGCTGACGACGAGCGACTGGCCGGTCAGCGCGTTGGTCTCGAAGCCGGCCAGAAAGAGCACCGCTTCGGCGACATCGCCGGTGGTCGTGAATTCGCCGTCCACGGTGTCTTTCAGCATGACGTGCTTGATCACGTCCTCCTCGCTGATGCCGAGTTCCTTGGCTTGCTCGGGGATCTGCTTGTCGACCAATGGCGTGCGCACAAACCCGGGACAAACGACATTGGCGCGTACATTGTATTGGGCTCCTTCCTTGGCAACCACGCGGCACAGGCCCAACAGCCCGTGCTTGGCGGTGACATAGGGCGCCTTCAGTACCGAGGCCTCCTTGGAGTGCACCGAGCCCATGTAGATGATGCTGCCAAGTTTCGCCTTGTACATGTGCTTCAGGCACGCCTTTGTCGCCAGGAAAGCGCCGTCGAGGTGGATCGCCAATAGCCGCTTCCAGTCCGCGAACGGCAAATCGACAACGGGTTTGACGATCTGAATTCCAGCATTGCTGACCAGCACGTCGATGCGACCGTATTTGGCGATCGTATCGGCGACGCCTTTTTCGACTTGCGCTTCGTCGGCGACATTCATGCCGACGGCGAAGGCGTCCGAGCTTTTGGCTTTGATCTCGCGCGCCGTCGCATCCGCAGCGTCGAGATTGAGATCGGCGATGACCGGCGTGCAGCCATTCGCGGCAAAGCGCAATGCAATCTCCTTGCCGATGCCGCTCGCCGCGCCGGTGACGAGGGCGATCTTTCCATCGAAACGGGGCATCCAGAGTTCCTCTCAAGTGTCCTGCAGATAGTCGAAGACGACCTCGCCGAGGCCGAGCGTCAGGTCGGTCACATAATGGGTAGCCGAGACCACCTCGCGCACCGGCAGCCTGGCGACGTCGCACAATGCGTGGTCAAAAAGCTGGATCGCGGCCGGACCGGCCCAGGCTCCCTTTACAGCGACGTCCTCCATGTAATAGCGCACCAGCTCACAGACCCGCGGGGTGCAGTCGACGTGAGGGATGATCTTGATCATGAAGTTCGGCCGCGCCAGCGCTTTGAGCAAGGGAGCTCGGTCGATTTCGCGATGCTTGAAGCCCATTGTCGCGCAGACGCACAGCACCGAGCCGTAGTGCAGGGTGCAGACGACGACGTCGCCCTCGTGCGATATTTTCGGGCTCGCCAGCTTTTTTGGAAAACCCCAGATCTCGCGCCCGCCGGCGATCGGCGCATTGTCGTCGAGGTACATCGCGTGCACATAGCCGCCGTCCTGCACCCTGCCGTCCCTGGTCTTGAAGCGCACCGGGATCACCTGGCCGGTCTCGGTGTAGTCGCCAAAGCCGGTCGAGTCGGGCATGCGGATGAATTCATAGGCGACGGTGTCGCCCGCGACCTCCAATGGCTCCGGGACCACCTCGCGCAGTCTGTCGGGGTCGGTGCGATAGGTGACCACGACGAATTCGCGGTTGTAGAATTTATAGGGACCGGGCGGATAGGCCGGGTCGTTGAGCGGCATTGCAAACGCATTGCGCCGCACCTCGGCTAGCTTCATTGGTCGTCTCTCCTCAGTGGAAATTCTATTCGCGGCCGTCGACCGCGAGGTCGAAAGTGAAGACGCCATCCATCCCCTGTGGCCGTTGCAGCACTTCCGGGTGCCGCAAAGTGCGCACCGCGTCGTTGTATCCGGACCGCCAGTGCTCCTCCATTGTGCGCCGGGAGAATTCGTAGTCCTTGCAGGGACCCTCGTAGTTCTTGGCTCGGTAGATCAGGTGAATAATATTGTAAACCTTCTCGTCGGCTTCGAGCGCCAGCATCTCGGCCTCCGGCGTCTGCTTTAATTCGCCCGAGAGCTTGGCGAGAAGATGGGCGGCGGCGCGCCGCAGAATTTGCTTCTTCTTGAACTCATTGGTTGCCATGCGGGTGCGGCTGGAGTAGCGAATTTCCTTCTGCCGCGTCTCGGCCTCGAGCAGATTGCGCGGAAGCTCGCCGCGCGCGCTCCACAGATCGATCTGAAAGGCGAGTGTATCTTGTCCCGGCCGGCTGTCGAGCACCCATTGTAACGGCGTATTGGAGACGAGGCCGCCATCCCAATAATACTCGCCTTCGATTTCGGTCGGCGGAAAGCCCGGAGGCAGCGAGCCGCTGGCGATGACGTGTTCCGGGCGGATATGGTGAGTGGCGTTGTCGAAATAGACGAAATTGCCGCTGCGGACGTTGACGGCGCCAACGCTGAAGCGCATCGCGCCGTCATTGATCAGGTCAAAGTCGACGAGTGCTTCGAGCGTCGCTTTCAACGGCGCCACATCGTAATAGCTGAGAGCTTCGAGCGCGCCGTTTGGATGCAGGAAGGGCGGCGGCACGCGCGGCTTGAAGAAGGACGGCGCGCCGCCCAAGAGCGCCCCGAACGAGTGGAATTTATTGATCAAGCTGTGCGCGAGCTCGCCCTGGAATTCGAACCACTTGAAATCACGGAATCCGAAGGGAGGAGCAGTTATCGCTTCCCAGAATTCCCGCAATTTCTCGATGCGTTTTTGCGGCGGGTTGCCGGCGATCAGCGCCGAGTTGAGCGCACCGATTGAAATGCCGGCGACCCAGTCCGGATGCAGATTGGCCTCCGCCAGCGCCTGATAGACACCGGCTTGATAGGAACCGAGCGCGCCGCCGCCTTGCAGGAGCAAGGCAATGCGCTCGAAAGGCGGTCGCTCGGCGGCAACATGCGTTTTCCGGTGCGAACGTCGGTTAGCGGACATTGGAAGCGCCTCCCGCGGCATCGCGTGCGCAACGCGGCGCCAGCCGGCTGTCAAACGTGCGCTTCCTCCCGTGCACTCGAGTGGCGGTAACCGAGTGGGCTCGCCACCCGGACCATATAGTCTGCCCTTCGACCAACGTCACCGCAGGTAGGTTTTATCCCGGTTGCTGCGGTTTCGGCGGGAACAATGAGCGCGAGCTCGCGAGCTCGCGCAGATAGGCCAGGCAGGTGGCGCCGTCGGCTGTGAAGTCGCCCTTTACCCACCAGTCGTGAACGGCGTCGAGGAGCTGTCCGATTTGAGGTCCGGGCGGAATCCCGAGAGCCGTGACATCGCGGCCGGTGACGGGGAAGACCGGCGGCGTCCACTCGCGGACAAGGGTGAAGAGCTCGTCGAGGCGGTCTCGGCTCGTTGCCCCTTCGGCTGCCGACAGCAGCGCCAGATCGCGGTAACGCGCCGCGCCGAGGCGATAGAGTGCGCGGCGCTGCCCACGCATATCTGCTTGCGGGTCGAGAGGCCATGGCGTTGCCAGATCCCGAAGCCGATCGCGCCACGCATTCGAGAACCGCAGCCGTTCGGCGAGCGCGCCGGCTCCCCCGCTGTCGGCATCGATCAGCGCGGCGAGGCGGTGCAGCGGGTCGGCATCCGGCTCGATCACGATCATTTGGCGCAGCCGGTCGAGCCGGCGCGCCTCCGGCAGGATCACGGTGAGCACACCGTCTTGCTGCATCATCTGCAGTGCCGGCACCGGGTCTAGGGTCTCGAGCAACCTGACGAGCTCCTGCGCCACGCGCTCGGCCGACAGGTTCGGCAACAGAGGCGCGGCGGCGCGGCAGGCGGCGCGTGCGCCCGGATCTCCCTCGCCGGTCCCGAAGCGCGCCTCGAAGCGGTAATAGCGCAAGATCCGCAGCACGTCCTCGGCGATGCGGGTGGCTGGGTCGCCGACAAATCGCACCCGGTGCGCGCGCAGATCGGCAAGGCCGCCGACCGGATCGTGAAGCGTGCCGTCGGGATCGAGAAAGATCGCATTGATCGTGAAGTCACGGCGCCCGGCGTCGGCCGCCCAATCGGCGTCAAAGGCAACGCGGGCATGCCGCCCGTAAGTCTCGACGTCGCGCCGCAATGTCGTGATCTCGAAATGCCGCGGCGGCGTTCCGGTGACCGCAGTCACCGTGCCGTGGGCGAGACCGGTCGGCACGACCTTGATGCTGCGCTTCTCCAACAGTTCGATGACACGCTCGGGCGGAGCCGGGGTGGCGATGTCGATATCGCCGATCGGCCGCCCGAGCAGCGCGTCGCGCACCGAACCGCCGACAAACCGTGCCTCTGCGCCGCCAGCCGCGAGCGCTCCGAGCACAGCTAGCGTCGCGGGCTCGATCATCCATGGTTGACGCGGGATGCGCTGCATATGACCGGGCTCGGTCATCGGCCGGGCGCCGGTTCGAGATGTCCGGGGATGATCCGATCGCCGTCCCAGTGCGGCGGTACATAGACTCCCTGCTGCGGCGAGCCGAAATGGACGGTTACGACGATGAGCACGATCGTCAACAGCGCCGCGCCAGCGCCGGCCAGCCAGAGCCACGGTACTCTTCTCCATGGAATCGTGCCGCGTCCGGCTGAGGCGCCCGACGCCCTCACCCACAACAGATACAGCGCGGTCGGCAGAAGCAGCGGCAAAACGACCGTCAGGAAAACCCGGAGCATGTTCTCCTCAACCGGCGAGCACCTCCGCCAGATTGACCAGCATGCCGGCCGTTGCCCCCCAGATGTTTCGATTTTCGAACGGCAGCACAAAAAAAACCCGGGCCCGCCGTTCGACCTCGCGCGTCATCCGCCGGTGATTGCACGGGTCGACAATGAAGGAAAGCGGCACTTCGAACGCCTCCGACACCTCGAACGGGTCGATCGCGAGCGGAAACGGCGCTTTGACGATGCCGACGATCGGAGTGATCTCGAAGCCGGTACCTGTCACATAGGTATCAAGACGTCCGATCACCCGGACATGCTCGCGCGTCAGCCCGATCTCTTCCTCGGTCTCGCGCAACGCCGCTTCCGTCGCGTCCGTATCGCGTTCCTCGATGCGGCCGCCGGGAAACGAGATCTGCCCGGCATGCGCGCTGAGGTGAGGCGTGCGCTGCGTCAGCAACACCGACATGCCAGCCGGGCGGTCGATGAGCGGCACCAGCACCGCCGCCGGGCGCAGCGCAGCGCTCGGCGGCGTCATCCCGGGATTGAGGTCATGATCTCCGCGGGTTGCTTCCCTCAGAGCAGCGGCCTCGGCAGCGTCGGACGCACCCCCGAAGCCCCTTCTTCCCGGTTTCCCGAGCTGCAAAAACCGCTCAATGACCTGATCGGAGGTCAACTTTTCGTGTGGCCTCAACGGCTCGATCCCGATGCCGACCGAGGGGACCGGCAGGTCATTCCCAATCCGCCCCAGGCTCGCCCAGCCGAAAGAACATCCCTTCGCTCCAAACCCCGAATGCCGCCGCGTCCTCAAACCGTTCCTCGGTGCCGAGATCAACGAGATCGTAGAACACAGGCCGCGCGAGCCTCGCCTCGAGACCGTCGCGCACCAGAATATAGGGTACCGGCCCGCCGCTCGCAGCGGTCTCCACGCGCAACGGATTGTCGGGTCCCGCCGTCACAAATTCGTCGAGATTGGTGCGGAAGATCAGTCGCTGGGCCCGGCCTTCGCCCTCCGCCGTCAGCGCCACCGCGAGGAAGGGGACGTCCTCCACCTCGATGCGCCCGCGCTCCGCGGGGGTGACGAGCCAATAACTGCCGTCCGGCTCGCGGTGGAGGACGGAACCGAAAAGCTTGACGAGCGGCTGACGGCCAATGGGAGATCCACGATAAAACCAGGTGCCGTCGCGGGCGATGCGCATCTCAAGATCGCCACGATCGATCAGCGGCCCCCATCCCCCGGTCGGCGGGCCCGCCGGAGGGGAATTGCCGGGCCCACCGTTTTCAGTCAGGTTTACGCTTCGCGAAGACTTTGAAGAAGGATCGCTCCGCTTGGCTTCTCCTGCATCCATCAATGCCTCCTCCCCCGATCTCGTTCAAGAGGTCGAAGCGCTGGGACGCAGCCTCGGCCTCGTCCGTGAACGGATCGGCGAAATCATCTTTGGTCAGCGCGACGTGGTCGAGCAAGCCTTGATCACGCTGCTGTGCGGCGGGCACGCCCTCCTCATCGGCGTCCCTGGTCTCGCCAAGACCCGCCTCGTCGAGACCTTGGGAACGATCCTCGGGCTCGACGACAAGCGAATCCAGTGTACCCCCGACCTGATGCCGGCAGATATTCTCGGCTCCGAGGTCCTCGAGGAAAGCGAGACCGGGCGGCGCTCCTTCCGTTTCATTCCCGGCCCGGTCTTCTGCCAATTGTTGATGGCGGACGAGATCAACCGCGCCAGCCCGCGTACCCAATCGGCGCTGTTGCAGGCGATGCAGGAGGGCCGCGTCTCGATCGCCGGCCAATACCATCTGCTGCCGCGCCCGTTCCACGTGCTGGCAACCCAGAACCCGCTCGAGCAGGAGGGGACCTATCCGCTGCCCGAGGCGCAGCTCGACCGCTTCCTGCTGCAAATCGACGTCGACTATCCCGACCTCGAAGCGGAACGGCAGATGCTGATCGCGACGACCGGCGTCATCGAGGATCGCCCGCGGCCGGCCATGAATGTTGCCGAGCTGATGGCGGCGCAACGCCTGGTTCGGCGCATCCCGGTCGGTGAGAGCGTCGTCGAGACGATTCTGTCGCTGGTGCGCTCCGGAAGGCCGGATACCAGCGCCGTCGACGCGGTCAAGCGGTTCGTGTCATGGGGGCCGGGGCCGCGCGCGAGTCAGGCCTTGATGCTCGCCTGCCGGGCGCGGGCGCTGATCGATGGCCGGTTCAGCCCCTCGGTCGACGATGTTCTCGCTCTGGCACCGCCGGTGCTACGGCACCGGATGGCGGTGAGTTTCGCCGGCCGTGCAGAGGGTCTCGGCGTGACCCGAGTGATCGAGCAGATTTCGGCGCCGTTCCGTTGAGCCTCTCTCAATGGCGCGCCGGTGCGGGGCTGTTGACGGGCGGCGTCCCGGCGCCCGCCGCGTTGCGCGGCCGCGCCGAGCAGGCCGCTTCTGTCCTCCCGCCGCTGCTCGTCGCAGCCGAGCGCGTTGCGGTGACCGTGGCTCAAGGGGTGCACGGCCGCCGCCGGGTTGGCCAGGGCGAGACGTTCTGGCAGTTCCGCCAATACGCGCCGGGCGATGCGGCGGCGCGGATCGACTGGCGGGAGAGCGCCAAATCGCAGCGGCTCTACGTCCGCGAAACGGAATGGGAGGCCGCGCAGAGCGTCTGGCTGTGGCGCGACGCCTCGGCGTCGATGGGTTACACCTCTGCAGGGTACCTGCCGGGGGCGGCATGGCCGACAAAGCTTGATCGTGCCGAGCTGCTGTTGCTCGCGCTGGCGAGTCTTCTGGTCCGCGGCGGGGAGCGCCTGACGCTGCTCGGCACTGGCATGGGGCCGATGAGCGGACGGATTGCGCTGTCGCGGGTTGCCGAGATGATCGGCCGCGAGGGACCCGAGGGGGAAAGTCTTCCCGACTTCGAGCCGTTGCCGCGATTTGCCCAACTGGTTTTCATCGGCGACTTTCTGTCGCCGCTCGAGGCGATCAGCACCGCAATGGCGAGATTTGCCGGAGCCGGTCTCAAGGGCCATCTGCTGCAGGTCGTCGACCCGGCAGAAGAAGACCTCCCCTTTGACGGACGTGTACGCTTCGAGGGCGTCGAGGAGCGCGACCAGGTGGTGATCGGCCGCGTCGAGAGCATCCGCGGGGATTATGCGGCGCGGTTCAAGCATCATCGCGACGGTCTCGCCGCGATCGCCTCGGCTGTCGGGTGGAGCTTCGGCTTTCATCGCACCGATCATCCGCCCCACCTCGCCTTGCTGGCGCTCTACGCCGCATTGTCGCCCGACCGGCGGCGGTGAAGATGGTTAGCCGAAATGACGCACCGGTCTGACCGCCTATCTCGCTCGCTGCCCCTCACCCTCCCGCTGCGCGGGTCCCCCCCGCTTCCCGCTTGCGCGGAGAGGGTCAGGCTAAGCGGCAAAACAATCGAGACCGGCTGATGCTGGCGCTCGGTTCGCTCGCGTTTGTCTCGCCGTGGCTGCTCGTGGCGTTGGCGGGGCTGCCGATCATCTGGTGGCTGTTGCGGGTCACGCCGCCCGCACCACGCCACCTCGCGTTTCCGGCCATCCGGCTGTTGCTCGGCCTAATGCCGCGCGAGGAGACGCCGGCCCGAACTCCAATCTGGCTGATCCTTTTGCGCATGGCCCTGGCCGCGCTCGTAATCGTGGCGGTCGCGCACCCACTGCTCAATCCGCAGGCGCGTCTCGCCTCGACAGGACCGATCCTGCTCGTCGTCGATGACGGCTGGGCGGCGGCACGCGACTGGCCCGTCCGTCAGTCGGCGCTCAACGATCTGTTGGCTGAGGCCGAACGCGAAGACCGGCAGGTTGTTCTCGTCACCACTGCTCTGAACGCCGGGGACGAGCCGGCGCCGGCATTACGGCCGGTGCGCGCCGCTGACGCTCGGGCGGCGGTGCAGGCCCTGCTGCCCAAACCGTGGCCGACCGACCGCCGGGCTGCGTTGACCCGCCTGGAAGCTCTTTCTCTGCCAGAGGCGAATTCAGCGATCTGGGTCAGCGATGGGATCGCGGACGGGCGCGGCGATGCCGAGCTGGCCGCTTATCTCGCCAATCGAGGAACCTTGCGTTATCTGGCCGCGCAATCGGGGAAGGCGCCCGTCTTGCTGGCCGCCGGCGATGCCAAGGCGCAGGATCTCACCGTCACGCTGCGTTCGTTGCCGGCATCGGCGCCACGGCTGTTTCAGGTCCGTGCGAGCGGCGAGGACGGACGCCTGCTCGCTCGCCAGGACGCGACGATCGAGCCGGGAGCGAAGGCGGCCGAGGTACAGGTGGCGATGCCGAGCGAACTCCGAAACCGGATGGCCCGCATCGAAGTCGAGGGTGACCAGTCTGCCGGCTCGGTACTGCTGATCGACGAGCGGTGGCGGCGGCGCCCCGTCGGGATTGTCGCGGCATCCAATCCCCGCGGACAGCCGTTGCTGGGGGAGAACTACTATTTGGAGCGGGCACTCGCGCCATTCACCGAGATCCGCCGCGGCAGCGCGTCGGACCTCATAAAGCGCGAGCTCGCCGTCCTGGTCTTTGCCGACACCGGACCGGATTCGCCGGGCGAGGAAGCGGCCGTCGTCAAGTGGATCGAGGCAGGCGGGCTGCTGTTGCGTTTCGCCGGGCCGCAACTGGCGGCGCAGGGTGACCATTTGCTGCCGGTGCGGCTGCGGCATGGCGGCGGCCGCACGATCGGCGGGGCGTTGTCCTGGGAACAGCCGGCAAAGCTCGCTCCGTTCGAGCCGGACAGCCCGTTTGCGGGACTTGCCGTCCCTTCTGAGGTGACGGTGTCGCGGCAGGTTCTGGCCGAACCCGATCTCGACCTCGCGGGCAAGACCTGGGCGCGTCTGGTCGACGGTACGCCCCTCGTCACCGCCGAAAGGCGGGGAAAGGGCTGGATTGTCCTCGTCCACACGACAGCAAACGCCGACTGGTCGAACCTCGCCCTTTCCGGGCTCTTTGTCGAAATGTTGCGGCGGATCGAGGTGATGAGCCAGGGCGTGACGGAAGCAGGCGAAGAGGCGTTACCGCCGATCGAGACTCTCGACGGGTTCGGCCGGTTGCAGCGGGCTCCGCCGACGGCGCGCCCGATCCCGGCGAAAGAGCTGACAAGCGCGATAGTCTCGCCACAGCACCCGCCGGGTTTCTACGGCACTGCCGATGCCCGGCGCGCGCTCAATTTGTCAGCGGGAATTGGTGAGCTGCGGCCCATTGAAGGTCTGCCGCCGGAGACCCTGCGCGACGACTTTGCGACCGGCCGCGAGTTGGATCTGCGGCCGCCGCTGCTGACTGCCGCACTGCTCCTCGCGCTCGGCGATTTGCTGATCGCCTACGCGTTACGCGGCCTATTACGATGGCGCCGGGCGCGGGTTGCCGCAGTGCTTTTGCTCGCTGCGCTAGGCATCCCGTCGTTGGCGCATGCCGATGATGCTTTTGTCGTGGAGGCGACATCGGAGTTGCGCTTGGCCTATGTGCGCACGGGCAGCCAGGAGGTCGATGCCGTGAGCCGGGCTGGTCTTCTCGGTCTGACCGCGACGTTGAACCGTCGGACAGCGGTTGAAACCGCAGACCCGCTCTCCGTCGATATCGAGAAGGACGACCTGATCTTCTTTCCGCTGCTCTATTGGCCGGTCGTGTCGGCACAGCCGCCGCCCTCGCCGAAGGCCGTGGAGCGGATTAACCGGTATCTCGACACCGGCGGCACGATCCTGTTCGACACGCGCGACGGCAACGACCAGTCGCCAGGCCCCATCGGCGGAGCGGAATCTTCGGCGCAGCGCCTTCGCCACCTCGTGGCCGGGGTCAAGATGCCGCCGCTGATGCCGATCCCGCCCGATCACGTGCTGACCAAATCCTTCTATCTGATGCACGAGTTTCCGGGGCGCTGGAACGTCGGGACGTTGTGGGTCGAGCCGGTCGAGGACCGGGTCAACGACGGGGTGTCCAGCGTGATTGTCGGCGGCAACGACTGGGCGGGGGCTTGGGCGATCGACGGACAGGGCCGCCCTGCCTTTGCCGTGGTTCCCGGCGGCGAGCCGCAGCGTGAGATGGCGATGCGCTTTGGCGTCAACCTCGTCATGTATACGTTGACCGGCAATTACAAGTCGGACCAGGTCCACGTCCCGGCCATTCTGGAGCGCCTCGGCCAATGACCGGCAGCGCCTACACCATCGCGGCAGCGCCGCTGTTGCCGTGGACGGCGATCGCGGCGCTCGGCGGCGCCTGCATGCTCGTTCTCGCTTTTGGAGTGCTACGCCGCGCGCGAGGTCTTCTGTGGCGGGCGATCGCAATGGCCATACTCCTCACCGCTCTCGTCAATCCTTCGATAATCGAGGAACAGCGCTCGCCGCAGCGCGATACTGCGATCATCGTCGTCGACGAGTCTCCCAGCCAGCGCATCGGTCAGCGCCAGCAAGCCACCGATGAGGCGCTGGCGGCGCTCAGCGATCGGCTCGGGCACGAGCGCGATCTCGATGTGCGTGTGATCCGTGCGGGCAAGCCGCAGCCTGGCGCCGGCGATGACGGAACCCGGCTGTTCACGGCGCTTACCCGGGCGATGTCCGATGTCCCGCGGGAACGTCTCGCCGGCGTGGTGATGATCACCGATGGGCAGGTGCACGATGTGCCCGCCGACGCGAAGGCAGCGTCGGAAACGATCGGCGCGCCTCTCCACATTTTGCTCTCGGGCCAGCCGGATGAAGCAGACCGCCGGCTTGTTGTCGGCCAGGCGCCGAGCTTTGGCCTGGTCGGCAAGGAACTGCAGCTGAAGATCCGGGTCGAGGACCTGCCGGAAAAGAAGGACACCGCCATAGGCCAGGCGGTCGTGACGTGGCGCAAGGACGGCGGCCCGCCACAACGAGTTACTGTGCCGGTCGGCCGAGATGTTCAGTTGACGCTGCCGATCGATCACGGCGGACCCAATATTCTCGAACTCGAGGCCGAGCCCGGACCGCGCGAGTTGACCCTCGACAACAATCGCGCCGTCGTCGTCGTCAATGGTGTTCGCGATCGGTTGCGCGTTCTGCTGGTGTCGGGCGAGCCGCATGCCGGCGAGCGTGTCTGGCGCAATATCCTCAAATCCGATGCGTCGGTCGATCTCGTTCATTTCACGATCCTGCGGCCTCCCGAGAAGCAGGACGGCACGCCGATCCGCGAATTGTCACTGATCGCCTTTCCGATCCGCGAACTTTTCGACGTCAAGCTGGACGAATTCGATTTGATCATTTTCGACCGGTACAGCCGTCGCGGGGTCATCCCGCAGGCTTATCTGGAAAACGTCGCGCGTTATGTGCGTAAAGGCGGGGCTTTTCTCGAAGCGGCCGGCCCTAGCTTTGGCACGCCGCTCAGCCTTTCCCGCACCCCGCTCGGAACGGTCCTGCCGAGCGAACCGACCGGCGACGTGTATGGGGAGGGGTTCAAACCGCAGCTGACGGATCTCGGGCGCCGCCACCCGGTCACCGAGGACCTCCCGGGGGCGGGCCCGACAGGCGGTCAACCCACCTGGGGGCGCTGGTTCCGGCAGGTCGATTCACGCGTGCAGCGCGGCACCACCGTGATGAGCGGGGACCGCGGCGAGCCGCTTCTCGTCCTCGACCGCGTCGGGCAGGGACGCGTAGCACAGCTGCTGTCTGATCAGATGTGGTTCTGGGCGCGCGGCTTTGAGGGTGGCGGCCCGCAGGCAGAATTGCTGCGTCGCTTGGCGTACTGGCTGATGAAAGAGCCCGATCTCGAAGAGAATGACCTGCGCGCGACGGTCGAAGGCGACCGGATCGTCGTCACCCGGCAGTCGCTCGAACCGAACGATCGGCCAGTCACCGTGACCGCGCCCGACGGCTCCAGCCGGAGCCTGACCTTGACGCCGGAGAGCGGCGGGCGCAGCTCCGGCAGTCTGCCGATCACTGAGATGGGGCTGTACCACGTCACCGATGGGACCCGCGCGGCGCTGGCCGCTGCCGGGCCGCTCAACCCGGTCGAATTCGCCGATGTCCGCACGACGCCCAACAAATTGGCGCCGGTGGTTACGGCGACCGGCGGCGGCATCTTCTGGGCGGGCGCGGGCAATATCCCGGAGGTCCGCCGCGTCTCGCCCGACCGGACCGCGGCGGGACGCAACTGGATGGGCTTGCGCGCCAATGGCGACTATACGATAACCGGCTTCAGCGAGATGCCGCTACTGCCGGGGATCGCGGCGCTGCTGCTGATCGTCGGCGGATTGCTCGCGGCGTGGCGCCGCGAGGGAACCTGATCGGCTTCGGTGCTGCGTCGCTTCCTCGCGCCGCTCCATCCGGATGGACTCAAATTCGTTTTCGGCGGCGCGCTCGCGACGATCGCGTTGTTCCTTGTGTGGCGTCCCCTTGGCTGGATCGCCGCGGTAGCGACGCTGTGGATCGCCTATTTCTTCCGCGACCCCTGGCGGGTGACGCCGATGCGCGCCGGTTTGCTGGTCAGCCCGGCGGATGGGGTTGTCGTATCCGTCGCCTCAGCGGCGCCGCCTTCCGAGGTGGCGGCAGGAGAGACCGAATTCTGCCGGATCGGGATCTTTCTCAATGTCCTCGACGTGCATGTCGTGCGCGCCCCGGCCGGCGGCAGGGTAGCGGCGCTGCGCTACACGAGGGGCCGCTTCTTCAATGCGAGCCTCGACAAGGCGAGCGCGGACAACGAGCGCCTGGCGATTCGGATCACGCCGCCGGACGGGCCCGCAATCGTCTTCGTGCTGATCGCCGGGCTCATTGCCCGGCGTATCGTTTGCGACCTCTATGAAGGCCAGGAGATTGCCGCCGGTCAGCGGATCGGCATCATCCGCTTCGGCTCGCGAGTCGACATTTATTGCCCGCCGGCATATGTCCCGATGGTGACAGCGGGGCAGCGGATGATCGGCGGCGAAAGCGTGCTCGCCGATCAGCTTGCGCAGGAGCCGCCGCGCCAGGGTGTGGCGCAATGAAGGGAACAGAACCTTGAGGATGCGTTCGGCAAGAGGCCGGCGGTCGCGGATGCGGGTGCGGCGGCTCTCCGGCATATCCGTCAACCGCATGGTGCCGAATGTCCTGACGTTGCTCGCGCTCTGCGCCGGAATGACGGCGATGCGCTTTGCGATGGGCGGGAATTTCGTCGCCGCGGTGTTTTCGATCATCGCCGCCGGCATCTTCGACGGGCTCGACGGACGCATGGCGCGCCTGCTGAAAGCGACGTCGAGTTTCGGGGCCGAGCTCGACAGCCTGTCCGATTTCGTCAGCTTCGGCGTGGCTCCGGCGGCAGTGCTTTACCTGTGGACGTTGTCTGAGCTGCATGGGTTCGGCTGGGCGATCGCCTTGCTGTTTGCGGTGTGCTGCGCGCTTCGCCTCGCCCGCTTCAATACCGAGGCGCCGGGAGAGGTGCCGTCATACGCCGCGCCGTTCTTCACCGGGGCGCCGGCGCCGGCCGGCGCGGGGCTCGTCATGGTGCCGATGTTCCTGAGCTTCGAGTGGGGCGACTGGCTGTTCCGCTCGCCCTACTTGAACGCGGTCACGGTCACCGGCATCGCGCTGTTGATGATCAGCAAGGTGCCCACCGTATCGCTGAAGCGGATCCGCATTCCGCACGACATGGTGATCCCGACACTGCTCGGTTTTGGCGTCGCGACCGGGTTCCTGACCACCGAGCCGTGGTTGACCCTGACCGCGGTCGGCATCGTTTATGTCAGCTCGGTCCCGCTAACGATCCGCGCCTATTATCGGCTGAAGCGCGCCGCCGAAGCCCGCAAAGCCGAAATGGCCGAGCAGGCCGACACGGTCGTCCCGTTGCCCGCGCCCGCCCCATTTCCACGCGGCGAGGCGAGCGCGCCCTCGACGGAATGGCGGCGCTAGGCTTGTCGTGAGTTTAGCCCGTCGGCTGCGCCTGCTGCTGTGCCGCCAGCGCGTCGTCGATCTCCTTGGCGCGCAGCGCTGCCGGCCGCGCGCTGATCCGCTGCCAATATTGCTCGAAGGCGGGGCGCTTCTCGATCGCACCGAACTGCATGCCAAAGCCGATCCCGGACCCGAGATAGACATCGGCGGCGGTGAAACTGTCGCCGACCACATACTCGGCTTGCGACACCGCCCCCTCGAGCGCGTCGACGACGTGTTCGAAGCGTCCGTAACCCGCCATCCTTTCGCGCTCCGGCGGCACGACAAAGCCCATCGCCCTGTTCGTCCACGCCGCCTCAAGCGGGCCGGCGCCGAAGAAGAGCCAGCGATAATAGGAGCCGCGCAGGCGATCGCCCGGCGGCGGCGCCAGGCGAGCCTCGGGAAACGCATCGGCGAGATAAGCGCAGATCGCGGCCGCTTCGGTCACCACGGTGTCGCCATGGCGGATCGCCGGTACCTTCCCCATCGGGTTGATCGCGAGATAGGCGGGCGCCTTCATCGTCGTGCCGTACTCGAGCAGCTCGGTGCGATAGGGCTGGCCGATTTCCTCCAGCATCCATCGCACGATCCGGCCGCGTGACTGCGGATTAGTGTAAAAGACGAGCTCGTCAGCCATTTGCGAATCCCTTTATCGCCGGTTCTGGTGACTGCGCTTTTTAACTCTGTTCGCGGGTTTCGTTGAAGCGTATCGCGGGCCACTCCTCGATCGTCGTGCGCAGATCCCAGGCGTTGCGGGCGAGGAAGACGGGCACGCCGTCATGGTCCTCGGCGCTTGCCGACGGATTCTTCCCCGGAAGAGCTCGATCTCGGCCGTGTTGTTGACGCGCGGGTTCTTGGATCTCAGGCTGTACGTGACCCGATTGGACTGAACGAGAATTGAATCCCGTAACGCACCAGACGAATATTTGGCGCAGCTCTCGACGCCGCAATAGCCCGGGGTGCGAATTCAGCGGCAACTAAAATTCCCCGTACCGACTCGGCTTCGTCCAACAGGTCTCCAATGTACGCAAGAAGCTGTCCGATAGCATCTCGATCAGCACGCCCTGCCTTGAGCTCGATCACAACCGTCCCGCCGGCGTAGTCCTTCGCTAGGATATCGATCCGGCCGCCAGATTTGACCCTGCGCTCTTTGTCGCCATCTATGATGGTCAAGCCAGGTTCGAGCTGTGCAACATTCCTTCGCAACGCCTCCTGCAGGTCCTGCTCCAAGCCGAAGGTGGTTTCGACGGCCTCTACTATTTCATCGCCCTCGGCTCCGGCAGGCTCAGGAAGCTCGCGCCGCATCGTAACCCAAGCCCTAACTGCGCTAACCTGACCAGGCGTTACACCTACTTGGTCGGCAATCTGGTAACGGCTCAGCCCTCGTTGCAGCAATTCCCGGATCTCGCCCTTTTGCTCATCCGACATGCGCTTCACGGGCGCCAGCTCCCTTGATTGCGAACCTTTTCGAAGAAACTTTCCCCGAACGGCATCCGTCCAATCGCCGCGTTCCGGAATGTCGCTCGTATCGATATCTGAATCCGACAAATCGGCCAACGCGGTCAGCTCCGCGGCTATTTTGTCAAATCCCTTCATGGTATCGCCGCCTTTCCCTCGGTGTCGCCTTGCGGGCCGAAATAATGCGAATGATTTCTTCTCCGTCATCATCACTAAATGTATGGGCCACGATCAGGACGGCGATACCGTTCACAAGCCCAATCGTCTGCCAACGTTCCTCGCCTCCCTCGTAGCGATCTTGGATTGATAGCTGATTCGGGTCGTCGAACACCAGCGCTGCGCTCTCGAAACTGACACCATGCTTTCGCTGATTGGACCGGCTCTTATTTGGGTCCCAGTCGATGCGCATGCGAATCGCAGTCTGAAAATATATTGATGCTTGCGGAAAGCTACCGAAGGGGTTTCTTCAATTCTGCTCACGGGTCTCATTGAAGCGGATCTGGGGCCATTCCTCGATCGTGGTGCGCAAATCCCAGGCGTTGCGCGCGAGGAAGACCGGGACGCCGTCATGGTCCTCGGCGCTGGCAGACGGATTCTTGATGCGGAAGCGCTCGAGTTCGGCGCGGTCGTCGGCGTCGAGCCAGCGCGCCGCCTGATAGGGGGCGCCGTCGAAGCGGGTCGGGAGGTCGTATTCGGCGGCAAGGCGCGCGGTCAGCACATCGAGCTGCAGCGGCCCGACGACGCCGACGATCCAATCGCCTCCCGAGAGCGGCTTGAAGACGCGGGTCACGCCCTCCTCGGCCAGTTGCCCGAGCGCATGCTTCAGATGCTTCGACTTCATCGGGTCCTCGACCTTGACCCGCCGCAGGATCTCCGGCGCGAAATTCGGGATGCCGGTGATGCGGATGGCCTCACCCTCGGTCAAGGTGTCGCCGATCCGCAGGCTCCCATGATTGGGGATGCCGATGATGTCGCCGGGCCAAGCCTCCTCGGCGAGGTTGCGCTCGCGCGCCAGGAAAAATACCGGGGCCTGCACAGACATGACCCGCCCGGTGCGGATGTTCTTCAATTTCATGCCGCGCTGAAAACGGCCCGACGCGATGCGAACAAAGGCGATGCGGTCGCGGTGCTGCGGGTCGATATTGGCCTGCACCTTGAAGACGAAACCGGCGACATCGGGCTCGTCGGGCGAGATCGGCCGCGGCCCATTGGTCCCCTGGGCGGGCTGCGGGCGCGGCGGCGGGGCCAGCTCGCCGACCCCGCGCAACAGTTCGCGCACCCCGAAATTGTTGAGCGCGCTGCCGAAATAAACCGGCGTTAGATGACCTTCGCGATAGGCCTCGAGGTCGAACCGCGGGCAGAGCCCCTTCGCCATCTCGACCTCGTCGCGCAATTTGGCGAGTGCCGCTTTCGGCAGGCGGCGAGCAAGCTCGGGATCGACGAGGCCATTGCAGCGCACCGGCTCGGTGACTCGGTCGTGGACGGCGCGCTCGAACAGCAGCAGCGCATCGGCAAACAGGTCGTAGGTGCCGAGAAAGTCTCTCCCCATGCCGATCGGCCACGAGGCCGGCGTCACGTCGACCGCGAGCGACTGCTCGATCTCGTCCAACAGGTCGAACGGGTCGCGGGCCTCGCGGTCGAGCTTGTTGACAAACGTAATGATCGGCACATCGCGCAGCCGGCAGACCTCGAAGAGCTTTCTGGTCTGCTCCTCGATGCCCTTGGCCGCGTCGAGCACCATCACCGCACTGTCGACCGCGGTCAGCGTGCGGTAGGTGTCCTCGCTGAAATCCTGATGGCCCGGCGTGTCGAGCAGGTTGAAGGCGAGCCCCTCGTGCTCGAAGCTCATCACCGCCGAGGACACCGAGATGCCGCGCTCGCGCTCGACCGCCATCCAGTCCGAGCGCACCCGCCGCCGCTCGCCGCGCGCCTTGACTTCGCCCGCCAGCTGGATCGCCCCGCCGAACAGCAGCAATTTCTCGGTCAGTGTCGTCTTGCCGGCGTCCGGGTGCGAAATGATCGCAAAGGTGCGCCGGCGCAAAATCTCGTCGGTCAGGGTACTCATCAACTGCGTTGGTTGTTGTAGGATGCCGTCTCGCCCGGCACGGCACTAAATATGATGGCGGCCGGCCGCTTTGCCAACCGCCGCTGGCGAGAGGCACAACCCACGGATGTCTACAAATTCACCGGCTGTGCAATCTGCAGCGAATCAGCAGCAAAATCCCGCTTTGGTTGTAGTAGCCCTCCAGTGTCCGGCGGATCCACACGCAATCTCAGCCGCTCCAATATAACGCCATACCCGTCCGCGCCTCGTCCGTGTCAGCGACGTTCAGCGCAAGCCCCTCATGCTCGAAGCTCATCACCGCCGAGGACACCGAGATGCCGCGCTCGCGCTCGACCGCCATCCAGTCCGAGCGCACCCGCCGGCGCTCACCGCGCACCTTCACTTCGCCCGCCAGCTGGATCGCCCCGCCGAACAGCAGCAATTCTCGGTCAGTGTGGTCTTGCCGGCGTCCGGATGCTCATCAATCGGCTTTAGCTGGAGCCCGGGATAGGGGCCGTCGCTGGTAAGAAATCCCGCTGCGCCCGCATTACCGGTGGATATGATGGTCGCTCGGCTGTTTGCCAACTGGTGTCGAGTGGCCAGAGACGGGTCCTCTTTGCCACCATCCGCAACGATAAATTGTAAGTACGATTCCTCGTTACTGCATTCTTACCAAGTCAAAACCAAAAATTTCTGTCTTTAGTTGCAATCACTCGCCTGTATCCGGTGGGGTCCACCGTCCATCACCCATTTCGTTGCCATAGATGTCGGGTGAAATCTCCATGTCTGACAAACGGGCGTGAAGTCGGCCAGAGTTTTATGATTCAGTAATACTAGTAGTCCTGATTGATTTCGCCGATGCGCGTATGCTTCGTCGCGTCGTAGAGTTTTTGCGCACCAAGCAACGCGTACAGAAAGCGCTCGTGATCGTCGAACTTGCGGCTACTGCTCGTATAGTAGGATGCGAGCCACTCCCGCCCGTCGTCGTCCATATCGCTTCCGATGTGGATGGCCCCGTTGGGCTCCCGCGTGAACCGCACATCAGCGAGGCCGAGATCGCCCTCCCAGATCCGATAGAAGGGATTAGCCACTCGGTAGCGGAAGCCCATCGACACGGGGATGTTCCCTACCTTGCCGTTGAGTAATGTCTCCAAGGTCTTCGTATTCACGCCGATTCCGGTGGCGTTGTACTCGGAGAAACCGAGATCCGGTTTGCTCCACTTGCCGAGTGAGTGACCCCTGGGCCACGGGAACACCATGAGGTTTCCGAGCCGCAAATCGGCCCAGTGCAGCTCGTCCTCTTCGGCCCACGTCCGCTCTCGTTTCCCTTCGTGCTCCTTGTCCTTCTCGGCCAGCGTAACCTCGTCCAGCAGTCGGATGAATCCGGTGGTCAGCTCTCGAAGGAACGCCGACGGATCGGCCATCAACTTGTCGTAGGTGAGCTTCAGCGCCGCATACCGCGCCGCCAGGTCCTGGTCTGTCATGTTCGCGGCGGAGTCGTTGAACTCGCCGGACTGCGCCACGAATTCTTGGACGGACTGCAGCTTGAGCGCTTCAGCGTACGCACTGATGATGTCGCCCTTGGTCGCCAGCGCGGTCGCGCTCGACTGCTTGCTCGATTGCAGCGCCCTCCTGGTGCCTTTCTCAAGGTCCTCCTGATTCTCGTGCAGGGCCTTGTGGAATATGGCCTCAGCGGCGAGATCGCCGGCCTCGAGCCCCGCCAAGGCCAAGAACTCCGTCAGAAGATGCTTGGTGCTGCCCTTCATCATCTCGTCGATCAGCCCGTAGACCACTCCACCCAGACCCTCCGACGCGATCGCGATAATGATCTCCAACACCTGCTGCCCCGGCTTGGGCTCTTTCGCGGCGGCTGTCTCTTTCCACGTATCGATCCGAAGGGCCTTGAGCGTCTGGATTGCCGTGAGCAACCCGTTGATCTTGCCCCCCTGGCCCGTCCTCGCCCGCTCCTGTTGCGTGATCGGTTGCCTTGCCAGGAGCCCAACCACCGCCTGGTTCCCGATCTGGCGCTGGAGCTCCAACACCTTCGTCGACGTCGGACGATGAAGAAATAGGGCCTGCTCGACGGAGCCGTTACGAAGTCTGTGCGGCAGAACCGCCGCGCGCCTGCGCACCGAGCTGCAGTTTGACTTTTTGGCTTTCCTGTTCGCGACTCTAACGACCTTCGAAGCAAACATGGCCGCACCCCGGACCGAAGCCTGTAACACGATTATGTCAACCCCTGCGAATAGCAGCCTGACCTCGCCAGCGACAACAAGATATGTGCCTCCCGGCATCCCACCACTGCGATTTGCGTTCCTGCCGACGCGGGCAGATAAGATCAAAACGTTGATCTCGCCAACGTAGAGGTCATTCAGGGATGATATCGGGGCCTGCACGGGTGTCGAGCTGATGTCGCGATCACTGCTGCGGCGTATCGTGTCCAGGTAGCCCCGCGAACGGATCCACCCCGAGCCCCTCCAATACGGATCGATAAAGGTCAACGGCGTGCCCCACGGCGCGCTGTGCGGCTTCTTCCTCAGCCTCCTCAGCTTCACTAATCGGACCACCCCCGCCCGGCGCCCGGCTTCGTGGAATTGGTAAGGTCTGCAGCATTCCCACCGCCAGGATGGCGGCGATTAGTTCACGATCGGCCATTTCGATTTCCCGCTGTCGCGCCAAAGGGATCAACACCGCCGATGCCCGCCGGTTGTCCGGCGGACGAGACACCCGCGGCCACTGGTTTGCCCGTCTTATGCTCGGGCTATAACCCGCGACGTATTCGATGAAGAAAATGCGCTCTCACGCGGTTAACACCATAGAATAGCGACCGCCTCCCTGCTGAAGGCATTAGTTCCGCTTAAAAGGGCTTGGTCCGGAGGCGCCAAAGTGCCGCCGTCGGCGCCCACTACGAGGGCAGCGATTTTAAGATCATCGCCATTGGGACAGCTCAAGGGGGTGATGGTTTGAACGTGCAATGAACGCCACCGCCGGAACCCGCCAAGAACTCAGAAGGCGACACGGTGCAGTTGAGGGGCGAAAGGCCGACTGTACAGGTGCCGGCAGATGCGCCCGCCGACACGCCGACTTCGGTGATTGTCGAGACCAGCTCGTAAGTGGAGGGAGCGGATAGAGAAACCGCCTTCGAGCCATACATGATGGTGCACGATCGCGAGGCTACGTTTACGTCGCTGGCGCGGCACTCGATGCTGTCAGCCGACACCGCAAAGTCCTTGTCTCCTCAGTTTTGGTGTCTGTGTCAGCTTTGCTAAGGCCCTCGCGGGGAGCCGAGACAATTCTTGGTACATAGCCGTTCCCACTTGAGGCGAATATTCGGCGACTATGGTTGCGAGGATCAGCTGAGTGCTGGGTCCAAGGTCGGCCGCCAATATCGGCCTGGCCAGCAAGAGCGCGAAACGCCGAGACAAGGACCATCGTCATTGCATTTACCATAACCCTCGATTGATGTTATATAGCTCCCAAGGAGATCTCGATGACGCTTAAAATGGAGTAGCAAAGAACCAGACAGGGAGGAAGCAATGCTTAGATACCTTGCATGTTTGATCGGCTTTTTTGCGATCATCGCGGTACTGCCCGCGCGTGGGCAGGCTCCCGTCCAGCAGGCACCGATCCAGACGCACGCTCCAGTGCAAGAAGGTTTGTCCACAGTCGGGCTGGTAGGTGGTGGGCTGCTCCTTCTTGTCCTCGTCGTCGGTCTTATAGCATGGCAGTCGCGCCAGACACCGCAAGCAAAAGACGATGACAAAGCCTTGGAGGCGCTCCGGATTATTTACGGCTTCTGGCTCATCGTCGCTGCGTTGCTCATCGCGCTCCTCGTTTTGGTCATCACCTTGATTGCAATCCCTCTAAACGAGACCACGAAGGCGACGGACATTGTGGCGATAGCTGGCACGGTTACCGGCTTGATCACAACGCTTACGGCGGCGTTCTTCGGTATCCAACAGGCAGGAGCGGGACGTTCGCAGGCACTGACCGCATTGGCTCGAAGCACCGCGGCCGACGGCGCTGTGGTCGGCAAGCTTGACCCTTCGTATGGACCCCACTCCGGCGGGACAAAGGTATCGATCACCGGAAACGGATTCACGGGAGTAAGCGCAGTGAATTTCGGGGCGACCCCGGGAACGAACTTCAAGCTTGAGAACGACGGGCTGGTCACCGTGAACAGTCCGCCCGCGCAGCCAAAAAACAATGAGGCAAAAGTCTTCGTCGTCTTTTCCAGCATAACTCCCCCGAATCACGAAGTTGGGACATTTTATTATTACACGATCGAGCCCTCCCACGGTCCCGCGGTGGGCGGAAAAGACGTGACGATCATCGGCTCGGGATTGAAAGACGTATCCGCGGTCAAGTTCGGAGAGAAGGATGGGACTAATCTCCAGCCACTAAAACCAGATCCGAGTGGTCGCGAGTCTCGTGCGGTCACAGTACCCGCCGGCGTCAAAGGGAGCGACGTACCAGTAAAGTTAGTGTTCCCGGTCGACACGGAGCACAAAATCTCCGTAGTCGGAACATATCACTACGACACGCCGGTTGACGGCTCGACGGGTGCGACCGGCGATACCGGCGCCACGGGCGCGACTGGCGATACCGATGCCACGGGTGCAACTGGAGCCACCGGCGATACCGGCGCGACCCATCACGCCTAACCCGCTTACGCGGGCGGCGACACCGCAGCGGATCAGGATCCAAGGACAGAATCTGGGCGCTGCATGATGGCATGGGCTTCCTTGCCAATGCTTCGCGCCCGTGGGAATTAGTGCAGAACACTTCGTCGGGGAGATTGGGTGATGCTTTCCCGCCGTACCGTCATAATAATGGGGGCGCTTGCGGCATCGGCTGGCCTTCGCAGGACCGCGCGGGCGCAGAACCCGCCTGGCGGCGGGCCCGACAGCAATGCGCCCCGGGCGATCCTTCAGCTGCAGCGCCGCAATATCCAGGTCAACGGGAAGCCGGCTTCGGTCTATGGCATCCGCCAGCCCGACGGCACCTCCGGCATCACGACCGATGTCGGCAAGCCGTTTCGCGTCCGTGTCGAAAACAAAATCGACGCGCCGAGCCTGATCCACTGGCACGGGCTGACGCCGCCTTGGCAGCAGGACGGAGTGCCCGGCATTTCCGGACCGCCGATCCCGCCCGGCGGCGGCGGCGACTACAACTTTCCGCTGCGCTTCGGCGGCACCTTTTGGATGCATTCGCACCAGGGGCTGCAGGAGCAGCTGCTGATGGCAGCGCCGCTGATCATTCACGATCAGCGCGACCGGCCCGACCAGCAGGAAATCGTCGTCGAGCTGGCCGATTTCAGCTTCACCCCGCCCGATCAGATATTTGCCGAGCTGAAGGAGAGCGGCAGCAAGGCTCAACCGGCAGGACAGGCTGGGGCGCCACCGGTCGCAACAAAGGCGTCGATGGCAGGCATGGCGAAGCCGGGAGCCGCCGCCAAGCCGGACCTGAACGACGTCAAATACGACGCTTTCCTCGCCAATGACCGCACGCTCGTCGATGCCGAGGTGATCAAGGTCGAGCCGGGCGGACGTGTGCTGCTGCGCATCATCAACAGCTCGTCGATGAGTGCCTATCACATCGATCTCGGCCCGCTCGACGGCGAGCTGGTGGCGGTCGACGGTTTTGCAGTCGCACCGGTGAAAGGACGAAATTTCCCGATCGCGGTCGCGCAGCGGCTCGACATCCGCCTGGTTATCCCGCGAGCGCCAGCAGCCTATCCGGTGCTCGCGGTCCTGGAGGGCGACCGCAAACAGACCGGCATCATACTGGCCGCCGGAAATGCGCCGGTCGCGCAGATCCCGGATCTGGCCAAGGCGCCTTCGAGCGCGCTGACACTCGATCTGGAGCGCCGCCTGCGCGCGCTACGGCCGCTGACCCCGCGCAAGGCCGACCGCGTTCACACGATCAACCTGACCGGCGACATGGCGAAATACATCTGGTCGCTCAACAACGTCGCCTGGACCCCGAGCGTCCCGCCATTGCCGATTGCCAATGGCGAACGGGTCGAGCTGGTGATGGTCAATCAGACCGGGATGCCGCACCCGATGCATCTGCACGGTCACGAATTCCAGGTCGTCGAGATCGATGGCAAGCGCTTTGCGGGTGCAGTGCGGGACACTGTCCTGGTGCCACCTGGCCGGCGCGTAGTGGTGGCCTTCGACGCCAACAACCCGGGATTATGGGCGTTTCACTGCCATCTGCTCTACCATCTCGACGCCGGCATGTTCACAACGTTGCGGTATGTATAGCCAGTCTTTCCGCCGAGGGTTGCCACATCAATATTTGATTGCGACAAACAGCTCGGCCAAGGTCATCGTGCGCCCGACACGGCTGCCAACTGGCCTGTTGTCGATAACAAACGCTTGGGCCGCCTGTCTAAGCCCGGCGCCCGGGCACCGCAAACCCCAGTACTCCCGACACAGTCAGCCACTCCGCCGCCGACCAGACGCAATAGAAGTCGACCTCCTGTGCCGCATTCCTCGAGGTGATGATCGGGTTATTGAATTGGGCCGTCTGGTCGAAGTGAAAATCATAGTAGATGAGGCCAGCCTCGACGGGGTCGAGCGGCGAGAATTTGAGATGCGCCATCGCCACGTTCAGATTGCTGTTCGGGCTGATGTACTGACCAAAGATCTCACCGAGAAACCAGCTGCCAAAGCCGCGGTCGCCCCCGGTCGTGAACAGCGGATCATAGGTTTGCTTGAGCCGATCCTGCGGGTTGGGGTCGCCGGAGAAATGCGCGTAGCGCAGGTTGAGCTGCGGCGTCAACGGCAGGGCTGAAAATTTGTACCCCGGCTCGACATACCACGCGGCGGCTTTGACCTGCCGGTCGACCGCGTCGTTTCGCTGCAACGCGAATTGGCTGTGAAACCGGATATCCGGGTCGAATTTGAAGAATGAGCCGGCGAGATAGCCGGAATAGACATTCACGCCGTTGCGGTTGCCGAAGATGCTGAGCGTCGAGGACGGCTCTCCGGATGGGAAGCTGAAGGTCCCCGGGGTGCTGTCCGCGTTATAGACATGGAGAAAGTCGAAACCGGCCGACCATAGATCGGGGATCTCTTTTTTGACGCGCGTCGTTTGCACGGCCTGTGCCGCCGTCGGGGCCTGCTTCTCGCCAGCCGTCTTTAGGCCCGGCTCCTGCTCGCTCGCTTCGTAGAGCGAGAGGTCGAGACCGAAAAACTTGGTCTTCGGCTGGTCGAAGCCCAGCATCAAATCCTGGTCCACTCGGTTTTCGAGATGGAACAGCTTGGCGCGTACCGACGATAGGTCGAGCTTGAGGATCGCCGCGGTCGAACGAGGCGCGGGGCTGGAGATAGAACGCGGCGCGACCAAAGCCGTTGACCACGCCGGCACCGATCAGAAACGAGTCGCCGAGCACGAAGGCTTGCCGTCCACCCGAGAGCTCGACCGCATCCTCGCCGAGCGAATCGGCGAACAAGTTGCCGGAATGCCAACCGATAACTGCATCTTCCAGAGCGGCGTGCTGCGGCGCGTCAGAGGTCGTCGAGCGCGCGCCCTGCGGTGCCAGGCTCGAGGTCGCATCGCCGTTCCCGCGGGTCAACGCGCCGACCATGCTGACGAGAGCGTAGGTGTGGCCGAAATCGAAAAACGGCGTTTCCAGCTCGGCAAACGGCTTGCCGAAACCTTCGAACCAATCCCGTGTCGTGCGGCGCACGGAAGGGGGGAACGGCCCCTCGAGCGGCGCATTCGTGTTTACGTTGCCGGCCCCAGTATCGACATTGCCCACCGCGAAGCCCCCGAGCCCCGCTTCGATGCCGACGGCCAGCTTGTAGCCGTCCTGATCATAAAGCATTTGGTGCGCTCGCGCCGTGCCCATACAAACGGCTGCCACGGCAAAAAGGGCAATACCGGTCCTGCAATGAAGTTTCCTCGGCATCTGCCGCCCCTCCCGGCCAGCGCGTTACGCACACCGCTAATAACAATTCGGCAGTGCTGCCGCGGATCGATATCGGCCTGCCCGCCGGTTGCTCAGCGCGCTCCCGCTTGGTCAGACGGCGGGTAGGCTCGGGGTCGCCGAGGCCCCTGCAGCGGACCGGCGCTGTGACCCGGCCGTGGACGCCGCACTCGAACAACAGGAGCGCATCGGCGAAGAGTTCTTAAGTGCCCAGAAAGTCGCGCCCGATGGCAATCAGCCAGGAGGTCGGGGCCACGTCGAGCGCCAGAGACTGCTCGATCTCGTCCAACAAGTCGAACGGGTCGCGGCCCTTGCGGTCGAGCTTGTTGACAAAGGTGATGATCGGCACGTCGCGCAAGCGGCAGACTTCGAAGAGCTTGCGGGTTTGCTCCTCGATGCCCCCTTTGGCGCCATTGGGGACCGCGTCCAACACCATCACCGCCCTGTCGACCGTGGTCAGCATGCGGTAGGTGTCTCGCGGAATCCCACTGGGCTGAAATCCCGGTGGACCGGCGTGTCGAAGAGGTTGAAGGCGAGCCTTTCTTGCTCGAAGCTTATAACCGCCGAGGCTCGCGCTCGACCGCCATCAATCGGAGCGCACCCGTCGCCGCGCGCCTTGACCTCGCCCGCCAATTGGATCACGCCGCCGAACAGCAGCAATTTCTCGGTCAGTGTGGTCTTGCCGGTGTCACCACCTAAGGCAAAGCCGCCGAGTTTAAGTTAGCATCTTGAGGGTTGCTCGACTTATGGTTAAATCGATGCGCGTGTGGGAACTCCCACCGGGGCGGGTTTCAGCCCTCTCGGGAGGCCTGGAGTGCGACTGTTATAATTCGTCGACGCATTGAGGTTAGCTTTTTCGGCACGGCATTGCTGCTGGCTGGCTGTGGTGTCAACGGTCTTGGCGCTGCAGACGCGGAGATCGTCCGCATCGACGGAGGGACAGTTGTGACCTCGCAGACTTATGGCTTCCACCTCAACACGGAGCCAGGAGAGGCCGGGATCATATTGGGATATAGCCGAACGGTACGTGTGCTGCCCGGCGAACCAGCCGGACTTCTACCTGGGCCGCATCTCTTCGGCGTGTGGCTTCAAGGTACGGAACCGGTGGTGCTGTTCCGCCGTCTTGTCGGGTTGGAGATCGGTCTCAACAATACCATGCTTGGCGTGTCGCTCGGCCTCACCGAGCAGATGAGCACGGCGCCCGTCGATGCCAGCGCCACGATTACGAGGCGACTCTTCTTTGTGCCGGACCATCCCGAGCAGAGCATAGTGCGTATGTGCGAGGGAAACAGCGAATGCTAGCGGCCGTACGCCTGTTCGTCCTGGGAGCTTGCGCATTTCTACTCATGGGATGCGAGGCCACTCAGTTGTATCTCGCATACCGCACGAATGTAGGCATCAACGCGTCAGTAAACCCCGAAATGACTGAAGGATCGCTGATAATTGGCTACCGCCGTAATTTCGCGACGATCGTGCCCAAAAGCGTCCCGATCGCCACCGACCCGGCGGGCCGAGACGCGATGTCGGCATTGGTATGCTCGGATTTGGTAGTCACCGGAATATGGCTGAACAGCTACGTCGAGTACTTGGCGACCGGGGCCGCGTCGCAGAAGTTTGCTAGGAAGCTTAAAGACGGGGCAGGTCAAGCGGACGATTTCTTCAGCTGCTACAAAAAGACCCCCGAACAAAAGCAGGATGGAGGCTCGCATTGAGCCTGCACCCGACGACTTCCAGTCGTGCAGGACCGCTCGCGCTCGTAATTACATTGGTGCTGACTGGATGCGGCCGCACATTGGTCTTTGCCGAACAGACTGGTTTCAACCTCAGCATCGTAGTCAAGTCGAGCGAGGCGACGCCGCTCAATGTTAATATTGGGCTCGACCGGACGGTAGCCAGCTTGGTGCCGCCGATTCACGACAATACGCCTCAAGGTAGGGTGGACGGAGAGGGCGTCAACATGTTCGCCGGCTTCGCGGCGCATTACGATTCGGCAACACAACCGCTTGCCGGGAACCTGCGGATTCGTACCCAATTCGCCTCCGGCGAAGCGTCGACAGTGATTGCCGAAGATCCAGATGCGGTACTCCAGGTTGTAAACGTTTCTGGGGCGCCACTCTTCACCGCGGTAGTTGTCGACGAAGCCACAGAGAAACGTAAGGTTGCGATCAATAAATATATCCGTGGACTAGCTTTGAGTGATAGCAATAAGGCGACGTTGGATTTAATCGCGCAGCAGCTGAAACTGCCTCCGGATCCCGACATCTTGAAGGAGAGAAATATGATCATCATTGAGATCGCCAAGCGCGTGAGAGATAAAGAAAGCATGGATGCGCTCTCGACACTGTTGAAACCCATCACCAAGGAGAATTTCTGACCATGACAACACCTACACCCGTGGGTGTCGGCAAGAACCAATCGCTTAATAATTTAAATATTATTGTCGGTCAGAATGAAGATCAACTGGGACCGCTGATCGCTATCGGTAATGACGGCAGTCAAACCGTCTTGACCTTCGATATGGATCAGAATCCTCCGACAAAGCACGCTGTCATTGTGCCCTTTGGGGGACCTCTGCCTCCTGGGTCTACGGTCATCTGCCAAGGCAAAGTGTTTGTTACCGGGCAGTTGACCGACGCGACCAGTATTCGTCCGACTTGATGTGCTCTCAAAGGGTTGTGCGAGGATGCAGAGATGGCGAGGGGCTTCGCCCTCCATTCCCAACAGCAGCACACGCTCCCTCCTGGCGAGTGTCGTTTTCCGCAGCGGTCGAGGAAAATTCGGGCGGTCAACCCCGCTGCGCCGCGCCAGCGGCGATCCAGTGGGGGACGCCAAAGGAGCGGTCGCGGACAGCCTGCAAGCGGGACCGCTTTGGTTCGGCCTCATGAACGGCAGGCTTCACCGATTTCCTTCCCGTAACCAAAAAATGCCGGAGTGTGAACTACCTCACACCTGCGG
>Ga0310913_10000046_pt1 | contig 43717 bp, 37 predicted proteins | sample GREbulkMGOX082_FD_203447 | JGI IMG/M metagenome (GOLD analysis project Ga0310913, IMG submission 203447) | Lab enrichment of tropical soil microbial communities from Luquillo Experimental Forest, Puerto Rico - GRE.bulkMG.OX082 | ecosystem: Environmental > Terrestrial > Soil > Tropical forest >...
TCCTTGAGCAGATCGCTCTCTTCACGGTATGACTCGGACGCTTCGACGACGATTGCGGCCGTCAGCAACCCATCCTTCTGCCACTTCAGCGCACCTGCGACCGCCCAGTTAAAAATGCCAGGCGCTTCCGCTTTCAGTCTGTCGAGCAGGTCAGGGTCCGCTTGGTTAGCTGCGAACCGCTGCAGAAAAGGGATCAAACGCACGCGGCGCCAGAAGCCAGGGGAATCGTCCGAGACCTTCGGCTTGTGATTGAAGGCAAGCCAATATTTCGACGTTGGGATGAAGGTGAAGTACTCGTGATACAGGAAACGAGCCGTGATCGGGTCGGAACCAGTTAGTGCTTTGATGCGTCCCTCGTTCAGCTCGGCAGATTCGTTCGTTTCGATCGCGGTCACGAATCGCTTGCCTGAAAGTGCTGCGATCTCGTTGGGGATGGCCGAACGTGCTTTGAGTTCGAAGGCAGAAAATGGCAGATTGTAGGCATAGACGCCAAAGACGTGACGCAGGACTTCCAAGAAGGTGCTCTTTCCGTTCGCACCCGTTCCATAAGCCAAGAAAATTACCTGCTCGCTGACGTCGCCGGTTAACGAGTAGCCGACGGCCCGTTGGACGTAGTCGATCAGTTCCTGGTTGCCCCCGAAGATCTCATTCAGAAACTGCTCCCAGCGGGGTGCTTTGGCAGTTGGATCAAACAGTACATCTGTGTGCATCGTAATTTTGTCGGCTTGCTTGCCTGGGCGGAGCAGTCCGGTACGGAGGTCAACGACGCCATTCGCCAGACCCAGCAACCAGGGATCCGCATCCCAGTCTGTCCCAGGATCGGACAAGGGATGCTCCGACTGGGCGAGCTTGAGCATCGCTTCCAACCTGGAACGAGATTCGCTACGGATGGCCCAATTTTCTTCCATCTCCGCGATTTCGTTGTTGTTGATCGTCGCCGAATACTGCTGCCGATAGCGCGCGATTCTCTTTGATGCCTGCAAAACTAGTTCGTTTTCGTCTCGCGCCCACCAGTGTCCGCGCCATACCAGCCAATGGCCCCGCCTGTGGTCGAAGCGAAGTATCTTTGCAAACCCACGCGCGAAGAGTTCCGCATTGCCAGCGTCGGTGCGTGGAAAGGCCGGATAGACCGGGATCGCTCGAGCCGGCTCGAGATCGGCCGAGGTTCCGTTTCGGGTTGCGACATCAACCGCGGTTTGAGAGGTGTTGTTTGTCTTTTTGTGGCGAGACGCAATGCGGTCGTTCGTTTGCTTGGCATCTGGTCGCATCTTGGTCGGATGTTTCGTCTCGGCCTTGGCTGGTTTTCGAGTAGTTTCTTTGCTCGGCTTCATTACTGGATCTCTTTTGGGTTGGAATGGGTTGAAGCGGCAGCAGCGCTTTTCACAAAACCGGCAACGGCTTGCGGCTCGAATAGCAGCCGCGTGCCTACTCTCACAGCCAGCAGCTTCTTCTGTGCAACTAAGCGACGCACCGTATGTGGCGAAACGCGGAGCGCTTCAGCCACGTCGTTTACGTTCATGAGTCTTGAATTTGTTTTCATGTTGCTATCCCTGTGTCAGCTTGCTTACCCTTGCTCGAGCAAGCGTTCCGATGCGATCTTCTCAAAGCTGGAGAGTGGCTGCTTAGAGTGCGTAACAAAGGCGTAACAGAACCGCTACTGGTGCCGTTGCTCGTGCCGACAGAGCCGGAAGAACGTGAAGGCATCGCCAACTTTCTGAAGGGCTTCGAGGGTTTAGCGACACCGGTTCGTCGGCTGAGAAAAGAGGACTTTGACCAAAAATCTGGTGCCTGGAACTCGCTGAGGCGCGAACAGCAAGAGCGGTTCGTGAATTTGGTCAAGTTGCAAAACGGCTTCAGGAATCAGGATCAGAGGGCCATTCGAGAATCGTACCTCCGGCTTTTCACGGAAGAGCCATCTGCCCAACTACGGCATGTGTTCGACAATTTGCCGGATGACCATCATTTTTCGGCGGATCGACTAGCAGAGGCTTTAGCAGACTCGATGAGCAATTTGCGGCTGGTGTTGTGGCGTGAGCGAGGAAAGTTGAAGCCCGCCGTATTCTGTCCCGATTTCGCTACTGCTTTTTACCTTCGTGTACTTCTGAATGTAGCCGGCAATCGCTCCTTCGCCATTTGTCCTCGCTGCGGGCAGCCATTCCTTCGACGACGCCCGGACAAGGTGTATTGCTCGTCCACTTGCGGCGCCGGTGCACGCGTAACTAAGTCGCGTCGTTCAAAGAAACCCCGGAGCGCCGGTAATAAATGACAATTCCAACCGAAAAGGGACCATGCTCGCCCCACAAGACTGCTCACAAGTAATGTGATTCACTGTTACCATGAGTTACCTAAGATTTGTGCTTCTTGGTGATCGTCTGCTGCATCTAGATCCGCAGGAGGAAAGTCTGTGGTCACTTAGCGCACAAATTCGCCAGTGACATTAACCCAAGAGCCATCAAGAGCGGTTCAGAACAAGCTCTGAACCCAGCAACCGGCGAGGAGACGCACGGTGCTTCAGGGTAATACACCCTGGATGGGGCGGATAATTCCGCAACAGAATCTTCCAAAGAGAATCTGCCGCCGAGCTTGGGCGGCATTTTTCTTTGCTCCTGGTGAGCATTGGGATGTTGAAAAAAAGCACCACAAATCAAACGAGCTGTCCCAATAACATCAAGGAGCATCAGAATGAAAAAAATCAACGATTTAAATCTCAACGCGAGTTCTGAACAAAAAGTGCAGGAATCACAGCGGCACTTCGGGAGCCGGGAAGCCTTCCAGCTCCAGGAGGTTGAGACTGCCGCTGGAGTCGCCCCGGCGCTCGGTGATGGGGACCTTCTATCGACCGACGAAATCGCCAATGGGAGCTCACCCGCCGGTTCTATTGATCCACTTGAAGAGACCGCCGACACTGGGCAAGCAATTCCGACAGCTGAATTATGTGTAGCCATAGCCGGGGCATTGGCGTTTAACGTTCGAGGAGCCACGCGTCGGTCCTGTTCGCTTGGATTTTGCTGGATACGTGTCAGTGATGAAGCGTTTCGAAGACTTGCAGAGTCACTAGGGGAATCACCGGTCACAGCCACCTTGGATGTCTTGTTGGTGCTTTTCGACAAAGAAACAGGAATCCGGTTTGAGCTGCGCGATAGACTGCAAATGGGATTTGAAGTGAATGGCGAGAATATGGCGATCGCCCTGCTTCAGAAGCATATACCTCTCGCAGAAAGAAAAATTGAAAGGCTCACCATTGAAGACCCTCTGGCGATGCTGGGTTTCAGGTTAAGAGAAGACGCGCGGGGCGATTCGGATGCTTTCGTTTGTGTTTCAATTGATGGATCAGAGCATGAAGTGATGGGAGTGATCACGGGCCGCGAGGCAAAGAGCTATCGACCTCCGACTATCCCCGCACGCCCAGGTATGGCGTGAGCATTGATCGAATAAGGTAGATACCACATGGGATAGTTTAATACACCAATATGCGCGCAAGTTCAGAGAGGAGAAAGCTAATGACATAGCGGGTATCTTGTGGCATCTTCACGAGAGTAACGCCACGGTTATTACCAATGAGATTTGCAGGACCGAAGCGTCTCTTATATCTAGTTTATAGAGCATCCAGAACGGTCCGGGCAAATTCCGGGCCTGACAACCTGCCGTACAACGGTAAGGTGCCTTTGAGCTGAAGCCAGCTCAGATGCGGTGGCTGCAGAGCCACAATGGTCAGAGACATCGGCCATCCGGATGCGGGTGGCCATTTTCTTTCTGGGTGCAATTTCCAACTGAAGGAGATTGCATCAATGGGGTACGTAAGCACACGCGAGATTCGAACATTTCTTGGCGAAGATCAAGCGGTGCGTTGGCATCTGCAGTCCAACTTCTATCCGCCCATAACCCTGAGTTTCCTTCCGGCTGTCCGAAGAGCTTTGGCACTTGCTCGTGCTGAATGCTGGGAAACCAAAATCGAACTCCCTAGCGGCTATGAGAAGACCGTACGAGAGATCTGCTGTGATCTTCATCTCGAAGCTTTTCTCGACATCCAGGAGCGGGCATGAGCGACCAAAAGAAAACGCAGCCTGATGAGCCCGGTCGGCCTGAAGCAGAGTTTGACTTCTTCAACTGGGTGTGGAAATGGCTGGAACGATGGTACCCGTTGGATTCACAGAGTGCCAGACGCAGTGACCCGAATTGGAAGGGCAAAGATGGCCTGTGACGATATCGAATTGATAGAATTCGCCGAGCTTGCGAAACGCCTCCACTCAACCGAAGGATGGGTACGCAAGAACGTTCTTCGTTCCTATACCAGCGATCCCATTCCCCGTTTAAAGCTGGGGAAGCGCGTCGTTTTTCGGTGGGGTAGCGCCGAACTAGAGGCGTGGTTACATAGGCGTTGCGAGGGCTGCGAAGGACACAGAGCTGGGTCAAAAGAAAGGAGAAAAGAATAATGACCCAGCAACCACAGAGCGGTTATTTGTATCAGCGGCACGGAGCGTGGCATGTACGCTACCGTGACTACATCAGAATGAAAGATGGAACGGTAAGGAAAGTGAATCGATCACAGCGGATTGCGAGCGTGAAAGATTACCCTCGGAAGACTGAAGTCTATCCGTTGGTAGCAGAGCTGATGGCGAGATTGAATAAAACTGGATTCTCGCCCGAGGCGGGTGTCACGTTGCGCAAATACGTTGAGAACGTTTATTTTCCGGCACTGGAGGCCTATGCCCGACCCTCTACCATCAAGGGATATCGAGACATCTGGCGAGTCCACTTGAGCGAACGTGTCGGGTCGACGCGCGTAAGGGATTTCAGTACTCGGGATGGTCGTGACGTGATGATTGCGATTTCTAGAAGCAATGACCTCGCCAGAACCACCATTCAGCACATCAAATCCACACTGAGTGCGATATTTACTTTTGCGCAAAACGATGGGCTGGTCACTTCAAATCCGATTCACGGTGTCCTGCTACCAAAGAACGGACGCGAAACCGAAGCGACCTACGCCTATTCTCTAGAGGAGATCGAGCAGTTGTTGACGATTCTCCCCGACCCGGCAAAGACGATAGTGGCCGTGGCTGCTTTCGCCGGGCTCCGGTTGAGCGAGCTTCGGGGACTGTTGTGGGAAGACTACGACGGTCGCGATCTGAAAGTCTCGCGATCCGTTTGGCGATCGCATGTCAGCCCACCGAAGACACGCAAAAGCCGAGCACCCGTTCCAGTAATTGAGCCGTTGCGTTTGATGATCGACGCTTTGAAACCCGAGCACGCCGTTGGTCCAGTGTTTCCGAACTCGCATGGAGGACCCGTTTGGCTGGATAGTCTGGCTTACCGCGTAATCCGGCCCGCCTTGGAATCAAACGGACTGAAATGGCGAGGCTGGCACTCCCTTCGCAGGGGATTAGCAACAAATCTCAAACGATTGGGAGTTGCAACGGAAAAGATTCAGCGCATCTTGCGACACAGCAACATTAGTGTCACTCAGAATAGTTACATTCTGATGGACACATCTGACGCGAGAGAGGCCATGAAAGGCCTTGAGCAACGTGTGCTGAACGGGCGCCAGCCAACGGTGCATTGATTGGTACGACGCCGGTACGACACCGACGCCAGAGCAACAAAGCACTTGAATTCAGCTAAGCGCTTTAAAATCTGGCGGAGGGAGAGGGATTCGAACCCCCGGTACGGTTTCCCGTACAGCGGTTTTCAAGACCGCCTGTTTCAACCACTCACACATCCCTCCGCGGTCGTAACTACAGTCTAGCAGGGACGCAGATGGGTCGTGCCGGCTCTTGATCAGCCCTTACTTTCGTTTGAAGCGATAGGACGTCGTAATGGCACGGGAGCCATCTGCTTGGTAGTATGAGGATCATAATGGTCGTGTCGAACAAGCTTGTTGTAAGCACATCGGACTGGCTGGTCCTGCTGGCCTTAGGCGCGGCCCTCGGTCTGGCAGGAGAAGCAGTCGCCCAAGCGCCGCCGCTCACGCCACAACAAACACCTGCGTCCTCGACAGGGACAGAACCTTCGCAACCGTCGTCTGTTCCTACTCAACGTCGGGCGCAGAGAGGCTACCGCAAGCAAACGATCGACGATCGAGTCAAAGGACTGGCCAAGGCTCTGGACCTCAATCAAATGCAACAGGCGGGCTTGAAGGCTGTCCTCGAACACCAGCAATCGCAGGCCCGGCAGATTCAGTTCGACCAGACCATTTCGGGAGAGGAGCGTATCGGCAAATTCCGTGCCTTGCAAGAAGACACTGTCCTGCGCATCCGCGCCCTTCTTAATGACGAGCAAAAGAAAAAGTACGAACCATTGAATCACCAAGCCGAGAATCCAAGTTCTTCTGACTCGTATATCGGTCAATGGATGAAGTATCACCAACGTGCAGAGCAACCGACCGAAGCCCCGAAAAAGTGATGCAGTCCCGTCCCCTCCGAGCATTTTTCGCAAACCATTTTCGCGGCTTGTAGGCAATCCTCTTACCGATATGGAAGTCGATTTCTTCCGCAGGGACTTTTGTTGCATTGTTTTGCGGTAACCATTACCCGATTTCCCCCCACTTCGGTGCCACGAAGCCTCTAGGAATCAGTGATTTAGATAGTCGTTCCATTGGTCTGCGAACTGCCTTACAAGGCACGACGGTTTGTTCCCCCTCCGACGCAGTCGGCCAACCGATCACACGGGATTCCCGGTCGTAGAGCTTGATCGCGCCCGAACCCATAGGAGAATCGCAAATGAAGTTGCGTTTGGCAGTTGTGGGACTTTTCCTGGCGCTTTGCGCGGTACCAGCATTTGCGGATTCCGTCAGTCTGCAGAACCAAGGCCTCATCTCGGGATCTTTGAACGGCGCCCTCACCATGAGCTCGGTTCTCACCTCCCTCAGTTTCAATGGAACTCCAATCGTAACCGGAGCGATTGGCTCCATCGATTTGACCACCGGAAATCTGACTGGCGGATCCTTCAGCGCCGGTAGCCTCATCGTCAACCTGAACGGCGTCGGGACAATCCTGTTCTCGAACACGTTCTCGGGCACGATCACGAGCCTCGGTAACGACGCCTTCAAACTGGTGGGCACTTTCTCCTTGCTCATCAATGGCCTGCCTGTCACCGGCTACACCACCCAATTCTTCGAGCTTGAGAATGAAAATGGGCAGCTGTCGTTCGAGGACCTGCACGGAACGACCTCGATCAACACCTCGCCCGCCGCGGTGCCCGAACCGGGCAGCTTGACTTTGCTGGGCACGGGCCTCGTCGGTCTGGGTGGCCTTGTCCGTCGCAAGCTGGGCGTCGCGAAGTAGAACAGAACTTACAGCAAGGTCGCAGCGAACCTGCTGCGAAGGCAATCTGGCCAGCAGGCCTGTCGAGTGAGGAGTAACGTCTCCTCACTCGTATTGCTTTCTTTGGCGTGCCCTTCCCTGGCGACCCGCCCGGATCGCCGTCCCCGGCTTCAACACGGTCGCCAACGCACCCCAGATTTGCGCCTTGTCTTCCAGGGCGCTCAACTCGATGCGAGGCGGCTTGGGATGCATTCTGCCCACCACCTTATTCACTGTCTCCAGCAACAGGGCCGGGGCGCCCCGCACCAGGCCGCCGTTAAAGACGATCAGTTCCGGATCCAGTACGCTCACCAGGTTGGCTACCGCAACTCCGAGCATGACGAAACTCTGCTCGATCAGCGCTTGGGCGGCGCGGTCGCCACGCTGACATGCCTCGAATACGAATCGGGCATCCCGGCTCCCCGCGGTCGTCGATCCGTTGCCCGCGGAAAGTACCTTCTTTCCTTCACTCGCCAAGCCGACGCCCGACACGTAAGCCTCCAGGTATCCGCTGTCGGGGAATTCGTCCTCCCACCGGCTCCATTCCAGGTTCATCCGGAACAACTCGCCCGCAAAACCGTTGTGTCCTCGCCGAAGCTGCCCATCCAGGAAAATGCCGCTTCCAATTCCCGTGCCCAGCGCGATGAACACAAAATCGTCTACGTCTTGCGAGATGCCCCGCCAATGCTCTCCAACCGCCGCCATGTTAGCGTCGTTGTCCAGGTAGACCGGGCAGCCCAACGTCTTCTCCAGTGCTTCGCCCAGGTCGACCTCTCGCCACCCTGGGACATTATTCGCATCCAGCACCTTGCCCGTTCTCGGGTCGACGCCGCCGGGAACGCCGATCGCCACTCCCAGCAGATCTCCGGGTCGGGGCCGATCCAGAAGGCGTGCAATCCCGCGACGGATTTGCTCGACCACCGCCGCCGCTCCGCCGTCGAGTCGCACGCTATCGCGAATCTCATCCAACAGGCACGCCTCCGCGTCGGCCAGCACCCAGCGGAGATGGCTGGCACCCATATCCACCGCGATCGCGTGCCCTGTAGCTCCCGGTTTGGATCCTGTCGTCATTCCACCAGATCTCGTTTATTGCCCGCGGTCACGCGCGCAGCGGGCCATCGCGACAACTCCTGTGATGTGATTTATCCCTACAGAATCGATATATTGAAACGTTTTAATCGGATATACGTTCGCGGTTCCGGCCCCCTTCTGTCAAGCTCAAATTCAACTTTGCGGGTCTCACGCTGTTGGTAATGGCTCCAACCCCAGTCCCCGCCCTCCTCGTTACTTACGTCACTACCGGGAAGTGACTCGTTTTCTTCATACTTGGGTTACTCCGCAACTGTGGGATCGGTCACGGGTTTCATTTATGCGAGTGGCGACGACTCGGGTGTTCAGCCCAGCGCACCGCATTCGGTACCCCCGGCCCTGGAGGGCCAAGCTGATGAGAACCTTCCGGCAACTTGTTCGGATGTCATCCCTGTTCGCATTCTTGCTTGCGCTGACCGCGCTAAGCGCCTTCGCCGATCCGCCCGGCCGCGCTGTGCGTCTCAAATACATTTCCGGCCCCGTGTCGATTCAACCGGGCGGAGTCAACGACTGGGTTGCCGCGGTCGTGAACCGTCCGCTGACCACTTCAGACCGCGTCTGGACTGACAAGGAAGCTCGTGCCGAACTGCACATGGGCAGCGCCGCTCTACGCTTGAACGCCGAAACCAGCATGACGCTGACGAATGTCAGCGACGACATCGTGCAGATCGAACTCGATCAGGGCACACTCAACCTGCACATCCGGCATCTCTTCGGCGGAGAGACTTACGAGATCGACACGCCCAACCAGGCGTTCACGATTCTGAAGGCAGGCGACTACCGCTTCGACGTCGATCCCAGCGCCGACACGACTTCCATCACTGTCTGGCATGGCGAAGGCGAAGCCAACGGCCAGGGCCCCGGAGTGAAACTGAAATCCGGCCACCAGGCCAGCTTTACCAACGGCACATCCCTCGAACACCAGGAGGCCAGCGCGCCCGGCCTCGATGGCTTCGATGATTGGTGTCGCGTGCGCGATGACCGCGAAGATCACGCCAAGTCCTACGAATATGTTTCCGCCGATGTCGTCGGCGCCGACGAACTCGACGATTACGGCACCTGGCGCACCGTGCCAACTTACGGAGCGGTGTGGGTTCCCGCGGTCGCTCCCGGGTGGGCCCCGTATCACTATGGACATTGGGTTTGGGTTGAGCCTTGGGGATGGACCTGGGTCGACGACGCGCCTTGGGGATTTGCCCCCTGCCACTACGGCCGCTGGGTCTACGCCGGCGGATTCTGGGCCTGGGCGCCCGGCCCCGTTGTCGTGGCACGTCCGGTATACGCTCCCGCGTTAGTCGCCTGGGTCGGCGGTCCGCACTTCGGCATCAGCCTGTCATTCGGCGGAGGCGGTGGAGTCGGATGGTTCCCGCTCGGCTGGGGTGAACCGTACGTGCCGTCGTACCACGTAAGCCAGACCTACTTCCAGCAGGTCAACGTCACCAACACCCACATCACCAACATCACCCAGGTCACGAACAACTACTACATCAACAACAACAACACCACCGTCGTAAACAACAACATCCAGAACATCCACTACGCGAACCAGAACGTGGCTGGCGCCGTTACTGCCGTGCCCACGCGTGCGATGACCAGCTCCGAGCCGGTGGCGAAGGCCGCCGTCGCCGTGCCTGCCAGCGAAATGAAGAATGTCTCGGTGGCGAATACCGCCGCCGTGGCCCCGGAGAAGACAAGCTTGCTCGGTGCCAAGGCCAATTCTCCTGCAGTCGTGCCGCCGGCGCGCGCGATGGCCAGCCGTCCCGTGGTGTCTCACATAGCTCCGCCAGCCAAGCCCATTCCGTTCGAAGCGAGGCAGGAAGCGCTTGCCAAGAACCCCGGACGTCCGCTCGATGCGCAAACCGAAACCCAGTTGCGGACCAATCTGGCTCGCCAGCCCCAGGCTCCGATGGCTCAGAACCCCGCTCCGCCCAGCCAGTCGGGCAAGCCCGCGTCGCCTGCCGCGAGCAGCACACCCGGAGCTGGCAACACACCAACACCTCGTCCGGTGCCACGTCCCGGAGGTCTGCCATCGCCGCTGGCCAATTCAAGCCCGGCGACTCCCGGCAAGAACGCGGCTTCTGAAGTTGCGCAGCCCACCACCCCAGTGCGCAACATCCCACGGCCACCGCAGGTTGGCGGACCGCCGTTTAACAGCGCCAACCCGACGGCCGGCACTCCGAATCCGTCTGCTGCCGCGGCGCCGCGCCCGGCGCCACGGCCCCCACAACCGAGTCCTGTCGCCACCGGAAACACGCCCGTGCCTGCTGCACACCCGGTTTCCAATCCGACTCCCGTGCGTCCCGCAGTCGATAGCGTGAAGCCCAGCATGCCTCGCGCGCCGCAGAACACATCCATGCCGCGCGGCGATGGTGCGGCGCCCAAACCGGCTCCACAGCCTCGTCCGGCGCAGCCCCGACAGGTTGAGTCGACGCCGCGGCCTCCTCGCGAAGCGCATCAGGAGCACGCGCCTGCGCCCAAACCGCAGCAGCCAAAACACGAAGAGAAGCCCGAGCATCACGAAAGCCACTAGGTTGGCTTCGTAAGTGAACCATCGGGCCCGCGTCTCAGGCGCGGGCCCTCTTTCTGCCTTGCGCGATTCTCTTCCGTCAGATTGATGTGCGCGAATGCGCAAAGAACCTCTAAAATCCTCGGCAGTTCTCTATGCCCATCCTCGTCGCACTTCTCCGTGGCATTAACGTTGGAGGTCATCACAAAGTCCCGATGGCTGATTTGCGTTCCGTCCTCAGCAAGCTTCGCCTGCGCAAAGTCCAAACCCATCTGCAGAGTGGCAACGCATTATTCGAGGCCGATGACACAGATCTGCCGGGGCTGACCGAAACCATCGCAGCGACCCTGCAGCGCAAGTTCGGGTTTCGTATCGACGTTCTTCTCCGCAGCGGCGACGAGCTCGAATCCGTGATCGCGAAGAACCCGTTTGCGCGCAGCAAAGGCATCGAGCCGGGCAAGCTGGCAGTTTTCTTCTTACCGAAAGGTCTCGAAAAAAGCACGCGCAACGAGATCTCTCAGCTCAAATTTGAAAGAGAAGACATCCGGTTCGGCGATCGCGAGCTTTACATCTACTTTCCCGATGGCCAGGGACGCTCGAAGCTCCCTGCCGCGCTCGACCGCGTTCTGAAGAAAACCGCGACCGCCAGAAACTGGAACACCGTGACCAAGCTTCTCGAACTCGCCTGCGAGATCGAGAAAACCAAGTAGGACGGGGGCCGGTGGTGTCAGCGTGATGGGACCATTAGGAGATGCCCGACCCATCCCCGAGGGGCGTCTGAATTTAGCCCAGCATTTCAGCGCTGGGAATGGGGAGGCCAAGCCGAGTCCCGGAGGGGACGGCCCGAATTTCAATTGATTTATGCTCCCCCACCCCACGGCGCCCGATGCCGCTGCTCGTACGCCACAATTTCTTTCTCATGCTGCAACGTGAGCCCGATGTCATCCAGCCCTTCCAGCAGACAGTGCCGGACGAAGTCATCGATCTGGAAATTCGCCGAAAATCCATGATCGTCGTGGACCTTCTTCTGCTCGAGGTCGACCGTGATCTCATGATCAGGATTCTCCCGCACCCGCCGCATCAGCTCCGCCACCTCGTCTTCACCCAGCACCACATTCAAGAACCCGTTCTTCGAGCTGTTGTTCGCGAAAATGTCGGCAAACGACGGCGCAATGGCCGTGCGAAATCCAAAGTCCGCCAGCGCCCACACCGCGTGCTCGCGTGAAGACCCGCAGCCAAAGTTTTTCCCCGCAATCAGAACGCTTGCGCTCTTGTGCTGCGGATCGTCCAGCACAAACGCCTGCCCCGACTGCGCCCGCCGCCAGTCATAAAACAGAAACTCACCAAACCCGGTACGCTCGATCCGCTTCAAGAATTGCTTTGGGATGATTTGGTCCGTGTCGACATTGACGCGATCTAGCGGGGCCGCCTTACCCTTATGCACGCGAAATGGCTTCATGACGACGTCCTATTCACCGCCGAAATCACCCAGAGCTTCCAGGCAGGAAGCAAGAACAAATCCATAGATTGGTTTTCTTTGTACCGCTGTGTCTCGGTGGTGGACAATTGTTTTCGGTTCTCCACGCGCTCGCCACGGTGAGCGCTAGCGAAACTTCCACTCCCGAATGTCTGTAAACCGCCCCGCAATCGCCGCCGCGGCCGCCATCATCGGGCTTACCAAGTGAGTTCGTCCGCCCCGTCCTTGCCGCCCTTCGAAATTCCGGTTGCTGGTGGACGCACACCGTTCCCCTGGCTGCAAGATATCGGGATTCATCCCCAGACACATCGAGCAACCTGATTCTCGCCACTCGAACCCGGCCTCGCGGAAGACCTTATCCAGCCCCTCCTGTTCAGCCGCGCGTTTCACCGCCTGTGACCCCGGTACTATCATCGCCCGCACCCTCGGGTTCACGCGATATCCTCGAGCCACTCGTGCCGCCGCCCGCAAATCCTCGAGCCGAGAATTCGTGCACGAGCCAATAAACACGCGATCAATCGCAATCTCCGCGATCTTGGTTCCCGGCCGCAGCCCCATGTAAGCCAGCGCCTGCTCCGCCGCCTTCCGATCCGATTCGCTCGATCCATTCAACTCCGGAACACAGCCCGTCACCTGCGCCACCATGCCCGGATTCGTTCCCCAGGTCACAAAGGGTGCCAGCGTCGCCGCGTCCACTGCGAGCCCCTGGTCGAACTTCGCGCCCGCATCCGAATGCAAAGTGCGCCAATGCGTCACCGCCGCGTCCCAAACCTCGCCTTGGGGGGCAAACCTCCGGCCCTTCACATAGGCGAATGTCGTTTCGTCCGGAGCCACCATCGCCGCCCGTGCCCCCGCTTCAATGCTCATGTTGCAGAGCGTCATACGGCCTTCCATGCTCAGCCCGCGAATAACCTCACCCGCATACTCGATCACATATCCCGTCGCGCCGTCGGTACCGATCTTCCCGATCACGCCCAGGGCAAGGTCCTTGGCCGTGACGCCCTCAGGCAGCTTCCCGGTCACCTCGATGTTCATCGTCTTCGGTTTGCGCTGCGGCAGACACTGGGTCGCGAGCACATGTTCCACTTCCGAAGTGCCAATCCCGAAGGCCAGCGATCCAAACGCGCCGTGCGTGCTCGTGTGGCTGTCGCCGCACACGATGGTCATGCCCGGCTGCGTGAATCCCAGTTCCGGGCCAATCACATGCACAATCCCCTGTTCCGGCGAATCCATGTCAAACAGCCGAACGCCGAACTGCTTGCAGTTCTTCCGCAGCGTCTCGATCTGCAGCGCGGCAATCGGATCGGTAATCGGCGTGCCGCGGGGCTCGGTGGGTACATTGTGGTCCACCGTGGCCACCGTCCGCTGGGGCTGCCGTAGGCGGCGCCCCGCAACGCGCAGCCCCTCGAAGGCCTGCGGGGAAGTGACCTCGTGCACCAGGTGAAGGTCAATGTAGATGAGTGGCGACCGACCGGTCGGTTCGGTCACCAGGTGCGTTTCCCAAAGCTTCTCGAACAGCGTCTTGGCCGCTTGCATGCTGATTTCGCCTCGTGGAACTGCCGGGGGAATCTCACCCTCTGAGGCCAGTGTTCATTGTACCAATTTGCTGTTGGCCCTCGCCGCAATCATCCGGCAAGAAGCCACTTCACTCGGAAACCGGCTTGCTCCAATCCCGGAAGTAGAGTGCCAGCAAGACCGCGCAGCCGACGAGGGGAATGCTCATTCCCACTCGCAAACTCGATGTCATCGTCGATGTGACCCCTACCGTCCATGGCATGACGGCCGCTCCCAGGCTCGCCAGCATGAACATCACGCTACCTAGCCGCGTAGCATGCGCGCCGAACGCGCTCGACAACAGCGCAATCGTAATCGGATACACCACGGCCAGCCCCAGCCCAATCAAAGTGGCACTCACAAAGATCGCCGCCAGCGACCCCGAACCAAGAAGAGCTGCCACTCCCAGCAAGGCGATCGCGACACACGCCCGCACCACATTCGCTTCCGAGACCCTTCTCAATAGCGGCGGCGCAAGCCCTCGGCCTGCCAGCAACCCTCCATAAAAATAGGAAGGCGCCGTCACCCACATGGTTCCAGCTCCATCAACCACGCGCTTGGCGTATGACGCCAGCCAACCGCCTACCGAATTCTCGATGCCCACATAGACAAAAAACATTGCACCCAGCGCGATCGCGGCTGGCGCTCGCAGCAGCTTGAGCACTGCTCGCAGCGACGGGCCTCGATCGTCTCCCACCCCCCCGGGAAGCCCCACGCGCGCCAGCGAAGCCGCCACCAGCAGAATGAAGACGGAAAGCCCATAGAAAAACCAGTTCAAGTGACCCGCACGCTGAAAAGGCGCCAGAAGGAACGGACACGCCACCGCTCCCACACTCCACGAAAAGTTCAAAAGCGACACGGCCGCCGCACGGCGCGTGGGATTCACCTCCGCTACCAGCAAATTACACGTTGGAATCACCAGCCCCAGCCCGACTCCATAGCAAGCTACCGCGGCCACGCCCATCCAGTGATAGGCGCTCAGCGGCAGTCCCATCGCTCCCATCGCCATGCACAATAAGCCCGCCAGCAGCACCACGCGGTACCCGAAGCGCTGCACCAGCATCCCCGAGAGTACGTTCCCGCCCAGCGACGCCAGGAACTGCACGGTGAAGAACTGCCCCGCCTGTGCGTCATTCATCGACCAGCGTGCCGACAAGGTCGGCAGTGCCGGACCCAACAGGACGGTCACAATCCCAGTCGGCACAAAGGCGGCGTGTGACACCGCCGTAGGCGTAAGGAGAGGTTTTCGTTCCAGCGCAACTTCGGCAGTACTGCCCAGCGACATAGCACCTGCTAAGAGAAGAATTTCCACTTGCGGGTCGCTAGATTCTACCCGCGTCTGCGGATTGGGTGCGGTGACACAAAGAAAGATTCACTGAATGCTTACGGATTGTCAGATACTTCCGGAACCGCCCGCCTCTGGCAGAGCCGAGCGTTGCCCTCTCGCCCTTTGCGCGCTTGGTCGGCAAGGATATGATAGTCGGCAGCCCGAGTCACTCGAGTCCCGGTTTCCCATGATCAACGGCAAACGCATCGCGATCGTTCTGCCCGCCTATAACGCGGCGAAGACCCTCGAAGCCACCGTCTGCGAGATCCCTGATCTTGTCGACACCTGCATTCTCGTCGACGATGGCTCCCAAGATGGAACGGTTGACCTGGCCAAGATACTCGGCCTGCAGGTCTTCGTGCATGACCGCAACTACGGCTACGGACGCAACCAGCAGACCTGTTATCGCGAGGCCCTCTCCGCCGGTGCCGACGTCATCATCATGCTCCACCCCGACTACCAGTACACGCCACTGCTAGTGACCGCCATGGCGAGCATGGTCGCGTATGGGACCTACGATGTGGTCCTCGGCTCCCGCATTATCGGGGGGACCGCACTGCGTGGTGGTATGCCGTATTACAAGTACGTCTTCAACCGCCTGCTCACGGCCTTCGAAAACCTGTTCCTGCGCGTGAAACTCTCTGAATACCACACCGGCTACCGTTGCTTCAGCCGCCAGGTGCTGACCGAACTGCCACTCATTGAAGATTCCGACGACTTCGTTTTCGATAATCAGATGCTCGCTCAGTGCGTCTACTTCGGTTTTCGCATCGGTGAAGTCTCCTGTCCTACCAAATACTTCGAGGCAGCCTCTTCGATCAATTTCCGCCGCAGCGTCGTCTACGGTTTGGGCGTGATCCTGACAACGCTTAAGTTCACCCTGCAAAAATGGGGTCTGGCCCGCTTCCGCATGTTCAGTCCCAAGGGCCGCAAACTAGAGGCGACCGGCCTGAGCTACTACTCGCCCGGAGTGGTCGACAAACGGCCAGCTTGAAAGCAGCCGTTAGCGCTTGGCACTTAGCATTTAGCCCGAGTTAGCAGCTGCCGCACTTGGAATCCAGTGAATGGTTCTCGTGAAACCTGTATCCACGAAGCTTCCGTCTGCTACCGACAGCGGATTCCTACGTTCCGGATGCCGATGGCGTCGCGAGACAGGGCGAGCCTGGCGAAGTGCTAAGTACCAAGTGCCACCAAGTGCCACCAAGTGCCACCAAGTGCCACCAAGTGCCAAATGAAGCATAAAACTCCCGCCTCCATCATGTTCCGCGCCCGCTTTAAAACAGAGATCCTCGCCGAGTTCCTTCCTCCGGCCCGCCCCGGCAAATGCCAACGAGTCATCATTCTCTGCGACGGCATGCCCTCGATCCCGCGCAAGCAGCCGCTGGCTGGCTTTCTCGCGCAAAAAGGTTACTGGGTCTTCTATCCCCGTTACCGCGGCACGTGGGAAAGCGGCGGAGAGTTCCTCAAAACCTCGCCACACCTCGACCTGCTCGACGTCATCGACGAATTGCCCAAAGGCGTGCTCGAGGTCACCTTTGGGAAGAAGTATTCCATCAAGCCTGACGAGATCTACGTGATCGGCGGAAGCTTCGGTGGCGCTGCATCCATCCTCGCCTCACTCGATCCCCGCGTGAAGAAGGTCATCGCCAATTGCCCGGTCGTCGACTGGTCGGTTCTTGCGCACTCCGAAAAAGCTGAGACTTCCAACCCAAGCTACGCCGCCTACATCCGCCAAGCCTTTGGCCTCGCGTACCGTCTTTCGGACCGCAACTGGAGCAAACTGCGCACGGGCAACTTTTACAACCCTGCGCATCACATCAAGCAGATCGATCCCTCCAAGGCCATGATGTTCCACGCCCAGGACGATCCCTATGTCCCCTACAAGTCTGTAGCCCGATTCGCCGACAGAACTGGAATTAAGCTGAAATCATTCAAACGAGGCGGACACCTCTCCACCGATCAAACGGTGCGCAGGTATTGGAAGGAAATTCGAAGGTTCTTCGAAGAGCAATCTTAAGCTGAGAGCCGGGACCTTTCGGGGCCAGATGCTAACCGCCAACTGCTAAATGCTCAGCGCAGCGCCTCTACCGCTCCCACCACAACCGCCACAACAACCGAAAGTAATCCAACCCCACCGCCAGGTTCGCCTTGCTTGTCCCCGCCCGCCGCGGCCCGAATGTAAAGGGAACCTCGGTCACCGATTGCACCTCCCCCCTCACCAGGATCTCCAGCAGTATCTTGAATCCTTTGTTATGCATCTGCACCGCGCGCAGGCACGAGCGCCGCACCAGGAAGAATCCCGCCATCGGATCCTTCACGCGAATGCGCTTCTTCTGCAGCGGATAGGTCATCCAGATAGCCGTTCGCGATAGCAAATGCCGCGCCGGATGCCAGTTTTCCAGCCCACCCTGGGGCGCATACCGGCTTGCCAGTACCACGTCGCTGCCCGCCTCCACCGCCTGCCACAACCTCGGCAGCAATTCCGGCGGATGCTGCAGGTCCGCGTCCATCACTCCCAGCACGTCCGCAGCGGTGTGCTTCCAGCCGTACAGCACCGCGCCGCCGAGCCCGCGCTCGCCCTTGCGGACTAGCAACCGCACGCGCGGATCCTCCGCCGCGATCTCGGTCACAATCGCGTCGATCCCATCCTGGCTGTCGTCGTCGACAATCAGGATTTCGTAGGCCATGCCCAGCGGATCCAGGCTCGCCCGCACGCGATCGAGCACCACGCGGATGTTCTCCGCTTCGCGCAAGGTGGGAATGATGAGCGCCAGCCGCGCCGCCGGTTTCGTCGCGGCCGCGGGAGCACCCTTGTTGTCAGCAGAAGTTTGGGTCTCTTCTGCCGTAAGCTTGAGAGCGTCTACGGACATGAAGTTCGATTCTAAGTTCCCGACCCTTGAAAAACTATCCTTTATTTCGGAATGCCCTGATTTTGCTGCTGCTCACGGCCTTTGCCGTGCTCATCGCCGGCTATCATCCCGGAGCCGAAGACGACGAGGTCTACCTCGCCGCCATCAAGCGTGACCTCAATCCCGCGCTCTTCCCGCACGACTCCGATTTCTTCGCAGTGCAGCTGCAGGCCACCATTTTCGATAAAGTAGTCGCAACTTCGATTCGTGCCAAGCACCTGCCGGTTGGATGGGTCATCTTCGCGTGGCACCTGCTCGCGATCTACTGCGTGCTCCTGGGTTGCTGGCGTATCAGCCGCCGCTGCTTCCTCGAGCCCAGCGCCCACTGGGCCTCGACCGCGCTGATCGCCGTGCTCCTGACGCTCCCGATCGCGGGCAGCGGACTCTACATCGTCGACCAGAACCTGCACCCTCGCGCACTCGCCACCGCCGCCATTCTCGCCGCTATCGTCGACGTGCTCGACCGCAAACTCATGCCTGCCGCCGCATGGCTCGTGCTCGCCGCCCTGTTCCATCCCATCATGGCCAGCTTCGGCATTTCCTTCTGCTTCTTCTTGGGATGGCGCCACGCTTCCTCGAGTCCGGCCTCTGTCCTCTTCCTCTGTGCTCCTTTGTGGTCAAAATTTCTTGTTCGCACCAGTGGATACAGTGCAGCACAGTGGGCCACCTTCACCCCTCTCGGCTGGATCTTCGACCCCACCTCGTCTGCCTGGCGTGCCGCCGCCGACACACGCAACTACTACTTCCTGGGGCGTTGGGAATGGTACGAGTGGCTGGGGGTGGTTGCGCCTCTCGCGATTCTCTGGCTCTTCCGCAAACTCGGCCAAAAGCAGAACACAAACGCTTTTGTGCACGTGACCACACGCTTGATTGTATTCGGCATCTTCCAGCTCATCGTGGCTGTCGCGCTCATGCTCCCTGACAGTCTTGCCCGCGTTCGCCCGCTGCAGCCCATGCGCTACCTGCATCTGTTCTACGTACTCTTCGGCGTTCTTTCCGGCGGACTGTTAGGACAGAAATTCCTGCGCAACCACTGGCCGCGCTGGCTGCTGGTGTTCATCCCGCTGGCCACGGGAATGTTTCTAGCCCAGCGCGCCACCTACCCCGACTCGCCGCACGTCGAGCTTCCCGGCGTCGCCCCGCCCAATCCCTGGCTCGAGGCCTTTGCGTGGATTCGCGATCACACCCCCACCGGTTCCTATTTCGCGGTTGGCGCAGACTACATGCGGCGTCCGGGAGAGGACTACCACGGTTTCCGCGCCCGGGCCGAACGCAGCCGCCTCGCCGACGCCACCAAAGACTCTGCCGTCGCCACCCAGGTCCCCCGCCTCGCACAACGCTGGCTCGACGAAGTCCAGGCCCAGCGCGGATGGGAGCACTTCACTACTGCCGACTTCGCCCAGCTGAAGGAACGCTTCGGTGTGGACTGGATACTGATTGAGCGCCCGGGAGGCGAGGGGATGGAATGCCCTTATGAGAGCCCCACCCTTAGAGTGTGCCGGGTGAAGTGAGCCTGAAGGGCCTAGGAGAGTTTCGACGGAGCTCTCAGCTACCCACAACCTGTGGGACAGCAGATTCCCTTCCGACACGGTTCCGAGCCTTGGCCCGCCACAACCCAATCCCCGCGATGCAGTAAAGCATCATCGCCACTATCAACAGCGCCCGCAGTCCGAAGAGCAAAGAAAGATTCTCGAGCAATCCGCCGGTAACAGCGCCAAGCACGTTCGCATTAAGCGCGCTGCTGGGAGACGGGGTCTTTCGGAACTCTGTCGAGAACAGAATTCCGGCAAATAAGACCGGAACCGAGAACACAACGATCGCCACCACTCCGGTTGTCTCGGGAGTAGCGCTCACGCGGTCGAGAGGAAACCAGTAGGCCATCGCTAGCGACGCGATCAATCCGGCCCAGATCCAGGATTGTGGCGGCACCTTCACCCTTTCGACGATGGCATTGGCTGCCAGCAGCGCCAGCAGCAATGCCGTGATTACGATTCCATTCACCTGCCAGACGGTGCCGAAGAATAGCGCCAGACGGCTGATGATCTGCGTTTCCAAAAGCAGAAACCCGGCTCCCATGCTGAAGAAGAACAGGTAGGCGCTTGTCGGAGGCCCGCTTACGCGCCTCGCCTGCGCATACAGAACGACCGAGATCAGGACCACAAGAATGCTGACCGAGAAGTAGGTGCGGGGAATGCTATGACTCTTTTGGTACAGATATGGCCAGTTGTCAGTCGTGACGGGCACCGCCTCTGGAATTGACGCAAGACGGTTGCGCTGAACGAAGGCCGCGAGTTCCGGGTCCCTTGCCAACACGTCTTCTGCGCGATGACTCCGGGAATCGACGAAACACGTTGCTCCGAGCGAATAGCTGGAATCCGCTTTAAAGATCAGTGGCTCTGTGCCAAATGCATTGTGCAGCATCTCCGCCAGGCGTGTTCCCAGCCAGGCGCGGTCCACCTGGAACTTAACGACAATGATTCCATCAGGGCTCAGGCGTGCTACCGCTTCGCGGAAGGCTTCTTCCGTGTAGACGAAATTATCGATACGCATGTTGGAGTAGGTCGAGAACTGTGAGTGAGAGTCCAGCAGCCCAAACAGAATCAGGTCGTAGTGTTCCTGGGTGCGCTTGAGAAAATTTCGCGCATCGGTCAGGTGGATGCTCACGCGCGGCGACTCGTAGGGATGCTCGGGATGCTCACGCTTCCCAAGCTCCAGGATCGCGGGGTCAATCTCCACGGCGTCAACCGTCGTGCTCCCGTTCCGCAAAGCTGCAGCGACATCGTTGCCGGTTCCCGAGCCGACCACCAGGACTTTCGGAGATGGCACCGCAAACCGAAACGGCAGATTGTAAGGGTTGTACTTCTCTTCATCTTGCGCCTGCGGATGCCGCATGAGGAAGGAATGGGATAGATCTACAACTCGTTGATACAGAGTGTGGTTCACCGCCATCACACCGCCCCACAGCTCCCCGTCGGATGTGTAATGCCGCACATACTGAATTTGCTGATAAGGTGTCCACACGATTTCCCGGTCCCGTTGAGCGGGATCATGCAGAAGCAAGACCAAGGGCACAAGCAAGCTTGCGACCAGTGCGGCGTCTCTGCGCTTCTCCTGGAGAGACGCGAAGCCAACAAGCACAGCTCCCATCCAGACCGCCGGAGGCAACATGAGCCGGCTCACGAACAAGAAGGCGACCACTCCCATCACACTTCCGCACAAGTTCCAGGAATAAGCGCGGAGCGAGCTTGGGGCGCGATCCATTTCCCGGCTTACGATCTGTCCGAGCGGGATGAAAACCGACACGATCAGAACGAATAGGCAAGCGCAGATCGCGGCGGCCACCAGGAAATAAGGCCAGTTCGTCGCGACAGGTGCCAGCCAAATGTCGGCGTCGGCCGCGCCGCCCAGCGCTTGGGACAGGCCTTCGAACAGCCGTTCACTTTCCCCGGGAATTCGCACGACCAGGAGCAGGCCCAGAAACGCGTTCAAAGCTCCCATCCAGCGGAGCCTCTCCCTTACCAGCGCGCATCCTAACCCAAAACCGAGAAAGCAAAGCAGAAGCGCAAGGTTCTTGAAGTAGGCAAAGACTCGTACTTCGACGGAGATCCAGCGAATGAACGCCAGTTCTGCGAAGAGCGTCAGGACACTGGCCAGCAACAAGCGACTTGGACGCCAGGGAGCCGCCTGATCATCGCTCTCGGCGGCAAAGTAGGGTGACCCTCGCCGCTTGCTCTGCCGAATTCGAAGCCTTGCGATAAGCAGGATTGAGGCTGCCACAACAAAAGCAACGGTTTGCAAATTCATTTTTTGGAGTAACGAGGAATGGTCAAGAAGTGTCCGTTAAGTGTGAACAAATTTGCGCGGTATGGGTGCGGGTTTGCCAGATCGAACTGGCGGCCTGCGAAAACACATGATTAGTGTCCGAACCAACGAGCTCAGCTGTGGCGGCCACGAGCACAAAAATCACGGCCAGGGTGCCGAATTCTGAGATGTCCCTGCCTCAGGCTGGGAAATTCCTTTGCGGAGCAACGTGATGCGGGCATGCTACTGCAACTCTGCCTGAGTTTCAATGAGAACCTCTTGCTGGAGCGGAAATAGAAATTCACGGCGCGCCCAATCTCGGAAAGGTGCTCCGTCCACTCCCGACAGACCGCCACCCTCCTCGCTCACTCACCGCATTAATTGTCGCAAGCAGCGGATGGCCGCGTATTTCCTGACACTTCATTTGCCAAGAATTTACACCTCCTTGACACTCGCGTTTCTTGCCCGTGCCAAGCTTGCGGCGGCGCGAGCTTCGTGGGAGAGAATTTATGAAAATGATCTCTGTCTTGCTGCTCATCACCTTGTGCGCCGGTTGTGGATACTCCAGCAAGGGCACCGCTCCTCAGCCCGGGGCTGTACCCAAAATCACCGGGCTGATGCCTGACAACGCGAACGCAGGAAGTGCCGTTACATTGACGGTCAACGGCAGCAGTTTCAACAGCAACGCGGTTGTGAACTGGAACGGCATGGCCCAACCCACCATGTACGTTACCGGGAGCCAGCTAACGGCTTCGCTTTCCGCTGCAACCCTCAGCATGGCCGGTACGTTTACGGTCACAGTGACCAACCCTGGTACGACGGGATACGGCGGTACCAGCAGCGAGACCTCCAACGCAATGACCTTCACGGTCAAATAGAGAAGCCACTCCGCGCGCCGGGATGGCACAGGAGCAGTTCGCCCGTTTTCGACCTCGCGAGCTGCCGTTTCGTGTCAGCGGGACGTCGCATCGAGAACCATCGGCACGGTCTCGAAGCGATTGCGCCATCGACCATGTTCCCTCGCGTAACCCCGCCCCGTTTGCCCTTGCCTCCCCCCGCCCTATAGCATCTAACTAACCATGGTCCATTTTCCCAAGGTCCAGGTGCCGAAGGTGCGCGTCGCCGACCTCCGGCCCAAAATGGCTCTCGGCGAAATACTCACTTTCGCCTACGACACCTTCCTGTCGAACAAGGTGCGCTTCGCCCTCACCGCGCTGGGCATGGTCATTGGGACCGCATCTCTCATTCTGGTCGTCACTATCGGCATGACCGGAAAGCAGTACGTTCAACGTCTCATCCAGTCCATCGGCGCCAACATGATTTACGTGGAGTACTCCGGCGGCGCCCAACGCATTACGGCCAGCGCCGCAGACCCGCTCACCGTCGACGACATGCGCGCCGTGCAGGAGCAGGTCCCCAGCGTCACTTACGCCTCACCGCTCGTGGTGCTCAGCGAACGCATTGCCGCTGGCTCCGGCAAAGAGAAAGACATCACCGTCATGGGAGCCTCGCCTGAGTACCAGCGCGTCCGCAACCTGATCACTCTCTCCGGTCGCTTCTTCGATGCCGGCGACTCGCAGGCCCGCAACAAAGTTGGCGTACTCACCCAGAAAATGGCCGAAGAGATGTACGGCTCAGTCGACCACGCCGTCGGCCAGATCATCAAGCTCAACGGACTCCCCTTCACCGTGATTGGAGCCTTCCGCGAGGGTGTTGACACCTTCGGCCAATCCGAAGTGCAGGATTACACCATGGTCATTCCCTCGACCGTGAGCCGCTACTTCACTGAGACGGCCGCCGTGAAGCAGATCTTCTTCACCGTCGCCAGCCCCGACGACGTCATCCCCGCCACCAACCACATCAAGCGCGTCATCCAGTCGCGCCATCGCCCCGAGTCTGTCTACACCGTCAGCAATCTCACGCAATTGCTCTCCGTCTGGGACAAAATCGCCAACGCTCTGACCTTCGGCCTGCTGCTCATCGCTGCCGTGACCCTGCTGGTCAGCGGCATCGGCATCATGAACATCATGCTGGCCACGGTCAGTTCGCGAATCCGGGAAATCGGGATCCGCAAAGCCATCGGTGCCACAAATCGCGAAATACGCTTTCAGTTTCTGGCCGAGGCCATGCTGATCTCGCTGATCGGCGGAATCCTGGGCATCATCATCGGACTCGCCATCCCATTCTCGGTCCGCTTCCTGACGGCCTACCGCATCCCGATCTCGGGCCTCTCCGCGATTATCGCCATCGTGGTCTCGTCCCTGGTAGGCATGATCTTCGGAACGTTGCCCGCCACCCGCGCCGCCCAACTCGATCCAGTGGAGAGCCTGAGGTACGAGTAGGCCCGGCTGCCGGCGAGAATTCGCTACTCGGCGAAGGTCTGCAATGGTCGGTTCGCCAGTAGCTAGCACCCGGGAGCCGGCAGCAAAAAGCGAAAGCCGGGCAGGTTCGCCCGGCTCTCGCTCTCAATTCTGATCGAACTAGGGTCCGGTCAGATTCCTAAATTTTCCCTACCTTGTCACCGCTCGAGAGGTCACCCACCTCTCAAGGCTGAACTACATCACCAGCGCCAGATTCTCCAATTCCATCTGCAGCACTGGCATTGAACAGCCCGCCATTTCCACCCGGCCGGCTGCATCCAAAGCCGCCTGCGGGGATACCCCGTAGCCGCGGCCCATCAGGAACACCTGTAGCAACTCTGCTGCTTCCCGAGAATCGACCATGCCGCTTTGCAGCAGGTCGCTTCTCAGTGATGCAAGCTCCGTGCTCGTGAATCTCTCTTTCATGGCCGTCCTCACCTCCGACCGTGTTCTTCAACCACCGTTACCCATTAGACTCAGCGGCTACTGAAAATGTTGCATGCAATTCGTTTGCCGCAACCCTCTGCTATCTTTAAGTACGTAGCAGAAAGGCGTTTGGTTTCTTTAACCCCAAACCGGCCCGATAGTTGCGGTCAACCCTTACCAGCGTACCCAGGGCCCGGATGCCCTATGTAACGTCGCAGGACTGACACAGAATGTCGTTAGGAGACGAAAAGCGCCGTTTTTCGTCCGAAATGCGGCAACAAACCCGCTTCAGGAGGGTTCGATCGTAGCCTGGTCGATCAACAGCACGGGGATGTTGTCCCGAACGGGGTACACCCGCTTACACTGCTCGCATTTCAGGACCTCGGGGTCCACTTTTAATACCAGGGGTTTCTTGCATGCTGGGCAAACCAGAATCTCGAGAAGGTCTTTTGGAATCATGTCAGAAAATTGTACGCCCAAACTGCGGCCCGGCGCCCGCTATTCCCCGGGCTGCTCGATCCGCGCCAGCTCTTTCCGGTAAAGAGGATTGTGCGGAAACTCCTGCGCCAGTCCACTCAACAGTTGACGAGCGCGCTCTCGATCATGGTCGCGCAACGCCGCCACCGCCAGCAGCAGACGCGCGTAGGGTGCGAGGTATCGCCCTTTCTCCGCTGTAATCCGCAGCTTCGCCAGCCCCTGCTCTTTGTCCGTTTGTGCGCCGCTCAATCGCAGCAGCCAGCGCACCGGCGCGGAATTCACACTAAGCAGGTAATTCTCGACGCCGATCGCGAGGTACGCGTCGTAACACGATGGATCCTGAGCCAGGAGCCTCTCCGCCAGCACTCGCGAGTTCTTGATCGTGTTCAGTGCTGCCAGGTTGCGCTTCTCCACCAGTGCCAGATAATCGCTCCGCAAGCCACCCACCATGACCCTCGCGAACATCGCCTCGTGGTCCGCCGGCGAACGCGACAGCGCCTGCTCCGCCACCTGCTCGCTTTTCCGCAATTCGCCTTCGAACGCGGCCCGTACCTTCGGGTCGGGAACGAATTTCCCTCTTCGCGCAAACTTTGCATCGTCGACGAAGAACTCCGACTCCAGGATGTGCATGCGTTCGAATTCGGAAAACAGGTAGGCGGCCGCATTTGATACCGGACCCATTGGATCCTGCGGGTGCGTTCGCTCCCAAGCAGTAAACGTTTGGTGCGCTGATTCAAAATCCAGGTCGTACATCTGCCGATAGCCCGCGTCCAGCGAGGCGCTACTGACGGAGTCGGCCGCACGCGTGACCGGCGGTGCGCACACGAGTGCCAACCATCCCAATACGGCTGCAAACAGAAGCCGCCATCTGCGGTTTTGTCCTGAGTGACCCATTTCATCCCACGAGTGTGGGAAAGGATGAAACAACCATCCTCCAGATGCAAGTGTCTTTTCGGACAGATTCCCCAAAAATCCCCTAGTCCCAGGTCTAACCAGCTTGTTCTATGGGATTCGGCCCTCCCGCCGTCTGTTGGCCAGGAGACAAGTTTTTTACAAGGGGGCGTCCTAAAAAAAACCGCGTCATTATCTCGGCGTCGCGCCCAGATACAAATCGGCGGTTTTCAACGCCAGTTCCGGCGCCGCAAAGTCCGCGCGGTTGCACAGCACGATCACGGTTAATCCATCAGACGGGAAACGCTGAATTGCAGTACGAAACCCCATCGTCTCCCCGTAGTGCCACATCCGGGGATGTCCGCGATACGGATCGAGAAACCATCCGAACCCGTAACTCACCGCGTGTCCTTTTTCTCGCGCCGGCCCACCGGAAGGCTGCACCGGCGTGAGCGCCGGCTCCATCTCTGTCTCGCTCAACAAAGTATGGCAGCGCAGCGCCTCCTCCCACCGCGACATATCAGCTACCGATGTGTACACACCGCCATCGCCCAGCGTCGCCGAGGTGGAACTCTGGTCAGTTTCGCGCCAGCCCGTCCCCTGCGGCGTATGTCCGTAGGCACGGTTAGAAACCTCATTTTTCCCCTTCTCGTACGCCACCGTTTGGTCCATGTGCAATGGCGTGAAAATTCGATCCTGCAGAAAATCACCGAACCGTTTCCCTGAGACTTTCTCCACCACCATGGCCAGCACGCAATACCCCGAGTTGCTGTAGGCCCACTGCGTGCCCGGAGGAAACTTCGTGGTCTTTACTTGCTCCATCCGCTTCAGCACGCCGTCGTAGTGAATCTGTGGGATCTCCTCGTCCGGGATGTTCCGGTACTCCTCTGCCATCAGGTCCTCGTAGTCGATCAGTCCCGATGTGTGGTTCAGCAGCCGTCGGATCGTGATGCTCTTGCCGTACGCCGGGAACTCGGGAAATATCTCGGTCAATGACTCGTCGTAGTGCAGCTTGCCGTCGTGTACCAGCAGCATGACCGCCATCGCCGTGAACTGCTTGCTCAACGATGCCAGGCGAAAGTTAGTGTGTTCGTCGATCTTGTGGAGCGTTCGCAGATCGGTTACGCCATACCCCCGCTCATACACGACGCGACCGTTCTGGATTACCATCACCGCGGCTCCAGGGGCTGAGGTCCCCACCGTCCGAAACAGGGAAGCGATACTTGCGGCCCGATCCCGCGTCTCCGCAGCGCGCGCGAAAGCAGCCACGATGCTGCACAGGCATGTAGCCACCCACAACCGATTCATCCAACGGCGCATCCCTTGCCCGGCCAGCGCACGCTTTCGCACTGGCTTCATAACCCACAAGTACCTGGTCCCGATGATCCACCTCCTTGTGATTCACGTCACAGACCGATTGTACGAAACAGATAGTCTGGATTCGTTCGCAGGCGAGGATCCCTCACGATGTGCCGTGCTTCCACTTCGATCCTGCTGATTTTGCTGCTGGGCGGCATGGTTGCCTTGGCGGCAACGTTCACCCCGGTACCAAGTCCCCAGCCTGGCGAGATGCCTGGCTGCGAAAAAATGGCCGCAGCGCACGACCACCCTGCCATGAAGGACATGGAAGGCTGCCGCACGCACAACGACGCCGCCTCCAAAGACAGCCAGGACGCGATATCCTGCTGCGCTGGCATGGAAGGCAAGGGCGCAATGGCCTGCGGCCACGAGAAAGACGCGAAAGCCACGGCCAAGGACGGCAAGGCAGCTTCCTGCTGCGCTGGTGCGAAATGCGGAGAAGGCAAGGAGATGAATTGTTGTGCTGCGAAGAAAGGCGACCCCGCTACCGGCTGCTGCGGAGGCAACTCCTGCGGCAAGCACGAGCATGCCGAAGACGCCGCGCCGGGAAACTAGCTCTCTCTGAAACCAAAGGCCCCGGAGCCGTCCGGGGCCTTTACCATCATCGTGCCCGAAACTCAGTTGTAGTCCGCTGCCGATGACGGCGAGTTGCTGTCCTGCCCTTGCCGAATCTCCCTCTCCAGTCGGTCGAGCAACTCCTGCCGCTGGCCGCTTTTCAACTCCTTCTGCAATTCCTCGAGCGCCAGTGCCACCACGTGATAGTGATGCGCCCCCGCAAAGCGCGGGTCCCGGGTGATGTCCAGCCACACGTTGTGCATCAGGCCTATGTCCTGCGGCCGCATCCGAGGTGTGTGTGGCCCCAGCAGGTACTCGTGCGCCGTCCCGTCGTTTTCGTACACCACCAGCGTCAACCGCGGTCGCGGTTCGGGCAGCCGCTCCCATGCGTCGCCCGTCAACTTGCCTTGTTCATCGAGCGACAGTTTGTTCGATCGCCCGCACACGATCCGGCTCGAAGCCAGCCGCTGCGCCGTCACCATGATCGCTTCGAACACATCCGTTCCGGGAACCACCAGCAGCGATACCGGCTTGCCTTCCTTTTCCGCAACTGCAACCACCGCCGTGAACAGTTCCTGCTCGTAGTGATCGAAGATCTGCGACGCATCGAAAACATTGCTGCCACTGAAGCTATGCTCGCGGTGATACAGGCGTGCACTCATCACCACCACATCCTGCTTGGTCGTGGCAGTGATGTGCAGCACGCTCCGCAGGTAATGCAGGTTGCGCGGATCGCGCACCGCCACCAGGATGTTCCCCGGCCGTACTCCCATCGCCCCGCTGCCCAGCTCCTGGTTCCCGTACACGCGGAACTGATCCAGTTGCTCCGGCTTGCCGTGGCGCTCTTTCTTTACGTGGCGCTCGGAAAGCGTAAAGATTAGGAAGAACACAGCGCTGAAGATCACGCCCGCAACCGTCGCTTCTGACTTGGTGAACAGGTTCACCACCGCGGTAAAGAACAGCACCACGAAGATTGCTGCGAGCCCAATGGGAATCTCCGTGTTTCCGATGTGAAGGTTTCCCGGCACTTTCCACTCGCGGTTGCCCGGCTCCGTAAAGCGAAGCACCAGCACCGCCAGCGACTTCATCGTGAAGCTCCAGATGACGCCAAACGCATAGAGCGCCGCCAGGCTGTATACATCGCCGCGGCTCAAGATGATGGTCAGCAACTGCAACCCGACGATCAGGTTGATGATCCGGAACGTCGTCCCGTACTTGTGCTGCGGCTTCTGGAACCATTCCGTCAGCACCCCGTCTTCGGCCACGCGATTCAAAACGCCGTTCGCGCCGACAATCGACGTATTCTGCGCTCCGGCCAGGATCAGCACGCCCACCAGCACCACAAACCCGTGGAACAGCAACTTCAACGGCATCGGGCCCACCAGGTACATGGCGATGCCGCCAATCAGGTTGGCAAAAAAGTTCGGCCGGATATGGTCCGGAATGATCATGTAGGCGAAGAACGACACCAGCGAGGTGAACAGCAGGCTGTAGATGAAGATCACCAGCCCCGTCTTCTCCAGGTTCTTCAGCTTGGGATGTTCGATTTCGCGGTTGACCTGCGCCAGCGTTTCCTCTCCGCTCATGGCCAGCACCGAGTGCCCGAATCCCACGAACATGATCACCAGCGTCAGATGGCTGAAGAAGGTGCCGTTCAACCAGCCGAGGGAATCCTTGTTGAGCGGTATGACGCCGGGGTGGAAGGGATTTGGCGGCCAGTGCACACCAACCTTGAACACCGTGATCGTGCACCACAACAACAGCATCACCACCATGACCGTCGTTACGATCATGATCTGCAGCGCCTTCTCGCTCGATTCGTGGATGCCCTGGACGTTCTTCCACCAGAAATACACAACCACCAGAATGGCAAACACCGCCGAAAAGTAGTTCTCGTTGAAGCGGATGGGATGATGCAGGTAGGTCCCGATGTCCTCCATAAACCCGGCCAGGTACTGCCCCGCCGAAACGGCGCTGATGGGTCCGGTCAGCACGTAATCAAACAGCAGTGCCGACACCGAGAACTTCGCCAGCGTGCTGCCCATCGCCTCCTTGACGACCCGGTACACGCCGCCCCGCACGAACATGGCGCTCGACTCGATATACAGCGCCCGCACCGCGTAGCTGAACAGCATCACCGCCAAAATGAACCAGGCGGCGCTCTTCCCAATCACCTTCTCCGCGTCCCCTCCCGCGTAATACGCCGAGGACGCCAAGTCCGACAACACGATCGCCGCCGCACGCCAGAAGGAGATGAAGGTCAGCATCACCGTCGTGGCGACAAAGACCTTTGCGACTGGACGCCGCGTACTTTCTACGGAAGGAGTCGACATGCTGGGGTTGCTGGCCTCAACCAGCCCATTGGAAAACCCATCGAAGATAGCATAGCCCGGCCCATCGGGCACTATCGCTCAGGGTGTCGGAGGCCACACATTTCCGGAAGGTTAAACAGCTAGCAAAAGCCCGGACCGTTGACAATCACCGTTTACTCGTCGCCGGGACGGCATGCGGGTTGGTTTGAGCGGCGATGTGTGTTTTCGTCACCCGCTCGTGCCAGCACAAGCCATCTTCATCAAGAAACTGCCACGCATACCCCATGCCCAGCGCCGCGAGCGAAAGCATGTGACATAACGCGCGCGCTTTTCGTCGCCGCCGCCGAGCGGGCTTCCCATCGAACTGCTCCAATTGCAGCCGCAGCGCCTGGAGCCCGGGCGTAGTTCCGCAATGCACCAGAAATAAGTATTGATAGCCAAACCAGAACAGCCCCAGCACTCCTCCCATCCCTGCGACCGACAGCCATAGCCCGGGGATCCTATGCGTGAGCCGATAGAAAACCGCGCCGAATCCGCTGGCTGCCAAAGCCACGATCAAGGTATCCAGCATGCCCGCCAACATGCGGTGTGCGGTCGGCGCCGACTGCAAGGGCATATCAATCCCGGCCCGGCGTTCGGGCTCGGCCTTGGCCGCCTGCTCAATCGTGATGCCGCCCAGCGCGGGCGGAGGTGGCACGACCTCCGGAGCTTCCAGAATTCTCGGTCGATCCAGGATCGGCTCGGCCAGGGCATTCGAGAAATCCAGCACCGTATATACCGGTGTAGGGAATTCGATGATCTTCGCCTCGTGCCGGCGATGGCTCGCGGGTACCGGGGGTTCTGCAGGTTTGTCCGCCGGCTGCGCCTCCACCTGCGGCGTCAGATCTGCATATTCCAGCGCCACAGCCGGGCTGCCCACACTCGATACCACTGCCGGCGCCGGCGCTCCCGCAAGAGCCGCCGTTTCCCGACCCGCCGTGCTCCGGCTTTCCTCGGTTGCTTCGAATCTGAGTCGCGGCGAAGGATACCTCGGGGGCCGTGGTTTCCGGCGCGCCCGGTAACGGTGCCATCGCTCCGCGACCTCCTGCCGCCACGCATCCGAGTCATCCCTCGGCAGCCGATCAGCTGGCACCGCGGAGGTCGGCGCGGGCGTGCAAGTGCACACGCCGCTGCAACGCGAACACGTCATGATGGAAGTTTCGAGAACGCCAGGGCCAGAGCTAGGCCACATGCGGAACCACGAAACCGAACCTGTAGGACCGGCGCTTTTGCCTCTCAGGCCAGCGCCGTGCTAAGTTCACGAAGTCCCCGAAACTTTCAACCGCAGTTGGGGCCTCCGTGCGCTTTCAATGATTGCCCGCACTCGATTCCTTATCACGGCGGCTTTCGTTTGTCATCTCCTTCTCGCCCCCCGCTTAGTTACCAGCCAGTTGCTTTCGGTTCCACAAACGGGAATCCCCGACACGATTCCCCCCATCGCGCGTTCTGAACAGGAAGTTCGCCTTCAGGCTCTCGAACAGGAAAAAGACGGCCCCGTCTACAAGCTGCGCGGCCACGTCGAGATTCGTTACGACACTTTCAACCTGTACGCGGACGAAGTCACCTACAATTCCGACACCGGAGAGACCACAGCCGAAGGCCATGTCGTGCTCGATGGCGGCCCTAACGACGAACACATCGAAGCCAGCGACGGGACCTACAATCTCCACAGCGAAAGCGGGACATTCCACAACGTCGTCGGAACGGTCGGCCTGCGAACCAAGGGCGGTGCTACCATCCTCACCTCGTCCAGCCCCTTCGCTTTCGCTGGAAAGACCGTCCAAAAGACCGGTCCCGATCACTATCTGGTCGAAGACGGGTCCGTCACCACCTGCGAGCTCCCCCGCCCCAAGTGGACCTTCAACGCCCACCAAGCCACCGTCGATGTGACGGGTAACGCCGTCGTTTATCGCAGCAGCTTCCGCATACGAGGAATGCCCATCTTCTACTTTCCCTATGCCGCTTTTCCCGCGCAGCGGCAGGGGCGCAAGTCCGGCTTCCTGATCCCCAGCTTCGGCCGTTCATCGACCAAGGGGACCATCTTCGGGGATTCTGTCTATTGGGCGATCAACCGCAGCATGGACGCGACCGCAGGCGCGGAATACTTCTCTCAGCGCGGTTGGGCCGAACGTGGCCAGTTCCGCGCCCGCCCTAGCGATACCTCATACACGGAACTGACCTATTTCGGGGTCATCGACCGCAAACATCAGGGCGGGGAAGAAGTCACTCTCAACGGCGAAGGCCGCTTTCTTGGGAACTTCCGCGCGGTTTCCAGCATCGACTACCTGAGTTCGTTCGTGTTTCGCCTCGCCTTCAGCGAAACCTTCGCCCAAGCCGTAAACTCGGAAGTGAAATCCCAGGCCTTCCTCTCCAACACTACTCGTGGCATTTCCTATAACGCCCTGGTGCAGCGCTATCAGGATTTTGAAAGCTCGCAGAACGGCGACGTGATTACCATCCTGCACGCCCCTAGCTTCGGTTTATCCAGCGTCGACCGTCGCCTGCCACACACCCCGTTCTACTGGTCCTTCGACGCTGCGGCCGAGGGTCTTTCCCGCAGCCAGCCTGGCTTCCGCACCGCCAACCTGGTCGGACGCTTTGACCTTACACCGGCGATCTCCCTGCCCCTCTCCTTCCACGGCTGGGCGCTCCGACCCGAACTCGCGCTACGCAACACCTTCTATAGTCAGCAACTGGTGCCCACTGGAAACCCCAGCACAGCCCTAAGCGATTCCATCCATCGCAAAGCACTCGAAGCCTCCGTTGATCTCCGTCTCCCCTCGCTGTCTCGCATCTTTGAGCACTCTGTTCTGGGCCGTCGCGTAAAGCACGTCATCGAGCCGCACGCCACTTACCGCTACGTCACTGGCATCAACAATTTCTCCAAAATCCTGCGCTTTGACGCGCGCGACATCCTCAGCAACACCAACGAAGTCGAGTACCGCATTGTCAACCGGCTGTTTTCCAAGCGAACCTCTGAGCAGACCGAAGATTGCTCCGCCTCCACCATGTCTGCCCTCCGCATTGGTGCTCCGGGCGAGCAGATTCAACCTTGGGAGCGAACCTACACGCCTGAGACCGTTCCCTGCGCCTCGGGGCCCCAGGTACGCGAAATCGTCACCTGGGAACTCGCCCAGAAGTATTTCCTCGATCCCGACTTCGGCAGCGCTCTCGTCAACGGCCGTCGCAATGTGCTAACCACCACCGCCGAATTTTCCGGTATCGCGTTTCTGACAGAGCCGCGCCATCTTTCCCCGCTCATCTCCCGCCTGAGGGTGCGCACCAGTTCGCAGGCCGACGCCGAGTGGGACATCGACTACGACTTTCAGAAAGGCCGGGTAAACGCCAGCACCGCCCTGCTCAACTACCACATCGGCAACCTCACCTTCGGCGGCGGCGACGCCTACGTGCAGGCCTTACCCGGCCTCACCTTCGTCCCCAATGTCCAGCAGGACTTCAATCAATTCCGGGTTCTGGCCGGATACGGCAATCCCAATAAACGCGGCTTCAGCGGCGCCGCCAGCTTCGGCTTCGATGCTAACCTCGCCTTCCTGCAGTACGGCACGATTCAGACCACCTACAACTGGGATTGCTGTGGATTCACCCTGGAGTACCGCCGTTTCGCCCTAGGCTCGGTCCGAAACGAAAATCAGTTTCGCTTCACCTTCACCCTCGCGAACATCGGTTCGATCGGAAACCTGCGCAAGCAAGAACGCCTGTACTAGGCCGTAGCGCCGGCGTCCCGCCGCAGCTCTCCAGCCTGTCCGCTCAGCGAAGGCGGCCGAGTAGTTGTATTACCATCTCTCTATGCCCGTGCCCCCCGACCTCGCCGCCAAGCAGGCAAAACTGGACCACCACCTCCGCGCGCTCGGCCGCACCCTCGTCGCCTACTCCGGTGGAGTCGACTCCGCCTACCTCGCCTGGTTCGCCCATCAGGCCTTCGGCTCGAGCATGCTGGCGGTCATCGCCGACTCCCCCAGCCTGGCCCGCACCCAACTCGCCGACGCCGTCGCCTTCACCCGTGAACACAGCATCCCATTGGAAGTCATCGCCACCGCCGAGCTCGAACGCCCCGAATACGCGCGCAACGACGCCTCGCGCTGCTTTCACTGCAAGGACGAGCTCTTCACCGTCATGGAAGACTTTCGCCAGAAGTACGAATTCGACTCCATCGCCTATGGCGTCAACCTTGACGACCAGTCCGACTTCCGCCCGGGTCAGCAGGCCGCGCGCCAGCACCACGTCGCCGCCCCCTTGCTCGACGCGGGCCTCACTAAGCAAGACGTTCGCACCTTGGCCCAAGCCGCTGGGCTCCGGGTATGGGACAAGCCTGCCTCCGCCTGCCTCTCCTCCCGCATCGAGTACGGCCGCCCCGTGACCCGCGAGGCCCTCTCCACTGTCGAGCAGGGCGAAGATGCCCTGCGCGCTCTGGGCTTTCGCCAGTTCCGTGTCCGCCACCACGGCGACATCGTTCGCATCGAAATTGCTCGGGACGAACTCCCTCGCGCTCTCCACCCCGCCCTGGCCGCGGAATTCACCCGCATTTTCAAGGCACTCGGATTCCAGTTCGTCACCCTCGATTTGGAGGGTTTCCGCTCCGGCTCCATGAACGCCCTGCTCCCGGCCGACGCACTGCGGCGCGTCGGCTAAGTCGCCCCATGCGCTTCGCTGAAAACCGTACCGCCGGCAAAGTCGACGGTTCCCGCCGGCTGTCGCGAGGGTGTCTCGCCCTGCGCCTCCTCCGAGTCCGACAAAAGTGGTGTTGATTCCAAGCTCCTGGCCCTTGTTTTATGCCCGGTTCCCGTCATCCTCTATGAGATAATCACCCTCTAGCCCGGATGCTAAGGCGGTTCCTATTGACGCTTCTCCAACGCTCTTTCTTCGTCCTCCTGCTTATTTGCCTGGGATGTTCCGCCCAATCCAACTCTGGGAACCCCACTTCGCCTGACACGAACCAGGCCATCGAGCGCCAGGTCCGCGCCTACTACAAGCTTCCGCCCGACGTTCAAGTCGTTATCGGCCCGGTTCGATCCAGTGACTTCCCCAACTACGACTCGGTGAAGCTGGCCTTCCTGAAGGGCACTCACAAAGACGAGTACAACTTTCTCCTCTCCAAGGACCGCAAAACACTGGTCAAGATGACCACGCTGGATCTGACCAAGGACCCCAACGCCGAAGTCGTCAAGAAGATGAACCTCGTCGGCCGCCCCACGCGCGGCAACAAGGACGCCAAGGTCACCATCGTCAACTATGACGATTTCCAGTGCCCCTTCTGCTCGCGCATGCACCAGACGCTCTTCCCGGAGATCTACAAGGAGTACGGCGACCGCGTCCTGTTCATCTATAAGGATTACCCGCTGGAGGAGATCCATCCCTGGGCCGTTCACGCCGCTGTCAACGCCAACTGCCTGGCCGCCCAGAACAATGACGCCTATTGGGACTACGTCGATTACCTCCACGCCAACCAGGGCGCGATTAACTCCGAGCAGGGGCGCGACGCGCAGACTGGAGCGCTGGACCGCGCCGCCTTGCTGCAGGCTCAGCAGCACAATCTGGATAACGTGAAGCTCATCGCCTGCATCAAGTCACAAGACGAGACTGCCGTGAAAGCCTCTTTGAAAGAAGGGGATTCGCTTGGCGTCCAGGCCACGCCCACGCTGTTTGTCAATGGCGAGGAGATGGATGGTGCGCTGCCGATCGCCGAAATTCGTGCCGTGCTCGATCGCGCGCTTACCCAGGCCGGAGGGCAGCCTCCCGCTCACCCGGGCGCCACACAGGCTCAGTCGGGTCCAGCCGCCAAATGAATTCTCAGCATTCCTGCTGATCCAATACTGAGGGGGATCTTCGCTTGACTCTCAACCCGCGCGGCTTTCGTCGTCTTCTCCCGTTGGTTGCTGTTTTTGCCGTCTACTTCATGGCCGGCTGTCAATCGAAGCAGGGTGGCGCCGATGTGATGGCCTCCGTCGATGGGCGCAAGATCTTGCGCACCGACGTCGAGAAGTACTACCTCAACCAGACCGCCGGCTCCGACCAGCCGCAATCTCCCGTGGGCGAACAGGCCACCAGCCTTCGCCTCAGCATCCTGCGCGAGTTGATCGACAACGAGATCGTCATGCGCCGCGCCGAGAAACTCGGTCTCCTGGCCACCGACGAAGAAGTGGACCGCGAAGTGAATAAGGTCAAGGCACCCTACACCCAGGAACAGTTCGATCAGAAACTCAAAGACAAGAAGATCACGCTCGACGACTTCCGCCGCGACCTCCGCCGCTCCCTTACTGTCGACAAGGTGCTCAACAAGGAAGTCACTTCCAAGATCAACATCACCGATCAGGACGTTAGCGACTACTACAATGCCCACAAAGGTGAGTTCAATCTCATCGAGCCGCAGTATCACCTCGCCCAGATCTACGTTTCGCCCCTGCCCAACCCGCAGGTCCACAATCTCAAGAACGATAAGGCCCAGAACGAAGCCGACGCCCGCAAAAAAATCCAGATGCTCTCCAACCGCCTGGATAGCGGAGACGATTTCGCCACCCTCGCCATGAACTACTCAGAGGACAGCGAAACTTCCGCAAATGGCGGTGACCTCGGCTTCACTCCCGAGTCCGCTCTGCAGCGCACCGACCCCACGACCCGCGAAGTGGTCATGAAGCTCAAGCCCGGGCAATACAGCCCGGTCATCACCGTGGCGGATCCCGTCAGCAAGCGCATTGTCGGTTTCCGCGTCGTCCGCCTGGTCGCAAAGGAGCCCGCGGGCCAGCGCGAATACTCCGATCCACGTGTCCAGCAAGCCATTCGCAGCCAACTTCGCGATCGCCGCGAGCAGCTCCTGAAAGCGGCCTATTACGAAGTTCTGCGTGATGGCGCCAAGGTCGACAACTACTACGCCGACGAAATCCTCAAGAACGCCGGCACGGGGAAGTAACCGGCCCTTTTAACTCCGTCATCGCGGCCTCTTTCAACTCTGTCACCCCGAGCGAAGTGAGCCTCAGCCCGAACGCGGTCGAGGGAGCCCGCGTTTTCCAAAGGTGGCCACACCGAGCAACTGTCCCGAAGGTTGCGACCTCCCTCACACTTGCTCGCGCCTCGGGCAGGCCCTCGTAGCTGCGAAAGGTGCGTCCCTCTGCCCCGTCAATTAAAATGGCCGGGCGCGACGCGGCTCGCGCCCCTAAGACCGCCATGTTCAAGAAAATCCTCATCGCCAACCGCGGAGAAATCGCCGTGCGCGTCATCCGCGCCTGCCGCGAAATGGGCGTCCAGTCCGTGGCGGTCTTCTCTGAGGTCGATCGCGCCGCTCTGCACGTCCGCAAAGCCGACGAAGCCTACCTCCTCGGCCCAGCCGCTGCCGCCGAGTCCTATCTCAACGTCGAAAAAATCATCGCGGTCGCCCGCAAAAGCGGTGCCGACGCCATCCACCCCGGTTACGGTTTCCTCTCCGAGAACCCGCGCTTCGCCCACGCCTGCGGAGAGGCCGGCATCAAGTTCATCGGACCCACCGCCGCCTCCATGGAACTGATGGGCTCTAAGACCCGTGCCCGCCAGCACATGGAAAAAGCTGGCGTGCCTTTCGTTCCGGGTACCTCCCGCGGTGTCGACTCAGCCCAGGAAGCTCTCCGTGTCTCCGACCAAATCGGCTACCCCGTCATGCTCAAAGCGGCAGCTGGCGGTGGCGGCAAGGGCATGCGTCTCATTCACACTCCGCAGGAGCTCCCCTCCGCCCTCGAGAGCGCCCGCAGCGAAGCCCTGCGCGCCTTCGCCAACGACGAGGTTTACATCGAGAAAGCCATCCTCAACCCCCGCCACATCGAAATGCAGGTCCTCGCCGACGAGCACGGCAACACCGTTTATCTCGGCGAGCGCGAGTGCTCCATCCAGCGTCGACATCAAAAGGTCCTGGAGGAATCTCCCTCGCCCATCGTCGATCCCGAAATGCGCCGCCGCATGGGCGAGACCGCCGTCCGCGTCGCCCGGGCCGCCAGCTACACCAACGCAGGAACCATCGAGTTCCTCGCCGATCAGGAGAGGAACTTCTATTTCCTCGAGATGAACACCCGTCTGCAGGTCGAACACCCGGTCACAGAACTCACCACCGGCCTCGACCTGGTCCACCTCCAAATTCGCATCGCCGCCGGAGAGAAGCTCCCCTTTCAGCAGCAGGACGTCCAGATCCGCGGCCATGCCATCGAGTGCCGCATCTACGCCGAAGACCCCGACAACAACTACTTCCCCAGCCCCGGCAAAATTTCGCTGCTGCTGTTGCCCTCCGGCCCCGGCATCCGCCGCGACAGCGGGATGTACGAGGGCTGGAACGTGCCCATCGATTACGACCCGCTGCTCGCCAAGCTCATCGGCTACGGGACCGACCGCGAGCAGGCGACCTCGCGCCTGGTTCGCGCCCTGAACGAATATTTCGTCGGAGGCATCAAGACCAACATCTCGCTGTTTCGCCGCATCCTCAACGACTCCGACTTCAAAGCCGGCAAACTTGACACCGGCTACCTCGACCGCCTTCTCGCCCAGCCTCAGCCCGCCGAAACTGCGGACGGAAGCACGGCCCGCATCGCTGCCCTCGCCGCCGGAGTCTTCGCCGTGCTCGACCCCGAAGCCGCACGCAAAGACGCCCCAGCGAACGGCGCGGGATCCGGGGCAGACTCTAATTGGAAAAAAATCGCTCGAGAGGAGGCCCTGCGCTAGTTCGCAATCGTGACCGCGCACTCAGCCGAAGGACTCTATGACCTACGAGGTGATCATCGACGGTAAGCAGTTCCGGCTCGAACTCAACCGGGTCGATGGCCGTTGGCAATGCCTCCTCGATGGCCAAGAGGTCCACTTTGATGCCGTGCTGCCCCGCCACGACGTGCTCTCCATGCTCATCGATGGCAAGGCCTACGAAATCAAGCGCGAGCGCAGCGCAACAGATCTCCATCTCTGGGTCGGCCCGCGCCGCTACGGTGTCGAACTGCGCGATCCGCGTTCGCTGCGCAGCCGCTCCAGCGCCGACGACGGCAAAGGCCCGCGCAAGCTCGTCGCTCCCATGCCGGGCAAGGTCCTCCGTCTTCTGGTTCCTGAAAGCGCCGAAGTCGAGGCCGGCCAAGGTGTCCTGGTCGTCGAAGCCATGAAGATGCAGAACGAAATCAAGTCCCCAAGAAAAGGCGTCGTCCGCAAGATCGTCGTCACCCCCGGTGCCAACGTGAACGCCGGAGACGTCCTCGCCATCGTCGAGTAATTGCGCGCATGTTCGGACCGAGGGTTCCAACTCCTGCAGGGAAAGGGTTGTATCCGGGCGGGTCTTTAGGTGCGCACGTAAAGATCCCCCCATTCAATACAGCTTTCGCCGCTGAAGTTTTCCCTTCGCCCTTCGCAAGAACTCGACCGGCTTGAATGGCCTTTCCACAACTCCTCGTCACTTCCGCATGATTTAATAGCCCTCATGAGATATTGCCGCTTCCACTCCAACGGAGACCTCCACTATGGGCTCGTAGAATCCGTCGCCGGCCGCGAAAAAATCACCCGCCTCCTCGTCACCCCACCCGAGGAAGTCGGCGGCGACATGGAAGATCTCCGCACCAAGCGCGTCGATCACATCCCACTCGCCGAAGCCGAGCTGGCCTTCCCCGTCCGCCCCTCAAAAATCGTCTGCGTCGGCCGCAACTACCGCGAGCATGCCGCCGAACTCGGCCACGCCCTGCCGACCGAGCCGCTGCTCTTCTTCAAGCCCACCACCGCCCTCAACTCACCCGGCGGCCAGATCCGCCGCCCCCGCGTCTCGGCACGCACCGACTACGAAGGCGAACTCGGCGTCGTGATCAGCAAGCCGTGCTACAAACTTTCCAACTCCGACGACGTCCGCCCCTACATCCTGGGCTACACGGCCGTAAACGACTTCACTGCCCGTGACCTCCAGGACAAAGACGGCCAGTGGACCCGCGCCAAAGGCTTCGACACCTTCTGCCCCGTCGGCCCGATCGTCACCGACGAAATCGACCCCTGGGCCGGCATCGGCGTAAGGACAACCGTCAACGGCGAAGTTCGCCAGGACGGCAACACCCGCGACTTCATCTTTTCGCTCGACGTCGTCATCCGCTACATTTCCCAGGTCATGACCCTCCAACCCGGAGACCTCCTCGCCACCGGCACCCCCAAAGGCGTAGGCCCAGTAGTCAACGGAGACCAGATCGAAGTCGCCGTCGAAGGAGTCGGCCCCCTGCGCAATACCGTCGTCGACGAATAGGTAGCGCCGGCATCCTGTCGGCCGTTTCGGGGCGTCCTCGCCCCGGTTGTGGGCCAGGCTGGCGTCAGTTTCCGTGGGTGAGGGTCAGCTTCGCAAAGTCGTCAAGCAGGGCGGTCATGGCCTGATCAAAAGCGCTTTCCCGCTTTTCTTTGAAAATGTGGCCCACCCGGGGTCCGGACGGCTTCCGTGAAGGCCCAGAGAAGAGCACGGAAGGGCTCACTGCGAGGCTGAGCCCCCGGTTTTAGGATCCAAAATTTTCCGTTTGAGTACTGGCGCATACGTGGGATGGGACACGTCCGGCCTAAGAGTGAGCGAATGAGTGAAGCGTGTCTCGAGAATGAGATCGGCATCCGACGGCGCTGACACCGTTTCATACTTGCCGGAATCCTCGAGGGCCGCATAGAACTGGTTGTTCGGCCGGGTGGGATTCATGTCCGGAACCCCGAAAGTTTGGGGATCTACTTCCTCTCCGCCGGCACTCGAGATGAAAACTTTCTTTACGGCGAGGGTTGGCGACGGAACCGGTGCCGCCGCTATGTCTTTGGGTTGCTGAGCCCACATGACGGTACCGAGCCGCAGCGGGACCTTAAAGCCCTGGCGACACCAAGGCTCGCAGCCTGAGTCTTGACATAATTCCTCGGCGAAAATTCCCCCTCAGCTCACAAGTTCTACCATTTCTTTCTCTGCAATCACCGGAACGCCCAACTCTTTCGCCTTATCCAGCTTCGATCCGGCATCACTCCCGGCCACGACGTAATCCGTCTTCTTACTGACCGAGCCCGAGACGCGGCCGCCGGCATCTTCGATCAGCTTCTTGGCCTCATCGCGCGAATAATTAGCCAACGTCCCGGTTAAGACGAAAGTTTTCCCAGCCAGCTTGGTTCCTCGTTCTCGTTTCTTTCCCGAGAATGTCAGGCCGGCGTCGCGCAAGCGCTTGACCAGTTCGCGATTGCGCGGCTCGTCGAAGAATTCCCGGATGCTCTCGGCGATCCGCGGGCCGACTTCTTTCACTTCTTCCAGCTCTTCCTGGCTGGCGTTCATCAGCACGTCCATGGCGCCGAAGTGTTCGGCGAGGAACTGGGCGGTGCGCTCGCCCACCATGCGGATGCCGAGACCATAAATGACGCGCTCGAGCGGCAGCGTCTTCGACTTCTCGATTTCATCGAGAATGTTCTGCGCCGATTTGTCGGCGAACCGCTCCAGCCCCAGCAGGTCTTTCTTGCTGAGGTCGTAAATGTCGGCCACATTCTTGACCAGGCCGCGCTCCAGCAGTTGTGCCACCAGCGCCTCGCCCATGCCGTCGATATTCATGACGCCGCGCGAGGCGAAATGCAGGATCGTCCCCATAAGCTTGGCGGGGCAGTTCGCGTTGACGCAGCGGTAATCGACCTCGCCTTCGGTCTTCACGACTTTTGTTCCGCATACCGGACATTTCTCCGGCATATGGAAAATCCCGCGTCCGCGAGGATGCTCTTTATCCTCGATGACCTTGGCGACTTTAGGGATGACGTCGCCGCCGCGCTCCACCTGGACCCAGTCGCCGATTTTCACGCCCAGGCGCTCGATTTCGTCGATGTTGTGAAGGGTCGCGTTGCGCACCGTCGTGCCGCCGATAGCGACCGGGGCGAGTTCGGCCACCGGGGTGAGCTTGCCGGTGCGGCCCACCTGGACGCGGATGCCTTCGATTTTCGTGATCCCCGCTCGCGCCGCGTATTTGTAAGCGATGGCCCAGCGCGGGGCTTTCCCGGTAAAGCCGAGCTCGCTCTGGAACCCGGTGCGATCGACTTTGATGACGACCCCATCGATTTCGTAGGGCAGAGTCTCGCGCTTTTCCTCCCAGTGTTGGATGAATTTCCAGACCTCTTCCATGTTCTTGGCGAGCTTGCGATGCTGATTGACCTTGAAGCCGGCGGCGTCGAGGGCCTCGAGCGTTTCCCAGTGGCGGTCGAAATAGGTGCGGCCGTTTTGCAGGAGGATGTAGGGGAAGAAATCGAGACGGCGCTGGGCGGTGATGCTGGCGTCGAGCTGGCGGACGGTGCCGGCGGTGGCATTCCGTGGATTGGCGAAGAGAGAGAGCCCCTTCGCTTCGCGGTCTTCGTTCATCTTCTTGAAGCCCGCGGCGGGCATGAGCAATTCGCCGCGGACTTCAAAGCTCAGGGGCATATCCGCTTTTTTCAGGCGCTCTTTCGCGATGATGAGTGGAATCGAACGAACGGTACGCACGTTGAGCGTGACGTCTTCGCCCACCGAACCGTCGCCGCGGGTGACACCACGAACCAGCTTTCCCCCCTCATAGAGCAGCGCGAGCGACATGCCATCGAGTTTCAACTCGCACACGTACTCGACGTCCCTGCGGCCGCTGAGCTCGTGGACCCGCCGTTCCCAGTCACGCAGTTCGTCCTCGCTGTAAGTGTTATCGAGCGAGAGCATGGGCGAGGAGTGCTGTACCTTGATGACGCCCTCACGCGGCTTCCCGCCGACGCGCTGGGTAGGCGAGTCGGGCGTGATCAGTTCGGGATGCTCGGCCTCGAGCTGCTTGAGCTGCTCAACCAGCTTGTCGAAGTCGAAGTCGCTGATTTCCGGGTCGTCGAGAACGTAATAGCGGTATTCGTGATGGCGGATCCGGTCGCGCAGGGCCTCGATTTTCTTGTCGACATCTTTGCTCGGGCTGGCCATGGGAAGGAAATTATATTCGTCATGCCGGATCGGCCGCTTGGGCTGAAAATCCGGATCGAAATTCCCCGCGCGTGGTGTAAACCCAGGCTAGCATCCAAGCAACGGACGCGAACCTGGGAACCCATCGCATATGACCATGAAGGTCGTTCTTGAAACGCCGCGCCTGGTGCTTCGCGAGTTCGTGCCCGCGGATGCGGACGCGCTGGCGAAAGTGCTTTGCGACCCTGAGACCATGAAGTTCTTTCCCATGCGCTTTGACCGGGCGGCGGTGGAGGAATGGATCGCGCGCAATCTTCGACGATACGACACCGACGGGCATGGGTTATGGGCGATCGATCTGAAATCGATGGGAGAAATGATCGGCGATTGCGGGATCACCGTGCAGGAAGTGGGAGGAGAACCTCTGCTGAGGATCGGCTACCACCTT
>Ga0310913_10000047_pt1 | contig 43701 bp, 46 predicted proteins | sample GREbulkMGOX082_FD_203447 | JGI IMG/M metagenome (GOLD analysis project Ga0310913, IMG submission 203447) | Lab enrichment of tropical soil microbial communities from Luquillo Experimental Forest, Puerto Rico - GRE.bulkMG.OX082 | ecosystem: Environmental > Terrestrial > Soil > Tropical forest >...
AAATTTCATCAATCACCGCGACCTTTGGACCCGGCTGGGTCGCTTCCGCTTCAGTGAACGGGCGACCACGCACCACAGGCAGTCCAACCGTTGAAAAATAATCCGCGCCGACGCTGTTCCATGCGACCTCAAAAGCAAGCCCGTCGGCCGCAGTCGCCGGCTTTGAGTCCGGAGTGGAATGGACCCCAGCGCGTTGTACTTTTCTGCTGAACTCAAACATTCCAAATGGAACGATTGAAGATATACTCGCGTGCTCCACGCCAGGCAGCGCTGCAAGTCTGTCGCTCAAGTTTCGATAAAGCTCCTGCGCGCGCGCAGGTTCGTAGCCGCCCAGACTCGCATCGACCTCCAAAACGTAACTCGCGCCTGGTCTTAATCCAGTATCGACCGACGCAGCTTTGCCAGCGCCGCGAATGAACAAAGCGGCAGCGGTAATCAGCGCGAGTGAGAACGCAATTTGCACAACAACAAGCGGGTGACGCGGCAAGAATTTTCGGCGACGCACTACATCTTCGCCGGCGTGTTCCTTCAAATCTGTCACCACCGCGCTCCGTGAAATTTTCAAAGCCGGTCCGAGCGCAAACATGAGCGTGCCCAGCAGACAAAATCCAAACGTCGCCGCCAAGATTGCGGGGTTCGGCCCAGCCAACCACACAATGTCGAGCGGCATCAGTTTTCGCATTGAGCCAACCAGCAAATCGGAGGACCAGAGTCCAAGAATGAGCCCGCCCACGCCGCCCAGCATCGCCAGCGCAAAACCTTCAGTGAGAAGTTGGCGAACAATCCGCCAGCGGCTGCCGCCAAGCGCAAGACGGATTGCGATTTCTTTCCGGCGCGCTGTCCCACGCGCGAGCAGCATGTTGGCGAGATTAAGACATGCCACTAACAACACCACCACCGCCATTCCAAGCAGCAATGGCGCAATCATTTTTATTCCTTTCTCGGCCGACGGATTATTGCTGAGCGAATTACGCGATACTGGCGCCGCCAGGAATGTCTGATCTTTTTGTTCGACCGGGTATGCTTTTTCCAAATTGGCCGCGAGCCCTTCGAGCGCAGGTTTGGCCGCGGCCGCCGTCATCCCGGGTTTAAGCCGGCCCATGATGCGCACTTGCGTCCCTTTTCGGTCGTCAATCGTGGTTTTGTTATCCGATCCAAAATCATTGGCGACCTGATCGTAAACACTCATCGGGAGCCAAACTTCCGGCGAAAGAATTTGCATCGTGCCGACGAATCCCTTGGGCGCGATTCCGACAATTGTGAACGAGCGACCGTTGATTAATAGCTGTGAGCCCAGAATGCCCGGATCGAGATTGTGCTTTTCCCAGTAACTGTAACTCACAATCACGACCGGCGCGTTGTGGCCAGGCGTTTCCTCTTGCGGGAAAAATGCACGGCCTCGGGCCAGCTGAACACCGAGCACGGAGAAATAGTTCGATGTGACGATTGCACTAAACGCGCGGCGCGTATCGCCCTTCTGGCCAAGGCCGACGAACGCGACATTGAAACCCATCACGTCACTCAAGACCGAATTCTGATCGCGGATATCGAGGTAGGTTGGATACGAAAAACCGCGGAACTTTTTCGGATCCTTCTTGTCCTGAGAAAAAAGCTGCACCATTTCGTATGGCTTGGAGTAAGCCGGGGGAGCAAAGAAAAGAGTGTTCACCACACTGAACACGGCGGTATTCACCCCAATCCCCAGCGCGAGCACAGTCGCCGCTGCAATCGTAAACGCCGGCGCCTTCAGCAGCTGCCGGAACGCAAACTTGAAATCCCGGATTATGTTCAAGCTAGTAAGAAGCGTTTCGACTGCTCCCTGGATTCAAAAGTTTTTTCATTTCGAAAATGGGTACTGCAATGCCCATGCCACGGCCTCAAACGAAGTTGTAAGTCGTTAACAATCACCGACTAAAACTTCGCAACGTTTTTCCCGCCAATCGGGAAGTGATTCAGTTGTGGGACACCACGTTCCGATTTCGGGACGAAGAAATGCCAGCGCGAAAACGCGTTCCCGGCTAGCAGGAAACGTTTCCATGATCTGGTCCATGAGCTGGAACGTGTCGGCGGGCTCCGATCCGGGCCAATCCAAGCAGCCCCTGCGTTGCCATTTGTTGCCAAATAGAGTTCGTTTTGCAGCGCATCTTTGCGCATTCCTGCGCAACGTCGTTTTACCGGAAAATGCCGCGATCTACCTACGAAATTAGGTCACATGAGGGCAAAAACGAGACTGGGGTCGGCCGGGGCTCGAATCCGGAATCAACGCCCGCCAAAGGAGGAGGGCCGAGCCCGAATACATCAGCCCGTTCAACAGATGATACGGGAGCGGATTCAAACCGACGACTTTGTGGAGAGCCCAAAAGACCGTGCGGGCCAGCGGATAATAAATTGCCCGCGGCGTCGTCCAAATTTCTTTGAACCCGAGAGGTCCAATAACGGATTTTGGGTCAAGTGATCGGCGTCGTCCCAGATGAATACGACTCGCAGAGCAAGGGAATGCGCTCCGAACACGAACAGACGATCACGATCGCGCGAAATGACGTTCGCTTCGAAATTGCCTCGATCATGACAGCACGAGGAGATTCATGGATGCCGCCGAAGTCGTTCAACTCCACATTGGAATTGAGGAGACTTTTTGCAGTATTCGCACTTGATGAGGCGAATGGCAATGCGGATGGTGCGCGTCGTTCGGTCAACCTATTCAAATGTTAAGCGGCCAGAAGATTGTAGTCGTGATGCCCGCATATAACGCCGCGGGAACTTTGCAGCGCACTTACGACGAAGTTATGCAGCAGGGGATTGTCGACCTTGTCATTGTGGTAGACGACGCGAGCCATGATGAGACGGTGGCGATCGCGCGCACACTAAAAGATGTGCAAGTCGAAGTGCATCCCGAGAATCGTGGTTACGGCGGAAATCAAAAAACCTGTTATCGCCTCGCGCTCGCGGCCGGCGCAGACATCGTGGTGATGATTCATCCAGATTATCAATACACACCGCAACTTCTGCCGGCGATGGCGTCGCTCGTGGCCAGCGGTCTTTATCCCTGCGTCCTCGGCTCGCGTATTCTCGGCGGGAGCGCGCTCGACGGGGGAATGCCGTGGTGGAAGTATGTCGCCAACCGTTTCCTTACCTTCGTCGAGAATTTCATGATCGGCGCAAAGCTTTCCGAATATCACACTGGTTATCGTGCGTTTGCTCGAAGTCTGCTCGAGCGCGTGCCGATCGAAAAGAACTCCGATGACTTTGTTTTCGACAATCAGATGCTCGCTCAAATTATCTGGCTCGGTCACAAAATCGGCGAGGTCACCTGCCCCGCGAAATATCTGCCAGAAGGATCGTCGATTAACTTTCGTCGAAGCGTTCGTTACGGTCTCGGCTGTCTTGGAACTGCGGTGCGGTTTCGTCTTTCGCGGTGGGGACTGTCGCTGCCGCCCGTTTAATGATGCCGACCGTTCCGGCGCAGGCGACCGCGGGCAACGATCGCCGAATTATTCTGGCGACTTGTGTCTTTCTCACAGCCATCATCTGGGTCGTTTTCGCCCAAACATTGCGACACGGCTTCGTGAACTTCGACGACGACCGTTACGTTTATGAAAACTCGCATATTGCTGCAGGGCTCACCCTCGACGGCCTCAATTGGTTTCTGACTCACAGTCACGCGAGTCTCTGGCATCCGCTGACAACGCTCAGCCACATGCTGGATTGTCAGATTTTTGGATTGAAGCCAGGCGGTCATCACTTCATCAACGTCTTGCTGCACAATATCGCAGCCGTCTTGCTTTTTTTAGTTTTCTGCGCAATGACTGGCCAGGTTTGGCGGAGCGCTTTCGTGGCTGCGATCTTCGCGATTCATCCAATGCGGGTCGAATCGGTCGCTTGGATCGCGGAGCGAAAGGATGTCCTCAGCGGCGTCTTTTTCATGCTCACACTCGGCGCGTATTGCCGTTATGTGCGTGCGCCAAATGTCGGCCGCTATGTGATGATGTCGATCTTTCTGGCCTGCGGACTGATGTCGAAGGCGACATTCGTCACCGTGCCCTTCGTGCTGTTGTTGCTGGATTACTGGCCGTTGTGTCGTACCAACGATTTCGCTGGATTTGGAAAAGTCGTCACCGAAAAAATCCCATTGTTTGTTCTTTCGGCGGCGACAGCGGTCGCGACCATGCTCGCGCAGACGGTGACGATGGCGTCCCTGGAACAATTGCCACTTGTGCCTCGCCTGAAAAACGCGGCGGTCAGTTTGGTTATTTATCTTCGCCAAACATTCTGGCCGACAGATCTCGCGGTGTTCTATCCGCACCCGCACGATCAATTGAACCTTTGGATAGTCTCAGCTTGTGTCGCGCTGATTACTGCGGTCACCGTCATCGCGATATTCGTTCGGCAAACCTATCCCTATGTTTTCGTCGGCTGGTTTTGGTATTTGATTCTGGTCGCTCCGGTGATCGGCATTTTTCAGGCCGGTTTCCAAGCGCGGGCCGACCGGTTCACCTATTTGCCGCACGTTGGAGTTGCGATGCTGGTCACTTGGACCTGCGCCGAGCTTACGCGACAATGGCGAAACCGTCAGGTCATTCTGAGTTCGGTCGCTGCCTGCTCGATCGCAACGGCGCTGATTCTCGCTTTTAAACAGACAACCTATTGGCGAGACAGTGTCTCTCTTTGGCGGCGTGCGATCGCGGTGACGCCCGACAATCAAATGACGCATCAGAATCTCGCGGCGGCCTTGTCGTCGCTTGGAAGAGTGGACGAGTCGCGCCGGGAGTTGCGCGCGGGCGCAATCGCGCACGCGAGGACGGCGCTCAAGGATTATCCGTTCGATGTTCCAACGCACAATGATCTCGGCGTGTTGCTTGTTGAGAACGACGACGTTCGCGGCGGAATCGAGCAATGGGAAACGAGTTTGCAGATCGACCCGAACGACGGAAACGCGCTGAATAATCTCGCCTGGGTGCTCGCGACGTGTCCGACAGGCGACGTCCGCAACGGCAAACGCGCCGTTGAGCTGGCGACGAAAGCGACAACGCTTCCAGGAGGTGATTCGCCGATGGTCCTTCGCACGTTGGCTGCGGCTTACGCCGAAGCGGGCGCTTTTTCCAGCGCGATCAGCACTGCGCAGCGCGCGTTGGGTTTGGCGGCCGCACAAAAGGAGAGTTCATTGGCCGAAGCGTTGCGCCATGAACTTGATCTTTATCAGGCGCAGACTCCATATCGTGAATCGCCACCGAAATAAAAGACGGCGCGCGGCGCTGACATGAAAGTCCGGGCCGGAAGAGTTAAAAAGGACTCGTCCTCGCGTCTCGCGCAGTTCGCGATCTTTGCCTCAATCACGATCCTGATCTGGATCGTCTTCGGACAAACGCTCGGGCACGATTTCGTAAACTACGACGACAAAACGTATGTTTACGGGAATTCACTGATTAGTTCTGGATTAACTCTGCATAGTCTCGCGGGTGCGTTCGTCGACACGCAAACGGACAACTGGCACCCGCTCACGCTCATTTCGCACATGATCGATCGCCAGATTTTCGATCTCAAAGCGGGCGGTCATCATTTCACGAACGTGCTGCTCCACACGATCGCTGTGCTATTGCTTTTTGTTTGGTTACGCAACATCACCGGCCGATTGTGGAGGAGCGCATTTGTTAGCGCGCTTTTTGCGATTCATCCGTTGCGAGTTGAATCGGTCGCCTGGATCGCGGAACGCAAAGATGTTCTAAGTGCCGTCTTTTTCTTTTTGACGCTTCTTGCTTACGGGCGCTACATACGCGCGCCGACAATCTGCCGCTATTTGTTGATGTCGATCCTGTTTGCTTGCGGGTTGATGTCCAAACCGATGTTGGTGACGACTCCAGCCGTTTTGTTGCTGCTCGATTTTTGGCCACTCAACAGAAATCAGAGGTCAGAAATGGGGGGCCAGAAGTCACCCAACGGAATGAGCTGGACAAAATTGATGGTTGAAAAAGTGCCGCTGTTTGGGTTGTCCGCGGTGTCATCCGTCATCGCGCTCGCCTTGCAGGTGCAATCACCCTCGTCGGTCGGCCAATTGCCATTCCTTTGGCGGCTCGAAAACGCGGTCGTGACTTACGTCACTTACATCTGGCAAATCTTCTGGCCGGCGAACCTCGCCGTATTTTATCCGCATCCGGACGATCGGCTTTCGGTGTGGCAAGTTTTGCTAGCGGTCGCGGTTTTGCTCGCGATCACCCTATTTGTTTACACATCGCGGCGCGCTCGCCCATATCTCCTTTTCGGCTGGCTGTGGTATCTCATCATGCTTCTGCCGGTCATCGGGATTATCGAGGTCGGCCTTCAAGGTCATGCCGACCGCTACACTTTTTTGCCGCACATCGGATTGTACGTCGTGTTCACGTGGCTGATTGCCGACGTTTCGACGGCATTGCCACGCCGCAAAGAAATCCTGGCCATCGCCGGAAGCATCGTTGTCATTTTCTTGAGCTTGATTGCGTGGAAGCAAACGGCCTACTGGCGAAATAGCGAAACGCTGTGGACGCACACGCTTGCCGTGACAAAAGACAACGATGTTGCATTGACAAATTTCGGAACGTCGCTGATGGAGCGAGGGCAACTCAACGACGCGCTTTCCTATTTTCAGAGGGCGCTCGCGATCCGCTCGCGCAGCGCGAATCGGCATTATAATTTCAGTCTCGCCCTGATTCACGGCAGCGTCGGCGACGTGCTCGCACGTCAAGGTCGACTCGATGAAGCGATCGTTCACTTGCGGCAAGCGGTCGATCTCCGCCCCGATTATCCGGATGCGCACCACAATCTCGGCACTGCGCTTTTTCAGAAGGGCGATCTGGACGGCGCGATCGCAGAATGGCGCACGACATTGTCGATCCACCCTTATGACGCCGGCGCGCACACCAGCTTAGGCAACGCGCTTGTCCAAAAGGGTTGGTTGCGTGAAGCGGTTGATCATTACGAAAAAGCCTTGCAATCGGATCCGGACGCAATTCTTCCGCTCAACAATCTTGCGTGGGTGATATCGACCGGGCCGGACGATTCGCTCAGAAACAACGAAATCGGGGTCGAGCTTGCGACTAAAGCGAATCGGCTCTCCAAAGAGAGCAATGCCGTTTTCATTCGCACTCTAGCGGCCGCTTACGCCCAAGCCGGTCAATTCGAGAACGCGATCGAAACCGCGCGGCGCGCGGCGGAACAAGCGGATCGAGAAGGCCAACAAGGGCTCGCTGTTGAGATCATGGGAGATGTTGCTCTTTATCAGCGTCACATGCCGTTGCGGGATCCGAATTTGCGAAATGCGCAATAAAATCTCCGAACACGGAACCATCGCGACAGTTTGTGTAGGTCTGGCTGCGCTTGTCTGGTTTGTCTTCGGCCAGACAATCAAATTTCCCTTCATCAACTTCGACGATCCCGAATACGTTTACGAAGTTCCGGAGATCAATAGCGGCCTCACCCTGCACAACATCAAATGGGCGTTCACCCATTGGCCCTCGACGAACTGGTTTCCGCTCCAAAACGTTTCCCACATGTTCGAGTTTCAGTTTTACGGATTTAGTCCGGGTCTGTTTCACCTGACGAACGTTGTGCTTCATGGAGCGACTGCCATTCTCTTATTCCTCGTATTGCGAAAAATGACTTCTGTTAAGGACCAGTCTATTGGCGGCGCGGCTCGCAACTCGAACTGGAGAAGCGCTCTCGTCGCTGCGATTTTCGCAATTCATCCGCTGCGCGCGGAATCGGTCGTTTGGATTATAGAACGCAAAGACGTTTTGAGCGGCGTCTTCTTCGTGCTGACGCTCGCCGCGTATTTCTATTACACGCGCAAGCCTTCGATTCCGCGCTACCTGACGATGTCGATCTCGTTCGCAGCCGGATTGCTCTCGAAAGCGATGCTGGTGACGACTCCGCTGATTCTTTTGCTGCTCGACTACTGGCCGCTGGCCAGAAGTCAGAGGCCAGAAATCAGAGGCCAGAAATCAAAGAACGGAACGACTTGGACGAGATTGATTGTGGAGAAGCTTCCGCTGTTCGTGTTGTCGGCGATCATCGCACTTCTAACTTCGCGTGGAATCGCACCGGCTCACAGTGCTGCCGATCAGTTGCCATTCCTCACGCGAGCCGGCAACGGGTTGGTTAGCTATCTCGTTTACATCTGGCAGACGATTTGGCCAGCCAACCTCGGCGTCTTCTATCCGTATCCGCCAGATGGTTTGCCGCTCTGGCAACCGATTGCCGCCGCGGCGGTTTTGGTTGCGATAACGATTAGCGTTTTCGCGCTGCGGAAATCACACCCGTACTTGTTCGTAGGCTGGCTTTGGTACGTTGTGATGCTCCTGCCGGTGATCGGAATCGTTCAGGTTAATCTTCAAGCGCACGCCGATCGTTACACTTATCTTCCGCAGATTGGTCTTTATTTGATGATCGCGTGGGGCACCGGCGATCTTTTGTCGAATTGGCGTTATCGAGTTCATCTCGCGGCCGCCGGTGCGGTCGTTGTAATTCTCGCATGCGCATTCATCGCACGCGTCCAAGCTTCATACTGGCGCGACAGCGAAACGCTTTGGACACACACGATCGCGGTGACGAAAGACAATTATTTTGCGCACGCGAGCCTCGCCGACCTCCTGATGCGGCGCGGTCGTGTGAATGAAGCGATCGCGCATTCCGAAGAAGCATTGCGGATCCGACCCGTCGACGCGGACGCGCAAAACAATGTCGGCCTGGCCTTACTCCAGACCGGGGATACGAAACGCGCGGTGATGCATTTGGAAGAAGCCTTGGAGATTGATCCCGGCCACATGAACGCGGAAGTAAATCTGGCGTGGGTTCTCGCAACCGCGCCCGATGACTCACTGCGCGACGGCGCACGTGCAGTGCACCTAGCCAGAGACGTCGCGCAACGTGCCGGACATCCTAATGCGATCGTGCTCCGAACACTTGCCGCCGCTTATGCTGAAGCCGGTCGCTTCAGCGACGCGATCGCAATCGCACGACAAGCGGTCGATATCGCCAAAACAACCGGCAACGAAGGTTTGATATCTGATCTCGAAAGGAGCATCGCCTCTTACAGGTCGAACCAACCGACCCGCAGTGGACCCTGAGTTACGCAATCCAGATCGTCTTTGCATTCATGAATTCGCGAATGCCGGCGGCGCCGAGTTCGCGGCCGAAGCCGGATCGTTTCACGCCACCAAACGGCAATCGCGGATCGGATGCTGACATCGAATTGATGAAAACCATTCCCGATTCCAATTCGAAAGCGAATAACTCCTGCTCGATTGGATCGGTCGTCCAAGCGCTTGCGGAAAGTCCATAGCGGCTGTCATTAGCGAGCTCGATTGCTTCGTCGGCATCGCGAACGCGAAAAACGGCTGCGACCGGACCGAAAACTTCTTCACGAAATGCCGGCGAGTCTTTTGGAACATCGACAAGCACCGTCGGCTCATAAAAAAATCCTGGCCCGGCGATTCGATTACCGCCAGTCAGACATTTCGCGCCCATCGCCAGTGTCTTCTGCACCTGTTCATGCACCCCATTCAAAATCGATTCGGTCGCAAGCGGACCGATCTCCGTCGCCTCATACATTGGGTCGCCGATCTTCAGCGATCGCATTTGATCAACGAAGTCGTTGAGAAACTTGTTATAGATTTTGTCGGCAATAAAAAATCGCTTTGCCGCGATGCAAGACTGGCCGGTGTTAATGGTGCGCGCTTTTACCGCCGTCCTGACCGCCAATCTGAAATCGGCGCTCGGCATGACGATGAACGGATCGCTGCCGCCGAGTTCGAGCACACTTTTCTTAACTTCTCGCGCGGCCTCGCTGCCGACGATGCTCCCCGCTTTGTCGCTGCCAGTCAACGTGACGGCTTTGATTCGTGGGTCAACAATCAGTTTTTCAACCTGGTTGGCTTCGATTAGGAGCGTTTGAAAAATTCCTTCGTCGTTGCTTGCGCGACCAAAAAGTTGCTCGATCGCTAGTGCGCACTGCGGAACATTCGCCGCGTGTTTGAGAATGCCGACGTTGCCGGCCATTAATGAGGGCGCGGCAAATCGAAACACCTGCCAGAAAGGAAAATTCCATGGCATGATGGCGAGGATCGCGCCCATCGGCTCGTAATGAAGATAACTTCGGCGCGCGTCAGTCTGCACGGTCTCGTCTTCCAGAAAACGCTCCGCGTTTTCTGCGTAATAACAACAGCTGCGCGCGCACTTTTCGATCTCGGCGACGCTATCGCGCAGTAACTTGCCCATTTCGAGCGTCATCGTTCGGGCGAGCTCCTTCTTCTCGTCCTCGAGCAAAGTTGCGACGCCCATCATCAATTGTGCGCGCTTTGGGAGAGGTTCCCTACGATGTCTCGAGAACGCCTCCGCCGCTCGCTTCAAACACTTTTCGATGTCCGCGTCAGAATGCGGTTTGAATTCCTTCAGCTTCTCGCCCGTCGTCGGATTAATCGACGCAATCGCCATGTCGATCCTATAATCGCAACCCTTTCGGAATCAAAACGCGATCGAGCAGATCGAAGAATGATTGCACGAGCAACGCCAGCACCGCGGCCGGAATCGCACCTTGGAGAATCGTGGCATGGTCGTTCAAGTTGAGCCCGCTCAGAATCGGTTCGCCTAAACCGCCCGCGCCAATCAATGCAGCCAGTGTTGCCGTTCCCACGTTGATAACGGCGCTCGTTTTGATTCCGGCGAGAATGGAGCGCGACGCCATCGGCAAATAAATTTGCCAAAGTCGCGCTGCCGGATTCAGGCCAAGTGCGATCGCGGATTCGCGCAAGGCGCGGGGGATATCCTGCAAGCCGGTTGCGGTGTTTCGGACAATTGGAAGCAGGCCGTAAAGAAAAAGCGCGGCGATCGCGGTGGTCACACTGATTCCGAAAAACGGCAGCGGTACAAGCAACGCGAGCAACGCGAGCGATGGAATCGTTTGCACGATTCCTGCAAAAGCGAGAATGACATGACCAATCGCGCCGCCGCGGCTCGCCCAAATTCCAAGAGGAACTCCAACAATTATCGAGAGCAACAGCGAGAACCCGGCTAGCTCAAGATGACGGGAAATCCATCTCGCGAGTTTGTGTGGACGCGTTTCGCCAAAAAACGAGGTCGATTTTGTGCTGGATCCGAAATACAAACCCGCGGCCTGCGCGTAATCTTTTGTGCGCTCAGCCTCGGCGTTGAGCTGCGTCATTGTCGGCTCGTCGATTTTTCCTTCGAGCCCACGCAACAAAGCAATCGCGTTCTCATCGAGCGAAAGTCGATACAAGAACACCGCATCGTAACGCGGGAAGAATTTCTGGTCGTCCTCGAGTACGACGAGTTGGTATTGCTCAATCTTTGCGTCGGTTGAATAAGCGTCCTTAACGTCGATTTGACCGCTTCTTAGCGCGTCGTAGCCAAGCGCGTGATCGATTCCGACCACGTTTTGCAGACTCAATCGGTAAGCGACAACCAGCGATTGCCAGCCGTCCTGTCGGTCCAAAAATTCGTGAGTCAATCCCATTTTCAGTTCCGGATGTTTTTGCAGATCGCTGATCGTGCGAATCCCAAGTTCGTTTGCGCGATTGCGCCGCATCACCAGCGCCCAGGTATTGCTGAAGCCGAGAGGCTTCGTCATCGCGATTCCCAGTTTGCGCAGCTCATTGGTAATGAAAGGGCCATGCATCCGATCGCTTCGCTTCAGAATTTCCTGGACGAGCGTCCCGGTATATTCCGGATATGCGTCGATTTGGCCGCCGCAGAGCGCTTCCCAAAGAATGATCGTGCCGCCCATCCCCTGACGGTGCTCGGCGGAAATTCCAGCGTCGCTCAATGTTTCCTTCGCGATTTCTGCGAGCACATACGACTCGGTAAATTTTTTTGAACCGATCCGCACAGGCTCGGTGGCTGAAGCAGAAAGAATCAGGAAGCCAGGAAGCCAGGAAAGAATAAGAATTCGTCTAAACCATTCCTGGATTCGTGGATCCCAGATTGCTTTCATATTGCCACCAACCCGCGTTGCGCGTTAATGAAATCGCAAACGAAATTGCTTGCCGGTCGTTCGCGAAGATCAGCAATCGACCCTTGCTGAACGATTCGCCCTTCGTTCATGAGCACAATCTGGTCTCCGAGATAGGCGGCTTCCGCCAGATCATGCGTAACCAGGAGCACCGTTTGCTGAAGTCGCGCGAAAATCTCCTTCAAATCTTTTTGCAAAGCCGCGCGCACAAGCGGATCGAGCGCGCCGAGCGGTTCGTCGAGCAGCAGCAGCTCGGGAGAAAGCATTAGTGCGCGCATCAGGCTCACGCGCTGACGCTGGCCGCCGGATAGCTCGAGCGGATAGCGATCGAGAAGACTCTCCGGAAACCGTGTTAGTGCGCAGAGTTCTGAAAGCCGGGCGTACATCTCTTTTTCATCGCGAGCAAGATGTCGTCCCATCAGCAAAACATTTCCCCGCGTGGTGAGATGCGGAAAAAGTCCGCCTTCCTGAATCACATAACCCACGCGGCGCCGAACGATATCGATCTTATCCGCGCGAAGTTCCGTGCCATTAAATCGGATTTGGCCGCCATCGGGTTCGAGCAAGCCGATGATCAAACGCAACAACGTGGATTTGCCGCAACCGCTCGGTCCAATAAGGACCGTGGTTTTGCCACCGTCGATCGAAAGATCGAGTCCGTGAACGGCCGGCGCGTCGCCGAAGGCTTTTGAAACGCCGACTAGCTGAACGAGCGCGCTCACCGGTTGCTAGTTTGCCACGGTGAAATAAAAGACACCAAACCAGCGTGCATCGTCGGTCCAGAGTTGCTCGAAATGAAATCCGGCTTGGCGCGCCAGTGTGATGAACCCACCGATCGTGTGTTTGTAGGAATATTCGGTCAGAATTTTCTCGGCGGCCCGAAATTGAAATGTGTTGTTGCCGATTTTCGCGCTCTGATCGATCTCACTGATCAAATAAAGTTCGATGCGACCTTCGGCTGGATTGTAAATCGCGTAATGCAGCCAGTGAGCTAAATCGAAATCACCTCCCAGCTCGTGATTGATTCGCGCGAGCAGGTTTTTGTTAAACTGCGCAGTGACGCCGGCGCTGTCGTTGTAAGCGGCCTCGAGGACATCTCGATCTTTCTGAAGATCAACGCCGATGAGCAAACCGCCGCCTTCGCTCGCGAGTTCGAAGAGGCGCGAGAGAAACTCGCCGGCCCGGTCCGGCTCGAAATTCCCAATGGTCGATCCGGGGAAATAAACGACGCTCCGTGCGGAAAGCTGGCGCGGTAACGGCAATTCGAACGGTTCGAGATAGTCGGCGCAGACGGAAAGGATTTGCAGCGTCGGAAACATCTTGTTGAACCGCGCGCACGATTTTTCGAGCTGTTCCTTCGAAATGTCGATTGGCACGTAAACGCGCGGCTCGTACAACTCTTCGAGCAAGATCAGCGTTTTTGTTCCTGCGCCGGTGCCGAGACCGATCAGTTCGATCTGCGCCCCGAGCGCCGCGGCCATCTCCGCGCTGTGCAATCGCAGAATCTCGATCTCCGTGCGTGTGATGTAGTACTCGGGCAGATCGCAAATCTGTTGGAACAATTGCGCGCCCCGTTCGTCGTAGAAAAATTTGCACGGCAGTTGTCGCGGTGATTTCGAAAGGCCCGCCAGGACTTCTCCGCTAAAGTTTTTTTTCGCCGCGGCTTCAACCGCAGAAGGAATTTTCTCGTTCACGAAAGATCGCGTGCCAAACGGATTCCCATGAATTGCCACCGTTTATCGGGTTGAAAGAAATTGCGGTAGGTCTTGCGAATGTGAGTGCGCGAAGTCGCACACGAGCCGCCGCGGAGGACATATTGATTGCACATAAACTTGCCGTTGTATTCGCCGAGCGCGCCCGGTTCGGCCCGATAGCCCGGATATGGCGAATAAGAGCTGCGAGTCCATTCCCATACGTCCCCAAGCATTTGCGCGAGCTGTCCGTCTCGCGGCGATTGACTCAGCGGAGCTGGATGAAATCGCTCGCTCTCAACGAAATTTCCGTCGATGTCACTCTTGGCGGCGGCGCATTCCCATTCGAATTCAGTTGGTAACCGCATGCCAGCCCAGTTTGCGTAGGCATCCGCTTCAAAATAACTCAAATGGGTTACCGGTTCATTCAGATCGACTTTGCGGAGCCCACTCAAAGTAAAATTCCACCATTCGCCGTCGCCCTCTGTCCAATAAAGTGGCGCGCGCCAGTTATGTTCGTTGAGTGTAGTCCAGCCTAGCGACAACCAAAACTCCGAACGCGAGTAGCCTTTGTCGCGCATGAACTCAAGATACTCGCTGTTGGTAACCAACCGATTCGCAAGTGAAAACGGCAAAACCAGTGCGCGATGCCGTGGTCCTTCGTTGTCGTAACAGAACCCGTTGGCGTCGTGCCCGATCTCAATTGTGGCTCCATCGAAGTCGACAAACCTCGGGGCTTCGATGTTGATCTTGCCGTCGTCGATTTTGTTGGCGCGAAATACCGGATACAGCGGGTTCTGCGCGAAAACGTGTTTGATGTCAGTGATGAGCAGTTCCTGATGTTGCTGCTCGTGATGAATACCAAGAGTCAGGATTGGCTCGATCTCGCGGAATAATTTCTCATTGGCGCTTGAGACGAGATCATCAATGTCGGCATCGACTGACACGCGATATTTTTTTGTTTCATCAACGGTTGGCCGAGAGATCAGGCCGCGCAGATCGCGGCGATGCATGGCCCCGGCGGCGTTGTAGTAGGAGTTAAAGAGGTAGGCGTATCCTGGAACAGCGTCGCGATAACCGGTAATCCATTTTTTCAAAATGAACGTCTCGAAAAACCAGGTGGTGTGCGCGAGATGCCACTTCGTCGGGCTGACTTCCGGCATTGATTGCACGACACAATCTTCCGGCGCGAGATTCTCGGCCAGCTTCGCGCTAAATTCTCTGACTTCGTGGAAGCGGGCGAGAAGCTCCTCAGCAGGAGACGAGCTTGCGCGCGAGCGCGGTTGCGCGGTCGCTGGTCGGCTTTCTGGAGCGACCGCGGTTTGGATCAAGTAGTTCCACCCTCCTGTTGGAGTTCTTCGCGGCGCGCTTCCAGCATTTGATCGTGAGCTGCTTCCTCGCGCCCGTCGCTCACGAGATGTTCGCCAATAGTCTCATCCTCTTCTTCGACGCCCGGCCGGGGCACACGATGCCCCCGATCGTCTGGAGTTACTTCCCATTCGTCCTCCAGCTTTATGTTCTTGTCGTCTTCTTCGGGAGGCAATGTCTCAAGGTCGCCCAGCAATTCTTCACGGGCCTGGCTCCAATCTGCATCGGTAAATTGGTCAGGATCGCGCTCGTCAATCATCGCAAGCTCTCTCGCGCGTCGCTCAATGTCTTCCGGCGCTGGAACTCCCATTCCGTTGCCATGAAGCGAGATTTTGCCGCTAATCGGTTTCTTTTCGTTCATACACTTGAATTACGAAAACGGAATCAGGTCTACGTGCAAAAAGTTACAGCGCGAATCTTTGTCGGGAAAGAGGATTTTCCTAGCGCGAAGATTGGGCAAATAGTTGGAATCCAATGGAGGACTGCAAATTTGTGCAGCTGAAAAATGGCGGGGAACTGGCGTTTGTCGAATACGGCAGCGCGATCGGCACGCCTGTCTTATTTTGCCACGGCTGGCCAAGCTCGCGAACGATGGCCCAACTGACCGACGCGGCGGCGGGCGAACTGGGTGTGAAGATTATTTCGCCCGATCGGCCAGGAATTCGCGACTCGAGTTTTCAATCGAATCGCAGACTGATTGATTGGCCGGACGTCGTTGAGCAGTTGGCCGATTATCTCGGTTTTGATCGATTTCGAGTTCTCGCGATCTCAGGTGGTGCGCCGTACGCGTACGCAACCGCGTGGAAAATTCCGGATCGAGTCTGCGCGGTCGCGATTGCCAGCGGCGCTCCACCGATTATCGATCTTCGGGATCATTCCGGATTGCTCTCGCTTTATCGCCGATTGATCTGGCTCTATCGCCATTCGCGAATAACATTGCAGGCTTTCTTTTATGTGACCGGTATGCTTGCAAGCATTCGCCCGCCGGAGCGCTTGCGGCCGTTGATCTTGAAGATCTTGAGATTGCGACCGTGTGACGCGACGGCGTTGGAAGATTCGGTCGCATTCGAGGCCTGTTTCGAAAGTCAACGCCGCGCCTGGCGAGCATCGGTAAAGGGACTCATCCATGACGCAGAAATCTTTGGCCGGCCGTGGGGCTTTCGATTGGAGGATGTTGATGTTCCGGTGCGGCTCTGGCACGGAACAGAAGACCGCGCTTTTTCAATAGACGTCGCGAAATACGTTGCCGAACGACTTCCAACTTGTGTGCCGCGCTTTATCGAAGGCGAAGGTCATTACTCGCTGCCGATTCGTCACATACGCGAGATTTTGGCCGATTTGATCGCGGTGTAGTCGCCTCTACATTTCGAAGTGGAAGATTTTACGGCGGGAGCAATTCAGGATCAGCCGGCGCGTCGGCTTTGGACGGTCGAAGCGCCGTTCGATGAGCGAGTACAGCAATTAGTTCGCGATTGGGGCGCGAACAAGAATCCAGAACTGATTGATGAGATGATCGTCACGGCGCTGAAGATGGCCCGTGACGAAATGAGCGTGGCGGATCTGAAATTGATTAATCGTTCGCTGAAAGAGATGCGTTATGCGGCTAAGGTTTTCGCGCAGTACTCACAATTTCGAAAGGTGGTCATTTTTGGTTCGGCTCGCATTACGACGGATGCCCCGGAAGCGAGAGTCGCCGAGAATTTTGCGCGAGCGATGGTGTCGCACGATTACATGGTCATTACCGGCGGCGGTGAGGGGATCATGGGCGCGGCCCAGCGCGGCGCGGGGCGCGAGGACAGTTTTGGTTTGAATATTCGTCTGCCATTTGAGCAGCAGGCGAACGAAGTCATCGATGGCGATCCCAAGTTGATTAATTTCAATTACTTTTTTGATCGCAAACTGAATTTCGTGAAGGAATCACACGCGTTTGCGCTTTTCCCGGGTGGCTTCGGAACAATGGACGAGACGTTCGAAGTGCTGACGCTGATGCAGACTGGCAAGGCGCGCATTATTCCCGTGGTCATGCTCGACCGGCCCGGCGGAGATTATTGGCAAACCTGGGTGAAATTTCTAAGCGAATATCTTTTCAAGCTCGGTCTGGTTTCATCTGAAGATTTTTCGTTCTTTAAAATCGCGCGCGATGTTGATGCAGCGATCGCCGAGATTTTGCAGTTCTACAATGTCTACCACTCCGCGCGTTGGGTGGGGGAGCAACTAGTCTTACGAATTTGTCGGCCGCTATCCCAAAGTGCGGTTGCCGATTTGAACAAGAATTTCGCTGACATCGTTCGTCAGGGCGAGATCGTTCAGCACACGGCGTTGCGACAGGAAGAGAACGAGCCGGAGATCTGGGGTTTGCCTCGACTAATTCTGATGCCGCATCGGCACAGCTTCGGCCGGTTGCGCCAGCTGATCGACGCGATTAACGCCGTGTCAATCGGGTAGGATCGGCTCAGCAGTCGCGATCGACGCGTGTTCGCTAGCGCCGTTGCAATCCTTGGCGCGATTGCGGTGCTTCTTGCTCGCTTCAACCACCGCAAGATCGACATCGAGTTTCGCGCGCATCATCCGATCGAAGCAGAAATGTTCGCGAGCATAGCGGAGGCCTTTGTCGGCGCAGCGCTCGGCGAGATTTTCGTCAGAGAGAAAAAGCAGGATCGCGGTCGCAAGCGCGTTACTGTCGTTCGGTTGGACCATCAATCCGTTTTCGCCATGGACAATGATTTCAGGAACATCGCCGACGCGTGTGGCCACAACGGGCCGGCCGCTAGCGAATGCCTCACGCAAAACAATCGGCGACGCTTCAGTGTGGCGCGACGCGATCACCACCATGTTCGCGGCGGCAAGAATGTCGGGAATGTCCCAACGATATCCCATCATCAGGACGTTACCGTTGAGACCGGCTCGATCGATCGCCTTTCGTACCCATTTTTCCCGGCTTCGACCGCCGGTCGCTTCACCGACGAAGACGAAATGCGCGTCGGGCCGTTGATGGCGCACGATCCGCGCGGCTTCCACTAGGTTAAATTGTCCCTTGTCCGGCCGGATCATGCCGATGTTGGCAATGATCGGCGCTTCCGCCGGCAACCCGACCTCGCGCCGGAACTTCATTCGATCGCGGTTTGGAGAGAATTTCTCGAGATCGACCGCCGAACCGATCACTTCGATTTTTTCCGGAGCAATTCCGTATTGTTCGATGAATTCATTTTTAATGACTTGCGCGTCGGCCACGATTTTCGCGCAACCATGCCGGTATATGAAGGCGCGGTTCTTTTGGCCAAGCGGATCGGTGATGCAGCGCGCGCGCGTGACTGGCCAGCCGCAGAGAAAAAGCGGCAAACAGAGCCAGTGATCTTTGGAACTATAGCTTTTGATCAGATCAACCCGATTGCGGCGGCAGAAAAGCCAGATTCGAAACGAAACGAGCGGATTGATGCGGTGCTTGAGCGACATTGGAATCACCGGTGTTCCGAGCTCGCGAGCTTTCATCATTACTTCACTCGTCGGATCACAAATGAGCCACGCCCGGTGGCCGTTGGCGTTGATCCAGTTGATTTCGAGACAGGTCCGATACTCCTGTCCGCCCCAACTGCCGCTACTCTCGAGATGAAGTAAATTCACGCCGAATTTTCGATCTTCTTTTTACCAGTCTGAACACTTTCCGGGCGTTTTTCGAGAATATAATCGTGGATCGTATTAACTGTTCGGAGGGCCTTCCCGGCCACCTCCGAGTTCGGGACGCCCACGCCGAAGATCTTTTCCATGCTCACCACCAGCTCAAGCGCGTCGATCGAGTCCAAGCCGAGACCATTTGGACCAAAAAGAGGCAGGTCATCGCCAATTTGGTTGGGCGTGGTTTGGAGCATCAAGTTTTTGACCAGCATTTCCTTAATGCGGGCGCGTAGGTTGGCGTCGGGCATGGCTTAGGGGCGCGAAATTGTCGTAATCGGGCGCGGAGGTCGACTGCCCTTTGTCGCGTCGGATGAAATGCTAGTCAGGCTCAGATTTAAAGGCTAGCCGGGTTTGTCGGCGGGGTTCACTGATTGGTTTGGGTCGGGTTGGGCCGCGCCTCCGGTAGGAGCGTCGGCTCGCGGAACAGTCGATGCCGGCGCGTTTGTCTTCGCCGCCGCGTCGGTCTGGCCGGCCTTGTGCAACTCGTCTGTGAACTCGTCTTTTGCCTTTTGGAACTCCTTGATCGCCTGGCCCATTCCGCGGGCGAGCTCGGGCAGTTTCTTCGCGCCGAAGAGCAGAAGAATGAGGAGAAGAATCCAAATGAGATCTGGCCCTCCAAGATTCAGCAAGCTGGCGAGGATGCTCATGTTCGAGGCAACATTCCGACTCGATGGGCCAAGTTGCAAGGCAATTTGGCAAGAGCAATCTGGCATGAGCCCTACCGAGAGTCGGACCGAGCGTCCATCTTGTGATTTCTCGCAGGGAGCGTAACTTCGCCGATGCAGCGCTGCCGGGCATTTACGTTAGTCGAGATCACCATCGCAGTTGCGATTTTGGTGGTGGCGCTTTTGATGGCAGTGCCGAGCCTAAGCGGCGTCATTGCGGATCGGAAACTCCGCGCGTCCCTCGATCAATTTAACAATCTGGTCCGGCAAGCGCAGGAGCGCAGTGTCAACGAGCGTCGCTCTTACCTGATTGTCTGGGGGAAGAGTGAAGTGACCGTGCAACCGGAAGCGTTCACGAAAGACGAAGAAAAAAAACCAGTCGCGGCGTTCCCTTTGCAACCGGAAGCAACATTAATTCTGACGCTTCCCGCCGCGCTGACAAAGAATCCGCCCGGTGAATGGGTTTTCTGGCCGACTGGCACCTGCGAGCCTGCGTCCGTTCACTACGAAGGAAGAGCTGGAACCTGGACCGAGAGTTATTCAGCCCTGACTGGGCACGGAAAATTGGAACAATATGCAGCGAAGTAAGATCGGAGATCCGAAGTCAGCGGTCAGCGGTCAGATTGGATTCGCGTTGTATGAGGTTCTGATCGGGTTGGCGATTTTCGCACTAGGAGTGCTCGCGCTTGGTCGCGCGGTGGAAAATTGTTTGAATGCGAACACGCTGAACGCGGAGGAGAATCGCGTTCGTCAGATTTTGGCCAATCGAATGGCGGAAGTGCAAGCCACGCCCGGAGCACCTGATCCATCGAAGGAATACAACATCGACACGGGCTACGGGACCGTGAAGGTAATCCAGCAAACGGTTCCCACTCCGCTGCAGGACGAATATGGGGCACAGCTCTCAAGTATGCATCGCGTAACCTTGATCGCGAGATGGACCCGCGGCGGCACTGCGCAATCGCAGCAGATCGAATTTTATGTTTATCGTCCGGGTTAATCGGCGCCACGGTTTCACGTTACTTGAAATGATCATGGCCGTTGCGATTTTGGCCACGATGGCCATCGCGATTTATCGCTTTGTCCAATCCAACATGGTTGCGATTCGTCTTTCTTCGGACGCGATCGCGGCCGACGCGCGATACGATGGCCTGCGTGAAGTCCTGGCACAGCAGTGGCAAAGTTTGCCTTCAGGGAAGGGGGCGCTGCTGGGAGACCCTTTCAAGTTGAACGATCGTGAACGCGACGAAGTGCGATGGATTTGCGGCGTGGGACCGGGTTTGATGACGCGCTACGCTTCCGGCGATTTTGTGGTCACATTGCACCTGCAACCAAGAAAGGAAAGCGATGGCTTCGATCTCGGTTTTTTGCGCAAACCAAAGGATGACTCGTCGCTGACGAACGCGAATGAAAGCTGGATTCCGTTGATCGAGGATGTGCGGGCTCTGCAAATCAGCTACTTTCCTCCTCCGACGTACGGGAATACATGGGTTGACCGTTGGCCGTATCCCAATTTGCCAACTCTAATCAAGTTAGTGGTGGAACGCAGCGACAGGTCGACACCATGGGAGGTTGTCATTCCGATCCGCAGAACACCATTTTCGCAATTTCAGCAATGACGCCGTTGAACAGAGTTGAGCGCAGCGACAACACACGACGAACAAAGAATTCTGGCGCTGCAATCATGCTTGCGCTCTGGGCGCTCTTCCTATTAAGCGCGTTAGTGATTTCCTGGGCGCTCGACATCGATTCGCGGCTGTCGATTGCGGGGGAAGGCGCTCGAATGCTGAAAGCCGAAGCACTCGCCTGTTCTGGCGCGGAAATCGCTTTACATCCGCTGATCAAGCCAGGATCGCCCAATCTGAGCGGCCAATTGAAGGATGTCGGTGGTTATCTGGTGCGGCTCACGGGAGAAGGCGGACGTCTGGACATCAACTATTTCGTTCGGGACGGGGACCCGGACAAATTGGACGTCTTGCGACGGTATCTCGAAAACAAGGGGATCGACCTAAACGAGCGTGAAGCAATGGTCGATGCGTTGCAGGATTGGGTGCAACAAAATACTGGATTGCATCATTTGAATGCGCCACCGGAGAGCGACAACTACCATCCTGCACACGACGTGCTAAGGCGTATCGAAGAATTGAAACAAGTCGCAGGCTGGTCCGAATTCACGTCCGTGCCGGGTTGGGACGATGACTTTACCGTAAACACTGGACAAGGTGTCGATTTAACGTGGGCTTCGCGCGATGTGCTCTTGGCGCTTCCCGGAATGACTCCGGAAATTGTGGACCGTTTCTTGCAGTTACGGCGGGGGGCCGACGGAATTGACGGCACCCAAGACGACACGCTCTTCAAGAGTAATGACGAGGTCCTCCTTGCGATGGGCTTCAGACAAGATCAGATCACTCAGCCTCAGATAAAAAAAGTGCTCTCTCTAAGTGTACCGGTGCCGTTTTTTCGTGCTACCAGTACAGGACGCTCGGGAGTCGCAACGCGAACGATCCAAGTCGTGTTCACTAGAGTAGGTATTCAGCCATCCGTAATCAGCTGGAAGGAGTTTTAGTCATCGAGACAAAATCCTCACCAGTTTTCATCACACCGACGGCGCACGGCTGGAATCTTCTGCGCGCGCGCGAAAGCAACGGCGAATGGAACGTGCGTTTGCTCCAAACACTCGATGAAGCCGTTCCCCTCGTGACCGCGCAGGACGACGTCGTGTTGAGTTTGCCGGTCGCAGCTGTACTCGCGCAGCGATTTCGATTACCGAGCGTCGATCCAGCGGAGTTTCCAGAAATGGTGCGACTTCAAATCGAGAAAGCGTTGCCTTTTTCGGCAGAGGAAGTGACGACCGATTTTGAATTAATCGAGCAAAACGGACATGAAAGCGTGATTTCTGCCGTCGCTGTGAGAAATGAGCGTCTGACTGAAATCGCCGGGCCATTGCTCAACAAAGGAATCATTCCGCGGCAGATCACGGTTTACGCGGCGCAACGCGCGATGACATACGCTCCCGAAGGCCGCGCTCTTCTGATTTATCCCGAAGGTGAGACACTGGTTTCCGCTGTGACCGAAAACGGAAAGGTAAGTCTCACTCGCACGCTGGATGGGAACGCGCCGGAGCAACTGCAAATGGAGCTGCCACAACTAGCGCTCAGCGCCGAGCTGCAAGGAATCAATACCGCGTTTCCGAATGTGCTGCTCGATGAAAGTTGTTACGAGCTGCGCGACACCGTTCAGGGAATTTTGGCGAGCGCGACCGAACTCGTCGGCATCGAAACGCCGCCAGCTTCGGTTAAGCTCAATCTTTTGCCGGACAGTTGGCGGCAACGGCGGGTCCAACTGGTAAGGCGTGGCGAATGGCAAAAGCGTCTGACGTTCGCTGGTGGCGCCTACGCCGCGCTGTTACTGCTCTTTCTGCTTTATCTCGGTTACACTCGCGTCGCCATCGCGCGGCTCGATCGGCTAATTGCGCGAGACGCGCCGCAAACCCAATTCATCCGCGAGACCGAAATGAATTGGAAGGCGCTCGCACCGGCGATCGATTCGCGGTTTTATCCGGTCGAGATTCTGTTGCATCTCTACGAAAGTTTGGCGTCCGTTGACGTGCGCATCACCGTTTACAATCAATCGGCTCGGCAACTTTCGATCGACGGGGAGGCCAACACCGCAGCGGTCGCTTATCAGTTTGCCGAGAGAGTGAAAAAGAACGCCGGTCTGCAAAACTTCCGGTTCGATATGCCTGCGCCGCGAATTTTGCCAAATAATCACGCGCAATTTCGTTTGGAGGGTAAGCCGAAATGATTGAGAAACTGCGAGTCGCTTATCTTCGACTGAATCGGCGCGAGCAAATCATGACACTCGCAATCGTAGGCATTTTGTTTGCGCTGAGTAATCTTTTCGTTTGGAGACTGATCTTGGGAAATATCAGCAATTCGCGGCGCGAACTATCCGCGCGTGAAGCGACGCGTTCCGAGCAGACCCTTTATATGAGAGAACGCGAGGTGTGGGCGAAACGCGAGCAATGGCTGGAGAAAACTCAGCCAACGATGAAAGGCGCCGAGGAGGCTTCCACGTTGCTCGATCAACTCAAACAGATCGCCGGCAAGTACAATATCTTGATCGAAAACCCGGCAATCGGTTCCGGCGAAACAACGCCGACTCATCAGGCCGTTTTTGCTTCGATTGAAACGAGCAGCCATTGGCCCGAGTTGGTTCATTTTCTTTATGACGTTCAACAACCGGACGCTTTCGTTGTCTTTGAAAGTGTGAATCTGGTCATCGACAACAACGATGCGACCATGATGCGCGGCAAATTCAAGATCGCGCGCTGGTTTGCGCCGGCGCAACCGAGGAAAAGGTAAGTCATGAGAAAAGCAACAACGTTCATGTCGGCCTTCGCGTTCTTCGTGACCGTTCCTGCGCTCCACGGTGATGATTTGCCGACGAAATTGAGTTTCGATCGCTACAAAGGCATGCTCGATCATTCACCGTTCGCTGTCGCCACTGCTGTCATCGCGCCGCCCACAACGCCGAATGCTTGCAAAGATCTCTACATTGCTAACGCAGCAAGGTCGCCGGACGGCGCCACGGTCACACTCGCTTCCAGTGCCGATAAGGAATTTAAGAAATATCTGACCACGAAGGAGCCGGTGGACGGCTTTTCAATCGCGAACATTGAGTGGTCGGACAGAGTTGGCGAGACCAAGGTGACGATCAGCAAGGACGGCCAATTCTGCACGCTGACTTTCAATCAAGCTGTTCTGAGTCAGCCGATGCCGAACAAGCCGCTGCCACCTGTGCCAGGTCTTGCTCCCCCAGCGCAGCAACAGCCGGCGTTCCCGAAGCCCGGACAAACTCAGCCCTATGCCGTGCCAACACCGCATGTGCGCGGAACAATCCAGCGAAACCCACCGCAAATGATGCCAACGCCGGCGCGCACTCCACCGCCCAGTGTTGAGGAATAGTTACCTGTCGATCTTAGGAAACTCTTACACGCGAGAGTTCCAGACGAACGCTATGATCCAACGCAGTTTGACGGTTGAGTTCGATACATCCCTGTGTAGCAAGACGTCGGTCGGGCATCACGCTAGAATATGAGCTTGCGCGCGATCGGAGATGTGCAATAAACCGGCGATTATTCGCCCCAATCGTCGTCCGCCGTATCGGGCACACGATCAGGTCCGGTCGAAAACAAATCGTATTTGTCAGGATGCTTGATGCCAGGGCAACGATAGATGTACGGATTGCCCCAAGGATCCCTTGGAAGTTCTTTGAAAAACGGATACCAGCGGGTTGGTCGCGGCTCGCTCTCGGGTTGAGTGACGAGAGCCTGCAGTCCTTGTTCGGTGGTCGGATAAAAGCCATTCATTGCTTCATACTGCATTAATTGAGTGCCGATGGCCTGAATGTCCGCCCTAACCGCGACTCCTTTGGCAAAACCAGTGGGATTTCCGATTTTCGAAATGGCGAGACCGAGCAGGATCACAATGATGCTAACCACGATCATGATCTCAAGCAGCGTAAAACCTGACTGATTCATTCGTTTCCTCATCTTGCGATCTAAGAGACACGCAACGGCTGGTCGCGGTTCAATTAATGGTCGGCCTGTAGGAGATAATCCGATTTTTCCCAAAGATATTTCAGTTGCACCTGCGTTCCGCGAATCGCCGATGTCGATGTACTGGCGCCGCTGAAGATGATCACACCGTTCGTGCCGACCTTCAAGTCGCTCACCGGGATCAGCTTCTGAGCGCGGAGCCAGCCGGTGTATTGGAAATGCATTTCTTTAAGGAGCGATTCCATCTGGCCGCGATAACCTGGGTCGGCCAATTCCGGCAGAGTGAGCGTTGCCGGTCCGACATCCTCGCCGTTTACGTAAACTTCGGGTGGTGAATCAATTTGCGGGCTGGCAACTTCGAATGTCAGGAGTGCGAGTAACGGCTGCGATTCGATCCCAAACTCGAACGTTGCGCCGTGTTGTGCGTCGGGACCCATCGGAATAGTCTCGCCCGCCAGCGTCGCCGTTACCGTCCCAAAATGTTCAACGTCTTGATCGGGTGAGTGCAGCGGTGGCAGCGACGAAAACGGCTCCGGAATAACATCGCGATGCTCGGCGTTGACTGGATGCACGACTTCGCTGCTGGTCATCCAATCCATGTACGCCCCGCGGACCGTTTTGCCGTCGCCGGGCACCTCGATGTCGAGCGTTGAAATTCCGTTCATTGGAATCATGACAGAATCGGAGCTAGGCAAAGGGAAACCCGAACCAAGTTCGCCTGATCTCAAGACTTGCGAGCCCAATTCATCCCAAGCCACGATTTCCGGCCGCGCGTCGGGTTTATCATCGAAGAAGATCCGAAAGAACATGATTTGGTAATCCGGACTTGGAGGCGTAACGCGGATGCGAAAGACCGATCGAGGTGTGCCGTCAGTTCCTGTCGTAGAAGTCATGTTGACTGCTTCGACCCAGCTGGGCGCGCTTTGTGGACGCGACGCCGCTTTCGGATACTGGCGCAAATCGATCCACGCATTTTCCACTACGCTTCGCGCGCTCGCGCTTTCGTCAGTGGTTTGCGGCAAGCCGTTGCTGAACGCTTCCTGTGCGAGTGCCGTAGATGTTGCGCCAATTAGACAAAAAAACGCAACGAAGCGAGCGACCATTTGGTCGCGGATCGTATGTTAGTGCGGTCTGAACTGCAAGCTATGTGTTGCTTCAAAAACCGCTGAAAGAATGCTGTAGACAACGAGTCCGACCACGAGCGCGATCACGACGATAATGACTGGTGGAATCAATTGCGAAATGATCGCAACGTTCCGGTCGAGCTCGCGCTCATAAACGTCGGCAATCGTATGCATCGTTTCGCCAAAGCGGCCCGTTTGTTCGCCAACGGCCATCATGTCGGTAAACAAATCGGGGAAAATGTGTTGGGAACTCAGCGCTGCCGACAAAGTCGCCCCATCGACAACAGCGCGACGCGCATCTGTAATTTTCAGTTCCAAATACTGGTTGCCGGCAATTTCGCTTACGAGATCGAGAGCCCGCAAGAGCGGAACGCCATTTTGAATCAGCGTGCCGAGCGTGCGCGAAAATTGCGCGTAGTAACGATGACGAATCACCCGCCCGTAGCCCGGAATTTTCAATCGAAAGCGGTCCCAGGTCAGTCGTCCTTCCTCCGCGCGCACGAATGCACGAAAACCGACGCTCGCGCCAATAACAATTAACAATGCCATCCACCAGTAAGTGATGATGCCGTGATGAATCTGCATCAGGATCCGCGTTGGCAACGGAAGCGCCCCGCCGATTTGCGCCATGAAGCCGAGCAATTGCGGCACCATGTACGTGATAAAGATGGTGATCAGCGCCGCGCCAGCAATCGCGAGGAACGCGGGGTAAATCAGCGCCTGTTGGACCCGATCGCGGAGATTTTTCGCTTGCATCAAATGTTTTACGAGTCGCAGCAGAATTTCCGGAAGCGTGCCGCTCGCTTCGCCCGCGGCAACCAGATTGACGAACAGCGGTGGAAAAATTCGAGGCATTTCGCGAAGCGCCTGCGAAAAACTGCGGCCATCGATCAGCGCTCGGTGCAGAGTCCGCGTCATCTGTTGAACCCGTGGTTGCTTGAGCCGTTTTTCCAAGATCGACAATCCCTCATCCAAGGTCATCCCGGCTTGGAGCAAATGCGCCAGTTGCTCTGTGAAAATGAGCAACTGACTTTGTGGAATCTTCAGACTTTGCGTTGGCGTCTGGGGTACGGCCGCAGATTCCTTCTTATCAAAACTTTCCCGCCGAACTCCGATCACATCGATTCGGATCGGGATGCACCGTTGCTGCTCGATCTGATGAATTGCGATCGTGCGATCGGCGCAATCCAAGACGCCTTCGACGAGCTCGCCTTGGGCGTTGCGCGCTCGATAAGCAAACTGTGGCATCGGACGGGAAACTAATTCGAAATCCAAAATGCGAAAGTAGTGGTCTGGCCCCGCCGTAGCTCATGGCATCGAAGGCGCGCGAAATTGATTCGGCAAAGGCGGGCCGCCCCCCCAAACCATTGAACAATTCGATCTCGCACGTTAAGGTCCGCGGCGATTTGAACACACTGCAGACTGCCGCTACTCCTAGAGTGATCGCCGGTGTCGTCTCGGCATTTGTTTCCTGGTTTTGGGTGTCGTGTTTCACCGATATTTAGCACGAAACACCGAATACCTGGCGACCGCATGGCCGGGCGCAGTTACCTCGCGGCCAGTCTCCTTAACACGATCATTTCATTTTAATCGGTGATGACGCGAAATCGCCGAACGCCGATAGACCGCCAAATAGCTTGCGAACTTTAACGCTACTTCGACCCACCGCGTGCGGTGCTCAGGCACGTCTTCTCTCTTTGGCAATCCAGCGCGTTGACACGGTTAAGTCGCGCGTTACGCTCAAACCCTGCTTACGGCGGGGTAGCCAAGTGGCAAGGCTGCGGTCTGCAAAACCGCTATTCGCGGGTTCGATTCCCGCCCCCGCCTCTCCTTCACTTTCCTAGGTAAAACACATTAAAGAATCTCTTTGCACACCATTGAATTTTATGACTAGGTTATGACCAGATGGCGAGCATACATAAAGACCCCCGTGGTAAATCGCCCTTCTGGTATTGCGCTTACAAGCTGCCAGACGGGAAACGCGTTTTTCGTTCTACCAGGTGCACAGGCAAAAAAGAGGCGAAGGTGTTCTGTGAAACGCTTGCGAGGGCTTGTGAAACAGCAAAGGCCGGTCGACTCACAGAAGACCGCGCACGGGAATTAATCTCGCAAATCCTTGAGGCGTCCACAGGTAAGCCCTTAGCGAGCTACACTGCAAAGGCCTGGTTTGAGCACTGGCTCAAATTAAAAAAAGCGCGTAGTCCCAAAACCCTTGCTCGTTACGAGCAGGTGGTCCGCGATTTCCTTTCCTCGCTTGGGCAACGTGCTGAACTGTGGCTGCATCAAATCACTTCTGACGATGTTCTGGCTTACCGCGATTCTATCACCGGCGCAGGGAAAACCACGCGCACAGCAAATTTAAGCGTGACCGTCGTCTCAGCGGGGTTCAACGCGGCGCTGCGCGTTCACAAAACCGACATAAACCCCTGCGTTGTGCTCGACAAATTAGTGGAAGAAGATTCGATCAAGCGCGATACGTTCACGCCGGAGCAAGTGGCGAAACTCTTTGAAGCCTCCGAAGGCGACTGGAAAGGTGCAATTCTCCTCGCCTATTTCACCGGCGCTCGTCTTTCCGATGTCGCCAACATGCAGTGGAGTGCGCTTGATTGGAAAAACAAGACACTCTCCTTCACACAGCACAAGACGAAGAAACCGCTCACCGTTCCGCTGCATCCGCAGTTAGAGCGCGCACTGCGGAAAAATCCAGGCATCGGCATGACGCCAATGTTTCCGACGCTCGCAGGAAGAGACACAGGCGGTAAACACGGGCTGACCGGGCAGTTCAAGGCCATCATGGAAAAAGCCGGCATCAATGGCAAACACGCACAGGCAAGTGGTGGACGCATCCTCTCAAGCCTCTCTTTCCATTCTCTGCGGCATTCCTTCACCTCTGCAATGGCCAACGCCGGAGTCGCGCCGGAAGTAAGAATGAAACTCACCGGCCACTCTGACAAAGATGTGCACCAGGGCTACACCCACCACGAACTTGAAACACTGCGGGCAGCTGTCGCGCACGTCCCAGGCCTTAAACCATGAACTTGAACTTCGAAGAAGCCATAAAGCACATCACAGGCGAAAACCGCCCGAAACGTGCCTATGAGTGGATTGAACGCTTCATCGAAGCAGTGCCAACAAGATATGACGGCGATAAGAAATTCCTCAAAAACTGGTTTGCTAACCAAAACCAGATGCACTGCTGAGTTTTATCGCCCCTACTTCGCTGAATGGAAAAGAGACGAAAAAAAACGCTCCGCTAGAATAAGCAGCTTCCGTCGCAAACCACGGCGACCGCCGCCGCCGGAGTAAGTCGCCGTCAGTAAAAGAAGTTAGCTACATAATATCGGGCTGTGGCTCAGCTTGGTAGAGCGCCTGGTTCGGGACGTCGGCCTAACGAATTTACTCACGCGGCGTCACACGCACTAACGCGCATTTACCTATGAAATCTCGCAATGGCGTGTGAAGTCACGTTGACTCTCGCGGCGGCAAATATACCCGCTCAGTATCACATTTCAGTATCGTAACGTGGAACGCCTGGCCCTGAGCCAGTGGAGCGACGATTGCCAGCCGCATCATAAATGCGGATCACAGCATCATGCCGAGCAAGCTTTGTTCGTCCGTTCCCGCTATTGCCTCGGCGCTTCCGAAGCGGCGAGTTTTTGGAAGCGCGGATCATTCCGCAGCGGATCGAAGTCGGGGTCGAGACGCAGAAACGCGGGCGTTAAATATCCAGGTATCTTTAGCAAGCTCGCTAGAGCTGGTATAGCACCGTCGCGATCGCCGAATCGGGCTTGGAGCCGCGCACGATCAGTTTCCCAAAAAGCTCCTTGAAGAGCGTCTTTTGCGATCGGAAGCAATTTGACGGCTCGGTCGATGTTTTTCATCGCCTCTTCTTGGTCGTCAAGCCCGGCATAGACCAGCGCGAGCAAATCGTAAGCATTGGAGTTGTTCGGCTGATTTTTCAGCATAGCGAGCAACGCTTCGCGAGCGCGAAGATAATTGGCGTTAGCGCCGCTGGTGTCGCCGGATAGCCGCCGCAAATCGCCGACGCTCAGATTCAAAAAGCAGGAGTTGAAGTCATCTGGCGCACTGGCCTGGTTTAGTTGAAGAAGCGCTTCGAGCTGCTTAATACCCGCGGTATAGTTACGGCGAAGTCGCGCCTGATTTACGATGGCGAGGATGCCGGTTCCGTCGGTCGGTTGCACATGCATATCGGCGAGGGCAGCTTCCGCCTGATCCAATTCGCCCTGCACTTGGTAGTTCAGGGCCTTGAACGAGATGAAGTTGACATCATCGGGCGAGATATTCAGGGCATCGTCGATGTCGCGAAGTGCGGTTGGGTAATCCCGTGTAAAAGACCGAAGCTGTGCTGCATTTAACCGCGGGCTGAGCGAGAGCGGGTCAAGTGCCACAGCGCGATCGAGATAAGCAGTGCTCTCTTGCCAATGACCCTGTCGGCGTAGAATAAGCCCAAGCGCCTCCAGGATTTCGGCATTGCTAGGCCACTTAGCCACTAACTCCTTAAAGCGGCCGGCGGCACCGTCGTAGTCGCGCTCCACATAATATTGATAATAGCCTTGCGCGAGCTGCACTTCGGCGAGGTCGGGTTGCAAGCGCACCGCCGTATCCAGCGCCGCGCGCGTTGCTGCGCGACGTTTTTCGCTCGCATCGTCACCGTTAAAGAATTCCGAAGCATTAATCCTCGCCAAAAGTGCCCAGGAAATGGCGAAGCCGGGATCGAGGTGGACAGCCTGCTCCAAGAACGGCTCAGCCTTTTGATTACTGTCCATGCCGCTTTTGCGGTAGAGCGCCAAACCGCGGAGGTAAGCGTCATACGCCTGCGGATTATCTGTCGGCTTTGACGCGAGCTGCTGTTTTTCGGCGCCGGTCAGCTTGGCGTTAAGTTGGTCCGCGATCGCGCTGGCTACTTCGCCTTCGACACCGAAGACATCGTCCAGTTTGCGATTATAACTCTCGGCCCAAATGTGTTCGTCCGTCGCGGCTCGAATGAGCTGCACATTTACGTGCACGGCGTTGGCGACTTTTTGCACGCTGCCTTCGACTAGATTTGCCACGCCTAACTGTTTGCCGACCTCACGCAGATTATCCGGTGCACTCCTGTATTTCTGGGTGGACGTGCGGGAGATCACTTTCAGGTCGGCGATCTTGGACAATCGCGTCAGAATCTCGTCCTGGATGCCATCGGTAAAGTAGGTGTTCTCCTTGTCGCTGCTCAGGTTTTCAAACGGCAACACTGCGATGCTTTTCTCCGACGTGGTCGGACCCGCTCTCTGTGAGAAAAAATAATAGCCGACGCCAGTGGCTGTGAGAAGTATGAGCGCTGCGATCAATGCCCGCGGCCATGCAAACGGCTTCCCCTCAGGCTTGGAGATTGCCCTCTCCTCCTTTTCAACCGCTTGCCGGAATTTTGTCGGCGCTTCCGGATTGCCCACTTCCTGAGTGTAGAGATTTACGAGATGAAGACGGTCGCCGTGTTTGACTTCGCATTCGCCCAAGTCGTGTAACTGGGGTTGCCAACGAGGGAAATGTTCCAGGTCCTCCGCCACATGCTTAGACAGAAGAATGTGCCCAGCGTCCCCACAGTCCATCACGCGCTGGGCGATGTTAACTCCGGCTCCGGCCATGTTGACTTGTTCATTTAGGTCAGCCACTTCACTGACCGGCCCGCTGTGAATTCCCATCCGCACTCGTAACTTGGGATGGGTTTTTAGTGCCTTAGCAATCTCCAAGGCGCATAAAACCGGCGCTTCCGAGGTGGTGCGAAACACTAATGCGCCGCCATCACCAGTCGGGAGGCGCAATAGTTTGCCTTCGGTCTCGGCGAGCCGGAATTGCTCTGTTCCACGCACAATTTCCTTCAACACCTCAAGCTGCGTGCTCTGTTCGCTGATGAGCAATTTCGAATAACCGACGATGTCGATAAACAAAACGTGCCCGATCTCGAATTTCACGTCTGTGGAAGACGCAGACGACATTAGATTTTCATTTTACCTGAGAACTTGAGATTCACCGAGCCTATTTGTGGAAACGCCAAGTTCTTGTGGCCGTTGGTGACCGAATCACGCCGCCGAGGCAATCGATTGCATTTTTGGCAATTGCCCTTGTCCCTTTGTTTTTGTATTTTTTACTTATTTTATATAAGAGCAGGAAAGCAAATCTAGCTATCCACCAGCCGCGCTAGCCGCTGTCACCCTGATGTTAAGCGGTTATTAGCCTGCGGCTTACGCTGATCGGCGCAGGGCCATTGTCACTGAAATGTGAGACTAAGCCGCTGGACCCGGCTTGAGAAAGTCTAAGAAGCCCGGGCGCACGATATTGGCGATTTAACGATATAAGCCCGATTGCATGCCGTTTGCATGATTGCATCGGCGGAAGACTGTCGATCTTCGGCGACGCTCTAAATAGTGTCGTCTTTCTCGCGTGTTTTGTCGCCGACGCAGAGGCTTGTCTGGAACCCGAGGTAGAGGCTGGGCCGCAGGCTTGCTCGACGATTTTGACGCTGGCGATGGCGCGATTTCGCCGAGCTCAAGCTTTATATGCGATCGAAGACGAGGATGTTCGGCAGGCGCTGGTCCACGGGGTGCAGGGTCATGGTCAGGGTCTTGAGGTCGGGAGAAACGGTGATCTCGCGAGTCTCCACAATCTGGCCTTTGAGTTTTTTGGTTAATTCGATCGAGTGATCGCCGAGGCGGCGCGCGGATGTCACGCTGCCTGCAGCGGGACTGGCGCCCGCGGGCGGATAGTCCTTTCCATCGAACTTCACGTTTTTCGCTGGCTGGCCGCCGGGATTGATGAAAGAAAGGCCGTCGCCCTCGTAAGGTCGGATTTCAATCTCATACACTGAATCGGGCTTTTCTTCCGTGGTTTCCCAAGTGCCTGGGATGCCGGAGTTGCTTGCGCTACCCTCCGCGCGCTTGTAGACCAAGTCAATGCGCGACGTCGAACCATCTGGCTGGTTGCCACTGAAGGTGTCGGTGAGCGTCTTCCCGTCGTCGGACAGCTTCCAGATTGCGGTGAGCATGGTGCGGCCGCCACTCTTGCGCGTGATCTTCCAGTTGCCGGGCGCTTCAACCGCAATGGAAATGGTGGTGCCCTGAATTCCGGGCTGGTCGGTGCCATCGGCCACCAGCGTCTCGGTCTCGCCGACACCGGCAAAGGTGAGCGCGTATCGGTTTGCGCCGACGAGCGCGATCGTCATTTGGTCGGCGAGTTTGCTCTTGGAGAGGTTGAGCTTCCATTTGCCGATGAAGGGTTCGTCGGCGGCGCGGGACGTGGTGGCGATGAGACAGGCGAAGCAAAGCAATGGAATGGTTCGTCTTAGCATGAAATGCTCCAGTTCTATTGACATCCATGACAATAACTGGTCGCGCGAAATCGAGCAAAATTTTGTCAAACCTTTAATGGGTTGAGTTATGTTATCAGCTCTATGTTGGCTTCGAAGCATACAGACCTAACCAAGCGATGAAGCTACGGCCCATAGAAGAAACCATTGCAAACAAGTTTGCCACTGGCGCCGCCCGTGGCTTATCTCTTTCTCGTTAGATCATGCAATGGAATTGGGAAGCGATTAGTGCAATCGGCCAGGTCGTCGCGCGGTTGCGGTCGTTATTTCTCTGATTTATGTGGCGCGGGAAGTCCGAAAGAATACTGGTGCCACGCACCTAGCTGCGATGCGCTCGATGCACGACGCCTATAACCATTGGATTCAACTAATTGCCCGGTATCCGGATTTACATGATGTGTATCATCGCGGTGTCCACGACTTCGAATCTCTCGAAGGCACTGATAGGGGACGCTTCTTTGCTCTCATGCACGGGGAGTTTCGAAATTTTGAGGAGATATATCACCTCAAAGCGAAGGGCCATCTGGAAGAAGATGTGTGGCGTGGGTGGGAAGCGGCCATGCGAGAGGTCAATGGATATCCCGGAGTTCAGGCCTGGTGGCGTTTACGCTCGCATTGGTTCAGTGAGAAGTTTGTGAAGTTCGTCGATCAGTTCCAGCAGACAGCCAAACCTCCACAGGGGTTTCGCGAAGCAGTTCCAGATCAACGATTGACCAATCGCTCCAGTTAACCGCTCTATGCACGTTTATGCGCGGTCGTCGAAATGAGGAACTGGATATCTGCGTCTTTGGCGCACGCGGCGTTCGTTGAAGTGTTCGGGGAGTCAATACGCGCCTCCTGAGTTGTCGTCTGATTGCTGCTCCACAACTTGCTTCGCGTTCAAACATGCCGCTTGTTGCTTCCACGACAATCCAATGACCGTGCACTATGGTCACGAAAAACCAGACCAAGAGACGTCTTTCCGGTGTTGACTGGCTTGGCCATTGCGCCGATAGCAATAAGTAACAGAAGGGGGCTAATCATGCACCTGTTGATTCGTCACAAAGTCGCTGATTTCGCGAAATGGAAGCCGGTCTATGACGGGCACCTGTCGGCGCGACAGAAGGCTGGAGTAAAGGAGGAACACCTTTTCCGCAACGCCGACGACCCAAACGAAGTGTTGCTTCTTTTCTCGGTGGAAGATTTCGACAAGGCGAAAGCATTTATTGCTTCGGACGATGTGCGCCAGACCATGGCGAAGGCCGGAGTAAGCGACAAGCCGGACATTTATTTTCTCAGATAGTGGCTGCAAGCCGGGTCACGCCAAGTTTTACAGCCGCTCACATGATGGCTGTGATTCGCGTTTTCGACGTGGCGGGAAGTGTGATCGAGTTCAGTGAGTTTTAGGCCAAGCGATTTACACGTTAGCCTTGAAATATCCCGGGAGCAGGCCTGACCCGGCGCTGGCTTGCGCACAAACTCTACCAAAAAGCCGCAGGATTCGTGGAACCCGTGCGGCTTTGTTAGTGAGATCCCAGACGCGTAGACTCAGTCCAAAACGACAACGTGATCAATCACACGCTGATTGCCCACGTCCGTGAAGTAGACGCGCACGCGAGTGTTGGGTTTGACCGCGGTTGTGACTGCTGCTCCCGCTTTGTCCACAACGTTACCAGGCCCGTTGAGAACATAAGTGCCCGGCTTATTCGAGCTGTCCTCGCGAACAACGAGAGTTTTGACCGGCTGATAACTTGTCGCCGCGCCATCCTCGGTCGTTGTGATGATCCTACCAGTTACCGTTATTGTTTCTGTCGTAGTTGCGGTTTTTCCTTTAGACGTCGAACGCGTCTGCGCAAACGCCAGCGGCGCAATCAGTGCGCAGCAGGCGAGGGTCACAATTGTTTTCTTCATGGTGCCTCCGTATTGATGTTTGTTGATGTTAATTATTAATTCGTTAGACATTGGCCCGGGTGTCACTCTTAGCCTATTACTGTTTTTGGAATGGACTCTTAGGTTAAAGCGAATACGCTGCCGGGTGAAATTCTTGAACTACCATCATCTACGTTACTTCTGGGTGGTCGCGAAAGAGGGCGGCCTGCGGAAGGCGGCGGAAAAACTGCACGTCTCCCAGCCGACCATCAGCGCGCAGATTGCGGCACTGGAGGGCACGCTAGATGAAAAACTTTTCCAACGGGGTGGACGCGCATTGGCGCTGACCGAGACCGGCCATCGCGCGTTGGGCTACGCGGAGGAGATTTTTTCGCTGGGGCAGGAACTCCTCGACGCCACCCGGCAACGACCCGGCGCACGTCCGTTGCGAGTCCACATCGGCATCACCGACTCGATGCCCAAGCTTGTGAGCTACGAAATCATTAAACCCATCTTCAAACTTGAGCAGCCCATTCAAGCCGCCTGCCGCGAAGGAAGCGTGGCCGACCTGCTCGGAAAACTGGCCGCCTACCGGCTGGACATCGTGCTGGCGGACGAACCCGCACCCAGTTCACTCCCCGTTAAAGTCTTCAACCACCTCCTGGGCGAATGTGGCGTGACGTTTTGCGCCGAGCGTAAACTGGCCGCCACCCTCAAGCGCAAATTTCCACAATCACTGAACGATGCGCCGGTTCTGCTGCCGGCAAACAACACCGCCCTGCGCCGAGCGCTGGAAAAATGGTTTCAAGCCCGGAAAATTCGCCCTCGCGTGGTGGCGGAGTTCGATGACGCGGCCCTGATGACAGCGGCGGCGGTGCACGGCCTGGGCTTCTTCGCCTTGCCAACCTTGGTGGTTAAAGAAGCTGTTACGCGCTATGGCTTCCGAAGCATCGGGCGCCCCCAGAATTGCGGCCAGCAATTCTATGCCATCAGCGCCGAGCGCAAGCTCATGCACCCGGCTGTGTTGGTCATCACGTCGCAAGCGCGGGCGGCATTGTCAAACTGAACTGGTTGTGCGCTTGGCCTGCTTTTTGGTGAGCTTTCGCTTCAGTCGCACATCTACTTCTGCTTGAGCCCCTTAGTTACCCGCACGGCTGGCTGGTGGCACGATTCCGTTCATGCGTAGATACTCCACGATCTGACCGTAATGGTCGAACGCGTGAGCTGGAGCAAAAGTAGCGAGAAACAACCGGGTGGTTGGCCTGCCACTTCCGCTGGTGATAGGTTGGACTAGGTTCGACACGGTCAGCGTCGCAACCGCCTTGTGGCCGTAGGCGAAAGAATCTTTCAAGAACTTGATGATCTCGGCCTTGTTCTTCATGTCGTCCGGACCTTTCCCTTCATTAGCGGTGGCCGGCGCTTTGTCGCCCACGATCGGCGCCCAGATGAGATAATTCGAGGCGGCGACATGTTTCAGCTGTTCCCCGAACGTGCGCACGCCTTTATAATCGCTGCCGGCAACGTTCAATTTCTCCGGAGAAAAATCGAACTTGTCCTCCGGCATTGCTTCGGCCGCCTCCACAAGTTCCTTTTCAACGACGCTGATTTCACGGTCGATCGCTGACGCCACAGTGGGGGGAGTTGTCGGCGATGTTGATATCGGGGGTGTCGAGTGCTCGCCCGCTGCCGGACTGCTGGTGGTTTTGGAGTTCGTGCTGCTCTGGGCGTAGGCCAAACTCGCAAAAAGGAATGCTGGTAAGATTAGGAAAAACTGTTTCATAGACATTGGTATTCAGTTTGGTGATCAAAGAACTTGGGCGGGTTCTTTGCAAGCCGATTGCGACGTCAGACCGCATGAGCCGCATCGCCGGTCCGATTCTGCTGTCGCAGATTGGCTATTGTCGCTTCGGTTAGCCTAACGAGAAAGAGATAAGCCACGGGCGGGGTCGGTGGCAAATGCGCTCGCGATCATTTTGATCGGGGGCCGTTGGCTTCATCGATTGGTTAGGCCTTTTCACCGGGGAACGTGCCACACAACCGTGCACTTTTCTGATGATGTATCGCCACGGCCGGAAACGACAAGTCGCGGGATCATTGGGGCAAAAAAGGCCGGTGTAGCACGAACACGACCGAGATGCGCCCTGCAATCAAAATGAGCAGTGCAGCAAGAAACTGCACGTGCGCTGAAACACCGACACCGCTGTATCTTTTCAGTAGCCATGCGAGGAGAGGGCATGCTGCGATGCCTGAAAACATTGCAAACCAGCCGTTCGTTATTGGCAAAGGTCCTTGTTGTACGAGAAGAGCCAATCCGCCAATACCTGCGACAAAGAACCACGCCCACCCGGCGATCCATGCAGCCACGATCGTCACCGTTCGCAGATACATGTTCATTCCATGTGCGAACGCTGAGCTGGAAGCGATGATCAGGAATCCGAGGATAACCAAGCGCATAGACCTAACGAGAAAGAGATAAGCCACGGCAAGGGTGTCGTGGCAACCTCACGGAAATTATTTCGCCAACGGGGGGCGTTGGCTTCATCGTTTGGTTAGGCTCTGCGTTAGTCATGCCTATCGTGATGGCGCCAAATGCAATAAGTCGCTGCCAACAATGATTTCCCCTTTGAAATTTCTAGCAGCGAGCTCACGCATTTTCTCCCCGTCTTTGGGCGGAATGATGTGCGTCAGGACGAGCTTCTTCACCTCTGCAGCAGCGGCGATTTTACCGACCTGTTCTGCGTCCGTGTGGTAACGACTTAGCCGCTGCGCAACTTCAAACGTGTCGCGGCGGCCCTGATCGGCAGAACGCACATTCGTGAAGTAGCCAGGCATAAAGACTTCGTGGATCAAGATGTCGGCGCCATGCGCGAACTTCACTAGGTTATCGTTTGGCGCAGTATCGCCAGAAATCACCACAATCTTCCCGTCGGCTTCGAATTTATAACCGAACGCCGGCTCAGCCGGTCGATGATCGACCTTAAACCCAGTGATTGTGACGTCAGAGTCTTTGTAAACAGTGCCTTCTTCCACGATGTGCACATCGATCTTGGCACCATCTGGCGCGAGATTTTCGACTAGATCGCGTCGAATGTGAATGTCATCCGCATAAAATTTTAACAGGCCATCGACCATTTCTTGCGTTCCGCGTGGTCCGTAAAGTTGAAGCGGATATTTGCGTCCCATCACCCAGCTTGTAGCGAACAGATCTGGCAGACCGCCCGTGTGATCGGAATGCAAATGCGTAAGTAACACTGCCGCGATTTCGGGCAATGGCTGTCGAAGCGCGCTTAGCCGCAGAACAACAGCGCGACCTGCGTCGACGACGAAATAGGTGCCGTTGACGATTACCGCGGTGGAAGGTCCGGCTCGATCCGGGAAAGGGCGAGGATAACCGGTTCCGAGAAGCACGACCTCCATGCTCCGCACTGGCTCGGCTGAAGTTTGAGCCAGCGCATGTAGTTGCAAGCTGAACAGCAGCGCGATCCCGAGCAATCTCATTTCTTTCGTCAGAAAACAGCTAATCGAGCATGGGGCCTAACGAGAATTATACGTCAACTTGACGTATCGGGCCCGTTTTCCAGTCGCTTCAACTCGCGTTCATGACCGTAATAGAGGATCAACGTCTTTCTGTCTTCCAACGGACTCGTCTCTAATTTGTCCGGCACTTTCCCAAAGGCGTATTCCATAAAGGCGCGTTGCAGGATCGGTTCCTTCGATTCCGCCCAGCTCCGTAGAATCGCTTCGGCAAGCGTTATCCTCGCGCCCCGATATGTCGTGACCGTCTCCGCCGCAATCGCTTGACCCAGTTTCCGCAGTTCATCAAAGCTACGTGGTCGCCCTTTGCGGTTAATCCGCGGATCGCCTTTGACGAAAGGCTTTTGCAAGAAAACCTCAGCGAGTGCTGCTCGGCGTCGGCTGCGGCGCCTAAATTTGGCGCACAGCTTTGGCTAGAGAAAATGGCTGCGATTACGGCGGCGTTGTTATCCTTTTCTTTTCGCTAGTGACTTTGCCGTCCGGCGCAATCGTTATTGTGGTTTCGTATTTTCGCTCGAAATACTTGATCGCATCGGGGGGCGCACCGGTTTTCGTGTAAGTAGAGGTGATCTCGCTAACGAGGATGTTTGGCTTAGTCCAGTGGACCGTTGGCCAGCTCGAGGCGAGATAAGCTGCGTCTGCGATCTCTGCATCTTGTTCAGCCGGTAGTTCAAGATCCCGGGGTAAATCGATTTTGCTAAACGATTTGCCTGACCAAAAATACAGTTTTATGTCCGGCTCGCCGTGAGTCCCAATTATTGTAAACAAGAAACCTTTCGAGTCTGGCGCCCACTCGACGTCGCCTTCGCGAAACCGCCCGGCGCCGTGATCTTCCTTGGTCAGATCGAGAACGCGCTTCCCGCTCGCTTTGTCAATCAGCTCGGATCGCGTAACTGTGGAATCTTCGTCGGTGTATCGGTCCGAAAACACTTTGTGAAACGCATACTTGCCGTCCGGTGATGGCCAATCCGTGATTTGACGGCGAAAGAACAATTTCGACGTCTTCGGAAAATGGTGCTGCAGATATCCGGTGCTGTGAAAAGGCCACGTCACCTCATCTTCGATGGAATTCCTGACGCCGACTTGGAACGAAACAGGCTGGCTTCGCAAGAACGCGGCCAGCGCATCATCGCCGATCAAATGGAGGGCGACACCGAGGACGCCGGCGTGTTCGTCGCCGCCGGCGCCATCGGCAAAATCGCTGACCTGGAAAAATTTCTTTCGCGCTTCGACATCGCCCCGCACTGCGCCCTGAGTCACTTCATAATAATCAATGCCGTGATGCCGCGCTTGCTGGTCGATTTCGTCTCCCTCTTCCGGTTTTCCGGGCAAATCATCTTTTGTGAAAGATAGCAGAATGCGTTGCGCATCCATCCAACCGGTCTTTCCGGAGTCGAGTTTTACTTTGCACCATGGATCGTATTCGTGGCGTTGAAATGTGAATCGCTCGCCTTTTTTCACTTTGGCAATGATCGGCGACCCGGCATTCGGTTTTGCTCGCAAATTGACATAGCCATCGGGATCATCGATGACGCCGCGAAACGTATGGCTATCGGTAAATCCGAGAAACTCGCGCGGTACCGTTTCGTCGGACGCAGTCGGTGTGCTGGAAGGCGCAGGCTGATTTTGCGCGGCAACAACGCCGCCGGCGACAACGCAAGCAAACAACAAAAAGAGTCTCAAGTTATTCGCCGCCTTCTTTTTCATTTACGGATTCGGAGTAAAAGTCTTTTTCGGCGAGGGTGCGTTGACGTGATGATTTTCCCAACCATTACTCGGCTTTAGATCCCAGAACATGCGCACCGTCGGGATCCTGCCGTTGTCGTCCAGCTCCACAACGCGATTTTGGTAGGTCGCGCGCGCCGCGTCAATATCCCCGGCGCGTTGCTGACCCAAATGTGGCGCAATCTGCGCATTATACTATAGAGTAGAGAGGAGGAAAGTGTCCGTTTAGTTCGGGACGTTAGCCTAACGAATTGACTCACGCGTCGTCAAATGCACTGACGCGCTTTTACCTCTGAAGTCTTTTCAGACGCCGACAAAATAGAAAATGAGCGTTCTTCAGCCAAAAGCGATGCCCCGCGCGGCGTTGGTTGAACCCTCGATAGAACTTCCGGCGGTCTTTAAAACCTTTGCCACTGTTAGCCTTGGCGCTGACTTTACTCTTCCGCCTTCGCCACCATACGGTGTGGCAATGAACTCGCCCTCGCCGTGGTATCTCAACCCTTTATTCTTAACTCCCATATTCGGCTTGGCTGGTGCAGTCATCGGCGGATTGATCACTTTTCTTTCTCCCTACTTTATTGAATCAAAGCGGATCGAACGAGAACGGCTACGTGAAGAATGCGAACATACCGCTGCGTTAAGACAAGCCGCTCGCCTAGTGCAAGTCGACCTTGCTAATGTCGCAGCCACCTTGAACGCCGCGGTCGAAGCTGGCAAGTTGTGGCCGAACCCGAAGTCCACTTCCATTCCCAGTTGGGATATCTGTCGGTCAATTCTCGCTCGTGAACTCTCCGGAGATACGTGGAAGGAAGTTTCGCTCGCCATCATTACCGTTGATACCGTGCAACAAGCCTATCAGACGTGGACAAACACCAACCCAATGAACGACGCGCAAAAAGCGTTCCTCAAAGATCTCATATCGGAAATTGAATCTGGACGAGACGCCCTTAGACCGTTCTCGGCCTGAAAGTTAATCGGCCCGAGTGCCGGAAAGATTGCGGTGCCTCGCTGTCGCAGCCGGCTGCCATTACGTCGCGAAGTAGCCCAAGGCGCGGCGTTGGTTGAAGTGTTCGCCGGGGAATGAAAGCGCGAGTTCTCGAGAAGGCGCTCAAGTTCGGGCCGTAGCGGATGCGCGTGGGGTCGGGGATTGCGCCGGTTGCAGGTGTCTTGGCTGCGTGCAGGGCCAACGCCAGCGCTAAGCATCCACACGGTGGAACACCTCGGCGCTTACAACGCGGCCATCAGCACCAAACGTCAGGTTCTCTGAGACGCGCCGCTTTCGACCGCCGATGTCGGCAATGTAGATGATAGCCAACTCTCCGCTGGCCTCGTCCCACACGACGCGATCAACGATGAACCGCAGTGACCCCACGCGTGCTAAGGCCTTGTTCCAGTAGTCACGCAATGCCTGCTTTCCGCTCACCGTTGGCAGGCCAACAACGGCGGCCGCTGTCGGACTCGTGAAAGCCACGCGATCATCGAAGTGCTCAAGGACACGCTCTACCGCGAGCTTGTCCCAGTCCGATGCCCATTGCTCCGCAAAAGCCCGCGCTTCTTTATGTGTCATTGCCGTTCCTCGTGTCCGCCTAACGAGAATTATACGTCAATTTGTCGTGAACCACTCCCGTTTTCCAGTCGCTCCCGCTCATCCGCGAAATGCAGGACGAGCGTCTTGTTCATTACGACAGGATAGGCGAGCTGTTGAGCATCCGAACGGACTGAGACTCATTTAACGTGAGCCGAACACCATGAGACGCACACTTCTAGCAATTGGAATCGCAGTGTTGTTATCGCTCTTGTTTGTTCCATGGGGTAATCATTATGGCCGCGTCCCTCTTTGCATCGCCGCCGCGTTGGCTGCATCAACAGTCATTTGGTTGTCCCTGCGTAAAACCGTTTCGGATTGGGCCGAGGCGGCAGAGGCTTTGGTCGTGTCTGAATTAGCCATCTGATTATTACTCGCGCATCCGATCATCAGCGCGAGGCTGAGAAATAACGGAAAAATACCGATATAACGCTTCATGTTGAATGGGGTTTCAACCTAACACTTGTGCTTAGGCTCAATTAGAATATGCGACCGCGATTTGGTAAAGCAAACTGGTGTGGCTAGTCATTAAAGGCCTGCTCTTTCTCGCTTTGGCGGCCTTAACCGGCGCAAGGCGCTTTCGGTCTAACGAGATCGAGATAAGCCAGCGCGGGACGTCGTGGCAAGTTTACTGGCTGCGAAATAGCTCTCCGCTTACGCCGAAAACTAATCGTGACTTGGTGGGAACATTTTGTTAATTATCACTAATCCGTCGGACAGATGCAGCGCACCCTCATCCTACTTGTGGTGGTGTCTGTGGCTCTTAACGCGGCTACGGCTGCTCAACATGAACTCGTGATTCGAGCCTCTGACATCGGAACTGTTTACTCTAACGGGTTTGGACTGGTGTCGGTCTCTTTCAAGGGCGAGAAAGCAAGGGAATTTGCTCGGTGGCCAAGGGTCGAGCAGGAGATCCGTCTCTTGATTCCGCATGAGGGACTGCGGAACGCGCAGTTTACGATCGACGGTATCTATTTCGGCTTTTCCGATTCTTCCTCGGCCAACCGATTCTACAGAGCGGTCTTAGCCGGTTGCTGCCGATAACAGGGTGTTAGGTCAATCGCTCCCGTTCTCCAGTCGCTTAGACTCATGCCCATAATGCAGAATCAAAGTCTTCCTGCCTTCCAAGGGATTGGTTTCCAATTTGTCCGGCACTTTGCCGAACGCATATTCCATGAAAGCTTTTTGAAGTATCGGTTCCTTGCTTTCCGCCCAGCTCCGTAGAATCGCTTCGGCAAGCGTTATCCTCGCGCCCCGATTTGTCGTGACCGTCTCCGCCGCAATCGCCTGGCCTAGTTTCCGCAATTCATCAAAGCTACGTGGTCGCCCTTTGCGGTTAATCCGCGGATCGCCTTTGACGAAAGGCTTTAGTCCGTGTTTTTGTGTTTCCATATTTGTTCCTTCTCTTGCTTCATTCGCTAGGCGGTTTTCTTCCAAGCGCCGCTTCGACGTCACTGAGCGCGTAACGAATCACCCGCGGATTGATTCGCCAAAAGGGAACCCGACCTGAAGCCCGCCAGTTGGCAATCGTTCTGGTAGTTACCTTGAAGTAATCGGCCAATTGTTTCGTGCCA
>Ga0310913_10000048_pt1 | contig 43428 bp, 72 predicted proteins | sample GREbulkMGOX082_FD_203447 | JGI IMG/M metagenome (GOLD analysis project Ga0310913, IMG submission 203447) | Lab enrichment of tropical soil microbial communities from Luquillo Experimental Forest, Puerto Rico - GRE.bulkMG.OX082 | ecosystem: Environmental > Terrestrial > Soil > Tropical forest >...
GCCAAAAACATTTTTACAGGCCAAACTAGGGCTTCACGGAGGGTGACCACCCCGGTTTCCGTGACGCTCCGTGACCACCCCGGGGGTGACTGTCCGTGACGGCTTCCGGGCCGGTTGAGCGTGCCGTGCGCGCTGAGCTGCGTGCCCTGAAGTGCTCGGTCCAGTCGGACGGCTCGGCGGCGCTTGCGGTGGCGCTGGCCAGGCAGATCGACTCGGCCCGGGGCGCGGTGGCCGCTGCGGCGGCCGCCGCGCAACTCCGGCTCCTCCTAGACGACCTGCGGGCCGCCGCGAAGGACGCCAGGCCGGAAAGGACGGCTGTCGATGCCCTCCGCGCTGATGAGCTCGCCGCGCGGCGTGCCGCTGCTGGGTGACCAGGAGCCGCGGCTGTGCTGGCTGCCGCCGTCCGACCGGGACGAGTCGGGCCGCAACGCGGTGAAGCTCGCCGCGCATGCCGGCCTCGAGCTGGATCCGTGGCAGCAGTTCGTGCTGGAGGCTGGGCTGCGGCGCCGTGGGAGCCGGTGGGCGGCTTTCGAGACGTGCCTGATCGTCGCCCGGCAGAACGGCAAGGGGACCGTCTTGGAGGCGCTGGAGCTGGCGGCGCTGTTCCTGTTTCCTGATGTGCGGCTGATCTTGCATTCGGCGCATCAGTTCAAGACGGCGGCTGAGGCGTTTCTGCGGATCCGGTCGGTGATCGAGGGGCATCCGGATTTTGAGTCGCGGGTGTCGCGGATCCGGACGGCGGCGGGTGCTGAGGCGATTGAGCTGAAGGACGGGAAGCGGCTGCGTTTCGTGGCCCGCTCGAGCGGGTCGGGCCGCGGGTTCACATCCGACTTGGTCATTCTCGACGAGGCGTATGAGCTCGGTGACCAGGAGATGGCGGCCCTGTTGCCGACGTTGACGGCGAGGCCGGATCCGCAGGTGTGGTACACGTCGACGGCTGGTAATCCGGGGTCGGTGCAGCTGGGCCGGGTGCGGCGGCGTGGCCTGGCGGGCGGTGACGGGTCGCTGGCGTTCCTGGAGTGGTCCGTTGACGAGAACGGCTACGACCCGGCGGACCCTGCGGAGTGGGCGCGGGCGAACCCGGGGATGCATACGGGCCGTATCACGGCTGATTACATCGAGCGTGAACGGGCCGCGCTAGGTCCCGAGGCGTTCGCCCGTGAGCGGCTGTCGATCGGTGATTACCCGGTTGACGGCGGCTCGTGGGAGACGATCTCGGCGGATGCGTGGGACGCCTGCGCGGCGCCCGGGGCCCGGCTGTGAGCGGCGAGGTCGCGTTCGCGTGCGAGATCAGCGAGGACCGTAAGAAGGCGGCGATCGTGGCGGCCGGGCGTGAGGTGGACGGGACGCGGGTCCTGGTGGACCTGGTCTGGTATGAGCACCCGCGGGGCGCGGTGGGCCGCCTCCAGTCGCTGTGGGAGAAGCATGACCCGGTGGCCGTCGTGGTCGACGCCAGGAGCCAGTCGGTGACGTTGCTGAAGCCGCTGGCCGAGGCGGGGATCCTGGTCACGGAGCCGAAGACCGGGGACGTCGCCACGGCGCACGGCGAGTTCCTCGACCTGGTGAACGACGGGCAGCTGGCGCATCTGAGCCAGCCGCCGCTGACGGCGGCGGTGCAGGCGGCGCAGCAGCGAGCCCTGGCGGGTGCCCAGGCGTGGGAGCGGCGCGTCACGGTCGACCAGTCGCCGCTCGTCGCGGCAACCCTGGCATGCTGGGCGTTCCGCCGCTGGCTCGAGCTGTCAGCACCTGGTGTCTGGGCTATCTGAGGAGGCGATCGTGCGGCTGTCGGTGGTGCTGCTGCTCGTGTCGCTGGCCGGGGTGCTGGGCGGTGCGGCGCTGATCGGGACGTGGGCGCTGGGCCTGGGTATCGTCGCGGATTCGGTGGCGGTCGGCGTGTACGCGCTGCTGCGGGATGACGGCCGCGGCGTCCAGGCGCCCCCGGTGCACCAGGTGCCGACGCTGCATGATGTCCTCGAGCGGGCGCGGGCGTCGTGAACACAGAGATCGACCTCGGCGACGGGCACAGCATCAGGTTCGCTGACTGGGATCCCGACCTGGACCTTAACCCGCAGTACCGTGATATGGCTGACCAGCTGCCTGCGCGGGTGACCGGGCTCGTCCGTCACAAGCTGCCCGGCGTCAATCCTGGCACGCAGGGCGGTTACTGCGAGGGCGCGATTACTTTCGATACCCCGGCCGCCAGTGCGTACTTCAGCGGCCCGTTCTGGACGGTTGAATCCTGGGATCCGCTGACGCTCTCGCCGTCGCTGCTGTGCGAGTGCGGTGACCACGGGTTCATCCGCGACGGCCGGTGGGTGCCGGCGTGAGGCTCCTGGACCGGCTGATCCGCCGTGACGGCTACTGGGAGGGCCAGGCTAGCGGCGCTGCCGTCCTGACCAGCAGTTACTCGTCGGCGGACCGGGAGGCGGTGCTGCCGCAGCTGACGGCGTGGGCGCAGAATACGAACGCGTCGAATGCGGTGGTGTTCGGTGCGTCGCTGGCCCGGATGTCGCTGTTCTCGGAGGCGACGTTCCAGTATCAGGCGAAGGACGATAAGCACCTGTTCGGGAACATGACGCTGGCGAAGCTTGAGGTGCCGTTCGGGCCGAATACGACGGCGGCGCATCTGCTGGCGCGGATGGAGCAGGACGTGTTCCTGGCGGGGAACGCGTATATCTGGGATGCGCCGGGTGAGGACAGGCTGGTGCGCCTGCGCCCGGACTGGACGACCATAGTTTCGGAGCGGGTGCAGGTGGGCGGGGGCGGCTATTACCGGCGGCCGCTGGGGTACTGGTGGGAGCCGCCGAAGACGCAGCTGGACCAGGGGCAGGGGTTCATGGTGCCGGCCGGGGAGTGCGTGCACTGGGCGCCTATCCCTGACCCGCAGGCTGATTTCCGGGGGATGGCGCCGTTGACGCCGGTGTACCGGGATGTGCTGGGTGATGACGGCCTGGTGCAGCACAAGGTGCGGTACCTGCAGAATTCGGCCAGCCCGAATCTGCTGATCAAGTACAGCCAGAAGCTGCAGCCGGGCACGGTGGACTCGATCCGTGAGCGGATGCACGCCCGGTACGGTTCCGCGAATAATGCGTATAAGACGCTGGTCCTGGATCAGGGCGCTGACGCGACGGTGATCGGCAACAGCCTGGTGCAGATGGATTTCTCGAACGTCTCCGCGGCCGGGACTGAACGGATCCTGGCTGCGTGCGGCGTTCCGGGGGTCCTGGTCGGCCTCGAACCCCTGCGCGGGGCCGGCCGGGGCTTCGAAGAGAGCATGACGAAGTTCGCGAACTTGTGGGCGCGGCCGCAGTGGCGGTCGGTGTGCGGTGCTCTGGAGCAGCTGCTGGATGTGCCGGCGGGGAACCGGTTGTGGTTCGACACGTCGGATATCGCGGCGCTGCAGGACGGCGAGATGGAGCGCGGCCAGGCCGCCCTGGTGCGGGCTCAGGCGCTCCTCGCCCTGGTGCAGGCCGGTTACACCCACGAGTCGGCGGTCGCGGCGGTGGAGTCGATGGACCTGTCGCAGCTGGAGGCGGGGGGAATCGGGACGCCGGGGTCGTCGCCGCCGGTGCAGCATCAGCTTCCGCAGCCCGGCCAGCCGGGCGCGACCGCTACGCCGCTGCCGCCGACACTTGGCAGATTGCCAGTCGGCAGCACGTCGCCGGGTGACGGCGGGAACGGGTCCAGGCCACTGGCGCGGCCGTCGAGCGCGCGTCGGGCGCTGACCGGAGGCGGCTATGGCTGACACGTGGGCGGCGCAGTGGGCCGGGCAGTGGGCGGCGCCGGCGCAGCGGTTCAATCACAGCCATGCCCCGGCGGGGTCCGCGACGGGCGGCCAGTTCACCAGCGGCGGCGGCAGCGGCGGCCCGTCGAAGGGCAGCGGCAAGGGCGCTAAGCCGTCCGGTCACGGGCAGTCCTCGCCGTCGCATGCGGCGCGGAAAGCGGCGCTGCTGGCCAGGGCGAAGGCGGACCGGGAGAAGGCGCACCAGCTCCAGCAGCAGCTCAACCAGCTGCTGAAGCAGCAGAAGACCGCGAAGGCCGCAGCGCAGAAATCCGCGGCGGCGGCGAAGCATCACGCGGCGTCGGCGGCTCACTCGGCGAAGGCCGCCGCGGCGCACAAGCATCACACGGCCGCGCATCACAAGGCGACCGCGCGTCACGCCAGCCTGAAGCAGCGGATCTCCGCCCTGCGGGGCCAGATCAGCAGCCTTCTCACGCAGGCGTCGCAGCTGACCGCGCAGGCAGCGAGACTCTGATGGCCGAGACCAGCCCCGGCGACGCCAGGGCCACCGAACGGCTCCACGAGTACTGGGTGCACGGCGAGGGCGCGGCGAAGATCCGGTGGGGCGAGCCTGACGATTTCCGCAGGTGCGTCGATCACCTGGGGAAGTACATCGCGGACCCGGAAGGGTACTGCGACCTGGCTCACCACGCGGCTACCGGGATGTGGCCCGCGCAGCACGCGGAAATGGTCAAGAAGGAGACCGGGAGGTCTGCATTGGATACTCAGCGGGCGGCGATCACGACCGCGAGCCAGAATGATCTGCCGGATGACGCGTTCGCGTACATCGAGCCAGGCGGCAAGAAAGACTCCTCGGGCCGCACCGTGCCCCGGTCGCTGCGGCACTTCCCTGTCCACGACGCCGCCCACACCCGGGATGCCCTGTCCAGGGCTCCGCAGTCACCGTTCGGCGACCGGGCGATGCCGAAGATCCGCGCCGCGGCGAAGAAGTTCGGCATCGACAGCGATGACAGCGGCTCAGGCGGCTCGTCATCGCGTGCCGAGTTCACGCGGCTGTACCCGCTGGAGAACATCGAGATCTTGCGCTCCGAGAGCATCGGCCCTGACGGCAGGCCCGGCGTCATCGTTGAGGCATATGCCGCAGTATTCGACCAGGAAGCCGAGATCGAGGACCACGAAGGCCACTATGTCGAGGTCATCGACCGGACCGCATTCGACACCGCGATCGCCTTCGCCGCCCGCAATACCGGCGGCCTGGCCGCCAACATCAAGGTGCTGTACAACCACGGCAAGACGATGGAGGGAACCCCGGCCCCGGAGTTCCAGCTGCCGATCGGCGTCCCGGTGGATATAAAGCCCGAGGCGCGCGGCCTGCTGACCCGGACCAGGTATGACATCGAGGACCCGTTCGCGCAGCGGGTGCTCAGCAAGATCCGCGAGGGGTCGATCACCGCGCAGTCCTTTGTCGGCCGGATCATCCGCTCCGACCCGCAGCTGCGCCGCGGTGACCGGCACCGGCCCGACAGCGCGGGCAATCTTCGCACGGTCCGGCGCATGAAACTGGGCCTCCGCGAGTACGGGCCGGTCCTGTGGCCGGCCTACACGGGCGCCGAGATCCTCGGTGTCCGCATGTCCATTCCGGGAGGCGTCCCGGACGCGGATGAATATGACCACGCGCAGGCACTCTCTCCCGATGAGGGATCCGCCTTCGCCGGAAACGACCCGCTCCCCGCAGAGGAGCACTCGGCCCGGTATCACCAGCACGCCTTGTACCGCCTGCGCTCCCAGGAGCTGCGGGAGAGCAAGGGGCTGGTCTGGTAACCAGACCGAAAGGACGTGGCCCGGATGGCCACTTTGCAGGAGATCCTCGACGAGCAGGCGAGGATCAAGACCGAGCTCCAGCGGATGGAGGACGACGACAGCGTCACCGAGGAGGACTCCGGTGACCTGCGCGACACCCTCGTAGCCCGCTGGGAGCTGCTCGACGGCAAGGCGAAGCCGCTGATCGAGCGGATGGAGAAGGTCCGCGGCATCACCCGCGCGGCCTCTGACCCGGCGAACCTCGAACCCCCCGACGCGGGCGGCTCCCGGTGGGACGGCACCCCGGACCTGGTGATCCGGACCAGCCGTGACCCGTACGGCGAGCTGGAGGCCGTCCGGTCGCACCTGGTGCGGACGTCGGAGTTGCGGGAGCGGGCGTTCGACGCGATCGAGCTGGAAGCCAAGCGGGGCAACCTGGCACACGACTTCGCGGAGAACACCACCCGGCTCGTGCAGGACAACCCGGGCAGCCTGGGCCGCGGCGTCGCCGAGCACATCCTGACCACCGGGTCACCGGAGTACCAGGAGGCGTTCCGCGCGTACCTGGAGGACCCGCAGGGCATGGCCCAGCGTGCCGCGCTGTCGCTGACCCTGGCAAACGGCGGATACCTGCTGCCGTTCGTACTCGATCAAGTTCCGGTCGCCTAGCACGGTGACGTGCTAGTGAAAACCACGCTGTATCGGTGAACCCCGCCAAACTAGATCAGGGGAATACCGAGGCAACCCGTGCCGGGGAGTCCGTAGAGACTACACGCGAGGCAACTCCGACAGACCTGTGAAGCCGGCATAGCTGAGCAGGGCTGGAGTTGAAGATATAGTCCGGTCTGCATCGATGGGAAAGATGCAGAGCCAGGCAGAAATGACCTGGCCCCCCGTGCGCTAATGCGGGGAGTAACAAAAACGCCAACCATCATACTGACGAACACCGGGTCGGCGAACCCGTGGCGGCGTATCAGCAACGTCAAGCAGACCACGTCGAACACGTGGAACGGCGTCACCAGCGCCGGGGTCAACGCGGCGTGGCTCACTGAAGGCACGATCACCGGTGACACCACCCCGACCGTCGGGAACGTGGTCGTGACCCCGCAGAAGGCCGCGGCGTGGGTGTTCGGTTCCTATGAAGTCCTTGAGGACACCGATTTCGGGCAGCAGCTGCCGCGGCTCCTCGCCGACGCGAAGGACCGCCTGGAAGAGGCGGCGTTCGCGACCGGCGCCGGGTCCGGCGGTGTCCCGCAGGGCGTGATCACCGGTGCCACCACCGTCGTCACCACGGCGACGACGCTGGTGTTCGCGATCGGTGACATCTACGCCACCCACGGGGCGCTGCCGCCCAGGTTCAGGAATGCGCCGGGCTGCGCGTGGGTGATGAACGTCACCTACATCAACAAGGCCCGCCAGTTCGACACCGCCGGCGGCGCGTCGTTCTGGACCAACCTGGGCAAGGGGCAGCCGGAGACGCTGCTCGGCGCCCCGATCTACGAGTCGACCACGATGTTCGGCGGCACGCAGGCCGTCGGGTCGCTGATCGCCGTGTTCGGCGATTTCGGCCAGTTCATCATCGTCGACCGGGTCGGCGTCTCGCTGATCTACGAGCCGCTGGTCAAGGGCACGGGCGGCATCTTGCCGGCTGGCCAGGCCGGATGGTTCATGTTCTGGAGGACAGGTTCCACGGTGGCAGTTCCGAACGGCTTCCGGGTCACCAAGGGTCTCTGACCTCGCGGAGGACGCGGGCGGTCCCGCCGGCGGGACGGGACCGCCCGCCAGAAGGTGAAATACCACTGAGGAGGTGGCCTGATGGCGGCGGTGTACGCGATCGAGTCGTTCCACTGGAACAACGGGACGACGAACGTGTTCGTGAACAAGGGCGCGAAACGGGACTCGGTCACTTCCGCGGTGGCGGTGGCCGAGCCGGCGAAGTTCACGTCGAATGCGCCGGTTGCGTCGCAGGCCGGCGGTATCACCGGGGTGCTGGCCCAGTACCTGGTCACCTACCCGAACGGCCCCGAACTGTAGGAGGCACCCGTGGCATATCAGGCGATCCAGTCGTTCTCCGCCGAGTTCGGTGACGGGCGGCCGGCGCAGGCGGTGAACAAGGGGGAGATCTTCCCCGACGGGCATGAGCTGGTGCGCCGCGACGCGGATTCCAGCGGCGGCCGGCAGCCGTGGCAGCTGTTCAAGGAGCTGGATCTCGGCGAGGAGAAGCCGAAAAGCACGCCGAAGGCGGCGCCGCGGCGGCCGGCTTCACCGGTTTCTGGTGAGGCTGGGTAATGTCGCTGCTCATCGCGAACCAGGACTTCTCCGTGGAGGTCGCCGGGGTGGACGTCGAGGTGAAACGCGGTGACTTCTGGGATTCGACCACCGCGCTGGCAACCCAGGTGAGCGGCGCGGGGCTGCTGTCGGTGCTGCCGGACGGCATCACCGCCCATACGATCACCGGGGACTGGGAGGGCTGAGCGGTGTCAGTCGGTAACGGGCAGCGGGTCGCGGAGTACCTGACGCCGGTGACGGTGGCGTCGTCGCCGGTGGTGGGGCCGTGGGTGGATACGACGGGGTTCACGCAGTGCCTGGGGTGGCTGGCGGTGGCGGGCGGTACGACGGTCGTCACGGTGGAGTACGGCACGGACGGGTCGGCGGCGGACGCGGATTTCACGGCGGTGACGATCACGGCCGGGGCTAACGCGCCGTTTAACGTGCTGGGCCCCTATATGCGGTTCAGGATCGTGCAGACGGTCGCTGACGCGACGAAGACGAAGCTGTACCTGCAAGCGAAGGCGTGAGGGAATTATGGCTGATGGGACGGCGATGGGCCCGGTCCAGGCCATGGAGCCGACGGACCTGTACGGCGCGGGCTCGGCGCCCAGCGGCGCGCGGTATGCGCTGTCGCCGCGGGAGCGGGACGCGTGGCAGTTCGGCGTGGACCAGGCCGGGCCGGTGATCAGCGGCTGCCAGGCGGCTGTTGACGCGCACACCGCTGACGTGGGTGACCTGGCCGGCCCGTACGACACGGGAACCATCCAGCCGGGTGTCCCTATCTACGGAATGGCAGGCTGACGTGGCTGACGTGCACGGGTCGCCCGGCGACGCGCCGCAGATGCCCGCGATCGGGCCGGGCCCGGACATGACCCCCTACTACGGGGGGCCGCTGGCGCCGGTGGACGTGATGGGCGACCCGGATGCGGGCGGCCGCGATGACGTGGCCGCGACGGTGGCCGGGGCGGCAGCCGCGGCGAACGCCCGCTGGCATGAGCACCAGTCCGACACGTTCGGGGTGGGCTCCACGATCGGGGACCTGATGGATTTCCCGCCGTCGCCGCTGGACCCCGGCGCCGGCGTGGGGAACACGGCCCCCGCGGCCGCGTTCTTCGACCCGCCCAGAGACTACGGCGGCGAGCAGGGCGCCCCCGGCTACCAGGGAGAGGCAGTTTAGATGGCTGGCAACCCGTTCTTCACGAACCTGGACCCGGCGGCCGCGCCGGACGAGGTCACCCCGTACGGCGGCCCCGGCGACACCGCCGGGTATGTGAAGGTCACCCCGCCGGGCACCGGGCCGGCGCCGGCGCCGTATGACATCTCCGCGCCGCAGGACATCGCGGGGATCACGGCGGCGGCGGAGGCGGCAATGAACCTGTCCGGGGGTGGTGAGGGCTCCGGGCCGGGTGCGGGGATCCCTGACCGGGACAGCCCGCGGCAGCAGCAGGCGGCGGCGATCCTGGATTCACCGCAGGGCGCCCAGTCGTCGAACGTGTTCGCCGGGTTCCCCGACTACGAGAACCAGGACCTGCGGCCAGGCCCGGACATGGAGAACCCCATCCAGGGGGAAGGACCCGCCGGGCCGCCGTACCCGGGCACCACCCAGGGCGGCGTGCCGCAGTTCACCGCGGGCGCCGGCGCTGGCGATAACGCGGGCGTCCCCGGTGTCACCCCCGAATCCGGGGACCTGGGGCCGGGCGGCATGGACTACCCGGGCACCGTGCAGGGCGGCCTGCAGATGTACGGCACCAGCTGACCCGTGGGCTGGCTGCTGCATGTCCTGGGCGTCGATGACGTCTCGGGCCGCTGGTACGGGTTCTGGTCCGGGTTCGGGTCAGACCTGGGATACGCGGGGATCATCGCCGCGCTGGTCCGCAAGCACAACTGCCATCAGCCGCGGTGCTGGCGGATAGGCCGGTTCCCGGTCGAGGGGACGGCCTGGTCGGCGTGCCGCCGGCATCACCCGGCGCCGCCGCAGCGGGGCAGCATCCGCGCCCAGTACCACCTCTACCTGGGAGACAAGCCCGGCCGTGGCTGACCGCGTGGTGATCGGGTACGTGCACGGCGGCATCGTCCGGGCGGAGTTCGCCGCGTCGCTCCTGGCCGTCTGCATGGAAGGCGCGACGCCGGTTGACTCGGTGATCGCGGTCGGGTCGGGGCCGAACATCTCCACGGCGCGGAACATGGTGGCCCGGTCGTTCCTGGAGGACCAGGCCGCCCCGTGGCTGTTCATGGCGGATACCGACATGTGGTTCCCCGCGGACACAGCTGACAGGCTGATCGCCGCCGCCCACCCTGAGAAGCGGCCGGTGGTCGGCGGCTTGTGCTACAGCCAGAACACCGATAACGGCGGCGGCGAGCCCTACTCGACGATGTACGAGCTCGCCGAGTCCCCGGACGGCGAGATCTGCTTCGTCCGGTACAAGAAGTGGCCGGATGACACGGTGGTCCAGGTGGCGGCGACCGGGGCGGCGTGCCTGCTGATCCACCGGGACGCGCTGCTGGCCGTGGAGAAGCGGGCCGCGGACCGGGCGGCGCCGTGGTTCCGCGAGTCTGTCGCCGGCTCCGCGCTGATCGGGGAGGACCTGACGTTCTGCCTGCGGCTCGGCGCGGCCGGGATACCCGTGCACGTCCACACCGGCGTCAAGGCCGGTCACATGAAAACAACAATGCTCATCTAGGAAAGGGCGCTACCGATGGCGGCTCCATCAGGGCTTTACAATCTCATCCGCTCGTCGGTGGCGACGTCCACGGCGATCACCGTCAACCAGGTCCTGGCGCCTGCCGCGTCGGCGGTGGAGTTCACCCGCTGCTGGTGCAACCAGGACTCGGTGACCACCACGAACCAGACGCGGATCCAGCTGAACCAGAACTCCTCCGCGTCCACGGTCACCAGCCAGACGCCGTTCCCGGCGCAGAAGTCGATGCAGGCGTCGAAGGCGGTCGGCGGCACGTCGGCGTCCGGGATCACCGCGACGATCGAGGGCACGGTGACCGGCCAGTGGTGGCAGGAGGGCTTCAATATCGTCAACGGCATCCTGTACCTGCCGGTGCCGGAGGCCCGGTGGATGATGGTGGGCACCGCGACGGCGTTCGCGGCGCTGAAGTTCCCCGGCGCCCCCGCGTCGGCGTCGTACACGACAGGCATGGAGTGGCTGGAGTATGCAGGATAGCTCAGTTGCCTGACCTGGAGGTCTTCACCGGCTGGGCCGGGGATCTCCTGCCGGGGCTGCTGGATGACCTGCGCAGGTGCTTCCGGTACGCCCCGGGTGAGGACCGGGCCACCGGTTACCTGTGGGAGGACGGCGGGCAGCCGTGGCCGCGGGAACTGGAGCAGCGGGGCCCGGTGCTCCTTGCCGCGCTGGCCAGGCGCCCCGGGGTCGCGTTCGAGATCGCCGCGTTCCAGGCGTACCGGGACGGCGCTGGCTGCGGCTGGCACGCGGATACGCCGTTCGCGGCGCAGGCGGTCCTGTCGCTGGGCGTGACGCGGACGTTCGGGGTGCGCAGGCCGGGCCGGGATCCGTGGCTGATGCCGGTGCGTGACGGTGACCTGGTGTACATGCCGTCCGGGTTCCAGGCCGAGTGGGAGCATGCCGTGCCGCCGGAGGACGTGCCGGGCGAGCGGTGCTCGCTGGTGTTCAGGACGAGAGGGGCATGATGGGCCTACCGGTGACGGTCACGGCGGCGCGGGTCGCCGCGGCGGACGGCCAGGTGGCCGCGCTGCTCAACCTCGTCGACGTCGGCGGCGGCGAGCAGGTGGTGACGGTCGACGGGTCGCCGGAGGTCCGCGTGCACCCGTCGTCGCAGGTGTATCACGTGCGGCTGGTGTCGCCGGACCGGATGGTCCCGGACCAGCTGCTGGAGGCGCCGTCGTTCGAGGCGGCGTGCGAGCTGGCGCAGGCGTATGCGGTCAGGCTGGCCGAGCACGCCGACCGGGCCGCGGAGCTGGCCGCCGGGCTGCGGATGTGAGCATGTTCGCCGGGGCTGTCCTGCTGAAGCCGGACACCGCGGAGTCGCATGCGCGGAGGCAGCTGACGCAGCTGATCCGGGTCGGCGGGAAACTCGCCGTGCTCGGCGTGGAGGACGGCCGCCGGGCGATGGGCTGGTGGCATGTGTGCCGCCCCGGTTCGTGGACGGCGCCGCAGGCCGTCGCGCTGCACGGCGGCGCAGAGGGCCGGGACCTGGCCTATGCGCGGTCGCTGTGCGGCCGGGTCGTGGTGACGAACGGGTACGCGGCGGACTGGCGTCCCCCCGCCGGGGTGCTGTGCCCGGCGTGCGCCGAGCAGCTCTGATGCGCCGCGCGGGACGTGATGCCCCGTGAGTATCGCCTTCGTCCAGGCGGCCAGCAATACCGCGGCCGCCGGCTCGGTGACGGTCACCCTCGGCTCGAACACGACGGCGGGTAACTGCCTGGTCGCGTGCATCGCGCTGGGGAACAGCAGCAGCACGTCCTCAGTCTCGTCAGTCAAGCTCGGCGGGGCGGCGGACAACTGGGCGTCACTGAAAGCCGTAGGTGACCTGGCCGTCGGGGCCGAGCAGCTGGCGGTCTGGGCGGACCCGAACTGCGCGGGCGGGCAGACCGCCGTGGCGATCACCCAGTCGACCGGCCTGGTGACCATGGCGTGGGTGTTCGAGTTCTCCGGCCTCGCCACATCATCCATCTTGGACCAGTCCGCCACGTTCGATTCTGCCGGGGGCACGAACTCCACGTTCTCGGTGACCAGCGGCACCACCACCCAGGCGTCAGAGCTGGCGATCGGGTGCGCCTACGCGTTCAGTACCACGATCACCGGGCCGTCGTCGCCGTGGGTGAACGAGTCCACGCTGTCGCAAGGTAGCGACCGGCTGCAAGCCAGCTATGACATCCTGTCCAGCACGGGCACCGTCACGTACTCGGGGAGTTTCGGCGCCGCCCAGTTCAACGGGCAGATTCTCGTCACGCTGCTCGCGACGGCGGCGGCGTCTATCCCCTGGGCGACCCCCCGGCCCCTGCCCGTTCCGTCGCTGTCGCCGGCGCCGTGGGCGCAGCGGGACCGCCGCGACGCCAATACCGTGGCCACCGCGGCGAATCCCCTGGCCTCGCCGCTGGACACGGCGTGGCAGGCGGACGGCCAGTACAGCCACCTGTACGGCGACTCCCACCTGCGGGACCGCCGCCAGTACTTCTACCAGCGGAATTACATATCGCCGCCGGGACTCCTGGCCACCGCCGAGCTGGAGAACGAGCTGCTCGGCGGGGCGGGCACCGCGCAGCGGTACGGCTTCCCGGCCTACTACGACCGCCGCGAGGTCCCGCAGCAGCCTGCCCGGCTGGCCGACCCGCTGCTCATCCAGACGGCGGAACTGGAGAATGAGCTGCTCGGCGGCGCCGACACCGCCCGCCACTGCCTGACGGCCGCCTGGTACGACCGCCGCGAGGTCCCCCAGCAGCGCCTGTACATCAGCGACCCGTCGGCGTACCCGCCGCAGAACAACCTTGACCCGCTGCTGGCCGGACAGGATTACCTGGACGGCCACCAGCACCAGGCCGCCACCCACTGCGACCGCCGCGAGGTCCCGCAGCAGCGCCTGTACATCTCCGACCCGTCGTTCTACTCGAGCTCGGCGCCGACAGATCCCCTCACCGTCGCGTGGGGCGCGGGCGGCAGCTACTGGCACCTGTACAACCGGGCGTCAGACATCACCGACCGCCGCGAGGTCCCCCAGCAGCGGCTGTACGTATCGGACCCGCTGCTCCTGACGACAGCCCAGCTGGAGAACGAGCTGCTCGGCGGCGCGGAGACCGGCAAGTACTACCGGGCCCCGGCGACGCACGCGGCGCGCTGGTGGATGCCGCAGCAGCCGCCGCGGCTGGCCGACCCGCTGCTCATCCAGACGGCCGAGCTGGAGAACGAGCTGCTCGGCGGCGGGGACACGATCCGGTATTACCTGGCCGCGGCGTACTGGGACCGGCGTGAGGTCCCTGAACAGCGGGCCTACGTCTCCGACCCGTCGTTCTACCCGTCGGGTGCGGTCACCGATCCGCTGACGGTGGCGTGGGGCGCGGGCGGCCCGTACTGGCATCTGTACAACCGCGCCGCCGACGTGACGGACCGGCGTGAGGTGCCGCAGCAGAGAAGCTACGTCGCCGACCCGCTGCTCCTGGCTACCGCGCTGCTGGAGAACGAGCTCCTCGGCGGCGCCGGGACGGCGATGCGGTACCTGCTCCCGGCCACCCACTATGACCGGCGGCAGGCCGGGCAGCAGCGGGCGTACCCGGCCGCGCCGGACATCCCGTTCAACCCGGTCCTGGCCGCCTGGGCCGAGGGACTGCGGCGGGCGCTGCTCGCCGCCACCCACGCGGACCGCCGGCTGTACCCGCAGCAGCGGCTGTACTTCCCGCCGCCCGCGCCGCCGCCGCCGTTCACGGTCGGCCTGCTGACCGCCGTCACCGCGCCAGGATCGGCGCTGACGGCCGCGGACGTCGCGCTGGCCATCCTGACCGCCGTCACGGCCGCGAGCGGCGGCACGGACACCACGGCACCGTAGAGAGGGGAACCTGGTGGCACGCTACCCGCTGAACCAGCCGGTGCGCCTCTCCACCACCGTCACCGACGTCACCGGCGCCCTGGTCAACCCCGCCACGCTCACGCTGCTGGTCAGGCTGGCGCAGGCCGACGGGACCTGGCTGACCACTGGCACCTACTCCAGCCCGGCCAATGATTCCACCGGCACCTATCACCAGGACGTCCCCGTCACCGACCTGGCCGCCGCCGGGCACTACCAGTACACGTGGACGAGCACGGGCAGCGGCGCGGGCGTCTCCTTCGGCGAGTTTGACGTGTTCGACCCGTTCGGGGAGATCGCCGTCCTCCCCCTGCAAGACGCCAAAGACGCCCTGAACATCCCGCAGGCCACCACCACCAGCGACACGGAGATCGCCGCGTACGTGGCGACGATCCAGTCGTGCCTCGAGCGGTACACCGGCGGGCCGCTGGTCAACCGGGCCATCAGCGGCGAGCGGTCGGAGATGATGAACGCCCAGACGGTCATCCCCGTCCGGCAGCGGCCGCTGGTGTCGGTCACGCAGATCACCGGCGCGGCTGGCGGCGTCATCGACATCTCCGCCGGCCTGGACCTCGACGTCAACGCGGGCCTGATCCGCCGGAAGCTGGGCCTGCCGTTTTACGGGCCGTTCTGGACGTGGCTGCCGCAGGTCAACGTCACCTACGTGGCCGGGTGGGGCGGGCAGGTGCCGGCGGCGTTCGGGACGGCGGCGCGGATCATCCTGCAGAACCTGTGGGAAACCCAGCACGGCCCGTCGGTGCGGCCGTCAATCATGGGGGGCGGGCCCGGCGACATGGTGACACTGCCCGGGTTCGGGTTCGCGGTGCCGAACCAGGCCGCTGAATTGCTGGATGGTTCTCAGGGGGGAATACCATTTATCAGCCAGGCATACCTATGACGGTGCTGTTCGAGGTCGCCAGCGCCGATGTGGCGCTGACGAATGACGACTGGTATACGCCTCGGTGGATCTTTGACGCGGCCGGGCTGGTGTTCGACATGGATGTCGCTGCCCCGGTCAATCCGGAATGGCGGACTTGTCCCGCACGTCGTTACCTCACGGCGGCCGAAGATGGCCTAACGTGCCAGTGGGACGGGCTGGTATGGATGAACCCGCCGTTCAGCAACCTGCGGCCCTGGCTGGCCAAATGGCGCGCCCACGCCGACGGGCTGGCATTGGTGCCGGGCCTGCCGCGTGCATGGCTCGGCGGCGTCCTCCGGGGTGCTGATGCTCTCACGGTAATCTGTCCCGCCTTCCTGCGACCAGGAGGGATACGCGGGGATCTGCCTGTTGTGTCGTTCATCCTGGGGCGCGGAACGGGCGCGCAACTGGTGCCCCGTATCGCGGCGGCGGCGGGCAGTGAGGTGTTTACCGCATGACCACCACCAGCCGCATCGGCCCGCTGATCGACTACCTCACCGGCCTGTTCACGGCCGCGGCGACGCTCGGCGCCGCGCCCGCGCCGGCCACGGTCACGGTGTTCGACGGGCCGGCGACGACCGGGCTGGACGCGCACCTGAAACTGTTCGTCGGCCTGGCCGACCCCGACAATCCCGGCGTCGAGGCGGCCGCGGCCTCGTCGCAGACGTGGGCGGCGCTGGGCCGGCTGGGCCGCGACGAGATGATCACGATCCACTGCTGCGCGGAGGCGTGGGCCGGCACCGACGACCTGAAGACGGTCCGCACATCGGTCACGGGGATCGTCGCGGCGGTGGAGCAGCTGATGCAGTCCGACAGCACCCAGTTCGGGGGGAATGCCCTGTTCGCCGACCCGGGGATCACGGCGCTGCAGCTGCTGCAGAACAACACCCAGCAGGGCGCGGTCGCCCGGCTGGCGTTCGACCTGGTATTCAAGGCGCGGATCGGCGGCTAGCGGCGCGCCAGCCGCCACACCCCGTAACTGACACCCAGGATCACGTCCACGACAGCCCAGAACATGATGATCAGCCCGGCGCCGATCGCCGTCCCGGCCTTCGCGCCGCCGCCGTAGCTGCTGACGCACTCGCTGAACGGCAGAAACTGGTCCGGGTGGGCGTGGCAGTACGCCACCGCGTCGGAATGAATGCTGCCGCCGCTGGCCGCGGCCGTGATCACCCAGATCAGGAACAGGGCCTGGACGGCCAGGAACACCCACGGGAACACGCGGCGCCTGCGCCGCGGCTCGCTCTGGGGTGCCTGCTGAGGCGGCTGCGGCCCGGCGTACGGCTGCTGCTGGTATGACACGGTTCCCCTCCCGGTGCGCGTGCGGCGGCAATAAGACGCGCAACCACCCCGCGCGGTTTACATCAGACGGTCACACAATCACAGTACGGGAGCGCGCATGTCACTGGTCACCAACATCTCCGGCGGCCCGCTCGACGTGCCCATCCTCGGCCGGGTCGTCGAGGACGGCGAACAGGTCGAGGTCCCCGACTTCCAGCCCGACGGGGTGTCGCCGATCGTGTGGCCGCCGCCGAAATGGGAACCCGCCGACCCGCCGGCCGCCAGCCTGGCAGAGAGGATGTAACCGGTGCCTACCTACGCGTCTGGCCTGTCGGGGCAGGTCGGCACTGTCACCGCCCCGTCCTACGGCGACTCGGGTACCGCCGTCACCCACTTTTACGAGTTCCTGTCGGAGACGCTGACCTTCACCCCGAACTGGCTGGACGGGATGGGGCTGAAGGCCGGGCAGGCGTACAACCGGTCGGCGCGGACGGTGCAGTCCCGGTTCGACGTCAAGGGCGACATCGTGATGGAGCACACGATCGGGTCGGCGTCCAACGCGGTCGCCGACTCGATGGGGTTCTGGTGGAAGCACGCCCTCGGCTCGTCGGTGACGACGCCGACGCTGGTACTAGGGACTGCGTACAAGCAGAACCACACCAACGGGTCCAAGGCCGGCCTGTACGCCACGGTGCAGGTCGGCCGGCCGCAGATCTCCGGCATCACGGTGCAGCCGTTCTCCTACCTGGGCGTCAAGGTCACCCAGTGGGATTTCAGCTGCAGCGACAATAAGATCGCCGAGCTGAAGGTCACCTGTGACGGGCAGACCGAGCTGACCTCGGTGGCGCTGGCCGCCGCGTCCTACCCGACCCCGAACGGCCTGTTCGCGTTCAGTGACGCGTCGGTGATGACGCTGGGCGGGACCGCGTCGACCACGTCTGGCGAGACGTCGATCGCGAGCGGCGTGTCGATCGCGTCGCGGGTCAACGGCATCACGATCACGGGGAACACGCCGATGAAGGTGGACCGGTTCGGGCTGGGGAACGCCGGGCTGAAGGGCGAGCCGATCGAGAACGCGATCCCGACGATCACCGGCACCCTGTCCACCGAGTTCTTCTCCCGCACCGAGTTCTACGACGTGTTCAAGACGGCGGGCACGACCGCGATGCAGGTCGATTTCACCAAGTTCGACTCGGCGGGGAACGACGCGAACGGGGTGGCGGCCGGCCCGAACCCGTACCGGCTGTCGTTCATCTTCCCGGCGGTGAAGTTCAAGACGGCGGCGGCGACGATCGGCGGCCCGGACGTGATCCCGCAGCAGGTCGGCTTCCAGGCGTATGACGACGGGTCGGGCACGAACCCGGTCATCCAGGTGAAGCTGGTCTCAAAGGAATCGTCGGCAATTTGAATAGCCGGATTTGTTCCGGTGCCTGACCGGCTGCTCGAGGCCGCGAAGGTGATCGCGGAGGCGGCGAAGGCGAACGCGGCCGGCTGGTCGGCGCGGATCCCCCCGTCCCTGCGGACCTCCGGCAGCTACCCGGAGGTGTTCATCCGGTCCGGCGCGCCGCCCGCCTACCCGAACGAGGTCCCGGGCGTTAGGCATCCCGTGTTCGGCGGCCGCGGCACCCGCCGCCCGGATGCGCCGTGGGTGACGAACCAGCACCGGCCGTTCCTCGCCCCGGCCGCTGACCAGCGGGCTAACCAGGCACTGGAGAAGTTCGCGCAGATCATCGACGACTGGGCTATCAAGGCCGGGTACCGCTAGCAGGAAGGCACACCGCGAGTGAAGATCGACTACCAGGGGACCGTCTACGATTTTGATTTCACCCGGCTGACCGTCGCCGAGTGCGAGGAGATCGAGAAGTTCACCGGGGCGAAGGGGCTGGGTGACTGGTCGAATCAGCTGTCGGCGGCGAACACGAAGGCGCTGCAGGCGGCGTGGTGGGCGATCCGCCGTCATGCCGGGGAAGACCCGGGCCCGATCGGCCGGCGTGACCCTGCGCTGCTGCCGCTGGCTTTGAATGAGGCCCTGGTGGCCGCGGAGAAAGCTGAGCTTGAGGCGCTGGTGGGCGCCGCGGAAGCGGAGCCGGATGAGCCGGACCCTACGCTGGCACCGGGTGGGTGACCGGTGACGTCCCGGGCCGCCGGCGGGGCGGTGACCGGGTTCCTGCGTGGGTGACCCGTGTGTGGGATGGGCCGGTCACCGGGCTGCGGGCGCAGTACACGTTCGCGCTGGCCCGGCTGTGCGCGTGCCCGCCGCCGGTCGCGCTGGCGATGGGGCTGCTGGATTTCGGGCGGCTCATCGACGCGGTCGACCGTTACAACGCCGCCATGCAGCAGCCGGACCGGGGGTGATCCGTGGCACTGGTCAAGACGGTCGAGATGCGGATCCTCGCGAACGCCGGGGACGCGCAGGCCAAGCTCGATGAGCTCAACGCGAAGGCGAAAGAGCTGGACGGCAACGCCATAAAAATGCGGTTCCGTCTGGACGACGCGGACGGCAAGGCGCAGCTTGACGCGATCAAGGCGAAGGCTGAGCGGCTCGGGTTCAAGGACGTCGAGATCAAGGTGCGGGTCGACGGCGCGGGCCGGGCGATCGGCGAGCTGCAGGCGGTCAAGGCCGAGGAGGACCGGGTCCGCGGCAGCCTGCTCAACCGGATCGGCGGGTCGTTCTTCGGCCTCGGCCCGGGCGGCACCGGCGCCGGGCCCGGCACCCTGGCGGGCCTGTCACCGGGAATACTCGCCGGCCTGGCCGCGGCGGTGCCCGCGGCCGAGGCGCTCCTGGTGGAGCTCACCGGGATCGTGTCAGGGTTCGCCGCGGCCGGCGCCGGGGCCGGGGCGTTCTACGTGCTGGCCCACCCGGCGATCAACAACCTGATGGGGGACATCAAGGCGCTGGGCGCCGCGAACCAGGCTGCCGGGTTCGCGCAGCAGAAGGCGCAGCTCGACCCGACCAAAGCCAACTTGCAGGCGGCGCAGAATGCGCAGCTCAGGTACCAGGCTATCTACAGGCAGATGGGCGCGGACGCGGGCCCGGCCGCGGCCGGGGCGCTGAAACTCCACGATGCGTTCGTCAAGCTGACCACGGCGTTCCAGCCGCAGGTCTTCAAGATCCTCGGTGACGGGATCAGTATCCTCACCCACCTGCTGCCCGCGGCCGTGCCGCTGGCCACCGCGTTCGCCAAAGCGCTGGACCCGCTCCTGAAACAGGCCGACAGGTTCGTCCAGTCCAAGGGGTTCGCCGACTGGCTGAAGCAGTTCACCAGCCTGGTCGGCCCGTCGGTGACCGCGATCGGGGAAGGCGTCGGCAAGGTCGCCGTCGCGTTCGGGAAGCTCCTGACCACGATGAACGCGGCCGATGTGGCGAAGTCGATCGGGATCGCGTTCAACACGGTCGCGGCCATCATCAGCGGCACCGCCGCCGTGGTCGCCCGGCTGATGTCGAACTGGGATCAGATGTCGTCCGCGGCCAAGCACGCGGCGTCCGACGTGGTCGCCGCGTTCAAGGGGATGGCTGCCGGGATCTCCGCGTCGTGGGCCGCTGCGATCGCTGTCATCGGGGCGATCCCCGGCAAGATCAAGGGGTTCTTCGCCGACGCGGGCAGCTGGCTGGTACAGGCGGGCCGGAACATCATCATGGGCCTGGTCCACGGGATCGAGTCGATGATCGGCGCGGTCGCGTCAGCGATCGGCGGGGTCGTATCCAAGATCCGGTCGTTCCTGCCGTTCTCCCCGGCCCGGGAAGGCCCGCTGTCCGGGGCCGGCAGCCCGGACCTGGCGGGGCGGAAGGTCGCGGAGATGCTGGCGGCGGGGATGAATGCCGGGCTGGCCGGCGTCGTGGCCGCGGCCGCGCGGCTGGCCGCCGCCGCGCGCCCCGACGCCCACGCCGACCACCTGGAGCACCTGCACCACCTCCACGTCGAACACGAGGAGCACCTGGCGCACCTGGCGCACCTGAAGGCGGAAGAGGTACACGTCCACCTGGACGTCCACGGGGTGGTGACGGACGCGCAGGCGGTCGGCCTGCAGATCGTCAAGGTGCTGAAGGAGTACAAGCGGCACGGCGGCGGCGCGGCGCTGGGGCTGGGGTAGGCCATGCAGCAGCCGCCGCCGCCCGCGGCGCCGTGGCAGCCGTGGCTGCAGCGCCGCCCGCAGCTGATCCCGTCGTACCCGGGGCGGGCGCAGGTGCTGATCGCGTGGGCGTCCGAGCCGTTCGCCGCCGCGCCGCAGTGGACCGACGTGTCGGATTACGTCCGGTACGAGGGCGGCATCTCGCTGCAGCGGGGCCGCCAGGACAACATCTCCCAGATCATCGCGGGCCGCCTCACCCTCACCCTGGACAACAGCGACGGCCGGTTCACCGCGGGCCGTAGCGCGAGCCCGTATGCGCCTAACGTGAAGATCGGCCGCCGCATCCAGGTGAACGTGCCGGATGAGGCCGGGGTGCTGCATACCCGGTTCGACGGGCTGGTGTCGGAGCTGCCGACGGCGTGGGAGGGCCCGCAGGCGGCTGTGTCGCTGGAGCAGGTGCAGGCGGCTGACATCCTGGCGTGGCTGGCGCGGCAGCCGGAGCTGCTGTCGTGGACGCAGCAGGAGATGCTGGCCGATGGGCCGGCGGCGTTGTGGTCGCTGGGTGATCAGGCGTCGGCGGTGCAGGCGGCGGATCAGGCGGGGCAGGGTGCGGCGCCGCTGCAGGTGGTGTCGCAGGGTGACGGGTCGGGTGCGGCGGCGGCGGGGTCCGGGGTGCCGCTGGCCGAGGTGCAGACGTCGAACGTGGTGGCGCAGCAGCAGGTCACGCAGGTGTTCACGTTCACGGCGCCGGGGTCGTTCACGTGGACGGCGCCGCTGGGCACGATCGTCAAGTGTGACGTGGCCTGCTGGGCGGGCGGGACGGCGGGGACGAACGGCACCGGCGGTGTCAGCCCGGCAGGCGGGGCGGCGGGTAACGGCGGCGAGTACGCGGAGGAGCCGGCGCTGGCCGTCACGCCGGGGAAGGCGTATTCCGGGTCGGTGGGGGCGGCGGGGGCGCCGCCGGCCGGGGCGGGCGGTAATACGGCGTTCACCGGTGACAGCGTGACGGTGACGGCGCACGGGTCCGGGTCGGGCAGCGCCAATACGATCCATTTCAGCGGCGGCGCGGCCGGCGCGGCGTCCGGCGTCAAGGGCGGCGGCGGCGGCGGCTCCGGCGGGCAGCTGCAGGCGGGTAACGCCGGCCCGCCCGGCGGTGCGGGCGGCGCCGCGGTCACCGGCGGCGGCGCGGGCGGCGCGGGTGACACGTCCGGCCCCGGCGGCACCCCCGGGGCCGCGCCCGGCGGCGGAGGAGGAGGCGGGCTCGGCAGCTCCACCGCCCCGTCCCAGGGCGGCTCCGGCGCGGCCGGGCAGGTCACGATCACCGTGACGTACGTGCCGCCGGCGGCCGGCACGCAGAACAGCACCCTGCCGTCGTGGCTGTTCACCCCGTCGGCGACGCTGGCCGCGCGGGTCCTGTCCGGGCCGCTGCCGCAGCCGGTCACCGCGGCGGCCGGGTTCGCGTTCGAGTGCTGGGCCGGGTTCGCCGGGTTCCCGGCGCAGGCCGTCACCACCGTGACCACGCCGGGGTCGTTCACGTTCACCGCGCCGCCGGGTATCACGGCCGCCGACGTGGCGTGCCGGGCGGGCGGGTCGGCGGGGACGAACGGCACCGCCGTGCCCGCCGGCGGCCCGGGCGGGACCGGCGGGGAGTACGCGGAGGAGCCGGCGCTGGCAGTGACGCCGGACGGCGTCTATACGGGGTCGGTAGGGGCGGCGGGGGCGCCGTCGGCCGGCGCGGGAGGTAATACGGCGTTTACCGGCGATTCGGTGACGGTGATCGCGCACGCCTCGGGATCCGGCAGCACCAATACGATCCATTTCAGCGGCGGCGCGGCCGGCGCGGCGTCCGGCGTCAAGGGTGGTGGCGGGGGCAGTTCCGCCGGCCCGGCGCAGGCGGGTAACGCCGGCGTGGCCGGGGGTGCGGGCGGCAGCGCCGTCCCCGGCGCCGGCGCGGGCGGCGCGGGTGACACGTCGGGGCCGGGGGGCACCCCCGGGTCGGCGCCGGGCGGCGGAGGAGGAGGCGGGTTCGGCAGCTCCACCGCCCCGTCGCAGGCCGGCTCCGGGGGGGCCGGGCAGGTCACCATCACCTGCCAGCCGTCCGTCAGTACCCTGCTCACCCTCGTCAACCCCCGCGGGCAGGCCGCCATCGCCGTCTGGGTGACCTCGGGCCTGCGTCTCCAGCTGGCCTCCACCTCCGGGTACGGCACCCGGGCACCCGCCTGGACCACCGTCGACGCCGGGCAGGTCCCGTCCGTCCCGTTCTGCGTCGCCGTCACTGTCACCGCGGGCGTCGCCACCCTCTACCTCAACGGCGCCAGCCAGGGCACCCTCACCCTCCCCGCCGGCGCCTCCTTCACCACCTTCACCGCCGGGGGCGCCTGGGGGGCGTGGCTCGGCGGGTGGAACGGCTCCGCCGCCCTCGCCGCCGTCTACCCGGCCCCCCTGACCGCGGCCCGGGTCGGCGTCCACTACACCGCCGGCGCCACCGGGTTCACCGGCTCGAGCACCGGCACGATGATCAGCAAGATCGCCTCCTACACCGGGCTGCCCGCCTTCTGGTACACCCCGCCGTCCGGCCCCGCCGACCCGTCCTACGGGCTCACCCTCGTGTCCTACTACGACATCAAAGGCCAGGGGCCGCTGACCGCCATGCAAGCCTACGAGACCGCCGAAGCCGGCGTCCTGTCCGTGAACGCCGCCGGGCGGCTCGTCTTCGCCGACCGCGCCTCCCGGTACTCCGCCGCCACCCCCGCCCAGCCGGCGTTCACCCTCGCCGCAGGCCAGTACCAGCCCGACACCACCTTCAAATCCAACGACCAGTACCTGATCACCGCCGCGAACTACGCCACCATTAACATCCCCGGCGGCTCCCCCGTCAGCAACACCCCCGGCCGCCTCGACTACGGCCTGTACACCCAGAACTCGGGCACCCTCACCGCACCCCAGGCCGCCCCGTTCGCCGACGCCGCCGCAGTGGCCGGCACCTACTCCACCGACGACATCACCGACGCCGGCCAGTGGGCCGCCGGCGTCTTCGGGCAGCCCGTCCCCCGCGTCCCGTCACTCACCGTCGACCTGCTCACCCTCCCCCCCGCCGAGTTCACCACCGCCGGGTTCTACGCCTGCGACATCGGCACCGCCGTCCAGCTCGCCGGCCTGCCCTCCCAGGCCCCCGACACCGCCGGGCAGCCGCTGGGCGCCTGGCACGTCATCGAGGGCATCAACGAGACCCTCAGCATCGACGCGCACACCTGCCAGCTGTACACCAGCCCGCTCGCCCAGAACGCCGCCTGGATCCCCGGTGACACCCTCCTCGGCGTCCTCGACTCCACTACGGTCACCGGCCGCTCCCAGGCCCCGGCCGTCCTCGGCCCCCCCTACACCCCGGTCGCGACGTTCGCCAGCACCCTCAACCGCACCGGCTCCGCGGGCGCCCAGGACATGCGCACCCTCACCGTCAACACGCAGAACCGGCTCACCCCGCCCCTGGCCATCGCCCAGCAGGCGAACACGCAGACCCTCACCGCCATCACCGGGCAGGCCGTCACCTTCGACACGGTCCTGGCTGACACCGCCGCCGGGATGGGCACCACCACCACCTACACGGTCCGCGCCGGGTACGCCGGCTGGTACTGGTGCTCGGCCGTCGTCCAGGCCGCCGCCGGCACCGCCTCCATGGGCGGCCTCGCCGCCTGGTTCTCCGCCATCCTGGGCGGGGTCGCCTCCCAGTGGCATGCCCGCGCCATGCCCTACGTCTCCGGCGCCTACACCGCCATCCAGATCGCCGGGAAGATCGGCCCCTGCGCAGCCGGGGACACCATCCAGGTCATCGCCGCCGCCGCCGGCACCCCCGCCACCGTGCCGCTCGGCACCGCCGACGGCGGGTCGATGCTCACGATCGCCTGGGAAGGCTACACGTAAATGGCGACCGTCCCCACCGTCCCGACCTTCACCGCGGGTACTGTCGCCACCGCCGCCACCCTCAACCAGCTCGGCAGCGCGGTGTCGTTCCTCCTGCAGCCGCCCCGCTCCGTCATCCAGCAGACCAACGTCGCACCCGTCTCCGGCGGCCAGTCCATCCCCGCCACCACCGCCACCGCCATCATCTGGACCACCACCGCCGTCAACTCCGACAGCGGCTGGAACAGCAGCAACAACACCCAGTACACCGCCCAGACCCCCGGCTACTACCGGCTCGACGGGGTATGGCAGGCCACCGCCGAGACCACCGCCGGCTACCGCGGCGCCTACTTCCGCATCACGACCGGGACGAATAACCCGGGCGGCGCCGGGCTGACCACGTCGTTCGGGTCGTCGCGGCTGGCCAACGTCACCTCCGCCACCGGCGTCAACTACACCGCCATCGGCACCTCCATGATCACCCCCTACATGTACGTGCTGGATTACGTGGAACTGATCGCCTACTCCTCCCACGCCGAGACAACCGGGTTCACCGACGGCGGCTCCTACCTCACCGTCACCCTGGTATCAGTGTGAGCACCGCATCGGACATCGCCGCGCTCAAAGCCGCGGTCGCCGCCCTCAACGGGCAGATCGCCGCGCTGCAGCAGCGGATCAGCCGCGACGAGGCCGCCATCAAGACCCTGCAAGCCGACCTGTCCCGCGTGCGGAAAGGATGACACCGCTAGCTCACGGTGACGGAAAAACTCGCGATTAATTTCCGCCGGGAAAACCCTGGCAGGCCACGAAGGAAAGCGGGGCGGAGTGTCTTGGAGTCCGCAGCGATGGGACATTATCTGGGCGGCAGCCAAAGACGTGCTCCTGACCGGCACCGGCATGGCCCTGATCCTGTCCCAGGTGTTCTCCCGCGCCCCGTCGGACGTCCTGCTGGCCACCGGCCTGGCGCTCACCGTGCCGTCCGTCGCCGGCCACGCCAGGACCCTCCTGGCCAGCTCGAGAGGGTCCTCCGCGGCGCACTCCTCGCCGTCTACGCCGTCATCTGGGTCCTCGTCATCTGGATCATCGTCAGGGGACGCTGATGACCAGCCGCCGGCATGAGCCGGGGTGGCGGCCGTTCCGTCCGATCAGCCGCGGCGCCGCCCGCGCCGTCGTATTCCTGTTCGCCCTGTCGTTCCTGCTGTCCGGCGCCGCCTACTGGCTCGCTGTCCGCGCCGCCCAGGGCGAGGTCACCTCACGGGCATCGGTCATGCAGCTGTGCCAGGCCGGGAACGAATCCCGCGCCCAGCAGGTCACCCTGTGGACCCACCTGATCGCGACCGCCGTCCCCCCGGCGCACGAAACCCCGGCCCAGCGGCAGCAGCGGCAGGCCGTCACCGCCCGGTTCCTCGCCTACGTGCGGAAAGTGTTCGCCCTGCAGAACTGCGCAGCCAGCTAGAAGGACGGCCCGTTGACAGCACTCTTCGAGATCAGCGCCGCCGACGTGGCCGACACCTCGGACGACTATTACACGCCGCGCTGGATCTTCGACGCGGCCGGGCTGCTTTTTGACATGGACGTAGCCGCGCCGGTAGATCCGACTTACCGCACATGCCCGGCCCGTCGCTACCTGACGCCGCTAGAGGACGGATTGAGCCAGCCCTGGGAAGGGCTCGTATGGATGAACCCGCCCTACTCGGCGGCGAAATCCTGGGTTGAGCGGTTCGTCGCTCATCGTTGCGGACTGGCGCTGGTGCTGCCGACACGATCGCCGTGGGTAGGGCCATTGCTGCGGTCTGCCGATGCGGTTGCCTTGCTGAACGTGGCTTTTCTCCGACCCGGCCGCGAGCTGGGCACCTATCGGACATTGCTGCTCATAACCGCCGCCGGGACGCTGGCAGTCGAGGCGCTAGCACGAGTGGCGCAAGCAGATAAGTACACCGGGCAGTCCTATTACGTGCGACCAGGATAAGGAAGGCGATCTCATGCCCGTCGAGACCAAGGTGAAGGCCGGCACCGCCGCCGGCGCTGCCGCCGGGCTGCTCCTGTGGGCGCTCGGCCGGTACGTCTTCAGGGGCGCCGTCCCCGACGTCGTCGCATCCTGGGTGTACGCCGCCGTCCCCGCCGCCCTCACCTTCGCCGCCGGCTACTACGCCAAGCACACCAGCCGCCCGGCACCCGCACCCGCGGCCCCGCCACCGCCGCCCGGCTGAGAACAACACAAAGGCAAAACGCCCCCCGCTCCGGCCGGGGGGCGTTTTCTCCGCGTCCCAGTATGGCACCATGGGCAGCATGACCCGCACGATGGGCGACAGCACCAACCTCGCCGCCATCCCGCTGACCGTCAACATCGCCGCCGCCTACGCCGACGGCCACCTCGGCGTAGCCACCCCCGCCCAGGTCGAGGCCCGGTTCCCCCACGCCAAGTACGGGCAGGTATGGATCGACGCGACCGGCGCCGCCCCCCACGCCCAGGTCCGCGACTGGGAAACCGGCGACAAAGCCGGGTCGCTGCAGCAGTGGGTCACCGACCACAACACGGCCGCCGGACGCAAAGACGCGGTCATCTACTGCAACCGGGACACCATCGCCGAAGTCCGCCAGCTCACCGGCACCCAGATCCTCGGCACCGACTACTGGCTGTGGGTCGCGACGCTCGACGGCACCCTGTTCGGCCCCCAGCAGTATCCCCACGTCATCGCCTGCCAGATCAAGGGCGCGAGCCTGACCGGCGGCGACTGGGATATGTCCCTCGTGTTCGACGACACGTTCTGGCAGCCCGCCACCCCCCCGCCCGTGGTTGTACCGCCCGCGCCGCAGGTCACCCGGCCGCAGGCGGTCTCGGCGCTCAGCGTCGTCACCGCCTACGTCGCCGCGCACTAGCAGGGCTCAGCCCGGCAGCGGCATACGGGCGGGCGGCGGATCCCGGGGCACGTGCCGGTTCACGTAATCCGCGATGATCAGCGCCCGCAGCTCCTCCGGGCCGGCCGCGCGCAGCGTGTCCCGGTTATCGCGGCGCACCGCCACCCACAAGTCCGGTTCCGGGTGGCAGATCAGGTACGCGTCACCCCAGTGCCACTGCAACGCGGCCAGCGGATCCTGCACGCCCATTTCCCCTCCCGCAACCCCCCCGGTGAGCGGGCGCCAGGCCGGGGTTCCAGGGCGGTTCCAGCGGCCCGGCGCCCGCGGGGGGGAGTTCCAGCTTAACCCGGGACGGGAAGGAATGCACCTGCCCGTACCGCGTGATACCGGTGAGCACCACGCGCCGGATCTTCGCGGGCGGCAGGTGTGTCATGTCATTCCCCCTCGGTGATGGCTCGCCGGGCCTCCCCGCTGAGCGCGTTGCGGATGAGCGGCGCGGCGGCGGCCTGGCCGGCCTCGCCGTAGATGTGGAATTCGGGTCCGTGGTGGTGGTGGATGTGCTGCTCGACCGCGGCCGGCAGTGGCGCGGCCGCGGCCTGCGGCCTGACTGCTGCCGCGAGCCGCTCCGCCCGGGTCGCGTCGAGCATGGCCGCGTGCTCGAGGGTCTTACGGTGCACCATGACGACGGCGGCCGCCAGGCCCGCGATCGCCAGGGCGATGGTGCAGCCGGTGACGACGATGACGATAGCGATGGCGTGCACGATCGCGCTGACCGCGCCGGAGCCGATCACGGCCGCCGCGGCGATGATAGCCACCACCGGGACGATGCTGCGCCCGCCGGGGCCGTCTGCGGTCTGCCAGGTGCCTTTCATCTGGTCACGCTCCGTTTACGACTACCCAAGGTGACGGCCTGCGGCATGCCGCACCTCGCGTCGTCGTCACGGAGCGTGTGACACGTACGGTCCTAAATGTCCTAGATGTCCGAATGTGTTCGGCTAGGGAGGGACGCCTGCCGAAGGCAGGCGGTAGCACGGCGCCCTTCCCTCGTACCGCACCGCCGCCCTGGTCACGGACGGTGACGACTACGGGGGGTGACGGGGGGCGGGGGGCGGCGAGGGTGGTCACGGCGTGTCACCACGGCCGAGGCCCGCGCGGCGCAGCCGCACACGCTGCACCATCCCCGGATGCTGCGCCAGCGCCGCCGCCTTCGACAGCTCCCCCTGATCCAGGCCGCCATGCTTCACCGCCAGCTGCCACACCCAGTCAGGACCGCTATACCCGAAATGCTCCGCGACCGCCAGCAGGTTCGCGCCCCGGCCCAGCAGCTGCGCCGCCTCCCGGCCCACCGCCTCCGTACACGGCACGCACCGCCGCCCCTCATGAAACACCATATTCCCGCAGGTCACGAAGTTGCGGCAGTTGAACTGGGGTTCGGGCGGGGCGTCCTTGTCGGCCTCGTTCTCCAGCTTCGTACCCGGCCACAGCCCCTCCGGGTAGCAGTTGAACTGCTGCCCCGTCACCGGGTTATGCCGCGTCTGCAGCCCCTCGGGGAACGCGGCCAGGCTGCGGAACGCCGGATGATGCGCCAGCAGAACCATCTTCGCCACCGGCACCGTCACCTGCCGCCCCTCGTCATTGCGGACATTCACGATCTCGTAGCCGTACCGGTCCAGGCGGTGCTTCAGCACCTGCCCGCGGTACGCCCGGCCGTTCACCACGCAATCCACCGACCGGGTACGGCCCTTATCGGACCACTGGTACCGGCCGAAGCCGGGCACGCTGAACCACCGCTCGGCGCGGCAGTCAACAGCGTTGCGTATCTCCGCCTCCGTCTTCCCGAACCAGAACGGCCCGGTCGCCTGCGGGGTGTCACTGTGAGCGGTCATGCTGCGGGATCCTTCCTGCCAGTGCGGGCCGCGCGGAACAGGTCCGCCCGGCTGTAGGTGTACGAGCCGTCGCCGCGCTGCCCGGTCGCCTCGAGCCGGGCACGCTGGACACGCTTACGGGCGGCATCCAGGCCCAGAACGCCGAAGATGCCGTCATCAAGGGCTTCCTTGATCGTCAGCCCCACCGCCACAGTCTCAGCCTGTCCTACGACAACCCGCAGGTCAGGGGCCTCTATGGCACGCATAGGGGATGGGACGGGCCGGTCTGGGACAGCGGCGCCGGCCCGGCCGGGCATCCCGGCCGGGCACCGCGTCACCAGCCCGGAGACGGCAAGCTCACGGGCCTGCCCCATGTCCACGAGCGGCACCTGCGTCTCGGCGACCGCCCCGGACGCCAGGCACTGCCAGCGGCCCGGCACCTTACTCGGCGGCGGCATCGGGATATCACCGGCCTGCATCTTCCAGCTGTTCTGCGTATACCGGGTCAGCATCCGCACGCCGATGTTCTCCCGCACGTCACCGCCGCCCAGCACCTCGGCCTTCAGCATCTGCCCGATCACCACCAGGTGCATCTTCACCGCCCGCCCGGCGAACGACACCGCGCCCAGCCCGGTGAACGCCGGCGACTTCTTCGGGTCATCCCGGCCGCGGATCTGCGCCCAGTGCTGCTTCAGCGGGCCGTGCGCCAGGTTCATCTCCTCCGCGATGATGAACAGCCGCGGCCCGACATCGCCGAGCACGTCACCCTTCGCGTTGATCGCCCGCTCCGCGACCTGGTTACGCCGGTCGAGCTCACCACCCAGCCAGCACATGCCGTCATACAGGTCAGTGACGCTGCGGCAGTACCCGACGTTCGGCAGCAGCCCGTACTCCGCGTCCATGTCCTTGAACGCCCACGGATGAGAGAACCGCTTCGCGTCCAGGATCAGGGCGATCCCGCCGCGGCGCAGCTCCTGCAGCAGCCACAGCGCGGCCAGCGCCGACTTCCCCCCGCCCGTCCCGGCGCTGATCCCGAAATGCGGGCTGTCATCTTTCAGCGACACCCGCACGACCGCGTTCTTCTTCCCCGCCCCGGCCAGCAGCTCATCCGGCCCTGTCGACGCAATATCAGCCGCCATATCTTCCCAGGTCAGACGGCCAGGCGGCGGGTCACTGAGAGTGAACGTCACCCGGGGGCGGCGGCCGTGCAGCTTCCACGACGGCTCGGCCGCCTCCAGCGCCAGCTTCGCCGCCACCGTCCGCGCGACCGCATCCTTCTGCTTGTCACCGCCCGTGAACTCGTGCGGCAGCCGCACGGTCACCCTCGACCGGTCCAGCGCGATCGACAGGCCGTGCGGCGGCACGCCCAGCTCCGCGGTCAGCGCATGCCGGGCCGGCCGGTGATACCAGGCGTAATGCTGCCACGGCAAGATCAGCGCATCCCGGCCGGAGCGCCACGGATGCTCCCCGTCCCACGTGCACGCACGCACCCACGACCGGCCCATCCGCCACACCCGCCACCCCCCGTAACCGGCAGCGGCGGCCGCGCACGACGCCAGCACCGCCTCCGTCACTGCCAGCTCGAGGACGACCCCCGCGGCCAGCGCCGCCGCGAACGCCACCACGCCGGCCCGGATCGCCGCGCGATGCCACCCCGGCCGCCAGTGCCACCACGACCGGTCAGCAGTCGGATGCAGCGCCCTGGTCGGCGCCCGCAGGAACGTCGCGTTCGTGCGCAGCTCGCCGCTCATCGGGGCGCCCATCAGGAACCGGTACACCGGGACCGCTGCCGGCTGCCGCCTGCGCGTTGCCATAATGGTCGTGCTCCTTCGGGAGTGGGCCCGGTGCCAGGTTAAGGGCCGCAAGCTCGTCAGCCTGGCACCGGGTGCCTTTGGGGTTACTCGGGCGCCTCCGGTGGCGCGTTCCCGTTCATGCTCGCCAGCACCTGCTGACGCAAAGTGGTAACCGTCTTCCGGGGCAGCCCGAACCGCGTCTCCAGCTGCCTGCCTGATAGCGGGTTACCCGCCGCCGTCGTGGCCAGCATCGCCTCGATCGCCGCGTCAAGGCTGTCGAACGGCGCACCCTGCGCAGCAGGGCTGGCGCCGGTGCCCATCTTGCGCACCGCGGAGATCGCCATCTCCGCGCAGCCGATGAACGCCACCGCCGGCCAGCCTGAGATCAGCGCGCCCGGCAGGCCGTACGGCAGGCCGTACGCGATGTTCGCCGCCAGGGTCGCCACCACCGCCAGGCCCAGCATGAACCGCGCCAGCCACGGCGTCGCCAGCCGGGCCCGGGCCGCCCGCAGCATCACCATCGACGCCGCCACCACCGTCCCGTCAATCGACAACGGCAGCAGCCACGCCGTCAGCGTCGTCTGCCCGTGCACCGCCGCCAGGTGCTCGATGTGCACGAACGACACCACCGCCGCGATCAGCGCGACGAACAGCACCGCCCCCGACGCCACCCGCGCCGTCACACGGTCACCTCGACTTCAACGCGCCACTTGGTGGCGCTCTTGTCAATCGGCGTAGCCGTGAACACCGCCTCGCGCAGCACCTCATCATCGGTCGGCGGATCCGCGCCGTACTTATTCTCGCGCGTGTAGGTGCGGATCTTGTTCGCGGCGTAGCGCTCGACGGTATCCCAGTGCGCTGCCTCCACGGTGAAGCGCAGCACGTGGCGCCGGGCGGTCACAGTCCTGCCGTCCCCGGCCGGAGCCGCAGCCCCTCACGCACCAGCAACCGCACCGCCAGCAACACTGCCACCGCCAGGGCCAGCACCACCACCACAGCAACCAGCAGCAGCACCGGCACCGTCACCGGCGTATGCCCCACCACCGCCGTCAGGTGCGCCCGCGCCGACGCCACCACAGCCAGCACGGCCAGCAGCACCTGCACCGGGGCGGTCACGGCGCGCCGCCCGCCCGCTCGGCCAGCATCGCGTCCACGCGGGCGGCGCGTATGTCCTCGTCCTGGCGAAGCTCGCTGACCAGCTGGGCGCGGACCTGATGAAGCCGGGCAATCAGCCGGTCAATGTCCTCGACCGCCTCATGGCCGGCCCTGATCGCCTGGGCGCTGCGCTCTCCCAGCGGCGGGATCGCCGCGCAGCCTGGAGCGGGCGGCTCCGCATAACCGAAGTCCTGCCAGGCACCCACGCGGAAATTGATCAGGCCGGCCAGCTCCTCCAGCCCGGCCGTAGAGTCGTGCCCTATGGTTGCCATCACGGTCCCTTCCTGCTGGTCAGGTTCGGATCGAGCCCCCCGCGGCGGTCACTCACCGCGGGGCGGCGCTCTCATGTCGGCGCGTCCTCATCGCAGGGCTGGCCGGCGGCGATGCGGTCGACGGTGGTCCGGGCGATGCCGGTCAGGACGTGCACGCGGTGCTTGGTGACGCCTGCGGCGAGGGCGGCGCGGATGATCTCATCGCGCCTGGCGTAGGCGGCGGCCCAGGCGGTGAGTGCCTGCTCGGCTTCTGCTGTGTCCCGGTACACCGTCATGTAGCTAATAGTGCATGCTGTGTTCGCTACAGTCAAGGGATTCGGGTGAGAACAAGCTAACCTTCCCGCCAGGGACGTGCCTGCCCGCGTAACGCCGGCGGCGGCACCGGCGATTAGGAATGACGGCGGCACCAGGCAACCCCCCGGGCACCGGGAACAGGCACGGAATGTACCTGCTCATCCCCCTTGACAGCCCCCCGGGTTTACGCGAGAGTAACGCTCCTGTATCCCGCTGTTTGCATGTGCACCACCGGAGCCTGGACATTGGGAGGGAAGCGGGAATGACACGCCTGCACGCCTGGAAAACCTGGGGAATCACCGCCGCTGCCGCCGCCGCATGGGCAGCCACGATCACCGCCGACACGCTCAACCTGCACGAGCACATCTGGGCTGCCTGCCTGGCCGCCGCGGCCGCGCTCACCCTCGCCGCCCTCATACAGGGCATCGTCACCAGGGCAGCGAGAGCCAGCGAGGCCCTCACCCGGGCGATCCTGAACCGGCCGCTCACCCGGTTCGAGACCGGGCCGCTGCCTGCCGTTCCTCCTCAGCTCTCCGCCGTGAACGGGCATCGCGGTAAGCACGCCGTGCACGCCGCGCATCCTCAATGAGCTGAATCCGCGATTCCATCGGGAGGCCCTCGTCCGCCAGGACGCCGGCCTCCCACTCTGCCGGGGTCAGTTCCTCACCGGGTTCGCCGCCCAGGCTGATGCCCAGGACGTCCTCGATCGCCCCGATCGAGTTACGGGGGCGGCTGCGCCCGTTCTCCCAGTTGTCGACGGTCTTGACGTTCACGCCGAGCGCGGCGGCGAGCTGCTGCTGAGTCCAGCGCCGGCGCTCGCGGGCACGCTTGATGGCCGTGCCGGTAGCGGGGTCGGTTGCCATGCCGCCCAGTATGATGTCCGTTTCTAGGCAACGCAAGGCAACACCGGGAAGCAAGAGGGTAATTGTGCCCGGATTGGAAGCAGGATCTCAGGAGCCGGGCGGCTCGTAAATCTCCGGGAGCTGCCGGTCGGTGTAAGCAGGCCGCCGGCGGATGTGCCACTCTTCCGGGTCGAGGAACTCGAAAAGCTGCTCATGCGTCTCGATCTTGAACTGGCCGCCAGTGGTGAGCCGTTCAACTTCCTGGACGCCGCATAGCATCGTCTGCCGTGGCCACTCCTGCGCGGCCGCCACTTCACCGCGCAGCACGTAGACGCCCGACCGCGGATCAAGCTGCAGGCTGGCAGCCTCCGGGCATGCGATGGCATGGAGGATCAGCGAATCGAGCAGTTTCAGTGTCCGCTCCTGCGAGATCCCGAACTTGTGACCAGGCTGCTTCTGCTCGAGCAAGCGCAGCAGCTGCTGCCCGCTAGGCAGTCCCTTCCGCGACGCGAGATCCAGGTCAGTGACCGACAAGCGCCCCGGGCCCTCACGCCAGATGATCTGCCCGAGCGCGCTGGCGCTCTCATAACCCTTGCGGTGATCGCGGTGGATCATCTCTTCGTCACAATGAGGGCAGAACATACGACCGCAGCCGGTCATCGCAGATCAGCCCCGATCCACCGGCGGCCGAATCTAGTGGCGGCGATGCCTGTCGTACCTGACCCGGCGAACGGGTCGACGATCAGGTCACCCGGATTCGTCAGGGCCGAGATGATCGGCTCGAGCGGCTCGACCGCCTGCGCCCACGAACCGTCATCGCCGGTCGGGAGCGTCTTGCGCGGCTGGCCACCGCTGACATGATCCGCCAGCATCGCCGAAGTGCCGCGATGGCCGCGGACAAACCACAGCAGCGGCTTCCACCCGACCGACACAAACTTGCCCGGCAGCATCTGCGACTGCCCGTGGACAAGCGCGATCGTCCACCAGTAACGCAGATGCTGCCGCAGCGAAACCACTGCATCCGGCAGGATCGCCTGACCGCAGTACGAGATCAGCGAGCCGCCCTCAGCCAGGGCCTTGGAACCGAACAGGCCCAGATCATTCCACAGCGGCAGATATTCGGCCGGGTAAGGCGGATCGGTGAGCACCAGCGCCACTGACTCCGGCTCGATATCTCCCAGGACATCGCGGAAATCGCCGCGGCGGATCTCCAGGTCCTGCGCCCGGGGTTCCGGCCGCCCGGCGGCACCGGCCTGGTCCACTGCCAGCAGCAGCGCCCGGCGCGAGCGCTTGCCCTCCCGCACCAGTTCGAGCAGCTGGTCCCGGTGGCCATAATAACGCCGGAACTCTGCCACGCGCTGTAGCGGAAGGCCACTCTGTGAATCATCCGCATGCGGATGATTCAGCGGGTAGCCGAGCCGGCCCGGGCTGTGCCCGGTCGGCGGCCCGAGCGCCTGGCCGAGCATGATCTCGCAGAACATCTGCCCGGCCTTGATCTCGTTCTTCTCCCGGCCGTGCCCGTTCCACTTCTGCGCCAGCCCTGCGAGGGTCGTCGCCGCGTCCCACAGTGTCGCGGGGTCATCGATGCTGCAGGCGGCTTCCAGGACCCGTTCCGCAAAGCCGGTGGGCACGAGCCCGGGCCCGAGATCGCCGGGAACTAGTTCGCTGCTGCCGGTTACGCTGGCTATTTCCGTCAAGTTGCGTCTCCCGCCGGCGAGTTTCCTTGTATGCCTTGACGGAGTACTCTAACTTGCCTACTGTTGCCTGTCACGGAAACACGACGCAAGACCCGGAGGAAACCCGTGTACCTGTCGGCAGCGGAGGCCCGCAAGCGCATCGGCGTGTCGCGGGAAACCCTCCGCAAGATCATCAAGTCGGGGGACCTGCGGGCGCATAAGTCCGGGTCAGCGCGTAACAGCCACTACCGGATCAGCGAAGAAGCAGTCGACGACTACCTGCGCCGCCAGACTGTCAAGGCCGCATCGTGACCTGCGATGACTGGGTCGCGGCCTGCCTCGCCACCGCGCCGCCCCTGACCCCCGCCCAGGCCGCCGAGCTGCGCCTGCTGTTCCGCGCCCCCGTGACGACGGCGGCGGCCCCCGCTGCGACACCGGGGACCGCCGCCGTACCCGCCAGAACCGGCAACCCTGCAAGGAGTACCAGTAATGCCCGATGATAACACCCCCGTCATGCTCACCCCGGGCGAAGTCGCCCTCATGGCCCGCGTCGACCGGAAGACCGTCGTCCGCTGGGCCAGGGAGGGCGCCATCCCCTCGCTCAGCACCCCCGGCGGCCACTACCGGTTCCGCGCGGCCGCCGTGCACGCGTTCCTCGCCCGGCGGCGCCCCAGGACAGCGCCTCAGCGGTTCGCGCCGGAAGCGTCGGCGCGGATCCGGTACGGCACCAGGTCGGCCGCCGCGCTCTGCAAGACCCCGCGGCTGCCGGACAGCGCCGAGCCCGGCACCGCCGCCATCATCCTCGGCGTCAACGCCGCCGGCGGCATGATCACCCTCGAGACTGCCTCCCTCGAATGGCTCGATGACCTGGAGTCCGCCATCCAGGCCGCCCGCGCCCGGTTCGTCGTCGCCGCGGACCTCGCGTGAACGCCGCGCAGGCCGTCGCCATGGCCGCCATCCTCATCATCGCCGCCATCTGGGGCTGCTACCACCTGGCCCAGCTCCCCGAGCGGCAGCCGTTCCCCGACCCGGCCGACACCGCCGACCCCGACGGCGCGGCGTGGCTCGCCGCCCTCCACCACGACGACCCGTTCCCGGCGGCCGGGCTGCTGCCCATGCTGCCGCCGGACCCGCCGCCAGCCGGCACCGGGCCCATCCCCCACGCCGTCGGCACCTGGGGCATGACCAGAGACCAGCTCCTCGACCAGATGGCCCGCGACTACCTGGAAGTGACAAAGTGATCCGCCGCGTCCTGGCCGTCATCCTGCCCGCCGCCTGGCTCGCCGCCGTCATCTGGTACCTGGCCGGATGGCTCGCCGTCCTCGCCCTGGGCGGCGCCGCGGCCATCGCCTGGCTGCTATGGGAAGCCGTCACCGCCCCGCTCGCCGTAGAAGACGAGCACGGGTTCCGCATCCTCGACGTGCACGAGACACCCGGCCCCCGGCTCCCCAACCGGTGGACCGACGGCGACTGGGCCGAACTCGACAGCCTATCCCCGCCCCCCGACATCCCCGCCGCGCCAGACGAAGGACCAGCCCGATGATGACCGACATCACCCCCTACGACGGCGGCCAGCCCGACGGGTACAGCCCCGGTCTCGTCATGACGCCCGGCGCCGCGCGGGCCCTCGACGAGCAGGTACGCGCCTGCACCCGCGCCGTCCTCCGCGAAGGCACCGACTACGGCATCATCCCCGGCACCGGCGGCGACAAGGTGCTGTTCCGGCCCGGCGCCCAGAAGCTCCTCCAGTGGTTCGGGCTCAGCTGCACCACCGAATGCACCGGCACTGAACGCGACGACCAGGGACGCAAGCACGGCATCACCTACCGGGCCACCGTTACCCGGCGGCTCCACGACGGCGCTCACCTCATCCTGGCCACCTGCGAAGGCACCGCCGACTACGACGAGTCCAAGTTCTACCAGTCCGCCGAAGAAGTCCAGCGCAAAGCGGAGGATAAGGAACGCTTCTGGGCCGACAAGAAACGCCGCGCGCCCCGGCCGACCTACTGGCAGGACCTCCCCGAATACCGGGCACCCTGGAACACCCTCATGAAACGCGCCCAGAAACGGGCCATCGTCGGCGCCGTCATCGACGCCACCGCCGCCGGCGGCCTGTTCAGCCAGGACAGGGAAGAAGACGACAACCCCGCGCCCGCGGCGCAGGATGACGGGCCCACCTGGTATGAGCAGGCGCTTGAGAACGCCCTCAGCTTTACCGATATCGAGGCCGGGAGGACCCTATACGTCGAAGCCGGACAGGCCCACCAGGACGGCTCATGCACCAGGCGGCAGGCCGACCATATCCAGAACCGCATCAAGCAGCGCGTCCAGCTCCTCCAGGCCGCCACGCCCGTCGACGTCGAAGACCTCGCCCAGGCCGCGCACGACGCCGCGGACGAGACAGACGATCCCGTCCGGCAGCACCGGCGGCTCGTCGGCGCCGTCCAGGGCAGGATGCACGCCATCGGCTTCGAGATCAGCGAGGACACCCGCGCCGAGCGCATGGCCATCCTCAACCCGATCGCCCGCACCAGCGGCATCGAGTCCACCAGCGATTTCGACGACACCGAGCTCCGGGACATCCTCAAGGCCCTGAATGGATGCAAGGACCAGGCCGCGCTGCTCGCCGTCATCGCGGAAGGCGCCCCGGATGCCACCTAACATGATGACCCCGCTCGGCGCCTTCAGCTACGCCGGCGACGACAGGTCCTGCCAGCGGCCCTGCGGCTGCCTCAGCGACCCCGTCGTCTTCGGCCACTGGCACCCCGGCTGGCGCCGGCTCCTCCCCCGGCAGGAGCCGGGCAATGGGTGACCCGGACGTCCGCGAGACCGGCCGCGCCGGCGCCGGCGGCTCCGTGTTCGCAGTGGGCGCCGGCCGCGGCGCGGTGACGCTCGCGCTGCCCGGCGTCCGCGCCCGCCTCACCGTGGACCAGGCTGACGAGCTCGCCGGCCACCTTGTCACCGCGACCTGGCGGGCCATAGCGCACGCGGCAGCCCGGGACGAGGCGCGCAGTGGATGACGTCCAGCGCCTTGAATCCGAGCGGCTCCGCCCGTCACCGCACGACCTCAGCACGCTCGACGAGCTGTTCCGCAGGCTGCTCGACCTCATCAGCGCCGAATGCAGGCGCGCCGGATACCTGCCCTGACCAGGAAAGAAAGGGAAACCATGAAGAAACTCATCCCCGCCGTCCTCATCGCCGCCGCCGCTGCGGTTGCCGGATTCTCCGGCGCGGCCTCAGCGGCACCGGTTCACGTCCCGCAGTGCCCCGGCTAGTACCTGTGGCTCAACCCGCTCCTGCACAAGCCCCACCCGCTGTGCCTGGCCAACCTGCACTGACCGGGCGCGACTGACCCGGGCTGCGGTGCGGCCTTTCCCCCCGCACCGCAGCCCGCCCCGTCATCGGTCACCACGGGACGGTGGGCACGGCAGATCCACGCCCGCAAGGTCCACTCCTACCTGTGGATCTTCGAGACCGGCGGCTACAAGCGCCGCGGCTGACCCCATCCGCCTACTAAGGAGACAGGACAACTTGAGTGGCACGCCCCAACTGGGAGTACATCCGCATCGACGTGCTGCTGCCCGAGCACCCCAAGCTCGACGGGCTGTCCGACAAGGCGTTCAGGACGCTCGTCGAGCTGTGGTGCTGGTGCGGGCTGAACCGCACCGACGGGTTCGTCCGCGACGCCAAGTGGAAGACGTTCGGGACCAGGGCCGCACGCGACCAGCTGCTCCGCGTCCCGCCCGGATGCAAGCACGGCTTCGCCGAGCGGGTGAACGACGGCTACGTGATGCATGACTTCACCGGACCGCAGGGTCACCAGCGGTCCCGCGCCGAGATCGACGAGCTGTCCGCCAGGCGCGCCGCCGCCGGGCGCAAGGGAGGGCAGGTACGAAGCAAACCGCAAGCAAGTGCTTGAGCAAGTGCCTGGCCGTTTGCTTAGCACTTGCTCAAGCAAACGCGAAGCAAAACGCAAGCAGAGGCAGAGGCAAGTACAAACCCGTGCCTTACGGCAGGACAGGTGCAAGCAACTGCGAGTGAACTGGAATGGTAAATGTCCCGGTCTGACGGTAACTGTTAGGGGGAAAGCGAAATGCGCAAAGCCGACATGAATTGCCATCGCTGCGGTAGCAAAGGCCATTTCGAGAGCGAATGCCCCTACGCCGCCATTGCCAGCGACGGGAAACCGCCGTGGTGCGGATTCTGCGACGAGTGGACCCGCCTCATTGACCATGGCAGCACCGTCAGCCGCTGCCAGGAATGCCACCCGCTGGCCCGCCAGCAGCTGAAACAGCACCGCAAGTGCCCGCACTGCCACGTCACCGTCTACGACTGGGACCATGGCGACTGCGGCTCGCATTCCGGGCCCGCCATTCCTGACCGGCGCCCTGAACGCGAGCACATAAAGTCCGTGATTGCTTCGGGAAGGACATTCCTGTGATTACCGCGCTGTACCGTCCTCATCCTTACCGGCAGCGCCTCGATTCATTCGCCTATTGCGTCTGCGGCCGTAATCGCAGCCACCGCAGCCATCAGCCGCTCCTGTGGAGGATCCTGCACCCCTGGGCCAGCTGGCGGTGAGCGGCTACATCGAGCGCAACGCCCGGTACCGCAAGAATAACCGCGCGGTACTGCGCGATCGCGAAAGCGTACGACGGCACGGGCCGGATATCTTCGCCGAGTTCGCGGTCATGTGGGAGGCGCAACAGGGCAAGTGCTACCTATGCGGCAGGCCGCTCGATCGGACAAATCCGCGCAAGGCGCACGTCGACCATGATCACCGCTGCTGCCCGCAGGCAAAGTCTTGCCGTTACTGTCGGCGCGGCATCGCTTGCAATGACTGCAACACCCTGATCGGCCTAGCGCTTGACGATCCGCAGCACCTGCGGCGCATTGCCGACAATCTCGAGGCCGCCGTCGCTGACGCGACCCGCCGCCTAGCGAGCAAGCCCAGCCGGATCACGCTGTTCGGTGACCTGGAGGTCTCGTGACCCAGCTCGACGACGCCTGCGCGACCATCACTGCCGCCCTCCCCGAAGCCCAGGCGCTCACCGCCGAACCCGACGCCGACGGCGCCGCCAGCGCCGCCATGCAGCCGTCGTCCCGGCCGCCGTGGAACCCTGCGGCCGCCGCTGCCGCCATGGACGCGCACGAAGGCTTGCGCCGCCTTGAAGCATCGTTGCGCATGGCTGTCAACGGTCACCCCGGCTCTCGCCGCGGCGGATCCGACGCCAACACCTACCATGCCATCGCCGCCATCCAGAACCTCGGCGCCGCCGTCACCACCCAGGCAGCCGCGCAGGCCGCCGCTATCCTCGAACGGTGGTCCCGCGCCATCTGCGAGCTGCCCGCCATCGACACCGCCGAGCCATGGCGCCGCATCCACGCGCCCTGCCCCTACTGCGGCCACGCCATGCTCCGCGTCCGCCCCCGGTCCGGCGACGTCACCTGCCTGCGGTACGGCGCCTGCCGCGACCACGACGGACACCACCCCGCCGGCCGCCTCGACATCAGCCACCTCACGTCGGAACCCGTCATCCGCTGGAACGACGGCCTCGTCACATGACCACCGCCTATATCGCCCCAGCCCGCTACGTCCTGACAACCCTTCACCGCATCGACCCGGGCCGGGAAGCTGACCTGTTCTCTGGCCCGGAGCGGATTGACGGGTACACCCGGTGCGGCCTGCCGCTGCTGGAGAGCGAACTGTGGATGCCAGTTGACGGCCGGGACGGCGACCTGCTGTGCACTGGCTGCATGCCAGGCCGTGTGGCGGCGGAACTGCCGGGAACAGAACAAGGGATGCTGCTGTGACCATGCTCACTGCCACTGCCCGCTGCCTGCACTGCGACTGGGCAACCGGACCCGCCACCATGGCCGACGCCGACAAGGCCGCCGAAAAGCACACCAGCGCCGGGCACCCGACCGTCACCATGGCTGAGCCCGCGCCATGAGCCCGATCCGCGCCGAGAACCGGGCCCGCTACCCAGCCGACTGGCCAGCCATCAGCAGGCATATCCGCTTCACCCGCGCAGGCGGCCGCTGCGAATGCGCCGGCGAATGCGGCACCACCCATCCGCCCCTCTGCGAGGCACGCCACGGCCAGCGCAGCCCCTACACCGGATCCATGGTCGTGCTCACCGTCGCCCACCTCGACCACACCCCGGAAAACTGCGACGAGGCCAACCTGAAAGCCATGTGCCAGCGCTGCCACCTCGCCTACGACGGACCGCACCATGCGCAGACCCGCGCCTTCGTCGCGCAGAACGGGCAGGAACGACTGCCGGTCCCCTGGGATGAATTCAGCGTGCTGTTCATCGGCGGCGATGACGAATGGAAACTCGGCGAGCCGGTGCGCGACCTGGCGGCAGAAGCACGACTGCGCGGAAAGCGTATCCACATGGGCCGCGTCAACTCGCTGAAGCGGATGCGATACGCCCGCGCGATCGGCTGCGACAGCGCCGACGGGACATTCATCCGCTACGGCCCGGATCTCCGCCTGCCCGAAGCGCTCGGCTGGGTCCGGGACGCCAATGAGCAGGGCCTGCTATGGGAAACCGCATGATCGGGCACCATGGATGCCATGGTCCAGGCGGTCACCCTCACCCTCGCCGAAGCCGCCGCCATCCTCGACCCGCCCGTCACCGAACGGCAGCTCCGCGCCATCATCACAGCCCTCGGCTGGCAACCCGACGGCCAGCGGCGCACAGGCAAACCAGGCAACCCCGCGCTCACCTACTCATCAAAAGCCCTCATGGAACTGCACGCCGCACTCATCCCCCACAACCGAATTACCCAAATTACCGGACGCGACCTGCAAGAATAAACCATGGACGTCACCCGCAGCGAAGCCGCCGTCATGGTCGACCCGCCCATGACCGAACGCCAGATCGGCACGCTCATCACCATCGCCGCCATCCCCCCCGCCGGCCGCCGCCGCAGAGACAGCGTCGGCCACCCATGGAGCCTCTACGACGCCGCCACCATCCGCCAGGCCCATGCGCAGGAAGCCGCACGCACAGCCAAACAGTTCACCGACAACGACTGGATAGCCTCAGCCCTCCTAGACCGCCAGCTCATCCGCGCCGACACCGAAACCGGCGAACTGTACTGCCCCGATGGCAGCCGCGCCGAGCGGATGAGCCCGAAAATCTACGGCTACGTCCAGGTCGGCCCTCAGCGCGTCCAGGCACACCGCGTCATCTGGATAGCAGCCGAAGGCGAGATCCCGCCAGCCATGCAAGTCAACCACCGCAACCGGCTGCGCTGGGACAACCGCCGCGCCAACCTCGAGCTCGTCAGCATCGGCAACAATATCCGCCATGCCGCCGGCAAGCCGTACCTGCCCTACCATCAGGCCGTCACCCAGCTGGCCATGCTGCCGCAGCCGCTACCGGAAACACCATGCACGGACAACATGACACGCGCGGGTGGCGTGTTCCAGCTGTGAATTAGCGAAGACCCCGTGATTTAATGTGCTCGCGACCGCATGCCCTGATGACGGGAGCAGCCTGAGCCATGGTTGCCTACATCCTCGGCTGCTCGACCATGCTGATCGTGGGATACATCGGCGGCTGGCTCCAGCACCGCGCATTGACGCGGCGCTGACCATGGCGCGGACCCGGCGGGACTGGCAGCGGTGGGCACGCCATGGCACCACCGCCCAGCGCGGCTACGGCAGCCAGCACCAGGCCGAACGGGAACGCCGCCTCGCCGCCTACCGGCCCGGCGACCTGTGCGCCCACGGCGGCGAACCGCTCACCTGGCCCCGCGAGCTCGCCCGCCGCTGGCTCGACCTGCCGCATAACGCCACCCGCACCGGCTACCTGCCCGGCCTGTCCTGCCGCTACCACAACCGGCAAGAGGGCGCGATCCGCGGCAACCGGGCACGCCGCCCGGCCCGGGCCTGGCAAACCGCACGGCCATGGTGAGCCGCGGACATAATGCCCCGGCCGTAATGCTACGGACAGTCACCAGATTCGCGGTCACGTTCCGTGCCTGCCAGCAGTGGCGGACACGCACAGCGACATCGGCCCTCGGCGGCCGCCCGCGCCGCCTGGCCGACCATGGCAGGCCGCGTGGCGCTGACCTGCGGAAACGCGCTGGCTCGAGTCGCCCAGCGCGCACGCCTGGCCCCATGAC
>Ga0310913_10000053_pt1 | contig 40789 bp, 33 predicted proteins | sample GREbulkMGOX082_FD_203447 | JGI IMG/M metagenome (GOLD analysis project Ga0310913, IMG submission 203447) | Lab enrichment of tropical soil microbial communities from Luquillo Experimental Forest, Puerto Rico - GRE.bulkMG.OX082 | ecosystem: Environmental > Terrestrial > Soil > Tropical forest >...
CACCCGGCGCCTCGTCGAGCAGTTCACCGGTCGTGCGGATATTACCGAGCGATTTCGACCTCTTGTCGCCGGCGTCGGTCAGGAACTCGTTATGCATCCAATATCGGACGAACTGACGGCCGGCATGGGCGCACTCGCTCTGCGCGATCTCGTTCTCGTGATGCGGGAAGATTAGGTCGAGACCGCCGGCGTGGATATCGAAGGTCTCCCCCAAATGGGCTTCGCTCATCGCCGAGCACTCGATGTGCCAGCCCGGCCGCCCACGCCCCCAGGGGCTATCCCAACCGGGCAGATCTGTATCCGAAGGCTTCCATAGCACGAAATCGGCGGGGTCGCGTTTGTAGGGTGCGACCTCTACACGTGCGCCGGCGATCATCTCATCGCGGCTGCGTCGCGACAGCATCCCGTAATGGCGGTCGGAGGCGACCGAGAACAACACATGACCCTCGGCGACATAGGCATGCCCGCTCGCGATCAACCGCTCGATCATCGCGATCATCTGCGGGATATGCTCGGTGGCGCGCGGTTCGATATCGGGCGGCAGGTTGCCGAGCGCCGCCATGTCCTCGTGAAAGGCGGCGGTCGTGCGCGCCGTCAACGCGGCGATCGGCTCACCGTTCTTGCGGGCAGCGGCATTGATCCTGTCGTCGATGTCGGTGAGGTTACGTGCATAGCGCACGTGATCACGGCCGTAAATATCCCGCAGCAGCCGATAAAGCACGTCGAACACGACAAAGCAGCGCGCATTGCCGATATGGGCGCGGTCGTAGACGGTCGGACCGCAGACATAGAGGCGCACCCGCATTGGATCGAGCGGTTCGAACACCTCCTTGCGCCGGGTCAGCGTGTTGTAGAGCGTCAGCGTCATCGCGCACGGGTTATCAGATTGCACCCTCCCGGTCCATCATTCGCGACCGCTGGCTACACCATTAATAGAGTTGAAACTCCCTTTTGCTTATCTGCACCGAATCTGCAGCAAATTCTCTTATCGGTTGCATCTCTAATCCACCCGACGACGTCCGGAACCAGCACGGCTATTGATGCGCCGATCCGGCTTGGGGGGGGGACAACACATGACGACGGTAACGCTCGAGAAACCGCAGTCCCGCCGCATCGACCGACTGAATATCCGCCGTCAGGGACTTAATTTATTTCTCGTAGGCTTTTTGGTCCTGTTTTTCGAGCTCGCCTGCATCCGCTGGTTTGCAGCCTATGTCGTCTTTCTTCAGTTTTTCACTAATGTAGTTCTTATCGCCTCGTTCCTCGGGATGTCGTGCGGCTGCTTGGCAGCGCGGCAGCCTCGCGACTGGCTCGGGTATTTTCCTTTCATCGCGTTAGGGACCATCTTAGCGGCTCTCGCTCTGTTTAAAGTCTATAATCATTGGAGCGGCTTATCCATCGACGTCGGTGGGCAAGCATCCCCGCAAGAGGTCTTCTTCGGCACGGAGTACCGGAATCCCGACGTCGCGCAATTCGCGGTGCCGATAGAGGCGGTTGCGGCGGTTTTCTTTGTCCTCGTGGCGCTGATGTTTGTTGGGCTTGGCCAAGTTCTGGGGCGCGCTTTCGATGCCTACCCAAATCGTGTCATGGGTTATACGCTCAACATCGCCGGAAGCCTCGCTGGGATTGTCGGATTTTCTGCGATCTCATTCATCCAGGCGCCGCCAGTCGCGTGGTTTTTAATCAGCTGTGCCGGGGCGGCGTACCTCCTGTACCAAACCGCCTCCCTGACTCGGTATAGAGCATTGGCGCTGGTTACGGCTGTGGTGAGCGTCAGCCTCCCCACTCATTGGTTCTCCACGGCATTTCATACGCGCTGGTCGCCTTATTACATGGTGGTCCACGATACTTCAAACGGCGGCATCGAAGTGAACTCCATCGGGCATCAGAAAATGGTGCCGTTTGCGTCCGCGGGCTCTTCGTACACCTTGATACATCTACTGCAGGAACACAGCGGAGGCGCTCCTTTTCACGACGTGCTCGTCATCGGTGCAGGCTCGGGAAATGATCTCGCCCACGCATTGCGATTTGGAACGAGCCAGATCGATGCCGTCGAGATCGATCCGGTCATACAGGACATCGGCCGGCGCTATCATTCTGACCATCCCTATCAAGACCCTCGCGTGGTTCGCCACTTAGACGATGGCCGGCATTTTCTGCGCACGACCGATCACAAGTATGATCTTGTAATCTATGCCCTTGTGGACTCCCTCGTTCTGCACAGTGGTTATGCGAATATCCGTCTCGAAAGCTATCTTTTCACTGAGCAGGCCTTGAACGACGTCAAGCGCGTGCTCAAGCCCAACGGCCTATTCGTTATGTATAACTTCTTCAGACAAGGGTGGATTGTCGAGCGGATCGCGGCGATGGCCGAGCGCACATTCGGCTGTCCCCCGCTTGTCCTCAGCCTGCCGTATAAGGAAATTCTCCGCGCATCGTCACCCGCGGGCTTTATGGCGATCATCGCCGGATGCCATTCTCGCGTCGCTGATGCCTTCGCCCAGCACAAGAGTTTCTGGCTGAATACCGTGCCGGTCCGGAACCTCGATGTCGACGGATTTGCTCTACAGCCGGAGACGATGACCCGGGATCAGCAACGCGAATTCGAGCGGATCTCGCCCACCACGCTGATCCACGATGGCGGAGATGTGCTATCCACCAGCGATAATTGGCCCTTTCTTTTATTTGCGCGGAAAGTTGATACCCGATTTGACAAAACGCTCGATGGTCATGCTTGGTCTCTTGGGAGTCGGAATGGTGTACCTGTTTCTACCCAGGGGACGGATCGCGATCAACGGGCGCATGTTTTTTCTTGGAGCGGCCTTCATGTTGTTAGAAACCAGGGCGGTGGTACAGATGGCGCTCTTGTTCGGCAGCACCTGGCTAGTGAATTCAGCGGTTTTCTTTACCGTCTTGGTCCTTATCCTTCTATCGAACCTTTACGTGCTTAAAACACAGAGGCTGCGCCTGTTTGGGCATTATGTCGGTTTGCTGATTTTGTTGATGGTCGGAGTGCTCGTTCCTCTCGATCTGTTTTTGAGCGGCGGCATATCATGGCGCTATGCTGCACCCTGTATACTCGCGCTCGGCCCCATGTTCTTTGCCGGCATCATCTTCGCCGCATCGTTCCGCGACGCGACGAACCCGGATCTGGCTTTTGGATCCAACATCGCTGGGTCGGTGCTGGGCGGCGTCGCCGAGTCGTTTTCGATGCTGCTGGGGTTCCAGCACTTACTGTTTTTGGCGATGCTCTTTTATCTGCTGTCAGCCTGGTCGCCGAACCTGCGGCGGGTGAGCGCGTGATCGTTGTCTCGCTGCGATCCGAGCCCGGCTCGTTCGCAAACAACGCGTTGTTGATCATTTTGCGGGTGCGCGCCTGCGCTTCGTGTGCTCAGGCCAGTAGTTCTGGGTGGCCGAGACCAAACTGGGCCGCCTCGGCGGGAGCTTCATCAAGCGGTCGCGGCCGGATGACGTGGCAATGGCTGGCCGTCCATTCCATTTGCCGGGAGCCCGAGGTGGCGCAGCACCGTCGGGGCGATGTCGATCAGCGACGTGCGGCGGTGATGGATGCCCGGGGCAAATCCGCCGCCGGAGATGAACAGGAACGGGCGCTGTTCGTTTCGGCCGAGCCCGCCATGCTGGCCAAAGCCCGTCGCGTCCTTCGGTTCGAGCGAGTCGCGCACGATGTGGCTGTGGCCCAGCACGCCGTGCGGATTGGCGCGCTCGTCGGGTTTGAGTGTCAGCGCGATCCGCAAGGCCGTGCTCGTCGGCAAGCCGGCGGCGGCGAGCTCGGAGCCGACAAAGGCGCGGCCGACCCACTCCTGGGTCTCCAGAAACCGCGCGACTTGCGCGACAAGTCCGCCCGACGGCTCGGCGAAATAGAGCAGTGCGGCGGTACCGTTCGGTGCGACGACGATGTCGGATGAAGTCAGCGAGCGCTTTAGGCCGGCATCAACCAGCAGGCCGTCGAGATCGATCGTGTCGTCGACCGTCTCCATGCCGTGGTCGGAGCCGACGATGAAGAGGATACGCTCGCCGGTCGGATCGAGCGCCCTCACGGTTTCGGCAACGCGGCGCGCATTGGCATCGGCGCAAGTGATCGCCTGCCGATGCGCCGGTGAGCCGAGCGGCGTGTGATGGCCGGTATAGTCGGGTTCGGAAAGCCACAGCGTCGCGACTCCCGGGGCGCGGCGCCCCAGCACCTCCTCGCAGAACCGCTCGGTCGCGGCGGCGTCGCCAGCGGCACCTTTTGCGATCGCGAGTCCCTCTTCGGCGGGCAGCGGACGCCGGCCGGGGCCGAAGCTGCCGGCCGGGTTGTAGACCCAGCCGAAGCCGTCGGGATCGAGGAAATAAGCAGCGCCCGGCGACACATTCGAGATCGCGATTGCGGTCTCGCCGGCACGGCCGGCGCGCTCGGCCAGGGTCGGCCGATGTAGCGTGCGTCCCGTCGCCCGGTGCAGGCGATCGCGGAAATCGGGTTTGCCGACCGAGAGACACACGAGCCCGTCGCCCTCGTCTAGCGCCATCGTGTTGCCGAGCAGGCCATGCCCCGCCGGCAGGCAACCGGTGGCGATCGACGCCGCACTTGTCCGCGTCGTCGACGGAAAGACACTCGTGTGGTTGGCGAACCGTGCCGAGCGTCGCGCCAAGTCACTGAGGAACGGCGCGTCAGCTTCGGTAATCAGATCCGCTCTCAGGCTGTCGCAGATGACGATGACGGCTCGGTTCATTGCTCAGCTCCTCGGTCGAGTGCGGGGTCACGGCTGAGAATGCGGCTGCGCAGCTCGGGTGACAGCATGACCTTTTGGCCGGTCGCATTTACCATCAGTATCAGCACGGCGCGGCCGAGTGCGCACAGCCCGTCGCGCCACGCGGCGTATTCCATCTCGAAACTGGTGCGCCCGAGCCGCACCGTACGAGCGTTGACGAGGATCTCGTCGGCGTAGGCGAGCGGCCGGTAATAACGGATGCCGGTCTCGGCGATGACCGGCCCCGGCGTCAACGGCGACAGCGGCGCAAGCCCGACCGCTTCCAGATAGCGGTTGCGCGCCTCCTCGAACCATTCGAAATAGGCGCGGTGATTGGCATGGCCGAACGGGTCGCACTCGCTCCATCGAACCCGATGCCGAATCGCGAACGACCATCCGGGCTCGACCCCGAAGCGCGCCATCTCTTCACAACTGACGATGTCCGATTGCATGCCCGCTAGCCTGCACGGGTTCCACGGGTGGCTACCCTGGTTGCTTTTATATCGCTCGCTCCGGGATTGTAGTGTTTTGAAATTGAACGGACGCGTCGCTCTAGCGAGGTTTACTTCGAGGTTGCTTCGTCGCTCCGCTCCTCGCAATGACACAGATTTTTTGGGTGTCATTGCGAGCGAAGCGAGGCAATCTCGTTGATAAAGCGCGGGCGCCCGCGCAGCGGCCTACGCCGGCGCAGGAATCGCGCGCTGGTTGTACATGATCTTGCGCATTTGCGCGCGCTCCTCGGCGGTCAAGGTGGCGGGATCGACGCGCAAATTGTTGCCGGTCTCCATGCCGCGCTTGATTGCCGGACGGCTGCCGATCTCCTCGTACCAGCGTTTGAAATGGCTGAATTCGTTTATATCCTGGCCTTGGGCCTCAAAGCTGACGGTCCACGGGTAAGAGATCATATCGGCGATCGTGTATTCGTCGCCGGCGAGATAGCGCCGGTCATAGAGGCGATTGTTCATGACACCGTAAAGCCGGTTGGCTTCGTCGGTGAAGCGGTGGATCGCATAGGTCAGATCGCCCGCCTCCGGCCCGGCTCGGCGGAAATGGCCGCACTCGCCCAGCTTCGGACCCTGATTGGCCATCTGCCACATGACCCACTGCGTGACCTCGTTCTTGCCGCGAACATCCTGTGGAAAGAAGCGCCCTTCCTTCTCGGCGAGATACATCATGATCGCGCCCGATTCGAAGATACCGATCGGCGAGCCGCCACCCTTCGGGTTGTGATCGACCAGCACCGGCATGCGGTGGTTGGGGTTGAGCTTCAAGAACTCGGGCTTGAACTGATCGCCGCGCCCGATATTGCACGGGACGAGGTTGTAATCGAGGCCCAGCTCCTCGAGCAGGATCGTGACCTTTTTGCCGTTGGGTGTTGGCCAAAAATGCAGATCGAGCATCGCCGCTATCCCTTCTTGTTGAAGCAATGAATAGACCCACGATAACCGCCCGGTGAACCACTGTCACCGAGCTACTCGCGACGGAAGGTCACGACCAGCACGTCGCGGTATGCGGGATGCCGCGGATCGAGCGGCACGACCGGGGTGACGCCGTGATAGACCCGGGCGTCGTCGACCAGCGCCGAGTCGAGGGGAGCGGTCAGGGTGAAGCTGCCGAGCGGGCGCTTGACGAGATCGTAGATCGTGGTTTCGCCGCTCGCGAAGTTCTCGCGCCGGACCATCAGCACCAATACCCAGTCGACCCCGTCACGGTGCATGCCCTCCGGGGTCGGCCGGCCCTCCTCCCCCGGGCGGGCCTCGATGCGAAACTGGTGGATTTCGACATGCCAGGCCTCGGGGCGCAGTCCGGCAGGCGTCATCCGGTCGAACAGGGTGTGGCTGGTCCGCAGAATTGCGTTGAGTGCCGGGTGTCGCGCAACCGCATCAGTCACCGGCTCGAACCAGCGCTCGATGCCGCCGTTGAGCGGATTGTAATCGCGGCTCTGATAGTGCGGCTGGTGCGGCTTACGCACGATCTCGTCCGGGCCGGCGCGAAAGACGCCAAACCGGCGGCGGCGGTAGCGCCCGCCATCGGCCATGTAAGTGTCGACGCCCAGATCGTCCCAGCTGGCGGCAAACGTCGTCCAATCGCGCAGCCCTGCTTCCTCGAGCACCACGGCCATTTCGGGCGCTCGGACAAAGGCGAAGCCGTCACGTCTGATCTTATCTGCGATTGGGGTAAGCAACCTGTTCATCGGCCTGTTCTCGATCTCAGTCCCATTCCGCGCGCCATGCAACGCCGCGCGATCGCTTATCCAGCCTCGGTCCAGCTCTCGCAGAGCCCGAGCACGCAGGTGCTGGAGCGTCGCCCTTCGCGGTCCCTGGGCCAGGGCCGGCCTTCGGCATCGGCTCCATTGCGCGTCAGCCGCGCGCCGAGGGCGGGGATAAGCACCGTGCACATCCCGTACGGGCGCCCCGGAATCGTATAGGGCTGGGTGTGGACCAGGAATGGCTCACCTAGCTCATACCAGGTGAGCGAGATCTCTTCCTCGCGGGCCTTCAATCGCTCCATCCAGTAATCACGGGTGTCGCCGGATTTGGAGAATTGCGCGTCGGCCACCGGGATCGTCAGCTCGCGAAGCTCGGGATTGATGGCGCCCAGCACCGTGGACTGCAGCCAACGCGTCATTGCAATGTTGTCCGAGTAGATTCGCCACCGACCTTCGGTGAGCCCGCTTTTCAGATATAGGACGCAGCCGGACCCGCCCGGGGACGAGAGCAGACGCCAGAAGGTCGCATTCGTCGTGAAGGCATCACTGTCGTTTTTGTTGAGCCGGATGACCGAATTTTCCCCGGTCAGGATGACGTGGTTCGCATCGACAGTGCTCATGATGGGGTCTCCAGGCTGGTTTACTCCGCTACAGCACGGCCTCGGCGACAACGCCCATAGCGTCTGCAGTGACGCCGGCTAGCAGCAGGGTGCCGACGTGACGTTGCTCCGCGGTTTCTTTCCAGGCTTGGAGGCGGTCTCTGATCCGCTCCCTGGGGCCGATCAGCGATGTCTCGTCTATCAGTGCATCGGGCACTGCCTTTTCAGCCTCCTTCCGCTGCCCCGAAAGGTACAGATCCTGAATCTTCACGGCTGCGGCCTCGTAGCCCAGGCGCTTCGCCAGATCATTATAGTAATTGTTGGAGCGTGCCCCCATGCCGCCGATGTAGAGCGCCAGCTGCGGCCGGATCGCATCGCGGCAGGCGTCGAGATCGTTGCCCATCGCGATGCGGACATAGGGCGCGATGTCGAAATCGGCGAGGGTCTTGTCGTTGCCGGCCTTGGCAATCCCTTCCAGTACCGGAGCAGTCACCGCCTCGGCCTTCTCCGGCGACATGAAGAACGGCAACACGCCGTCCGCCACCTCGCCGGCGGTGCGCAGCCCGGCGGGAGCGAACGATGCGGTGTAGATCTTCAAACCGGGATTGCCGTGAATGATGCTGCGCAGCGGCTTGCCGAGCCCGGTGGCGCCGGGGCCGGTGTAGGGAATCTGATAATGCTCGCCCCGGTACTCGAGCGGCGCTTTGCGTTCGAGGATCTGGCGGATGATCGCAATGTATTCGCGGGTGCGCAGGAGCGGCTTGCCGAACGGCACGCCGTGCCACCCCTCGATAACCTGCGGGCCCGACGGTCCGATGCCGCAAAGAAAGCGGTTGCCGGAGAGCGCCTGCAATGTCATCGCCGTCATCGCGGCGCAGGCCGGTGTGCGCGCCGGCATCTGCATGATGCTGGTGCCGGCCTTGATTTTCTTGGTTTGCGCCAATACCCAGGCGACCGGCGTCACCGCGTCGGTGCCGTAGGCCTCGCCGCACCATACGGCGTCGTAGCCGAGCCGTTCGGCCTCCCATACGAGGTCCATGTCGACCCCAGAGGTCGGCGAGAATTTCAGGGTCATGGCCAACTTCATGGTTGAACTCCCTCCGCCGCACGCGCGACCCGCCCGACCGCGCCCAGCCAGTCGTCGATTTCACGCTCGGCAGGCTCGACCAGGACGTGATCGACACCGGCCGCGGCATAGGCGGCGAGCCGTGCGCCGAGTGCCGCGTCGTCCTTGCCGTCCCAGCTGCTGCGCAATGAGATCGTGAATTCGGGGTCTGGCCGCTTTTCGCGCAATCGGCGGACGATTGGGACGGCCGCTTCGGGCGACAGACGCGAGCCATGCCAGCCGTCGAGCCGCAGGGCGCGGGCGAGTGCGGCCTCGGAGCTGCCGCCGATCCAGATCGGGATCGGTTTGACCGGTTGCGGCAGCATCCGCATCTCCTCGATCACCGCCGGAATGTGGCGCGCCGAAAAGCTGACCGGGTCTTCGCCCCACACCGCCAGCATCATCGCGATGCCCTCGTCCATGCGTCCGCCGCGCTCGCGGAACGGAACGCCGAGTGCGGCGAACTCGGCCGCCATCCAGCCGACCCCGGCGCCGAGGATCAGCCGCCCCTCGGAAAGGTTCTGCAATGTCGCCAGTTCCTTGGCGAGCGGCAGCGGGTGGCGCATCGGCAATACCAGCACGCTGGTCCCGAGCCCGATCCGCTTGGTATGGGCCGCCGCCCAAGTCAAAGTCAGCACCGGATCGTAGAATATCGCCGAGGGCGGGTAGGGTGCCCCCTTCGGGATGATGATGTGTTCGCTCGACCAGGCGTCGGCAAAGCCGAGCTCCTCGGCCTGGATCGCGGCGCGTCGGATCGCCTCCGGCGCAGCCTTTCGTCCGATATGCGGCAAGTGAATACCGATCCGCATCAGCTCCTCCCGGCGCCTCATTCCGACGGGAAGGTGACGCGCAGCGCCGGCGCGCGCAAGCGGGCCGTGCGGCCCGCTGCAAGGGGCCGCCGCCGAGGTCAGTTGGTCAGATAGGCTTTCGCCTCGGCCAGCTCTGGGCGCTCGGGTCCGGTGGGTTTGCTGAGCGCCACCAGTTTTTGATAGGCGTCGTGCGCGGCGGCGGCATCGCCCGACTGTTTGGCGGCGCGCGCCTCACCGAGGATGCTGCGAAAGCGGTTGGGGTCGGTGCGCAGCATCTCCTTGTACTCCGTCAACGCCGCGGCGGGCTGGTTGAGCTCAAGCAGAAGATCGCCCAGCAGCTCGCGCGCCGGCAGCACCGGCGAGGGGGTGGCGGGAGACTTGTCCATCGTTGCTTCGAGATCGGCCGCAACGCGGACTAGCTCGACCGCCTTCGCGGCGTCGCCCTGGGCATGGGCGAGGACGCCCGAAGCCCCGAGGCGCTGGACCTCGACCTGGTCGGCCCAATAGGTGTTCTTGGTTGCCGAGAGCTTGTCTTTGAGTGACTGCAGATTGGCGATCTCCTTCTGGGCACCGGCGATGTTGCCGGTTCGCGCGTCCCCGAGCGCGCGGCCAAACGAGATCATCGCCTCGGCCCACGGAAAGCGCTCGAGCGGAAACCCGATCGCCGGCGGCGACAAAGAAGCGGCGGCCGCCCAGTCGCGGCGCTCGAGCACATAGCGCGCGGGGATCGCAGCGACGGCATAAGCTGTGGGCAAATCGGGTTCGCCGATCTGGTGAAAGGTTGCCAGCTCATCGACGACAGTCTTGGCCGGGCCGTCCTGCGCGGTCTGCAGATAGGCGTATTCGAGATAATCCATCGAATGGACGCTGCCAACAAAGCTGTCAGGCCCGAGGGTCTTGCGGACATAGGCGAGTGCGGCGGCATTAGCGGCGCGGTTCGAGTCGATCGATTCCTGCCACATGCCGAGACGGGTGAAGATGTGCGAGGGCATGTGCAGGGCATGCGGCACGTCGGGCGCGATCTTCGCATAGCAGATTGCCGCGTCGAGCCCCGCCTGCGCAAATCGCGCCGAGTCGTCGCTGTGGATCAAATAATGCACGACACCGGGATGGTTCGGCTGTTCCTTCCAGACCTTGTTCAGGATGTCGGCGGCCTGCTTCTGATTGGCGTAGGTTTTGTCGGTCGGCGGCGCGGTGGTGTCGAGCGCCAGCGCGTAGAACACCGCGGCCTCGCGGTCCTCGGGATATTTCAGATAGGCCTGCTCCATTGCCTTCTCATAGGCGACGGCGCGGGTGCGATGGTCGAGCTTATCATTGTCGCGGTAGAAGGCCGCGATCGCCGCGATGTAGTCCTTCTCGCGCTCGGTTTTGGTCGGCGCCGCCATCGCCTTTTCGACGGCTTCCGAGCCCGCCTTTAGCGCCGCCGGGCTCGGCGGATACCACAGCGGGTACCAATTGCTCATCGCAATCCCCCAATAGCCGATCGCACAGTTGGGCTCGGCTTCGGTGACTGCGGTGAAGTCCTTTAGCGCCTCGGGATACCAGAACGAGTGCAGGGTCCACACCGCATGCTTGAACTCATGCTGCACCGCGGGGCTGCAGGAGTTCGCGAAATCGACTTCCTCGACGATCTTTGCCCCGGTGTCGGCTCGCGCCGTGGGCGGCGGCAATGCAAGCAGCGCGGCAATGGCGAAACCCAGAGAAATTCGACCGTGCTCCATGCGATACCCTCCCCGAAACAGCTATTAACCCAGCTAGACCGTAAAAAGCCGGAATTGGCCCATGTGTGAAGTAGCTCACACTTGGCCGAAAATTATCCGAACGGGTCGCCTTCCGCCAGCGCTCCCGAGATACCAGACTGTCCGGCCCAAGCGGCGCTTGCCGCGGGCGCATCGGCGGTTCATCCTCTCGCAAAACAACGGCAGGTGGCGCCATGACGGATCGTTTGCCGCAGGACGGACTAGTTGCGGTCGTTAAGCGCGACTGTCCGACCTGCGTGCTCGCTGCGCCGGTGCTGGGCGATCTGGCGCGCAACGGCGGGCTGACCGTTTACACGCAGGATGATCCGTCGTTTCCCGAGACCGTGCCGGGTCGCGTCGACGACACTGCACTCGATGTATCGCATCGGCTCAAGATCGAGATCGTGCCGACATTGATCCGGTTCGAAGCCGGACGCGAGGTCGGGCGCACCTATGGCTGGGACCGCGGCGAATGGCGGCGGCTGACCGGTGTCGAAGGGCTCGGCCCTGGTTTACCGGAGGCACGGCCCGGCTGCGGCGCCAAGAACCTCGAGCCGGGGATCATCGAGCGCCTCAAAATCCGCTTCAACGAGACGGGTCTCAAATCGCGCCGCATCGAAATCGGCAAGGACGAGGACGAGCAGGAGGCGATGTATGCGCGCGGCTGGTCGGACGGGCTGCCGCTGGTGCCGCCGACCGAAGAGCGGGTGCTGCGCATGCTCGACGGGACGGCGCGCGACCCGCAGGAGGTACTGGGCCTGGTGCCGCCGGCGCTGGCCGCCGCGACCGTCGAAAAGATCGCAGTCAATGCGGTGATGGCCGGCTGCAAGTCCGAATACCTGCCGGTCGTGCTGGCGGCGGTCGAAGCCGTGCTCGACGAGAGTTTTGCGATGCACGGCGTACTCGCGACGACCGGTTTTGTCGGGCCCGTACTCGTCGTCAACGGCCCGGTGCGGGGCCGCATCGGCATGAACGCCAAGGGTAATGCGTTGGGCCAGGGCAACCGTGCCAACGCCGCAATCGGCCGCGCCTTGCAGCTGGTAATTCGCAATGTCGGAGAAGGCCGGCCGCGCGAGGTCGATCGTGCGACATTGGGCAATCCCGGCAAATATACCTATTGTTTTGCAGAGGACGAGGAGGGGTCGAGCTGGGCGCCGCTGTCGGTCGAGCGCGGCCTGAAGCCGGGACAGTCGGCGGTGACGGTGTTTGCCGGCTATGGCTTGCAGGGGGTCACCGACCAGAAGTCGCGCGACCCCGAGAGCCTCTCGCGAAGCTTCGCCGGCTCACTGCTGGGGCTCGGCAACGTCAAGCTCGCACCCGCCTGCGATGCAATGCTCGTGATCTCGCCCGAACATCACCGCACCTTCAGACAAGCTGGCTGGTCGAAAGCGCGGCTCTACGAGGAGCTCTACCGGCTGTGCGAGATCCCGGGCGCCGACCTCGTCACCGGCGCCAAAGCTATCGCCGAAGGCGGACCCGCATCGCTTGCGGGCAAACCCGTCAACAAATTCCGCCCTGGCGGGATTATGATCGTCCGCGCCGGCGGCGATGCCGGCATGTTTTCCGGCATCATCGGCGGCTGGTCCGCAGGCGGTCCCCGCAGCAGTCTTCCGGTAACCAAGGAGGTGAGAAATTGACTGTACTTCTCGACCCGACTTCCGAACGAAGTCCGACGATCCGGCCGCGGTTGCCGCGGCCGCAGAGCCTCGATGGCTTGACGATCGGCATTCTCGACATCGCCAAATCGCGCGGCGACGTCTTTCTGCATCGTCTCGGCGAGCGGCTCGGCGAGCGCGGCATTGCCGTCAAACACTACGCCAAGCCGACCAATACGCGGCCGGCGCCTTTGCCGTTGCGGCAGCAGATCGCGACCGAAGTCGATCTCGTCATCGAAGGATTGTCCGACTGAGGGTCCTGCATTTCGTGCTGTACGCATGACATGGCGGATCTCGAAGCACGCGGCATTCCAACGGTCGGCGTTGCCACCACCGAGTTTATCGAAGGAGCGGCGTCGCAGGCAAAATCGCTCGGTATCGATCCGGCACTGGTGTTCATTCCCCACCCGGTGCAGGACCGCACCGACGACGAGCTCAAAAAACTCGCTGACGACCACCTCGAACAGATCCTGGCGATGCTCGTGAAAGACTGACCGGCGCGCTCGGCTCACGCTTGGCGGCGGCGGGTTTTCTTTCTCGACGTTTCGGTTCAGATTCGGCCGAGAGTCGGGAGGACGCAGAAAGTGCAGACCATCGTGGAACCGACGGCGCTGCGCCGGCGCGAGGCGCGGGTGTTGCCCGCCGCGGCCGCTCTCACGGCACTCGGCGTCGTTTACGGTGATATCGGGACCAGCGCGCTCTACGGGTTCAAGCAGGCCGCCGACGCGGCCGGAACGATCTCGCCCGAAACCGCCATGGGGATCGTGTCAGTCATCGTCTGGGCGCTGGTTCTGATCGTCTCGTTCAAATATGCCATTCTGATCATGTGCGCCGATAACCGCGGCGAGGGCGGCATCGTCGCCCTGCTGGCGCTGCTCGATATCCGCCGCGCGCCGCCCGGCAGTTGGCGCGCCTCGCTGATGATCGTCGGTCTGATTGGCGCCGCCCTCCTTTACGGCGACGGGGTCATCACACCGGCCATCTCGGTGCTCAGCGCCGTCGAGGGTTTAAAGCTCGACGCGCCTCAGCTCGCGCCCGCGGTGGTCCCGATCAGCATTGCAATCTTGGTCGGCCTCTTCCTGGTGCAGCGCAAGGGCACGATGTTCATCGGCAATATCTTCGGCCCGGTGATGCTGTTCTGGTTCCTCGCGATCGGGGTTCTCGGGCTGCGAGGAATCATCGGCGCGCCGAGCATTCTGGGCGCACTCAGCCCGCATCATGCGCTGATATACCTGGCCCAGTCGCCGCCGGGCATCGGCTTTGCCGTGCTCGGCGCTGCTTTTCTGACTCTCACCGGCGCCGAAGCGATGTATGCCGATATGGGCCATTTCGGCCCGCTGCCGATCCGTCTCGGCTGGTTCGGTGTCGTCTTTCCCGCGCTGGTGCTAAACTATCTCGGCCAGGGAGCGCTGCTTCTGTCCGACACTCGCGCCATCGAAAATCCGTTCTACCTCTTGGCGCCGGGATGGGCTCATTACCCGATGGTGGCATTTGCGACGATCGCGACCGTCATCGCCTCGCAATCGATCATCTCCGGCGCCTATTCCCTGACCCAGCAAGCGATCCAATTGGGTTTTCTGCCGCGGATGAGCGTCCTCCACACGGCGAGCCACGAAAAGGGGCAGATTTACATGCCGCTGGTCAACTGGCTGCTCGCCGCCGGCACGCTCGGCGCGGTCCTCATGTTCGGCTCTTCCGACGCGCTCGGCGGCGCCTATGGCATCGCCGTCTCGATGTTGATGGCGGTCACCACCGTTCTGGCCGCACTCGTCGCGCTGCAATGGGGGTACAATCCGTTACTCGTCGCGGCCGTGAACGGGTTTTTCCTGGTCGTCGAGCTGGTCTTTGTCGCCGCCAACGCAACAAAGCTGCTCGCGGGCGGCTGGTTTCCGCTGCTGATGGCCGGCGCCGTCGCCTTCCTGATGCTGACCTGGCGAACTGGGTATCGGCTGCTCGAGTTGCAGCGCTCGCGTATGCGCCAGCGCGAGGACGAGTTCACGGCTTGGGTTCTGGAGAACCGCCCGATCCGCCTGCCGGGGGCGGCCGCGATCTTCACCGCAGCAAGCTCGGGCATCCCGCTCGCGCTGACCCACCACCTCAGGCACAACCGCGTATTGCACGAGCGCATGCTGCTCGTCTCAACAATAACGACGGATGCGCCGCGGGTGGATCCCGAAGAGCGGGTGAAGCTGATCCCGGTCGGTGCCGGCATCACTCGCGTGATCCTTTACTTTGGGTTTATGGAGCATCCCCATATCATGGAGGGACTGCTACTCGCCTGTCGCGACCCCGCTCTGCGCGACATCGACCCGGAGAAGATCACCTTTTATTCGCGCCGGGTCATGGTGATCCCTAGCGGCAAAGTGCCCGGCATGGCCGTATGGCGTGAGCGGATCTTTGCGGCAATGCACCTCAATGCCAACCTGCCGGCCGCCTATTTCGGTGTGCCAACCTCGCAGGTTGTCGAGGTGGGGTTGGAGGTCGAGATCTAGGGATGGGCTGTTTTCGTCGGATTTTCCGGGCGATTTTGAGATAGGATGCGCCTCGTCGGCGCCAGGTAATTTATTGTCTGTCGGCAAATCTTTGGTGCAATGGTTACGCGTGCGAGCTTGTTGCCCCACCGCCGCCCGGAATCTCCGAGTAGGAAAAATTTCACGTCAAATTTCATCACGTTCTTCATAAATATGAGACAAATGTACAAGACCTACTGTCAAAAATTCGGCTGCCGGGCCGTCATGGATTAGTCCAATCTTGTTTGCTGAAGGTGCGGTACTTCGTTGCGGCCGATTCACGCCGCGGTTGTCCGCGGCGCCGCGGCGCGGAATGTGCGAACCGCGATAATCGCGACCATCCCGATCGCCACCAGCGGGGCTATCGGAATGCGCGAAAGCTCGGCGAGACCGCGGGGGTCGACGCACAGCACGAGCAAGGCCGCGAGCGCAGCCTTTTCCCAGGGCGGCGGCGCCTCATAGTCATCGCTCAGCCAAGCCGCCGCAACTGCACCCAACATCAGATCATAAATGAGCACGACGGGAATGGCGACGAGGGTTGCTGCGGTAAGCGCCGCTGCCCTGATCGGCAGCACAAAGCTGCGCCGCCACACGACCGCGACGAAGATTGCGGCCGCGAGCGTCGCTGCCGCCTGAGCCGCGTAAGCCGCTCCCGCGGTTCCGCCGGCCAACAAAACCGCCCCGAAGGGGCTTACAAACCCGCCAAAAATGATGCGGCCAGATTCATAGGTCGTACGCGCTCCGAAAGCGGCGTGGAGAAAACCGGCCCAAGCCTCCCAGCCGAACAGGGCCAGCGACAAGGCGCAGAGCGCAGCGGCCGTCAGCAGCGCGGCGGCAAAGGCGCGCCAATGCCGCCCGGCCAGCAGCGCGACCGGAACCAGAAGGCCGAAATTGCGGCTTATAGCAGAGCGCTCCGAAGCAAATGCCGGCCAAGATCGGCCGGCGGTCGATCCACAGCGTGCCTGCTGCGAACAGCGCTGCCGTCAGAAACGAATTCTGGCCCAAACCGAGCGTCCAATAGAGCGCCGGGAACGCCAAAACCGGGATCAGCGCCGACCAACCGCGCCGGTCCAAGATCTCGCGCATCACGACCAGGAAAAGCGCCAGCGTCACCCCCTCGAAGGCGAGGAACGCCGCCAGATATGGCAGTCGCGCGAGGGCAGCGCACACCAGCAGGAACACCGGCGGGTAATAGAAGAACCGATATTCGACGCCGATGGCGGTCGCGCGTTCCTCCGCGGCATGATGCGCGCTCTGGTCATAGACGAGTTCCGGCGTTCCTGCGTTGGCCAACGCGCCGGCCGCATAGAAGCTGACGAAATCGGTGCTGGTCGGCCGAGAGAGCGGCACGATCAGACCGTGGGTTCCCGCCACCAGAAAGAGTAACCCGACTGTCTCGGCGACAATCAAGATCCGGCAATACGCGAGTACACGATCGCAATCGAGAGCAGCCCCCAGGCAGTCGAGGGCAGCCCCCAGATGGTGAAACAGCCGTGTCGCCGCAGATGCCACGGTCCCCTCCGCTCAGACCGCGCCGGAGCGGTGCCATGTGCGATAAGGGATACCGGTTAGGGAAAGATTAAATCTTGTCGCCGGATAATCCCGATTTAATGATTTGGTACCTTTTGCAGAGGCAGTATCGACCGAGGCGTGTGTTGATGGAGACTGCAATGCCAAGGCCGCTGCTGTCGTTCGCCCGGATCACGGACAAGGCTGGCGCGGCCAAGACCGTTTGGCGGCTGATCGAGGACGATTGCGGGGTCACCGCAATCGAATACGCGCTAATCGTGGGACTGATCGTGATGGCTTTCGTTGCTCTGATTACGCAGATCGGCGACTTCATCAGCGTGCCTTTAGATACTGTCGCGAGCTACCTTTAGGCGCGGCGGGCGGGCTGCCGATCGGCATAAAACTTTTGACGCCAGCCGGATGACTGGTCCAATCTGGCGCGGTCGCCCGCACTCGTGGGATCAACAAAAAAGCACCCGGCAGACTCCCGATGGACCTTCCCGCCAGTGTTGCCGCCCTCGGAGAACAACTCCGCGGAGCGGATGAAATCGTCCCCGATCCGGCTTTGCTTTGCGAGGCGGAGGTGTTCGCGGCCGAGCGGGATCGGATATTTGCCCGGTCATTGCTGGCTGTCGATCATGCAACGCGCTTGTCCGAGGATGGCCGCTATTTCCGGTGTGACGCCGCGCCCCGCTCGATGATCCTGGCCCGTGACAAGGGAGGCCGGCTTCATGCGCTGCGCAATCTCTGCCTCCATGCCGGCTACCCGATCTGCGATGCTGAGGAAGGCTCGGGCGAGCGCCTGATCTGCCCCTATCACGGCTGGGAATACACGTTCGACGGCAGGCTCGTCGAACCCGACCTCTCTGCGCGGATCGACCCGTCGCGGTTGCAGGTGATGCGCTATCCGGTTTGGGTTCAAAATGGCCTGATTCTTGTCGATCCTTCCGGCAAGACCGATGCTGTCGATGGACCAAACGGCTCGGCTCCGACTTGGCTCGCGACCGCGAGCGTCTTGCGGCGGGAGCGGTACGACACGAACTGGAACTGGAAATTCCTCCGCCACTTCCTGCGGTCGTCGCCGCAGCTGCTTTTCGACGAGCCGCCCGAGAGTGACGTCGAGTTCGGACCGCTCAGCTTCATGATCTCGCGGCGCCGCCGCGCGGTGCTCATGCGGATTATCCCGCGCTTCGCCGAGCAAACCGACTTCCAGGTGATCGAGATGGCCGCGGAAAACGGGCTCAGAGATCCCGACCCTGGGTCGGGCTCAGACGCCGTCGCCGATGCGCTGCGCGATGCCGACACTTCGCCTTCCTGGTTCGACCGCCGGTTCGCCGATTGGTACTGGTCGCTGATGTCTGCCGCTTAGTGAGGGGACAGCCGGGCGGGGTGCGGATGCGGCACCCAGGGGCGGTCGCCGCGGCTTTCATTGGCGCTCTCGACGCTGACACCATCCTGGTCGAGCCAGAGCGCGACCGCGCCGCGCCGCCACACATCGATCCGGTCGATGACCGGCATCATCGACCGGCAGCGGAAGCCGGCCGGCACTTGGCTGACAATCGCATCAAGGCCGCTGCATTTGACCGGTAGCCCGGCGGCGCCGGTGACGATCGCAACCGTGCGGCCGCGTGCCGTGTATCGGCAAGCTTCGCCGGCGCAATCGAGCCCGCTTTCGGACGCGCCGCCTGCGGCGGGCCAGGCGTCCAGTCCGCCGCCCATTTCCGCGGCGAAGAACGAGCGCTCCAGCCTTTCTCCCTTCTCCGCGGCGACGAAATAGTGCCGGTCGGGCGCCCGCGCCGCAAGAAAGCGCCCGCCATCTGCAATCAGCAAGTCTGGCGGCCTCGTCAGCATCATCGTCGTGAGCCCCGCGACTATCGCGACCACACCCCAGCGGTGCCAGGGACCGCGCCACAAGCACAGCCACAGCCCGCCGAACGAGATCAGCAGCAAGCCTTCCGCCGGCAATCGCGGCATTGCCCAGACATTGCCCGGCAGGGCAGAGACGTGCTGCGCGACCCAGATCGTAAGATCGATCCCCCAGCCCATCGGCAGCAACGCCAAGCGTTCCAGACCTAATGGCATCGACAGACAGGCGACCACCCCCACGGCAGCGTCCACATCGCGCTCAACGGCACCGCAATCACATTGGCGAGCGGCGAGTACAGCGCGATGTGGTGAAAATGATAGATCGCGAACGGATAGGTGCCCAATGTCACGACTGCCGTCGTCACGACGACACCCCCGCAATATCCCAGCACCTGTCCCAAGAGCGAGCGGCCGTGCAGCAGGCGGCCGAGGCGTGCGCCATAGGCCTCGTAAACCGCAATCAGCGCGACGACGGCGCCGAACGACATTTGAAAGCTGACACCGACGAGAACCGACGGGTCCATGCCGAGAACGATTGCGGCCGCGATCGCGCAGATCCGCATCGAGATCCGCAACCGGTCGATGATGATTGCAAAAAAGACGAGGCCGTTCATGACAAAGGCCCGCTCGGTTGGGATCGCAGCGCCCGATATCAGGAGATAACAGGCGAGCACGAAGAGAGTGGCGCCGGCGGCGATCTTCTTGATCGGATATTGCAGCGCGACCCGCGGAACCAGCGCCAATCCGCCACGCACCGTGAAGAACACGAAAGCACCGACGAGCCCCAGATGCAGCCCGGCGATCGCCAGCAGGTGCGACAGCCCGGAATCGCGGAACGCCTGTTTGACCTCTTCGCTGATCGCGCCGCGCTTGCCGGTGATCAGCGCCGAGGCGACACCGCCGGTCGAGCCCGGAAGGACCGAGGCGATGCGTCGCGTCATCTCCGTGCGCAGGTGGCGCAGATCTTCGCGCCAGCCGCCCTCAGGTTCGGTTCCGGCGATCCGATGGGCGGCGCCAAAGGTGTAGCCGACGCCGCCGATCCCCGCGAAATAGAGCTCGCGCTGATAATCGCGCCCGCCCGGCAGGATCTGGGCCGGCACCGGATAGAGCATCGCCTTGAGGCTGACGCGGTCGCCGGGATTGAGTTCGTCGCTCTTCTGCGGAATGTGCAGCCGCAGCCGGCGCGGCAGGTCGCCTGCATCGAGCCCGGGCAGCGGATCCGGCGCGATCACGATACGCCAGCCCTTTTCGGCGAGGTCGATGTCGACGACCCGGCCGGTGACCACAACCGGACCGAGATGACGCTGCAGCATCGGCGCGCCGCGCTCCCACGCGGTCTCGCGCATCAGCGCAAAACCGGCGGCGAGCGCCGTCAACGCCAGCGCCGCTTCGGAGCACGCGGGGTGCCGTCGCAGCGCGAGCGCCGCGCCGATCCCGGCAATCGCCGCGGCAATACCGGGCCACAAAGGGGGTTCGGCCTTGAGGACGAAATAGAATCCGATTCCGCTGCCGAAAAATACCGGCAGCCACAACAGACGGCGCTCGCCCTCGGCGGCGAGACGATCGGCGAGCGCGCCGAAAAGCCGCTCACGCCACCCCGCTACCGAGCCGACCCCTCCGCCCGCGATCGCCGCATCCGCCATTAATGCTCCGCCGTCCGCTCGCGCAATACGAGCTTAGTGGAGATAAAGGTTAATTTATAGTAGTATTACCGAGAAACTGTTTGATCAGCGAAACCCGGCCTTCTTCAGACCTTCGAGGATATGATCGCGCGCCTCTTGTGTGCCGAATTGTCCCGCGAAGATCTGGGCGTTGAAGAACGGGGAACGGTGCATGACGACGACGCGCTCGCCCTCTGCGTCCTGGTTTTTTCCCAGCTCGGCATAGGCGGCCGCAAGAAACGGATGGGCGAGCGTCTGAATGTTGCGTCCTGGGCTCAAGGCGACGGCGCGGTCACAAGCCTCGACTGCGTCGTTGTAGCGTCCGAGGAAATAGTAGGCAGTACATAAGTTTTGCAATGTAAGTGAATTGGCGCGGTCAAAGCGGAGCGCGCCTTCTAACCATGGTACGGCCTCCGCGGCTCTACCGGCCCACACCAAAATAATGCCGCGCTGGCCGTAGCTCTCGGTGTCGCTGGGGTTGATCTCGAGCGCGCGGTCGATCTCCCCCAGCGCGAGATCGTATCGTCTTTTGTACATGTTGACGAACGCGAGCACGCGGTAAGCGCCGGTCGTCATAGGATCGAGCGCCAACGCTTTCTGCGCAAGTGTTTCGGACTGATCGAGCTCATCTTGGCGAAATTCGGCCCACCCCGAGACGACCGCCTCGAAATGCGAGCCGCCGAGCGCCGCATAGGCGACGGCGTAGTTCGGGTCGAGGTCGATGGCGCGCTGGAATAGGTCGGCGGCTTCGTCATTTTTGTCACGGGTCGCATGCGATAGAAATTCCCGACCGCGCAGCACGTATTCGTAGGCCGCGAGATTTTCGGTTGGTTTCGTAAGAACGCGCTCCCGTTCGAAGCGGGTGAGCTTCACCGCGGCCGCGCTAACGACGCGCCGGGCAATATCTTCTTGCACCCCAAAAATGTCCTTGACCTCGGCGTCGTACGCCTGCGACCACACGCTCTGCCCAGTCGCGGCCTCGGTCAACTCGGCACTCACGCGAACGCGATCACCGGCACGCCGAACACTGCCCTCGAGGAGATAACGCGCATCCAGGAGCCGCCCGATCTCGGCCGGCGAGGCATTCGAGTTTTTGAACGGGAAGCTGGCCGATTTGGCGATGACGAGCAGGTTCGAGAAACGGCCGAGCGCAGTAATGACGTCCTCGGTGATGCCGTCACTGAAGAATTCTTGGCCGGTATCGCTAGACAGGTTTTTGAAGGGCAGCACCGCTAACGAAGGACGACCCGCGAGACGAGTTGGCGTGGCGAGGGTAGCGACCTCGACAGGTTTGGGCGGAGCGCCGAACTGCAACAGCTGTCGGCCTGCACCCATGTGAAGCACCCAGGCCACGAGGGTGACCACTACCAGCCCAAGGATCGCTGCGGCAGCAACGAGAAGTCGGCGCCCTTTTGGTGGACGAGGCATTGCGGCCGGCAGCCCCACAGCATAGGCGCGCACCGGCTCGGCAATATTCTTGACGCGATGGCTGCCGAGCGGGCGGTAAGCGAGATCGAGCTTATTCCTGACCTGGTCGTAAACGGTTTGCGAGATGCAGACCGTGCCAGGCTGGGCCAGTGACTCGAGCCGGGCGGCGATATTCACACCATCACCGAAGATATCGTCCCCGTCGACGATCACATCGCCGAGGTTGACGCCGATCCGAAGCTCGAGACGGCGCTCCGGCGGCAGCGGGTCATTGATCGCGCGAGGCCCGCTGCATTTCGACGGCGCAGTTCAACGCATCGACGATGCTCGAAAAATCCGCCAGCAGGCTGTCACCGGCCGTGCCGACGATCCGTCCGCCGTGTGCGGCGATCAACGGGTCGAAGGCGCCGCGGAGCTCGCCGAGGGCTCGATGCGTACCGGCCTCATCCTTGCCCATCAGACGGCTGAAACCGGCCACATCCGCGTGCAGGATGGCCGCGAGCTTTCGCTTCCGAGAAGGAGTCTCCTCCGGGGCACCGGGCGAGTTATCTAGCAGGGCGCCCATCGCGGATGCGTTTGACCTCGCTGCGCACGGCGCGCACTATAGCTCAACTTCAAAATTCTTTTGAGGACCGTCATTCGCGGGGAGAAGACCATGCAGGGGGTACGCCCGTCATCTGTGAGAGTGTCGGCGGCTTTGGCCGGATTGTCACTCGCAACAATCCTCTCAACAGGTGCCCGTAGCGAAGAACCTAAGCTGTCGATCAGCGGCTATGATCCGGTCGCTTATTTCACCGACGGCAGACCGGTTCAGGGAAAGGCCGAAATCGAATATCTGTGGCACAAATTGAGCTGGCGTTTTGCGAGCGAAGCGCACCGCGAGATGTTCACCAAGGATCCGGACCATTACGCCCCGCAATACGACGGATATTGCGCGGTGGGCGTCGCCTGGAACGAACCGCACAAGGACACCATCGACCCCAACGCCTGGGCCATCGTCGACGGTAAGCTTTATCTGACGCACACCACTCGTGGTTTGGCCGCGTGGCAGCAGAACGCCGAGGAAAACATCAAGCGAGCCGACGTGAACTGGTCAACTGTTGAGCATCAAGCCGAACCGGTGATCGTCGGACCGCCATGTCACGATCGTCCGCCTTCGGTTGTGATTTCGTTCAAGGAGGGCGGCCAGCAGCTTCTCGTCGGTGGCCAAACCGCGGTCGACAAGGACGGGAACGTCGTGGGCAAAGGCGATATGCGGGCGCAACTGGAGCAGGTTGGCAAGAATATCGAGGCTTGCCTCAAAGCCGCTGGGGCGAAAGTCTCCGACATCACCCAAACGCAGGCTTACGTCACCGACGCCGAGGCTTTCTCGAAGAGTTCAGACGTGCTGGCCCGCTATCTCGGGCCCGCATCGACACCCAGCAACGTCGCCCAGGTATCTCTATCGGCCGGCCCTGACTTCCTGGTCGAGATCGAGGTGGTCGCAAACCTCGACCCGGCAGCAGCCATGAGCGCGAACCGCCGGCCCTAGATCTCTCGCTCCTGTTTCAGCATGCGGATGGCTTTGCGGAGGGCGGTCATCGTGTCCTCGAGTTCGGCTTCGCCATGCGTGGCCGAGGTTATGCCGCCGGGGCTGCCGCTGAAATCGACGCCATGGGTCATCATCGCCAGCCGGAATTTGTGCACGAGCCCGGCTTGGCGTTTGTCGAAAAAGGCCTCTGCCGGAACTGCCTTCGGATCGAAGCGGGTCGGAGTGATCGCCGTGCGACCGGGATTGGTGAAGAAGTGGAAGTTCGAAAATGCGCCGTAGACCGCCCACGGCACCCGCTCCTCCTCGAACACCTCGTTGATCCGCCGCCGCAGTGTCTCGGCATAGCGATTGGCTCGGGCGCAGGCATCGGTCGTGCCGACGATTTCGAGCGCCGCAACCCCGGCGGCGGCCGAGAGCGGGTTGGCGTTGAAGGTGCCTTGATGTGAGATCTTCTCGCGATCGGCGGCCTTCGTGACCTGAAAGTCGAGGAGGTCGAGGATGTCCTTGCGGCCGGTGATCGCGCCGCCCGGCAACCCGCCGGCGAGGATCTTCGCCAATGTCGTCAGATCGGGGCGAATGCCGTACTCGACTTGTGCGCCGCCCGGCGATACGCGGAAACCGGTCACGACCTCGTCGAAGATCAACAGCACGCCGTGCTGCCGGGTCAGTTCGCGCAGCTCGACGAGAAACGCCGGGTCGATCGGCAATTGCGCGCCATGGGCGCCGGTCGGCTCGAGGATCGCGGCGGCGATGTCGTCGTCATCGTCGAGCAGGCGGGCCAGCCCCACGGCATCGTTCTGTTCGGCCAAGACGAGGCCGGTCGTGACCCCCGGCAGGACGCCGGGTGTCGGGCTGCCGTCGAAATGGCTCGCATAGCCCGAGGTCATGTGGTCGTGCCAGCCGTGAAAATGATGCTTGAAGCGGATGATCTTGGACTTGCCGGTGAAGGCGCGGGCAAGCCGCAGCGCCATCATCGTCGCTTCGGTGCCCGACGAGGTAAAACGCACTCGCTCCGCCGACGGGATGAGCTTCATCACCCACTCGGCCCAGGCGATTTCGAGCTCGTGCGAGGCGCCGAAATGGGTACCGCGCTCGACCTGCTGCTCCACCGCCGCCACGACCTTCGGGTGGCAATGGCCGAGCAGCAGCGCACCATGGCCGCCGAAATAGTCGACATAGCAATTGCCGTCGACGTCCCACTTCCGCGGCCCCTTGGCTCTGGTGATGTAAAGCCCGTAGGGCTCGAGATAGCGGGAATCGTGGGTGACGCCGCTCGGAAACAGACGGGCGGCTTTCTCGGCGGCTGCCGCTGAGCCCGGGGTTGCCGCGCGATACGCGGCGATGATCGGCGAATTCGTCGTCAGGCTGTCGGGCATGCCGCTCACTCCTCGATCGCAAAGGCAGTGAGAATGTTTAGGCCCTTCGAGGGCCAAGCGCCAACGAGAAAGGCCGCCCTGGGGGGCGGCCTTTCCGTTAAACCGGTAACCGGCGGCCATTATCGGCCGCGAGCCGTCGCCCTCAGGCGAGGATCTCCTCAAGAGCGGGGATCCTGGTCACGGCAGCGGATGACCGCGGTTTAGGGCTAGACACAGGATCACCTCCTTTCCGTTGTTGCGACGAAGGACGGCACCGTAGCGAAAACACCGCTCATCTACAAGCGATCTTATCGTCAATTGCCGCCTTCGCGGTTCCCCGGTTTGGAGTAAACTTGGACAACACCTGAATTTTCGGCCGATAAGGAGGGACAATGCGCCGCAGCGAAGACCGCATCCTTACGACGCATACCGGCAGTCTGCCACGCCCGCCGGAGCTGACCCGCCTCTATGTGCGCCGGGCAAGGGGGGAATCGGTCGACCCGGCCGAACTCGACAGGCTCGGACGCGAGGCGCTGCGCGGGATCGTCCGCAAGCAAGTCGAGGCGGGGGTCGATCTCGGCAACAACGGCGAGCAGCAGCGCGAGGGGTTTTTTCTGCACATCCGCCATCGCATGAGCGGGTTTGGCGGTTCATGGCAGCGGCGGACCCGGGCCGACGCGCTGCGTTACCCCGTCTTCCGGCAGATGATGGAGCAGCAGCTCGCCTCGCGCGAGGCGGTCAGCAATATGGGGCCGCCGAAAGCGATCGACGAAATCCGCTATCTCGGCACCGCGGCGATCGAAGCCGAGTGCGCCGATTTCCAGGCAGCCCTCGACGAGACCGGTACGCATTTCGTCGAGCCGTTCGTCACCGCGCCGTCGCCCGGCATCGTCGCCGCGGCCATGAAGAACGAGCATTACGACACCGAGGAAGCCTATCTCGATGCGCTCGCCGCAGCGCTGAAGCAGGAATACGAGACGATCGTCCGGCGCGGATTCATGTTGCAGCTCGACTGCCCCGACCTCGCCCTGGAGCGCCATCTTTCCTACCAGGACAGGCCGCTCGGCGATTTCGTCGGCTTTGTCGAGCGCGTCGTTGCGTCGATCAACAAGGCCTTGGCGAACATTCCGCGCGACCGCGTGCGGCTCCATGTCTGCTGGGGCAATTACGAAGGCCCGCACGACGGCGACGTGCCGCTCGCCGACATCTTGCCGGCGATCAAAGAGGCCAAGGTCGGCGCCTTTTTCTTCCCGTTCGCCAATCCGCGGCACGCCCACGAATACCACGTGTTCGAAAAGCAGCCCCTCGCCGACGACCAGACCCTGATCGCCGGCGTCATCGACAGCCTTACCAATTTCGTCGAGCACCCCGAAGCCGTCGCCGAGCGGCTCGAGCGGGTGGCGGCGGCGGTCGGCGACCCGCATCGCGTCATCGCCGGCACCGATTGCGGGTTTGATACGTCTGCCGGGATGGGCCGCGTGGCCGAAGACGTCGTCTGGGCCAAGCTCAAATCACTGGCCGAAGGCGCCCGCCTCGCCTCGGAGCGGCTGAGGATGGGATAATTCCGCGCTGATCGGAACCAACCAAAGATCGTCATCTGGCGACGAAGATCTTCCAGGCGCACGGTGTCGGCGCGGCCGTGGCGGTGCGCCGGTCGCAGCGCCGGTAAGTCTCGGCGTTATCGCCCTGCGTGTTCGTGGCTATGATGACATCCAGCCGACAGTGATGCGGGGGAGAGGCGTATGGGGGTTCAGCTCGGAAGCGGTGAATGGAGCTTCGAGGTCAACGAGAATTGGGCGAAGACGCCGGAAGAAATCACCTTAGGTGACTGCGCTGCGGTCGGCGTCGATCGGCAGAACCGGGTCTACGCCTTCAACCGCGGCGAGCACCCGGTCGCGGTCTTTGATGCCGAGGGCAATCTGTTGCGAACCTGGGGCGAGGGGCTCTTTACCGGGCCGCACTGTGAGCCGCACGGTGTCCATATGGGCCCGGACGACACGATCTGGCTAACCGATGACGGCGACCACACCGTCCGCCACTGTACGCTCGACGGCAACGTCTTGATGACTCTCGGCGTGCCCGGCGAGCCCAAACCCTATATGAGCGGTGAGCCGTTCCACCACTGCACGCACACCGCACTGTCGCCGCGCGGCGACATTTACGTGTCGGACGGCTACGGCAATGCCCGCATCCACAAATTCTCCCCCGACGGCAAATTGCTGTTTTCGTGGGGCGAGCCCGGCACCGATCCCGGGCAATTCAATGTGCCGCACAACATCTGCTGCGATCCCGATGGCTGGGTCTATGTCGCCGATCGCGAGAACCACCGGCTGCAGGTGTTTGACGGCAACGGTAAATTCGAGACGCAATGGAACAATTTGCACCGGCCGAACGGCATGTGCATGGCGTTGGGGGCAAACCCCCTCGTTTATATGGCGAAAGCGGCCCCTCGGGCGAGATCAACCGCGACTCGCCCAATATCGGCCCGCGCGTCAGCATCCATACATCCAAAGGGAAGGTGCTGGCGCGTCTCGGGAAGATGCATGCCGGGCTCGCACCGGGCCAGTTCACCTCGCCGCACGGCATGGCCGTCGACGGCCACGGCAACCTCTATGTCGGCGAACTCTCCGGCCGGGTCTGGCCACGGTTCTCGAAGGAACGGCCGCCCAAGCGCATCCGCGTCATCCACAAGCTCGTCAAGATCTAAGCAGGCAGGACCGCCGGCAGGCGGGATTGCCGCGCCTGCCGGATGACGAGAAATCCGATTACGGCCAAGTTCGCGAGGTTGAACAGGGCGCCGGCGGCGAAGGCCGGCCCGTAGAAGCCGAGATGGTCGTAGAGCGCGCCGGCGAACCAGCCGCCGAACGCCATGCCGCACATGCTGATGAACAGCAAGGTCGGAACCCGCCACGAGGCCTCGGTCGACGGAAACAACTCGCGGACCGCCAGCACATAGGCCGGGATGATGCCGCTGAAGCCGAGCCCGTAGGCGGCCGAGACGGCAAACAGCCCGGCCTCGTCCTGGGTGAAGGTGAATGCGGCGATCGCCAGGGCTTGGCACGCCGAGCCGGCGAGCACGGTGCCGAGCCCGCCGATGCGGTCGGCCAGCCACCCCCAGAACAGCCGGCTGACAAAGGCGCTGCCGAGCAGCACCGACAGCATCGCCGCCCCATGGGCCGCGGGAATCCCGAGATCGGTGCAGAACGCGACGAGATGCCCGGCCGGTATCGCCATCGGCACGCAGCACAAAAATCCCGCCGCGCAGAGCAGCGCCTGCACGAGATTCGACGGCAGCCCCAGCGCCCTGGTGTGACGATGCGACCGGGCGCCCGCGGCCTCGGCGTGTATCGGCTGCGGCAGCGGACCCAGCAACACGGCGAGCGGCACGATCGCGGCCGCAACGACGGCGGCGAACCCCAGCATCGTCGCTTGCCAGCCAAATTGCATCATGCCGCGCTCGAAGACCGTCGGCCACACCATGCCGGCGATGTATTGCCCGGATGAGATCAAGGCGACGGCCGTGCCGCGCCGCCGGTCGAACCAGCGGCTGACATAGACCACCAGCGGCGGGAAATGCGCACTATTACCCAATAAACCGATCAGAATGGCGTGCCCGAGAAAGAGCGCCCAGACCTGACCGACCGCCGAGACCGCCAGGCCCAGAGCCGCCATCAATGCGCCGAAGACCACCGTTGACCTGACGCCGATCCGGTCGGCTACCCAGCCCATGACGATGCCGCCCATCCCCGTCCCGACCCAAACCAGCGCGCCAGCCAGCGCGACAACTGACCGATCGGCGCCGAGGGTGGTTGCGATCGGCTTGAGCCCGACGACGACGAGCAGCGGCGCCCCGTAGGAAATCGCCAGAATGGCCGTCGTAACCAGTGCTGCCACCCACGACGAGCGGCTTTCGATACTGTCCGCTACGCGGCCGGCGCGCTGCGTCTCACGCCGCGTCACCGCCATCGCATCCGACATCCCGGCGCTCCCCGTTGTGGCCGATCCCCCACCCTAACAATTTCGGCTCCTCGGCAGCACCGCCGGAATGTGGACGCGACTATGCGTGAGGTTGCGATGGCGCGCGCGCCGCGGCGCGCCTAAACTTGGCGCTGCGAGGAAAAGGAGGACTCATGAGCGCCTTCAAATACGACCACGTCCATCTCCGCAGCCCCGATCCGGAGGAAACCGCCCGCTATTACGAGAAAATGTTCGGCGCCGAAATCATTCGCTCGGTCCAATCCGACGGGCGCGACCGGATCGACCTCAATCTCGGCGGATTGACGGTATTTATCGCCAAGGCCGACCCGGACAAGGTCGGCGCGCCGCCCGAGCCGCCGTTTCAAGGACTCGAACATCTCGGACTGGCAGTCCACCCGATCGACGAGGCCGTTGCAGAATTGAAAAAGAAAGGCGCCGAGGTCACACGAGAGCCGACAACGATCCGGCGCGGCGTGCGCATCGCGTTCATCCGCGGCCCGCAGAATGTTCATATCGAGCTGCTCGACCGCCAAGCCGGGTAGAACTGCCGCTATCAATGGCGTGGGACGGAGGTCCTAAGGGCCTCCGCCCAGCCCAGCTGCAACCGGAGCAAACGATGGCTGCCTATGTAGTCGCCGACATCCAGGTGACTGACGCCGCCTCCTACGAGCAATATCGGCCGCTTGCCGGGGCCAGCATCGCCCGGTTCGGCGGACGCTTTATCGTGCGCGGCGGCGCCGTCGATCTGCTCGAAGGCGAGCCCCGCCCCGAACGGATCGTAGTGATCGAATTCCCGGATCTGGAGACCGCTCGCCGCTGGTATCGCTCCGATGAATACCAAGCTGCGCTGAAGCTCCGCCAGGCCGCCTCCCGCGGCCGCGTATTCATGGTCGAAGGGGCGAGCTAGCCCTCACTTCGCGGCGTGCTGGTCGGCGGCCGAGCTCAAGAACAGTTGCGTCGGGAAACCGGCTGCCACGAGCGCCGCGATCAGCACCTCGACATGGCGCCGGTTCTGGGTTTCGACGACGACGTCGAGCTCGGCGCGTTTGACCGAAGTGTCGTGAAACAGACGCTGGTGGTGGACCTCGACGATGTTGCCGGCATGCTTGCCAACCACGCCCGACAGCCGCGACAACGCGCCGGGTACGTCGGGCAGCTCGCAACGCAGGCGGACCAGCCGACCCTCGCGCACCAGACCACGCATCAGGATCGAGGCGAGCAGCCGCGAATCCATATTGCCGCCGGTGATCACGATTGCGACCCTCCGGTCGCGAAACCGCCCGGGTGCAGCGAGCACAGCGGCGAGCCCGGCCGCACCGGCGCCCTCCACGACGAGCTTCTGGCGCTCCAATAAGGTCTCGACCGCACCTTCGAGCCCGACCTCGTCGACGAGCCGTATTTCGGATACCAGCGCCCTGACGATTTGGCGAGTCAGCCGTCCCGGCTCTTTGACCGCGATCCCCTCGGCCAATGTCGCGGCTGCGGCCGGCAGGCCCGGGTCCTCGCCGTGCATCAGGCGATACATCGAAGGATACAAGGTCGACTGGACGCCGATGATCTCGATCCGCGGGTTCACCGCCTTGGCGGCGACTGCGATGCCGGAAATCAGGCCGCCGCCGCCGATCGGGACCACGAGCGTGTCGAGATCCGGCCGATCCTGGAGAAGCTCGAGCGCGATCGTCCCCTGGCCGGCGATGATCGCCGGGTCGTCATAGGGATGAACGAACACAAGCCCCTCATCGCGGGCAAGCGCGTCGGCCGCTTCGCGCGCGCCGCTGAGGCTGTCGCCCCTCAGCACAACCTTGGCGCCGAATGCCTCCGTCCGATCGATCTTGATGAAGGGGGTGCCTTCGGGCATCACGATCGTTGACGGGATCCCGAGCCGCCGCGCGTGGTAGGCGACGCCCTGCGCGTGATTGCCGGCCGACATTGCGACCACCCCGGCGCCGCGCTCTCGCGTCTTCAGCGTAAGCAGCTTCGTGAGCGCGCCCCGTTCTTTGAACGAGCCGGTGCGATGGAGGGTCTCGAGTTTGAGACAGATGTCAACGCCGGTGAGTTCGGAGAGCGCTGGCGCCGCGATCGCCGGGGTGCGCGCGATCGCACCCGCGATCGCCGCGGCTGCATCGCAGATATTGTCGAAGTTTACCGGTAGGTCGGTCATTGCACAGGAGCCAATACGAGCGTGGAAACGGCAGTCGAGCGGCTGGGCACGAGCCAGTCGAAATCACGCCAGCCGCGCAGCAGATCGGCGTAATGGGCAGAGAGCGGGTTGCCGGATTGACCCGGGGTTATGATCATCTCGGCATCACCGGGTGCGGCCAAATCGGTGATCATCCGCAGTCCGGCACCAAAGCGTTGCTCAAACGGGCTTGCGTCGTCCCGGATCGTGCTCGGGCCGCGGTTGAGCGTGTCGTAGGCCCCGGGGGTTGGGATTGAGACCTCGAGCCAGTCCCGCAACACCGGAATTCGACTGAAGACTTGGTTCGCAAAAACCGCGACATGCGCTCGTCCCCATTGCCATTTCTTCATGTCGGGGCCGTAGTCCCGGCGGAGCTCCGAGAGCGCCAGGTCGAGAGCCTCCGCTAGCCGCGAGCCGCAGCTGTCTTCTCCCGGCCGTTTCGGGTCGCCGCACCATTCCGGCCGTTGCGTCAATACTGCCTCGATCACCCGGGGCCGCAAATCCCAGTAATCCGATACCACGTTGCCGAACCTGCCGAACAGGATCGAGCGGCTGAACTGGCGGAGCCACGCGGTGAACAGCAACGGCTCGCTTTTGTCCAGATCCATGCGAAAGTCCCAGCGCCGCATCCTTTCGATAGCCTCATGCCTGGCTTCGCTCCGGTCGACCATCCCCGTCATCAACGGCACCAAGCGCTGAGCCATCGGCGACAGGGTATCGGCCTGGATCGCAGCGCTCGTTCGTGAATTTTGCACCGGGGTCGCTGCGAGCAACGCCTCGATCCGCTCGGCGCGGTTCGGCAAATCCCAATCGCGGCTTATAAAATAGGGATAAGTGTCAGGCACGATCTTGTTGTTGGCGCTGACGAAATGGCCTGAGGGCGGATCAACCGCGCTCGGCAGCGCCGCGAACGGGATGAACCCAGTCCAATCGTATTCGCCGGTCCAGCCCGGCATCGGGAGCCAGCCATCGCCGTTGCGCCGGATCGGCACCAGCCCGGGCGCGATAAAGCCGATCGTCCCGTCGACATCGGCGTAGGCGATGTTCTGCATCGGCCCGACGAATTTCTCGAGGGCAGCGTGGAAGCCGGGCCAGTCGGAGGCGCGGTCGATCTCCCAGATCGCTTCGGCGCTGCGGTCATCGGCGACCGTAAAGGTCGCGGCCAAGGCAAGGACGAAGCCTGGGTCCGTGGGGCCCGGCGGCAGAACATCCGAGAGCACGGGACCGTGTCTGGTCTCGCGGATGGCGATGTCGACGGGCGGCGCACCTTTTACAAGGACCGTTTCATGCCGGGTTGTGAACAGTGCGCTGCCTTGCGGGGTCAGGTAGCGTGCTGGGTCGGTAGGATCGACCTTTTCGATGAACAGGTCCTCGACATCGGCGGTCGTTGTCGTGAATCCCCAGGCGATCCGCTCGTTGTGGCCGATCACGACCAGTGGCACGCCCGCGACGGTTCCGCCCGCGATCTCGTGCCGTGGCGTCTTCATCCGGGCGAGATACCAAAAGCCCGGTGCGCTGAAGGCGAGATGTGGATCGTTCGCGAGGAGGGGCTTCCCGCTCGCACTGTGCTTGCCGTCGACGACCCAGTTGTTCGAGGCATAGTTCGGCCCGACGATCGGCGGCAGTGCCTCGTAAAGGGCATCGATCGCCAAACGCCGGTAGATCGGAAGCATTTCCGCTAGCGTCGTTGGCGCATCCTTCGGGTATTCGGGGTAGAGGAAAGCGAGATCGGCCGCGGAGATTGTCCGGGCGAGGTGGGCGCGCAGCAGCTCGCCGCGGTAATTACCGCCGAGCTGGACTGCCATCAGCTTGCCCCAGACTAGGCTGTCCGCCGGCCGCCATTTTTCGGGCGCGAAGCCCAGCAGCAGAAATTCGGGCGGCAACGCCCCCCGCCGCGATGCCAAGAAGGCATTGACCCCGGCCGCGTAAGAAATTAGCGCGCGGTTCATTTCCGGCGACAGGAACGGGATTGCAGCTTCGGCCGCGCGATAGAGGCCGAGCACGCGCATCTGCCGGTCGATCGTGACCGCTTGCGGCCCGAAAATCTCGGCGAGCTGCCCAGCGCCGTAGCGCCGCTGCAGCTCCATCTGAAATAGCCTTTCCTGGGCGTGAACAAAACCCAACCCGAAAGCGAGATCATTATCGTCCTGGGCGATGATCTGCGGCACACCGTCGGGATCGCGCTCGACTCGGATCTCGGCCTTCGGCCCCGAGAGAATGATCCGGCCTTCCGTCTGTGGAAGCGCCGAGCGAAGATAAAAGTAGAACCCGCCGCCGAGGGTGAGCAGCAACGCCAGGAGGCCGGTGAGGATACGGCGGATCATCGACGCTTCGGACCGCGGGCGGTCCCATCTCAGAGGCCAAGCTCGCGCAAAATCTTGTCGCGGTCGGCGTCGGGATCAGGGGCAGGCGGGCGCGTCGGCGGATCGGCGAAGCCGGAGAGTTTCATCGGATTGCCGGCGAGCTTGAGGGGGCCGGTGATCGGGTCATCGACCGAGATCAGCATATTGCGCGCAGCGGTCTGGGGATGCGCGAGCGCCTGCGCGACATTGTTGACCGGGCCACAAGGTACCCCCGCCGCTTCCAATACGCTGATCCAGTGCTCGGTGCTCGCGGTCCGGAGCACGCTTTCGATTTCGGCGCGAAGCGCTTCCTGATGCTGGTTGCGCAGCGCATTGGTTGTGAAGAGTGGGTTCGCCGCGAGATCCGGGCGGTGGAGCGCATCGGCGAGCTTGACGTAGAGCCCGTCATTGCCGGCGGCGATGATCAGATTCCCATCCTCCGTCTGGAACGCCTCGAACGGCGTGATCGAGGGATGGCGCGCGCCCATAGGTCCGGGGATCTCGCCCGTCGTCGTATAGCGCATGACGGCATTTTCGAGCAGAGCCAGCTGGCAATCGAACAACGCCACGTCGACCTTGGTCGCTTCGCCGCTGCGCTCGCGGTGCAACAGGGCGGCGTTGAGCGCAACCGCTGTATAGAGGCCGCCGGCGAGGTCGCCGACCGAGGTACCCACCCGGGTCAGCGGCATCCCCGGATGACCGGTGATGCTCATGATGCCGCCGAGACCCTGCACGACCATGTCGTAGGCCGGATGGTGGGAATAAGGGCCGCTGTGCCCAAAGCCCGATGCGGCGGCATAAACCAGCCGCGGATAGCGCGGATGCAAGCTCTCCCAGCCGTAGCCGAGTTTCTCCATCGTCCCCGGGCGAAAGTTCTCGACAAGCGCATCGGCTTTGTCCAGCAACCGTTCGAAGACCTCCCGACCGGCCGGCGATTTTAAGTCGAGCGCAATCGACTCCTTGCCGCGGTTGACCGAGACGAAATACGCCGATTTGCCGTTCCTGAACGGGCCGTAGTGGCGCGCGTCGTCGCCCTGTCCCGGCGGCTCGACCTTGATCACCCGCGCCCCCAGCTCAGCGAGCAGCAGCGTGCAGTAGGGGCCCGCCAGAATGCGCGAGAGGTCTATGATCGTGATGCCGGAAAGCGGCCCCGCCTGAGCCATTGCGATTGATCCCTTGGCCGTGAGAGGGCGTCAATAGCGCACAGCAAGAGAGCCCGCAACCAAGCTCGGTGGCGCGCATGCCCGACCGTTGCCAGCCGTGGCGGCTGGCGGCTAAGATCGGCGCCACGCACGGCGATCTCTTTAGTACCAGGCGATGAAGAGCAGCTCCGAGGACGGAGATCGAGAAGCCGACGAACGCAGGTCGGCGGCGCTGATCGGCTTGATCATCATCTTGGCGCTGGCAATCGCCGGGGTTCTGCTTGTCCGCGAGCTGAGGGAGAAGTCGCGGCTCGAGGATTGCCTGATGTCGGGACGTACCAATTGCGCGCCGATTGAGGTGCCGTTACGCCACTAGCAAGGCTGCGGCAAAAAATCAGGGGAATGAATCCCCGCATGACTCATATAGAATGTCTATGATAAATCTCCGACCTGATCGGTCCCCCTGGATGAGGAAACGCACGGCATGGTGAGGCGTGCGATCGGCGTAGCAGTTGTCCTTGTGTTAGCGGCAGTGGTGGCGGTCTGGCGTTTGAATTCCGGCGTCGAGGCGCCGCAAGCGAGGGCGCAGACGCCGCCCCCGGGTATCCCGGTGACCGCTGGAACCGTGGCGATCGAGGATGTCCCGGTGTTCCTGCACGGCATCGGCACGGTTCAGGCCTACAATTCGGTGGCGATTAAGAGCCGGGTCGACGGCCAGATCGTCAAGGTCGAGTTCAAAGAAGGCCAGGACATCAAGGATGGGGACCTGCTCTTTCAAATCGATCCGCGCCCCTATCAGGCAGCGCTGGAGCAGGCGCAAGCGGCAAAGCAGAAAGACGAGGCGCAGTTGGCCGGGGCGAAACTCGATCTCGAGCGCTATTCAAAGCTGCTCGGCACGGGCTACCAGACCCGGCAGAGCTACGACAATCAGACCGCACTGGTTGCCCAGCTGCAAGCCGCAATCAGGGGTGACGAGGCACAGATCAATACCGCTAAGATCAATCTCGGCTACACCGACATCCGATCGCCGATCGACGGGCGTCTAGGGGCGCGGCTAGTCGACAAAGGCAATATCGTGCACGCGAACGACAACACCGCACTTGTGATGATCACGGAGCTGAAGCCGATCTTCGTCAGCTTTACACTGCCCCAGGAAACTCTCGACGACGTCCACGTACAAAATGAGCAGGCGCCGCTCGTCGTGCGCGCTTACAGCGGCGATGGCAAGAAGCAGCTGGCCGAGGGCAGGCTGACCCTGATCGACAACATGATCGATCAGTCGACCGGCACCATCCATTTGAAGGCGCGGTTCGATAACGAGGACGAGCGCCTGTGGCCGGGCGAGTTCGTCAGCTTGCGTGTGGTCCTTTCGACCCGCCGCGGCGTCGCCACGGTGCCACAGCAGACCGTCCAGCAGGGTCCGAGCGGCCATTACGCCTATGTGATCAAACCCGACAACACGGTCGAGCGGCGCAGCGTCGAAGTGGCCTCGATCCAGGACGGGATCGCGGTGATCACCAAAGGGCTGGCGGCGAACGAGCAGGTCGTGGTTGACGGTCAGTTCAGACTGACCGAAGGAGCCCGGGTCAACCCGACGGCCGCAACGCCAAACGGCGCAGCCGGGTGAGAACGCCCGGCGAAAGCGTCCTCCCGTGAGCCAAGAGCGGCCCTACACCAGCACACTGTAAAAACGGTCATGTGCAGCCCTGAAACCGTCGCCCCGGCCGCAGTGAATCGAAAAACCGGGGTCCAGAAGCCGTCGACATTGCCGGATTCCCGGTTTGGCGCGAATGACATTGCAGTGCGCCGTGGGCCTGTTCCAACACCGCTCGGGCGTTTTTCCGCGCCCGCTAAATTCTTGGGCAGCTGCCGATGAGCATTTCGGAACCGTTCATTCGCCGGCCGATCGCGACCTCGCTAATGATGCTGGGGGTGCTCGTCTTCGGCATCGGCGCTTATGCCCTGTTGCCGGTGGCCGCGTTGCCGAAGGTGGACTTCCCGACCATTGTGGTCTCGGTCAATTATCCCGGCGCCAGTCCGGAGACGATGGCCTCGGCCGTCGCCACGCCGCTCGAGCAGCAATTCGCGGCGATCCCCGGGCTCGATCAGATGACCTCGACGAGCGGGATCGGCTCGCTGTCGATCACCCTGCAATTCGATCTGGAGCGCAATATCGACGCCGCTGCGCAAGATGTCCTGACCGCGATCAACGCCGCCAGTGGCGTCCTTCCCAAGGACCTGCCGACCCCGCCGACCTACCGAAAGACCAACCCGGCCGATCGCCCGGTGCTGATCTACGCCATCTTTTCGAAGGCGATGCCGATCTACAAGGTCGATGATTATGCCTATACGATCGTGGCCCAGAAGCTATCGACGGTGGATGGCGTCTCGGAGTCGCGAATTTTCGGGCAGAAGCCTTTTGCGGTGCATGTCCGGGTCAACCCCGGCGCGCTCGCCGCCCGCGGTATCGGCCTCGAGGACGTGCACAACGCGCTGACCGCGGCGACGGTCAACCGTCCGAAGGGCACCCTCGAAGGCGCGCATCAGGTCTTCACCATCGACACTAACGACCAGCTGTTCAACGCCGATTCCTTCAAGGACGTCATCGTCGCCTATCGCAACGGCGCGCCGGTTCGCCTGAAGGATGTTGCCCAAGTCATCGATGCGACGCAAAACGAGCGCATCGGCGCATGGTATTACGATACACCGGCCGAAGGTCTGGCGATCCAGCGCCAAGCGGGCGCCAACACGATCCAGCTGGTCGACACGATCAAGCGCTGGATCCCGCGCCTCGAGGAGTCGATCCCGCCCTCGGTCAAGATCGATCTCGTCTCCGACCGCTCGCTGGTCGTCCGCGCCGCGGTCCACGACGTGCAGTTCACGATGATGCTGACCGTCGGCCTCGTTATCGTCGTGATCTTTCTGTTCTTGCGGACATTGTGGGCGACGGTGATCCCGAGCCTTGCGGTACCGCTCTCGCTGCTCGCGACATTCGGGGTCATGTATGCGGTCGGCTACAGTCTCGACAACATCTCGTTGATGGCCTTGACGATTTCGGTCGGCTTTGTCGTCGACGACGCGATCGTCATGATCGAGAACATTGTGCGCTACATCGAGCTCGGCGAGCGGCCGTTCGAAGCCGCGCTCAAGGGTGCAGGCCAAATCGGCTTCACGATCATCTCGATCACCTTTTCGCTGATTGCAGTATTCATCCCGCTGCTATTCATGGGCGGTATAATCGGACGCCTGTTCCGCGAATTCGCCGTCACCGTATCCGTTGCGGTGGTCGCCTCGGCGTTTGTTTCACTTACGCTGACGCCGGTCTTGTGCTCGCTGTTTTTGAAGGAGCAGACCCTGCACGGAAGGGGACGGTTCAACCGGATCGCCGAGCAGGGCTTCGATTGGATGCTGCGCGCTTATGACCGCGGCCTCGGCTTCGTCTTTCGCCACCAGCTCCCCGCGCTGCTCTCAACACTGGTCCTGATGGTGGCGACAGGCTACCTTTACGTGACAATCCCGAAAGGCTTTTTCCCCGAACAGGACACCGGCTTCATCTTCGGCCAGGCGGATGCGCGCCAGGACATATCGTACGCCGCGATGGCCAGACTCACTCAGCAGATCGTCGATGTCGTAAAGCAGGATCCCACCGTCTCGGGCGTCTTTTCGTTTACCGGCGCCAGCGCCTACAACCCGACCGAGAACACTGCTCGCGTCTTTATCCAGCTGAAGCCACATGATCAGCGAGATCTGACTTCCAACCAGATCATCCAGCGCCTGCGTCCCAAGGTAGCGAAGGTCGAGGGGGTCAAATTTTACATGCAGTCGGGGCAGGACATCAGCATCGGCGGGCGGCTGAGCCGCACGCTCTATCAATACACGCTGACCGACACGAACGTAGAGGAACTCAATCACTGGGCACCGATCATCGAGGAGGCGATGAAAAAGATGCCAGAGCTCCAGGATGTCGCCTCCGATCAACAGATCGCCGCGCCGCATCTGGCGATCGAGATCGACCGCGACGCGGCCGCGCGGATGGGAATCTCGCCCTCGCTGATCGACGAGACATTATACGATGCGTTCGGCCAGCGTCAGGTCGCAAACCTGTACACCTCGACCAGTCAGTACAAGCTCATTATGGAAGTCCAGCCCGAGTTCCAGGACGATCCGACGGCATTGTCCAAAATTTTCGTGATCGGGCCAGGTGGTACGCAAATACCGTTGAGCGCGTTCACGCATTTCGCACCGAAAGTAGAAGCGCTGTCGATCAACCATCAGGGTCAGTTTCCTGCGGTGACCCTGTCATTTAACCTGGCACCGGGCTTTTCTCTTGGCCAAGCGGTCGACAAGATCCGTGCGATGATGACACAGTTGCGCGTGCCGGGGACGCTCGATAGTTCATTCCAGGGCACGGCTCAGGCCTTCCAAGCCTCGCTGTCCTCGACGCCACTGCTCGTCGCCGCCGCGATCCTCGTCGTCTACATCGTCCTCGGCATGCTCTACGAGAGCTACATCCACCCGATCACGATCCTCTCGGCACTGCCGTCGGCCGGTGTCGGCGCGCTGCTGGCACTGATGCTGCTGCATTACGATCTCAGCGTGATCGCGATGATCGGCGTCATTCTGCTGATCGGCATCGTCAAGAAGAACGCGATCATGATGATAGACTTTGCCCTGCAGGCCGAGCGCCTCGAGGGCAAAAGCCCACGCGAGGCCATTCACCAAGCCTGCCTATTGCGCTTCCGGCCGATCATGATGACGACTTTCGCGGCGCTGTTCGGCGCCATGCCGATCGCATTTGGACAGGGTGCCGGCTCGGAGCTGCGGCGCCCGCTCGGCATCGCGATCGTCGGTGGGCTCCTGGTATCGCAATGGCTGACACTCTATACGACGCCGATCATTTACCTGTATCTGGAACGAATGGCGCGCTGGGTGGGCCGTCCATATCGCCCCTCACGGGTGCAGGAGGCCCTTACGGATATTCCGAGGCCAGCCCTAGCCGAGGGACGCCATGGCGCGGAGTGAGCTCGAGCCGGTGGCCGAAGGCGCGAAACCCGCCGTCGTGGCCGGCTGAGCCTCGAAACTTGAACAAAGAAGCGGGCAGCCGCCAGTGAGCATTTCGGAACCGTTCATCCGGCGGCCGATCGGGACATCGCTGCTGATGTTGGGGGTCCTCGTATTCGGCATCGGCGCATACAACCTGCTTCCGGTAGCGGCCGTCCCCAATGTCGATTTCCCGACAATCAGCGTGACCGCGCAGTACCCCGGCGCCAATCCGAGCACGATGGCGTCGGCGGTTGCGACGCCGCTCGAACAGCAATTCACCTCGATCCCGTCGCTCAGCCAGATGACATCATTCAGCGGCGTCGGCGTCACCTCGATCACCCTGCAGTTCGATCTGTCGCGCAATATCGATGCGGCGGCGCAGGACGTGCAGCAGGCGATCAATGCGGCGAGCGGGTTGTTGCCCAAGGACATGCCGACTCCGCCGACTTATCGGAAGATAAACCCGGCCGACTTTGCCATCCTGATCTATGCCATTCACTCCGATGCGCTGCCGCCCTACGAGGTCGACCAGTACGCCAACAACGTCATCGCTGAGCGGCTGTCGACAGAGCCCGGGGTCGGGCAGGTTTTCGTGTTCGGTTCCATGCCCTACGCCGCCCGCATCCAGATCAACCCAGCGTCGCTCGCGGCAAAGGGCTTGGGCATGGAAGATGTCCGCAATGCGCTTGTCGCTGCCACCGTAAACAACCCGAAGGGCGAGATTCAAACCGAGCATCAGGCGATCGCGCTCGATACCAACGACCAACTGTTCGACGCCAAAAGCTACGGCAACATCATCATCGCCTACAAAAACGGCGCGCCGGTGCGCATCAAGGATGTCGGGGACGCTGTCGATTCGGTGCAGAACGAGCGCGTGCGTTCGTGGTTTGGCGACCAGCGAGCGGAGGGCATCGCGATCCAGAAGGCGCCCGGCGCCAATACGATCGCCGTCGTCGACGATATCCAGGCGTTGATGCCGAAACTCGAGCAGTCACTGCCGCCGGCGCTTCATGTCGATCTGATGTCTGACCGCTCGCAGACGACGCGCGCCTCCATCCGCGATGTGCAGTTCACGATGATGCTGACGATCGGCCTCGTCGTCGTCGTCATCTTCCTGTTTTTGCGAACATTGTGGGCGACGGTGATCCCGAGCCTGGCGGTGCCGCTGTCGCTCGTCGCGACGTTTGGCGTCATGTATGCCGGCGGGTACAGCATCGACAACATCTCGTTGATGGGGTTGACGATTTCGGTCGGCTTTATCGTCGACGACGCGATCGTCATGATCGAGAACATCGTGCGCTATATCGAGCAGGGCGAACGACCATTCGAGGCGGCGCTGAAGGGCGCCGGGCAGATCGGCTTTACGATCATTTCGATCACC